>Ga0207682_10000126_pt1 | contig 34447 bp, 29 predicted proteins | sample KBSM63metaG_FD_184332 | JGI IMG/M metagenome (GOLD analysis project Ga0207682, IMG submission 184332) | Miscanthus rhizosphere microbial communities from Kellogg Biological Station, Michigan, USA - KBS M6-3 metaG (SPAdes) (version 2) | ecosystem: Host-associated > Plants > Roots > Rhizosphere >... | reverse complement strand
CGCGTTCGGTCACCGGGCGGGGGTCGCGCCGGTACGCGGCGTTGCGGGCCGCGGCCACAATGGCCCGGTCGCCCTTGCCCGCCAGCGCGCCCGAATCAGGGGCGAGGTCGGCGTCGACGGCGGCCCGGTCCGCGGCGCGCAGGCACGCGGTTTCGCGCACGAGCAGCGTGGCGCGCCATTCATTGAGCTGCCCGGTTTCCAGGGCGGTGAGGGTGTGCGGCATTTCAGTCACGAGGGCTTTGGCCAGGCCGAGGAGCCGGCCGCCCCTGGCCGGGGATTCGCGCCGGGCCAGGGCAATCTGCGCGCCGACACCGGCGCCGAGCTTCTCGGCCGGAACTCCGGCGGCGGCCTGCTCGCGGCGTTGGAGCAGGTCGAACGCGACGGCGTGCCGGGCCTGCCGGGCTGCCATGGCGGACTTCAGGTCCTCCAGGTCCCGGATCTCGTCGATCAGTTCGGCGGCGCTGTCCGGGGCCGGGACGACTGCCAGGAGCGCGGCCAGGTCCGTCACCGCAGTTGCCGGTGCCGGGTCTGCTGGCGCGGTTTCGGGCCCTTGATTGCCGTCCATGAATTAAGTGTCCCTGCGGGCTATGACATTTATGGCCCTCCGCAGCCGTTCCACCGCTTCGGAAGCCATCGGCGACCTTCCAGGTCCCAAAGTCACTCCCGAGACGCTGCCCAGGAAAATGTCGAGCTGAAGACGCGTCCGCAACCCGTCGAGCGCGGAGTGCAACTCGTCAAGCCGTCGGTACTGTTCGATCATCCCGGCGGGATCCTCGGCCTGACGCACGTCCCGGAGCGCGCTGGAGCAGAATGCGAGCAAATCCTGGACGCCGTCGTCACCGCTCCCGGCGCGGCCGAGGCCGCCGTCGCCGTCTCCCGCCGGAACCACTTCGGGCCCCTGATTGCCGTCCATGAATCCAGTCTCCTCCGGGGATCCGACATTAATAGGGCAACCAGAAGGAGGCCGCGAGGTTAGCGGGATTGGTGGGATTCGTTGGCGGTTGTGGAGGTCCGGCCGCGAGTTCTCGGCGTCCGAGGACCCCCACCCGAGCGCATCGCCCCTGTCTCAAACACGGGCACGGGTCCATCATGGGAGGGGGCGTTAGCTCTGCGCCCCAGGCGGAACCGGGCGGAGGATTGTCCATGAACCAGAGGGAATCTATCGCGACGAGGATCAGCTCGCTGCCTTCGGACCGCCGCTCGTTACTTAAAGCGGTCGGCGTCGGCGCCGCGGGTATAGCGGGCATGCCGCTGCTGGCCGCCTGCACGGCCCAAAGCGCCCCCGCCGGTGCCGGAAGCAGTGCCTCTGACACCTCCGGTACGCCGTCGGCGTCTCTGCTTCCGGCGCCGGAACCGCAGGTCAAACCGCTCCTGGACCAACAGAAGGTCAACGCCGCCTTGGCAAGGCTGGACGGGATCGTCCAGGGCGTGATGGAGAGTACCGGTGTTCCCGGAGTCGCCGTGGCCGTGGTCTACCAGGACCAAATGGTCTACGCCAAGGGGTTCGGCGTGCGGGAATCGGGCCGGCCCGAGACAGTGGACGCGGATACCGTTTTTCAATTGGCCTCGGTGTCCAAACCCTTGGCCTCCACGGTGGCGGCCGTGGCCGTGGGCCGCAAGGCCATCTCCTGGACGGAACCGGTGATCAACCACACCCCCGGCTTCGCCCTGAAAGACCCCTACGTCACGCGGAACGCCACGGCGGCGGACCTGTTGTCACATCAAGGCGGCCTCAGTACGGGGGCGGGCGATCTGTTGGAAGACCTCGGATTCGACCAGTCCTATATTCTCAGCCACCTCAACCAGCAGCCGCTGGACTCATTCCGGTCGAGCTACAACTACAGCAACTTCGGCTACACGGCTGGTGCACAGGCTGTCGCCGATGCCATGAACAAGCCCTGGGCAGACCTCGCCGAAGAAGTCTTGTTCAAGCCCCTGGGCATGTCATCCACGAGCTATCGCCACGCGGACTACCAAAAGGCGACGAACAAGGCACTGATCCACGTCCCAGCCGGTAACAAGACCTGGGTGGCCAAATACTCCCGGGATGCCGACGCCGAAGCACCCGCCGGCGGGGCCAGTTCCTCCGTGCGCGACCTGGCCCGCTGGATCCGCCTGCAGCTCGCCAACGGCAGCTTTGAGGGAAGCGAGGTTATCGACCCGGACGCGCTGGGCGTCACGCATGTCCCGCACGCCGTCTCGGGCCCACCGGCGACGCCGGGCGCCCGCACCCGCTTCTACGGCTTGGGCTGGAACGTCTCCTACGACGACCACGCCCGGCTCATGCTTGGGCACTCGGGAGCCTTCAACCTTGGTGCCGCGACCGCCGTCTCACTGCTCCCCGGCGAGCAGCTGGGCATTGTGGCCCTGACCAATGGCCGGCCGCAGGGCATCCCCGAAGCCATCTGCGCCGCATTCCTGGACACGGCCCAGAACGGCGCCCCGACAGTGGACTGGATCGGATTCACCTCGGGCGTCTTCCAGAAGATCGATGAGGCGGAGAAGCCAAAAGTTGACTATTCCAAGGCACCGGCCCAGGCCAAACCGGCGCAGGGCAACGATTTCTACATCGGCAGTTACGCGAACTCCTACTACGGCCCGCTCACCGTCGCGGTGGAGAACGGCGTGCTGACCCTTGAGCTGGGCCCGGCCGGCAGGACCACCAAGTTCCCGCTCACCCATTTTGACGGCGACACCTTCAGCTTTGAATCAATCGGCGAGAACGCCAACGGTCTTGCCGGGGCAATCTTCGCCCCCGGCGCGGACGCAGCCCCTGGTGCGGACGCCGCAGCCGGAGGCGGCACGGCTTCGAGCGTCAGGCTCGATTTCTACGATCAGACCGGGCTGGGCACCTTCACCCGCGGCTGAGCCCGGACTTCAGTGAGTGAGCTTCTTCCGTAAGCTTCAAAGGAACGCCACGAGCCCCGATCCAAGGAACCCATGCCCATCAACACACAATCGCTGAAACAGGACGGCTTCACCGGTTTCCGGCCGCTCCAGGACCTTGACATCAACCGGATCCCGCAGAAGCCCGGGATCTTCGCGGTACTGCGGCCGGAGGGCTTCCGGCCCCAGTTCCTGGCCAGGAGCACCGCCGGCATCTTCAAGAAGAAGAACCCCACCCTCAAGGCGGACGCTCTCGACGCCGAATGGGTGGACGGCGCCGATGTCCTTTTCCTGGGCAAAGCCGGCCCCGGAAGCAAGGGCAACCGCGGACTGCGCCGGCAAATCCAGGAATTCGTCGACTTCGGCGAAGGCAAGCCGCCGGGCCACTGGGACGGGCGGCTCATCTGGCAGCTCGCCGTGCCCGGGTCCCTGATCATCGCGTGGAAAGAGTTGCCCGTTGAGCAACTCAACGCGGCCGAAGCCCGGTGCCATGCCGCATTCATCGAAGAATACGGCCGCCTGCCGTACGCCAACTTAGTCCAGGCGCGCGTCAAAGGTGCTTAGCCGCCGTACGTGAACCGTCCCGCCACTAACGTGGCGGCCACCGGCATGGCCGCAAACTCCGCATCCGACACGGTCAGTGGGTCGCCGTCGAGCACTGCAATATCGGCGGGGTCCCCGACCCGGAGACGGCCGCGACCGCGGGTCGAGGCCGTGAGGGCCTCCCGCCGCGTGAGGGCCTGCTCGGCATGCCACGGCTCGCGGCCATCCAGCCGTGCCCGCGCCGTGGCAGCGGACATGGCAATCCACGGATCCAGCGGGGCCACCGGAGCGTCCGAGCCCAGGGCGAGAGTCGCCCCGGCGGCCAGCAATGAACGGAGCGGGAAGGACCGGTCCGTTCGCCCCGGCCAGTTCGCCTCGGCGGCGTCCCGGTCATCGAGGGCATGCGCAGGCTGGACACTCGCGGTCACGCCCAACCGGCCGAAGCGGGCGAAATCCTCGCTCCGGACAAACTGGGCATGCTCCACCCGTCCGGCGATGCCCGCCGCCTCAAACGCATCCAAGGCGACTTGGTTGGCCGCGTCGCCGATTGCGTGGACCGCCGGCACAAAACCCGCCTGCCGCGCCCGGACCAACAGGGCGAGCAGCTCGGCCTCGCTCACGGTCAGCAGCCCGTGGCCGCCGTTCGGATACGGGTCAATGCAATACGCTGTGCGGGTATTGAGCGAGCCATCGATCAGCACTTTCAGGGGGCCCACGCTCAGCAGCCCGCCACTGCCGGCCACCGCCAAACCTGTCCGCAGCCCCTCTGCTACGGCCCGGTCCAGGTCCTGCGGATAGACGCCCGCTTCAACGCGCAGGGCGGCGAAGCCGCTGGAGATCCTCCGCAGCCAGGCGTCGCGGTTCCACGTCATCTCGAAGTCCACAATCCCGACCACGCCCCGCGCGGCCGCAGCCTGCCCTGCCTGCCGCACCCACGGATCCACCACCGCGTCCGGCAGCTGGCCAAGCTCCCGGGTCAGGGCGAACGCCGGTTCTTCCCGGAGGAGGCCGCCCGCATCGACCGGCATTCCGTACTGTTGGGCCGCTGCGGAGTTGAGCCAGACACAGTGGAGATCGTGGCTGATCAGCGCCGTAGGCCGGCCGCGCGTCACGCCGTCCAGGAGGTCCAGACTGGGCAGGTCATGCCAGATGGCATCGCGGAAACCGACGCCCACCAGCGTCTGGACGGGACCCGGAACTCCGGCGCCGCTTCCGGCCCCGGCGATATGGGCCTCCGCGATATTGTCCCCGGCGATATGGGCCCCGACGACGGCGGCCGCCTCGCGCGCCGAGCCGGCACCGGAGAGGTCAAGCCGGTTGGAGGCCAGCGCCCACTGCGTCATATGAACGTGCTCATCCCACAGCCCAGGAACGGCGTAGCGGCCCTCCAGATCCACCACCCGGGTTGCAGCGGGGAGCGCACCCGAGCCCGGGCGCGACGGGATGATCGCCGACACGGCCCCGGCGCGAAGATGAACGTCGAAGCATATTTCCTCCCCGGGGTGCCGCACGGAGGCCAGCACGAGATCCGGGGGTCGGCGGGGATCGAGCGGATCAGACATAGGAACAGGCTAGGCGGGCGACGCCGCAGGACCCAACAGGCGCACACGGGACTTTCGCCCCTTACCTCTGCCACGAGCGCCCCCCAAGCTGAATGTGTGGGGAGGTTGCTGCACGGCCAGTTGGGGGGGACGTGTCGAGCGAAGAACCACTTCACGTAAATACGGCACGGGTCTCACCGCGAATTGGGGAAGGAAATGGCGTTTGCACTTTCCGGCTTCAGCAGGAAAAGGCAGGAGACCACGGCCACATGAGTATCCACCACCATTCGGGGGACCCTAAACTCAAGGTGCTCATCCGCCTGAACGCCGACGCCGAAACAGCGCGGATCGACGTGCATGTTGTGGTGACCGTGGCCAACGTGCGGGCGCTGTACGTCGTTTGCCGCCGCGTCACAAGCAAGCTTCCCGGGTTTGAACTCGTGCTCGACCTCGCCCATGCCCGGGTGTCGGCCGCCGCGATCGAGGAACTCCGTGAGCGTGCCCGCGCCTCTTTGCTGTATTCGGGGATCGATGGCACGGAGACTCCGTGCCGTCTGCGCCTCGTGGACCCGCTGGTCATCCTCAAAACCAAGGAGCACGTATGAAAGCCCTCGTCTATGGCGGTCCCGGCGAGAAATCGTGGACCGAGGTCCCCGATCCCACCATCCAGAATCCCAGCGATGTGATCGTCAAAGTGGACACCACCACCATCTGTGGGACCGATCTGCACATCCTCAAAGGCGACGTCCCCGCGGTGGCCAAGGGCCGCATCCTGGGCCACGAAGGGGTCGGCACCATCACGGAGATCGGCGCCTCCGTGACCAGCCTCAAGGTCGGGGACCGCGTCATCATTTCGTGCATCAAGTCCTGCGGGCACTGCGCCAACTGCAAGACAGGCCTGTACTCCCATTGCCTGGGGGAGGAGGGAACCTCCGGCATCGGCTGGGTTTTCGGACATCTGATCGACGGCACGCAGGCCGAGTTCGTCCGCGTCCCCTACGCAGAGAACTCCCTGCACCTCCTGCCTGAGGGAGTCAGCGACCAGCAGGCCGTCATGCTCTCCGACATCCTCCCCACCGGCTTTGAGATCGGCGTGCAGTACGGCCGGGTCAAGCCCGGCGACACGGTCGCCGTCATCGGCGCGGGCCCCGTGGGACTTGCCGCGATCTCCACCGCCGGACTCTACGGCGCCGCCACGATCATCGCCGTCGACCTCGACGCGAACCGGCTCGAGAAATCCCGCGAATTCGGAGCCACCGATGTGGTCCTCTCATCCGATGCCGACTGGAAGGAGCAGCTCATGCTCCTGACCGACGGGCAGGGCGTGGACGTGGCGATCGAGGCCGTGGGCGTCCCGGCGACCTTCACGATGTGCACCGACATCGTGCGTCCTGGCGGCACCGTGGCCAACGTGGGCGTGCACGGCAAAGCCGTGGAACTGCACGTCGAAGACCTCTGGATCCGGAACATCAACATCAGCATGGGCCTGGTGAACACCAACACCACCCCCATGTTGCTCAAGCTCGTGGCACAGCAAAAGATCCCCGCGGACAGTTTCGCCACCCACCACTTCACCTTCGACGAGTTCATGGAGGCGTACGACACTTTTGCCCGCGCCGCGGAGACGAAGGCCCTCAAAGTCGTGATCACGGCATGAAAGCGCTCGTTGTCCTCCACGCCGGCAGTGCCGGCGCGATCGACGAAGCCAGGCCGTTCGTGATCCCGCTCGGGCGGTAGCGGCCCGGGCCGCCAGCTTCCGGAAGCCACGCCCGGCCGGGCGTGGCAAACGGACCATCTGAAAGGACGGCGGCCATGAAAGCAGGCCGGATTGTCATGCTGGTGATCGGCTCGCTGTGCGCGCTGGTCGGTTTGGGACTGTTGGCGGGCGCCGGTTTTGCGGGCTGGGTCAACTACCAGCAACGTGACGGCAGGTACTTCATCACGCCGTCGGCGCCTTTCTCGGGCAATTCCTACGCGCTGACGACCCCCCGGCTGGACCTCATGACCGGCGGCGGCGTGGACGACGGCGTTCCGGTGGACATTGCGGGCAGCGTGCTGCTCCGCGGTTCCTCCACCGACCCCGGCAAGGAAATCTTCATCGGAATTGCCCCGCGGGCCGACGTCGCGACATACCTGGCCGGTGTCCGGCGCACCGAAATCGTCGACGTCAGGTTCAACCCCTTCCGCGCGCGGTACCGCGAAGTGGCCGGCTCCCAAATCCCGTCCAATCCGGCGCAGCAGACCTTCTGGGCCGCGACTGCCACAGGCCCGGGGGAACAGGAACTGACCTGGAACCTCCGCTCCGGATCCTGGGCAGTGGTGGTCATGAATGCCGACGCGACCTCTCCGGTGAGCGTGAATCTGCAGGCAGGGGCACGCACAGACCTGCTCCTGCCGGTGTTCATCGGCCTGCTGATCGGCGGACTCGTGATGCTGCTGATCGGCGTGCCGCTGATAGTGCTGGGCGCCGTTGGACTCGGCCGTGGCGGCCCGGGCCAAGGCGGGACGGGCAGCGGTGTCCCTCCCGGCCACCTGCCGGCCCAGCCCGGCCAGCCGTATCCCGCGGGTCCCTACCCGCCCAATGCCACCCCCGGCCAGCAGAACAGTGCGGCCACGCCGGGTGCCGTGGCGGCATACGCTGCCCCGCCGGGGACTCCGTATCCGGTGTCGCCGGGTGCTACGACCGCATATGTGTACCCCGCCCGCCTCCACGGCTACCTCGACCCGAACCTGTCACGGTGGATGTGGCTCGTGAAGTGGTTCCTGGCCATCCCGCACTTCATCGTCCTGTTTATCCTCTGGTTCGCCTTCGGAGTGGTCACGATTGTGGCGTGGTTCGCGATCCTTTTCACGGCGCGCTACCCGCGCTCGCTGTTCAATTTCAGTGTCGGCGTGATCCGCTGGAACTGGCGTGTGGCCTTCTACGCATTCAGCGCGATCGGCACGGATGTGTATCCCCCCTTCACCCTGGCCCGCACCGATTACCCGGCGGACTTCGACGTCGACTATCCCGAACGGCTGTCCCGCGGCCTGGTGCTGGTGAAATCCTGGCTGCTGGCCATTCCACATCTGCTGCTTATCAGCCTGCTGACGGGGACCGCGAGGACGTGGGAGTACCGGGACGGCGAGTGGGTGCAGCAAGGTGTGGGCATCTCCTTCCTGGGGCTGCTGGTCCTCATCGCCGGCGTGATCCTGTTGTTCACGGGCCAATACCGGCGGGGGCTCTTCGACCTCCTGCTTGGCCTGAACCGCTGGATCTACCGCGTTATCGCCTACGTTGCCCTCATGCGGGACGAATATCCGCCATTCCACCTTGATATGGGTCCGGTCGATCCGGGCGAGCTGCCGGTGCCTGCATACGCCGGACCCGCGCTCGGACCCGCCGCCGGACCCGTCGGGCCTGGACCAGCCACCGGACCCGCGGTCGGACCCGGGCCCGCGCCCGGAACCGGAACCGGACCCTCCGCCGGACCAGCCACCGGGCCCGCGCCCGGAAGCGGAGGACCAGCCACCGGACCCGGAGGGCTGCCCAGAAGCTAATGCGGCGCTGCGCCCGGTCCTCTTGCCACCCGCCCTCCGCAAGAACATAGTTGAGGGAATTCACGTACTCCGCGGCACTAGGCAGGCGACCATGGTGAACATCGGGATTCCGGAAAACGGCGTGCTTCACGGCAAGACCGCCCTGATCTACGGCGGCGGCGGGGCGGTCGGCGGGGCGGTGGCAAGGGCTTTCGCGGCCGACGGCGCCACGGTGCACATTGCCGGAAGGACGGAATCGCGGCTGGAAAAAGTAGCCAATGACATTCGCGAGGCAGGCGGCACAGCCGAAACCGCCGTCGTCGACGCCCTGGACGAAGAGCAGGTGGATGCCTTCGTAAACCGGGTGGCGAAGAAGAGCAAGAGGATCGACATCTCCTTCAACGTGATCTCATTCGGCGACGTCCAGCAGCCACTCATGGAGATTGATGTGGATGACTTCACCCAGCCCATCACCCTGGCCGCGCGGACGCACTTCCTGACCACCCGCGCGGCCGCCGCCTACATGGTCAAGCAAGGCTCCGGCGTCGTGCTCATGTTCGGCGGCTCGGGCCCGCAGACGATCCCCGGTCTGGGCGGTTTCAAGGTGGCGCTCGACGCGATGGAAGGACTGCGCCGGCAATGGGCCCTGGAACTGGGAAAACACGGCATCAGGGTGGTCACCATGGTCACCGGCGGCATTATCGAAACCATCCCGTGGCAGGCCGAGAGCCGCGATGAGATCGTGGTGGAGATTGCCAGGGCCGCGCATTTGAACCGGACGGCCACGCTGGCGGACGTTGGCAACGTGGCCTCCTTCATCGTCTCGGACAAGGCGGCTGCCATCACGGACGCTACCGTCAACATCTCCGCCGGCGCGATCGTGGACTACTGACGCCGGTCAGGCCACCAGGTTGGCTGCTGCGACGTCCATGTGTTCGAGGACCGTCGTGCGGGCCAGTGTCGCGTTGCCGGTCTCGATCGCGGCGACGATGTCGTGGTGCCGGTCCACGCTCATGTTCTTGACGGCCCTCTCGATCCCGGCAAACATGATGGACATCCGAATGGAGCCCTCAAGCGACTCCCAGGAGTGCAGCAGGGTCTCGTTTCCGGTGAGCCGGCACAGTGTCCGGTGGAACTCCAGATCGGATTCAATCCGTTCCTCCAGGCTGGCCTCGGCGGCCGCGGCCATGGCATCGACGGCCGAGCGCAGGGATGTAATCACGGAGGCCCGGTCCGGCAGCTCACACAGTGTCCGGACCGCAAGCGATTCGAGCGCGGCCCGGACAGCGAAGATGTCCCGGATTTCCTTGCCGTCCAGGTGCCGCACGGACAGCCTGCCGCGCGGTCCGGCGGACAGCAGTCCTTCTTGCTCCAGCTGGCGCAGGGCCTCGCGCAGTGTTCCGCGGCTGATCTGGAGCATGTCGGAGAGTTCGGTCTCCACCAGATGCCGTCCTGGCTCCAGCTCTCCGCTCGTGATGGCCGTGCGCAGGGCAGATAGCGCCTGCTCGCGGAGGCTCTTCTTTTCCAGTCCGAGAAGCGGGGCTGTTGCTCCGGCCATTGTTAGTCCTCACGCTCAGCGGTCAACTGTTTGTCAGTGGTCAACTGTTTACAGTTCGTGTGTTAACAGTTGATGGTACGGCACGGGCGGGACCGGCAGCTGCCGGCCCCCGCCCGTAGGCTGTTCCCTCCGGCTCAGCCAAGTTCGGCGAGCACCTTGGCAACGACCCTCTGCACCGAGAGGCCGTAGCGTTCGTGCAGGGTGGGCAGCGCGCCCGCGTCCAGGAATTCGTCCGGCAGTGCTACCGGCACCACCCGTTTACCCAGCCCCGCGGTGACCACGGCCGAGGCCACGGTCTCGAACAACCCGCCCACCACACTGTGGTTCTCCAGCGTGACCGCGAGGCGGTCGGTGTTCAGCTCGGCGAGGACCGTCGCGGCGTCGAACGGCTTGATGGTGGGGGCGTGGACGACGGCGACATCCACGTGGTGGGCAGCCAGCGCCTCGGCCGCCTGGAGTGCCCGCATGGTCATCAGCCCGCTGGAGATGAAGACGACGTCACGGCCGCCACGCAGGACTTTCGCCTTGCCGAGTTCGAACGTGTAGTCGTACTCGTCCAGCACGGTGGGGACGTTGCCGCGCAGCAGACGCAAGTATGTGGGCCCCGTGCTGGCCGCCAGCTGCGGGACCGCCTGCTCGATGTCCAGAGAGTCGCAGGGATCCACGATGGTCAGATTGGGCATGCCGCGGAAGATCGCCATGTCCTCGGTCGCCTGGTGGCTTGGACCGTACCCGGTGGTCAGCCCCGGGAGCCCGCCCACGATATTGACGTTGAGGTTTGGCTCGGCGGCATCCAGGCACAGGAAATCGTAGGCGCGCCGGGCAGCGAACACCGAGTACGTCGAGGCGAACGGGACCAGGCCGGTCTCAGCCAGGCCCGCCGCGGCGCCGAAGAGCAGCTGTTCGGCCATGCCCATCTGGAAGAAGCGTTCCGGGAATGCCTGGGCGAAAATGTGCATGTCCGTGTACTTGCCCAGGTCCGCGGTCAGTCCCACGATCTTGTCGTTCTCCTGCGCGGCCTTGACCAGGGCGTGCCCGAACGGCGCGGACGCGGTCTTCTGGCCCGGGTCCGCGAAGGAGGCGATCATGGCAGAGGTCTTCAGCTTGGGTGTTGTTGCGGTACTCATCGTGCAGCCTTTCCTTCGAAACCTGCGGTCAGCTGCTCGCGGCAGAGCTGCCATTCGTGTTCTTCGATGCGCATGAAGTGGGCTTTTTCGCGGTCCTCGAGCAGCGGCACGCCGCGGCCCACCTTCGTGTCACACAGGATCACGGAGGGACGTCCGACGGCGGCGGCCTGGGCGGCCGCGTTGTCGAACGCGGCCAGCAGCGCGCCGACGTCGTTCCCGTTCACGCGCTGGGCGTACCAGCCAAACGCCTGCCACTTTTCGGTGACGGGCTCGGTGCGCAGCACGGTGTCGGTCTTGCCGTCGGCCTGCAGGGCGTTGATGTCCACCATGGCGGTGAGGTTGCCGAGGTGGTGGTGGTGGGCGCCCATCGCGGCCTCCCACGTGGATCCCTCGTCAAGTTCGCCGTCGGAGAGGAAGTTATAGACCCGGGAACCCGAACCCTGGTAGCGCAGGCCCAGGGCGGCGCCGACGGCGATGGAGAGGCCGTGGCCGAGGGAGCCGCCGGAAATCTCCATGCCGGGGGTGTAGGTGGACATCCCGGACATCGGCAGCCGGGAGTCGTCCGAGCCGTAGGTCTCCAGTTCCTTGACGGGGATGATTCCGGCCTCGGCGAGGGCCGCGTAGTGGCCGATCGCGTAGTGGCCGGTGGAGAGCAGGAACCGGTCGCGGTCCTCCCACTCAGGATCGTCGGCGCGGAACCGGAGCTGGTCCGCGTAGACCGCGGCAAGCATGTCGGCCGCGCCGAGGGCCTGGCCCACGTAGCCTTGGCCCTGGACTTCGCCCATGTTCAGGGCATGGCGGCGGATCCGGTAGGCGGCTCCTTCGACCCGTGCCAGGCGTTCTGCCTCGACGTCGGAGGCTTTGCCTCGGGTGGTTATTTCCTGTGTTGAAACCACGATTCTGCCTTTCAAATATGACGTGACGAGCTGCTGCGGGAGGCCTTCGACGGCTTCCGGGCGGTGCGTATCTACGCGCTCACGTGGGTGGGGGTGCTTTTGGTAGCCTGATCCGCGAATTCCCGTTCGCGCTTGCCCCAGGTTTCACGGGTGGCGACGGCGGCCCACAGGCCGATGGCGGCGTAGGTGCCGAAGAGCAGTGCCGGTCCCATCCAGCCGAAGCTGACGAAGAGCAATGTGGTGATGAACGGGGTGAACCCTGAGACCATGGCCGAGATCTGGTAGGCCAGCGAGGCGCCGGAGGCGCGGGTCTTGGCCTGGAACAGCTCCGGGAACCACGGGCCCTGGGCGCCGGCCAGGGAGTTCTGGCAGACGGCGTAGGAGATCACGAGGGTGGCGATGATGAAGATGAACAGTCCGGTGTTGACCAGCAGGAACATCGGCACCGCGAAGGCCACGGCGAAGGCGCAGGACCAGATATACAGCGGGCGCCGGCCGATCCTGTCCGTCAGCCGTGCCCAGGCCTGGGTGGCGAAGATGCCGATTGCGGAGGCGATGCACAAGGCCACGAGCGTCTGCGACTTGTCGGCCAGGTGCTGGCTGTTCAGGTAGGAAATCATGTAAGTGATGGACACGGCGTAGCCGGCGGTCTCGGCGATGCGCAGGCCGATGCCCTTGACGATGTTGCGCCAGTCGGTCTTCAGGACCTCCTTGATGGGCGACTTGACGATGTCGCCGCTGTCCTTGACCTCGTCGAAGACGGGGGATTCGGGGACCTTGGAGCGGATGATCAGTCCGACGACGACCAGCACGATGCTCGCCAGGAAGGGAATGCGCCAGGCGAGTTCGCCGCCGAGCTGGACGCTGAAGAGGAACACGAGGTTGGCCAGCAGCAGCCCGACCGGGAAGCCGGCCTGGACCATGCCGGTGTACTTTCCCTTCGATTTCCAGGGTGCGTGTTCGTAGCTCATGAGGATGGCGCCGCCCCACTCCGCGCCGAAGGCCAGGCCCTGGACGATGCGGACAAACACCAGCAGAGCCGGAGCCAGCAGACCCACCTGGGCGTAGGTGGGGAGCAGGCCTATGACGAAAGTGGCGATGCCCATGAGGATCAGGGAGGCCACCAGGACCGGCTTGCGGCCGACCTTGTCCCCAAGGTGCCCGCCGATGATGCCGCCGATCGGGCGCGCCGCGAAGCCGACACCCAGGGTGGCGAAGGCAGCCAGGGTTCCGGTCACAGGATCGCCGGTGGGGAAGAAGGCCGTACCGAAGTACAGGGCGGCCGCTGTGCCGAAGCCGATGAAGTCATAGGTTTCGATGACGGCGCCGACGCTGGAGCCGATCGCGACCCGTTTCGCTTCCCTGGTGCCGTGCACCGGGCCCCGCATGGTGAGAGCTTCGTTGCTCATGTCAATCCCTTTCGAAGAGAGCTGCCGACGCTTCCGCACCGACACTGTCGACTGTTAACAGATGATACGCCAGTGTGACCCGCGCCATAAGGCAATGTCAACAGTCAACTTCAAAGGTTGACTGTTGACAGTCGAATTCTATAGTGTGGTCCGTATCACCACCGCCTCCGGGCGCAACCAGAGGATCAACGACGATGTTCAATTCCCGACTCGGCTGCTCGTCCATCAGCTTCCGCCACCAGAGCCTGCCAGAGGCCCTGCGCACCATCGAGGGCCTCGGCTTCGATGAACTGGATCTCGGTGCGCTACCCGGAGTGTGCGACCACGTTCCCTACGACCTCGACGCCGATGCCGTCGCCGCCGTCACGGCCGAGGTGGTTGCCTCCGGGCTGCGGGTCCGGTCGGTCAACGGGGACATCGGGGACCTGAACGCCTTGCTCGACGCCGACGCACAGGCAGCACGAAACCGGCACCTTGACGCGCTGCTCAGCTTGGCAGCCGGCACGGGCGCCAAGGCGCTGGTCCTGCCCTGCGGCGCCCTCGGCCGCGACCCGGTCCGCAGCCTCGACGAGGACCTGGACACCATTGCCGCGCAACTCACCGCCGCCAAGCGGCGGGCCGACGTGTTCGGCGTCGAGCTCTGGACCGAGTCCCTGCACTTCCTGCGGTTCTGCTGGAACCTCGAGCGCGCGGAATTGCTGGCCGGGCGGCTGGCCGGTTCCGGGGTCGGGATCGTCATGGACTTCAGCCATATCGTGGCCGCCGGCGAGGATCCGTTGGACTACCTCAGGCGCCATCAGGGCCGCATCGCCCATGTTCACTTGCGCGATGCCGTGCCGGGGAACATCAACCTCAGCATCGGCAACGGCCAGGCCGATTTCGCCGCCGGCCTGGAGGCCCTCGCGGCCGACGGCTACACCGGCCACTTCTCCCTGGAGCTGGAGACCCGGGACGTGACCCACGGGGAGCGCCCCGCGGCGGCCGCCAAGGCCGCGAGCTTCATCACAGACCTCATCTGAACCATCGATTGCTCCGCAACGGCCCTTTTGGACCGCCAAAACGGCGCTACTGGAGCAATCAATTCAATCAAAGACACAACACCAACCCAAGGAGCATCATGAGCACCATCCAGCGCACCGCCGTCCTCACCGGGGCAACCTCGGACCGGGGCATCGGCATCACCACCGCACGCCGCTACGCCAGCCAGGGTTGGGCCGTGGTGATCCTGGACCTCGATGGCGAGAAGTCCGCCAAGGTCGCAGCGGAGATCGGCAACGAGTTCACCGTTCCCGCCTTTGGCTACGAGGTCGACGTCGCCAGCGAGGACTCCGTGACAGCCGCGTACAACGCCGTGGCCGCCGAAGTCCGCTCCGGCAGCCTTCCCGCCGTCGGGGCCCTCGCCAACATCGCCGGCATCACCTCCCCGGTGCCGTTCCTCGAGACCACCCTGGAGCTCTGGAACAAGGTCATGGCCGTGAACGCGACGGGAACCTACCTTGTCACCCGCGCCTTCCTGCCGGACATGATCGCCAGCGGCTGGGGCCGGATCGTGAACATGTCCTCCGTCTCTGCCCAGCGCGGCGGCGGCGTCTTCGGCAAGGTGCCCTATTCCGCGGCCAAGGCGGCCATCCTGGGCTTCACCAAGGCCCTGGCCCGCGAAATCGGCAGCACCGGCGTGACCGTCAACGCCATCACCCCCGGCGCCGTGGACACGAATATCCGCGTGGGCAGCACCGAAGAGCAGGAAGCGGCCATCAACGCCGGAATTCCGCTGGGGCGCAACGCCAGCACCGAGGAAATCGCGGCCGTCATCACCTTCCTGTCCTCCGAGGAGTCCGCCTACCTCACCGGGACCACCATCGATATCAACGGCGGAAGCCACATCCACTAGCAGTCCCGCCGTTGAGAAGACCGCGAGCAGCTGAAAGAGCCCACGATGACCAGAGTGTTTAACAACCCGTCCGATTTCGCCGAAGAAGCCCTCGCCGGCTTCTGCGACGTCCATGCGAACCTGGTGCGCCAGGTGCCCGGCGGCGCCGTCCGCCGGTACCGGCCCCGCCAACCGAAGGTGGCCGTGCTGGCCGGCGGCGGCTCGGGGCACTACCCGGCCTTCGCCGGGCTGATCGGCACCGGACTGGCCGACGGCGCCGTCGTCGGGAATATCTTCACTTCGCCGTCGGCCCAACAGGCATACTCCGTGGCCAAGGCGGCGGATTCCGGTGCCGGGGTGGTCTTCACCTATGGCAACTACGCGGGCGACGTCATGAACTTCGGCATGGCCAGCGAACGGCTCGCCGCCGAGGGGATCGAAGTGGAGAACGTCCTGGTGACCGACGACGTCGCCAGCGCGCCGCCGTCGGAGTCGGAAAAACGCCGCGGCATTGCCGGTGATTTCACGGTCTTCAAGATCATGGGCGCGGCCGCCGAAGCCGGCGCCGACCTCGCCGAGGTGGTGCGCCTGGGCCGGAAGGCCAACGACCTGACCCGCACCATCGGCAGTGCCTTCCACGGCTGCACCTTCCCCGGCGCCGAGGCGCCGCTGTTCACCCTCGAGGACCGGCAGATGGGCCTCGGCCTGGGCATTCACGGCGAACCCGGCCTGTTCGACACGGATCTGCCGCCCGCGAAGGAGCTGGGCCAGGAGTTCGTGTCCCGGCTGCTGGCTGAAACGCCGCATGGTGCGGGAGACCGCATCGCCGTCATCCTCAATGGGCTCGGTTCCACTAAGCACGAAGAACTCTTCGTCCTCTGGCTCAGCGTCGCACCGCTGCTTCGCGCCGCCGGCTACACACTGGTGATGCCGGAAGTCGGCGAACTGGTCACAAGCCTGGATATGGCCGGTGTGTCCCTGACCGTGACGTGGCTCGATGACGAACTCGAGCCGCTCTGGACCGCTCCCGCGGAGACCCCCGCCTACCGGCGCGGGAATGCCGCGCTCCCCGGCGGCGAGGCGGACGAGACGACCCCGGCCGAGGACACCGAGGCGCCGGAAGCCTTCGCCGCGGCAGAAGCTTCACGCGACTATGCACAGCAGTGCGTTGCCGCCCTGGCGGCAGCCCGCGAGGCCATCCACGACGCCGAGAAGTTCCTTGGCGACCTCGATGCCATTGCCGGTGACGGAGACCACGGCCGGGGCATGGTCCGCGGGATTGATGCAGCAAGTGCCGCTGCGGCAGGCGCTGCGTCCCGCGGTGCCGGTGCCGGTGCCGCCCTGGCCGCCGCCGGCGATGCGTGGGCGGACAACGCCGGCGGCACCTCCGGGGTGCTGTGGGGCGCCGGCCTGCGGGCCTTTGGCGAGGCCCTCGGCAACCACCACGCACCCAGTGCAACCGAACTTGCGGCAGCGGTGGCAGCCTTTGCCGCCCGGATCACCGAGCTCGGCAAGGCCGACGTCGGCGACAAGACCATGGTGGACGCGCTGGTCCCGTTTGCCGAGACCTTCAGCCGGCTCACCAGCGCAGGGGCCGGGGCGGATGCCGGGTGGGCGGAAGCTGCGCGGGAGGCTGCCTCCGCGGCCCAGGCCACCGCGGCCCTGCGCCCGCTGAAGGGCCGGGCGCGGCCCCTGGCGGAAAAGAGCGTGGGCACACCCGACCCCGGAGCCACGTCCCTGGCGATGGTGTTCACTGTGTTCGGTCCGCACCTTGCCGGTGTGCGGCAGGCTGCAGGGGCACGCCCGTGAGCCCGGGAGCAGGGATCCGGCTCATTGTGGGTGCGGACGAAGCCGGAGTGGACTACAAGGACCAGATCCTGGCGGACCTCCGGACGGACCCGCGGGTGGCCGAGGTCATCGATATCGGCGTCAACCGCGGCGACGCCCCGGAGGAGTTCGCCAAGCCCTACCCGTACGTGGGCATCGCCGCGGGCGAATTGATCCGGGACGGGCAGGCGGACCGGGCCATCCTGTTCTGCGGCACGGGGATCGGGGTCGCCATTGCCGCCAACAAGGTGGACGGCATCCGGGCCGCGACCGCCCATGACTCCTTCAGCGTGGAGCGGTCCGTACTCTCCAACGACTGCCAGATCCTCACGATGGGCCAGCGCGTAGTGGGACTGGAACTGGCACGGCGGCTCGCGCGGGAGTGGATCGGCTACACCTTCGATCCCTCGTCCGCCTCGGCGGACAAGGTCAAGGTGCTGACCGGCTACGAGGGATGCTGAGGCCTGCCCCGGGCCGCCCGGCCAGGCACGGGCCCGGCGTCTTCCAAGAAATGGTATCTATCATGAGCCCGTGCCGCCCCTTGATGTAGTCCTCACCGCCTGGCAGATCGACTGGGCCGCCGCCGCCCTGATCGGCGGCTCGGCGTTGCTGTATGCGCTGGGCCTGAGGGCCGCGGCGGCGCGCGGGCACCGCCATCCCGTGTGGCGGACGCTGGCGTTCTATCTTCTGGGCCTTGGGTCCCTGACAGTGCTGACGTGCGGGTTCCCTGGCGTCTACAGCGCGCAGCTCCGGTGGGCCTTCACGCTCAAGATTTCCCTGCTGCTCTTCGTGGTGCCGCTGCTGATCGGCCTGGGAAAACCCATCTCCCTCGCCCGTGCGGCCCTGCCGCCGCGCGGCGTCGGCCGGCTGAACAGGGCGCTCGCCCACAGTGCGGTGCGGTTGGCCGGCAACTCCATGGCCGCCCCGCTCCTGGGCCTTGCCCTCTTCTCCACCTTCCTGACTCCGGCGTTCTACACCCTCCGCACAGCCCCTTGGGCCGAGGCGCTCCTGACGGTCGGGGTCCCGCTGCTTGGCATGATGATGGCCCTGCCGATCATCGAGGACGCGGACTTCCGCCGCTCCAGCGCGTTCTTCATCATGGAGTTCGTGTTTGTTTTCATCGAGTTGCTGGTCGATGCCGTGCCCGGGATCCTGCTGCGCCTCAACGGCCAGGTGCTGGATCACGTCGCATCGACGCCGTCTGCGCTGGGCTGGTTCCCCAACGCCCTGCGTGACCAGCAGCTGGCGGGGGACGTCCTGTGGTTCATCTGCGAAATTGTCGACTTGCCCCTGATCATCCTGATGTTCATCCGCTTCTCCCGCAGCGACAAACGCGAGGCCCGCGGCTTTGACGAGCTCACGGATTCCCAGCTCGATGAACTGAATGCGGAGCACCTGCGGCGCGGCCGCTAAGTCCCCGCGCCTTCGGGTGGGGCGCTATGCCACGCTGACCTTGATCCGCTGCGCCACGTTGTTGCCCATGCCCTGGTAGTTCCATTCCGATTCCAGCGGCTGGACCGCGCCGCTGGCATCCGTGGCACGGCAGGAGAGCTCGTGTTCGCCCGGATCGGCCACCCACGGCATCGACCACGCACACCACGCGAACGGCGCTGCCGGGTGCTCCAGATGGGCCGCGGCCCACTTTCCGTCGATTCCGACGTCGACGCGCTGCACGGCGCCCTGCCCGGACCAGGCCCGGCCGGTGAGCATCACCGGTCCCGGGGGCAGGATCCGGCTCCGGGTGAAGAAATCCGGGACACCCGGGGGCACCATGAGCGAGCGGACCTTGATCCAGGTGACCGGGATTCCGGGATCCTCGGCATCCTGCTGGTAGCGGTACGCCACCGCCTGCTGGAAACCGTCATAGGGCTTGGTCAGAACCTTGATCGAGGTCAGCCACTTCACGCTCGCCATGCCGTACCAGCCGGGCACTACAAGCCGGAGCGGATAGCCGTGCTGCGGCGGCAGGTCCGCGCCGTTCATCCGGTAGGCGAGCACGACGTCGGGGCGCAAGGCCTCCTCGATCGGCAGGCTGCGCGCGTATTGCTGGGCGACGCCGCCCTGGCTGCCGGCGTCGGCCCCGGTGAAGAGCACCTCCACGGCGTCGTCCTCCACTCCGGCCCGCGTCAGCAGGTAGGCGAGCGGGACACCGGTCCAAACGGCGGTCCCGACTCCCTCGAGTACCCACGGCTGGCTCAGTGGGCGGGGCCGCAGGAGGGACCGGCCGTTGCCGGCGCACTCCAGGGTGACCGGGAGGGTGATGCTCGGTGCCCGGAGCAAGGCCCGCAGGCTCAGTTCGAAGGACCGCTGCACGGCGCCGCCGATCCACAGATGCCAGTGTTCGGCATCGATGAACGGGATGTCGAAGTGCGTGAGCACGTAGTGCAGTCCGGGCGGTGTGGTGTCGCTCCGCAGGGCCTCGAGCGGCATGGAATGGTTCCGCACGGCGAGCTGGAGTTCCTCCGCCGTCAGCGGGCCGTGGCTCGGTTCGCCGGGATGCGCCCGGGGTTGTCCGGCCTGCCGGCGCGGACTCTTCAGGACAGAAGAGTGTCTGGACATTTGCTTTGGCATGGCATGCCGCGATTCTTTCCGGACCAGCCCGGTCCCGGTCCTGTGAAGGACCCGCCGGTTTAGTAGGTATCACCTGGTCTCAGGTCTACGCCGCAGCCCGGAAACCGTCAACACCGGGACGCGCAGGTCCCGCCCCTTCCGGTCCAGGGGCTACAGCGTGTGCGCCTCGGCCAGGAACTGCGCCAGGCTCAGCGGTTCCCGGCCCGTCAGCTCATGCACCGCCGACGTCGGACCGGCGAGTTCGCCGGCGGCGATGGCCGTGTAGGTGCTCACCCAGGCGTCCACCTGCCATGGCGGGGCGCCGTAGGAGGCGCGGGACCCGTAGGCCTCCGCCAGGGTCTCGTTGTGGAAGGTAATGGCCCGGCCGGTTCCGGCGGTCAGGAGTTCGGCGGCGCGGGCCAGCGAGATGTCTTCCGGGCCGGTCAGGTCATAGGTCCGTCCCACATGCAGGGACGGGTCCCGCAGCACGGTGACGGCCGATCGGGCAATGTCTGACCGCGCCACGGCAGCCATGACGCCGTCTCCGGCGGGGCCGCGGATCACGCCGTCCTCGCCGGCCAGCAGCGGCAGGAAGTCCAGGTAGAAGTTGTCCCGCAGGAACGTGTAGTCCATGCCGGAGGCCTTGATGCGCTCCTCCGTCGCGAAGTGGTCCCGGCCCAGCGTGAACGTGGAGTCCGGCGCCGCGCCGAAGAACGAGGTGTACACGATGTGCTGGACGCCCGCTGCGGCCGCGGCATCGACGAAGGCATAGTGCTGCTGCAGCCGGTCCTCGGCCTCGGCTGCGGAGACCATGAACAACGTTTTCGCCCCGGCCAGCGCCGTCTTCGTCCGCTCCGGCTCGGCGTAGGTGGTGACGAAGGGGACGGCGTCTTCGAGCTCAGGTGCCCGGGCGGCGTCCCGCACCAGGAGCCGTTGCTGGCTGCCGGCCTGGGCCAGCAGCCTGGCCACCAGGGCGCCCAGCTGGCCGGTGGACCCGGTGACGGCAAGCTCGGGAGCGTTGGTCATGGCCTAGGCCTCGCGGGAGGCGGGCGACTTGGTCTGCGCGGGGTCGCGTTCGGCCAGTGAGCCGATGACGGCGTCGATCTTGTCCATGATCACCGCGTCCAGCTTCACGCCGGCTGCCGCGACGTTCTTCTCGATCTGCTCCGGCCGGGACGCGCCCATGATCGCCGAGGCCACGTTCTTGTTCTGCAGCACCCAGGCGATGCTGAGCTGCGCCATGGTCAGCCCGGCCTCCTCCGCGATCGGCTTGAGCTGCTGGACGCCGGTGAGGACCTCGTCGGACATCCAGCGCTCGATCATCCGCGAGCCGCCCTTGGAGTCCGTGGCGCGGCTGCCCTCAGGGGCAGGCTTGCCGGGGTGGTACTTGCCGCTCAGCACGCCCTGGGCAATCGGAGACCAGACAATCTGGGACAGGCCCAGTTCTTCCGACGTCGGAATCACCTCGGCCTCGATCACCCTCCACAGCATGGAGTACTGAGGCTGGTTGGAGATCAGTTGGAAGCCCAGTTCCTTGGCGAGGGCATGGCCGTCGCGGATCTGGTTGGCCGTCCACTCGCTGACCCCGATGTACAGGGCCTTGCCCTGCCGCACGATGTCCGCGAAGGCCTGCATGGTCTCTTCCAGCGGCGTCTCGTAGTCGTAGCGGTGTGCCTGGTAGAGGTCCACGTAGTCGGTCTGCAGCCGGGTGAGGGAGCCGTTGATGGATTCCATGATGTGCTTGCGGGACAGGCCAAGATCGTTGTGGCCCTTGGGCCCGGTGGGGCCGAAGACCTTCGTGAAGATTTCCAGCGATTCGCGGCGCTCGTCCTTCAAGGCTGCTCCGAGGACCGTCTCCGCCGCCGTGTTGGCGTACACGTCGGCCGTGTCGAAGGTGCTGATACCGGCGTCGAGCGCGGCCCGGACGCACTGGGTGGCGACGTCGTTCTCCACTTGGGAGCCATGGGTCAGCCAGTTGCCAAACGTGATTTCTGAAATCTTGAAGCCGCTGTTCCCGAGGTATCTGAATTCCATGGGTTCCAACGTAGCGGACTTGCCTGCCCGGGGTAAGGGCTCAGCCGGCCTTGCGTTCCTGGACCGGCTGTTTGGCCTTCCCGGCCGGCGGAGTGCCACGCAGCGCCACGAGCGATCCGGTGTCCAGCAGGGACTTCGCTGCGGGCATGGGCGGCTTTTTGAACGCCCGCGGGACGGCGCCAAGTGTTCCATTGGTGTCTGTGGCCGACTGCACGAGGGCAGAGACTTCCGTGATGTCCTGTGCCGGTGCCAGGGGGTCGGGCAGGTCCCGGACGGTGACCCGGACGGCGGGTCCGGCCTCGGCCCTGGCCCTCGCGGCGGCGCGGGCATCTGCCCGGGCCACTGCGGCCGCCCACTCCGGGGACAGCGCGGGTTCCTTTTTGGCTGCATTCCGGGCGGGGCGTGCGGGCTTCACGGCCTTGGCCGGCCGGTGCGGCGCCGGCTCTTCCGCCGCCCCATTTTCCCGTGATACCGGGGTTCCGCGAACGAGCCCGGCGACGGCCAGGACAACGACTGCCGCCAGCCGGCCGATCCCTGCGAGCACGAGGGTGGCGGCGAAGACCAGGAAGAGGCCGAGGAACATGAAGAACGCCACGCCGAGGGTCCCGAAAAAAGTCAGGTTCAGCGCAATGGTCGTTGGATCTTCCATGTCACCTCTCCTTGCCGGCCTGCTTCAGCGTGGTCCCTGCCGCAAGCACGCGGCGGGCAGGAGCCCCCTTAACAATACGTACTTTTCGCTGGCACCGTGCCGCCCGCGGCAGTCGTGGCGAATATGTGTCAAAGCCGTTATCCGCGGGGCGGGGCACGGGCCCCGCCGGCCGGGCGTCTATAGTCGGAGACAGCCCCGCCGGCGTCGTCCGGCCCGCCGGAAGGACACCTTGTGACGCACGCCGCAGCAGCCGAATCCGAGCCCGCCGGAGCATCCGGCACGGACCGGTCCGTGAGTATTCCGGAAGTGGCATATTCCGCGCCCTATGAGGGGAACTGCCCGTGCCTGTCGGGCGAGGCGTATGTGGACTGCTGCGGCCGGTTCCATCGCGGGGACGCCGAGGCGCCTACGGCGGAGCAGCTCATGCGCTCCCGGTACAGCGCCTTCGTGGTCCGGGACGCGGGGTACCTGCTCCGGACCTGGCACCCGGACACTCGGCCCGCTGAGCTGGAGTTTGACTCCGGCATGCAGTGGCGACGACTGGACATCCTCTCCACCAGCCGCGGCGGCCCGCTGGACAGCGAAGGCACTGTGGAATTCGTGGCGCACTACCGGCACGAGGGCGAACGGGGCCTGCACCGCGAAAGCAGCCGCTTTGTGCGGGTGGACCGGCGCTGGTACTACGTAGATGGCGTCGTTGCCGGCTGAGGCTTCCGGGGCTGACGCCGTCGCGGCTAGGGGCGCCCGGCTGAGTTGTCCCGTGCTGAGTTCTCTCCGGCTGAGTTGTCCCTGACGGTCTGGTTCTCAACCGTTGCTGCCGGGCTGAAGCCGGCCCGGTCCACCCTGCGGTGGAAACGCATTCCCGCGAGGCCGCCCAGCACTGCGCCCACCAAAGCCACCGCGGCCACGACGATCGCCGCGATGATGCTCAGGGTGTTCAATTCGCCCTCGTTGATCGGGATCCGCGGGAAGCTGTTCAGGTTGGCCAGGATGTTGAAGCGCTGCCCGGCGACCAGGCCCAGCACGGCGACGACGATCGCGGCGATCAGGGCCCAGATCCAGACCATGAAGCCCTGCCTGGCGCCGTTGAAGCGGGCCATCCGCCCGGCGACGTATCCGCCGCAGTAGTAGGCGACCAGGAGGATCACGAGCAGCACGATGATGCCGGTCAGCCCGACCGTCTGGTTGCTGGAGGCCTGGTCGACGGCGTCGTTCACATCGGTGTTGGTGGCCAGTCCGACGGCGGTACCGCCGGCAGCGACCAGCGCGGTGAGCAGCACGGCCGTACCCGTGGCCGTCAGCCAGCCGAAGAATGCCGAGCCGACCTTGATGCCGCCGAACTGTTCCTTCTCACGGGCCACTACCGTCTCGCGCGTGGGGATCTCTTCCACGACAGTGTCGTGAACAGTCTCGCGGACCGGTGCGTCGCGGACGGGGTCGACGTCGCGGACCGGTGCCTCCCGGACGGGGTCGACGTCGCGGACCGGTGCGTCGCGGACGGGGTCGTCGTGGCGGACTGCTGTCACCGGACGGGTTGTGGCGTCGTCCTGCGCGGCGTGGCGTGTTGTCTTGTCGTCGGGGCCTGCGGTGCTGCTCATGAGGGCTGCTCACTTTCGCTGAATGACCGGGCACCCTGGAGGTGCCGGTCTGGCGTCAACCTAACCACGGCGGAATCCGGTTAGCAAGGATGCTTACTATCGGTGGCGGCGGCCCGTCAGCGGTACTTGCGGTGCAGGTCCTCCCGGACGGAGGCACGCAGGCTGGCGTCCGCGATCCACGGACCGGTCCCTTCGGACTGGTCGAGGATCCCGGCCTCCAGCCAGGTGTAGTCCCCGGCCAGTGTCTTGCGGGCCAGGGCATGGTCGGCGTCGTCGGTGTTCCGCCACAGCCGGTCGAAGTATTCGTCGACGCGAACGCGGGCCTGTTCGCAGTACGCCTCGGCGAGTTCGTACGCGGAGGCGCCGCGTTCCGGCTGCGTCCGCAGCAGCATCTCGGCGCGCGAACAGCAGGCGGCCATGGCAAACAGCTCCGCACCGATGTCCACGATCCGGCCCAGGAACGCCTGCTTGTGCTCAAGTTTGGCCTGCCACCGGCCCATTCCATAGAAGGTCTGCCGGGCCAGGCGCCGGGAGGAGCGCTCCACGTAGCGCAGCTGTTTCGCGAGCCGGCCGAAGTCGCTGTAGGAGCGCGGGTCCATGCCGGCGCCGGCCACGAGTTTGGGCAGCCACTTCGCGTAGAAGCCGGAGGCTCCGACGGCGGCCTTCGCCTTGTCGGAGAGGCGGGCGTCCTCCGAGGCGAGGTCTCCCGCGGCCGCCAGGTGCGCGTCCACGGCTTCACGGGCGATCAGCAGCCTCATGATTTCCGAGGACCCCTCGAAGATCCGGTTGATTCTCATGTCGCGGAGCTGCTGTTCCGCGGCGACGGCGCGCTCGCCGCGGGCTTCGAGGGAGTCCGCCGTTTCAAAGCCCCGGCCGCCGCGGATCTGCACGAGTTCGTCCGCGATGAGGCAGCTGATCTCCGTGGACCACAGCTTGGCCAGGGCCGCCTCGATCCGGATGTCTTTCTGCCCGGCGTCGGCCATTTCCGCGGAGAGTTCAAACACGGCGTCCAGGGCGAAGGCGCTGGCGGCGATGAAAGCGATTTTCTTGCCCACTGCCTCATGCTGGCCGATCGGCCGGCCCCACTGGGTGCGGGCGTCGGACCATTCGCGGGCGATCTTCAGGCTCCACCGGCCGGTGGCGACGCACAGCGCGGGGATGGAGAGCCGGCCCGTGTTCAGCGTGGTGAGGGCGATCTTCAGGCCCTGGCCTTCCCGGCCCAGCCGGTTGGCGGCCGGGACCCTGACCTGGTGGAAGCGGGTGACGCCGTTTTCGATCCCGCGGAGCCCCATGAAGGTGTTGCGGTTTTCCACGGTAATGCCGGGGGTGTCCATTTCGACCACGAACGCGCTGATGCCGCCTTTATTGGCGGTCCCGTCCGCATCGGTGTGCGGCGGCACGAGGGCCATGACCACGACGAGCTCGGCGATAACACCGTTGGTGGTCCAGAGCTTGACGCCGTCCAGGAGGTACGACTCGCCGTCGTCGGAGAGGACGGCCGTGCTGCCCATCCGGGCGGGGTCGCTGCCGACGTCGGGCTCGGTGAGCAGGAAAGCGGTGACGGCGCCGGCGGCGCAGCGGGGCAGGTATTCACGCTTCTGGGCCGGAGTGCCAAAGACCTTGACGGGCTCCGGGACGCCGATCGACTGGTGCGCGGAGAGCAGGGCGCCGAGGCTTGGGTGCACCGAGCCCAGCAGGGCCAGGGCGCGGCCGTAATACACGAGCGTGAGGCCCAGACCGCCGTATTCGCGGGGAATCTTCATTCCGAACACACCGAGCTCCGCGAGCCCCTTGAGATAGTCGTCCGGGATCCGGTCGTCGCGTTCGATGGTGCGCCCGGACATCGTGCGGCAGTAGGCGGCCAGCCGGGCCATGAACGCCTCGCCGCGTTCGACGTCGTCGGCCGGAGCCTCGGGCCACGGGTGAATCAGCGACAAATCGAAGCTGCCAAGGTAGAGGCCCTTCGCGAAGCTGGGCTGGGTCCAGCTGGTTTCGCGGGCGGCCTCGGCAATGGCGCGGGCGTCGGCGGCCGTCGCGTCGGGGCCGACGTGCTCAGGGGCCCCGGCGGCCGCCGGAATCGGAATGCCTGATGTTGGAGAATCTGACGCTGGAGTACCGGGTGTGGTGGCGGGGTCTTCGATGGCGGAGCTCACGGGGCATCTCCTCTAACCGGGTGACCGGCTTGAGCCCTGGATCCGCCGCGGGTGGAGGACCCTTCAGCTGTCCCGCAATACTACTCGCGGGTAAGTGCCTGTGCTAGGGGAGGCCTGGCCCGGAAAGTCGGACCGGAAGTCCGTGCCGAAGTCGACCTGGAAATCGGCGGGCATCTCCACCGTTGAGGCGTGGCGGACCAGCCGGTCCCAACCGTGGTTGATGCCGTGGACCAGGCCCACCAGCGCGCCGGCCACGAGGTACCAGCCGAGCCGGCCGACACCGACCAAAACCATGGCCGCGAACGCGGACACCATCATGAAGGCGCCGATCATCACGGCAAACACGAGGGTTCCAATGACCACCATCGTGCCGGTTTCCACTGCGCTTAGGTCGAACTGCATTCTTCCCCCTGCACCATTGCTCCGGTTGAACCAGTAGCCCGAGCGTAGGGTGCCGTGGGCGTGCTGAACTAGGGTCCTTTGGACATTGGCGGCCTCTTGATACGGGATCGAAATGCTACCGGGGCGTAGGTCACGGCGGTGTTGCGGCGCCCTCACCGATCGCGGGGGTCGCACCGCTTGCCAGTGCCGGGAGGCTGCCCGGTGTCAGTCTTCGTCGTGTTCAGGGGCGCTCTGGCTCATGACCTGGAAGTCCGCGCCGAGGGCGACTTCGACCTGGGACCCGTCGTTGAGGCGTACCTCGACCTCGTAGGCCGCGCCGGAGTCGTCATCCCGCTCCACTTCGGTGACGCTGCCCTGGCCCACCTTCGCCAACGCGGCCTGTGTTGCCATGGCACGGTCGGCGTCACTGAGCGCCGGTCCATCGGAATCGTCACCGATCTCAAAGTTCCCGATCCTGGCGGTGAGGGCGCCCGCACTTCCGGACCAGACATCCCTGGCCTGGGTGGCCCCGACCGCAATTGACGCTCCCCCCAGCACCACCGCTGCAGAGGCCGCCCCCGTGATCCAGATCGTTCTCTTGCGCATGACCGTCTCCCTTCGGCTGGTCATTCCAGTGTGCGCCGACATAGGGGAGCAGACAACGATAAATGCGGACGGGGCCCTGCGTTAACCTTGTAGCTGGCAGTTTTTCGAATCCGCTGCCCCGCAACGCCACCCCAAACCATCCCCTGGCAGCCGAAGGAGAGCGCGTGTCCCGTTCCGCCGTGTCATCAGCCGACGCCATCAGCACCCGGCTCCGGGACCTTGAGCTCCTTACCAAGGGACCTGCCTGGGCGCTGACGCGTTCGGCGCCTTGGGTGATCGCCGTGCTCCAGGCCTCCTTCACCCGCACGCGCGCGCAGCTGCCGCTGGAACAGTTCCACGCCGACGTCGACGCCTTCCTCGAGCAGCTCCGCCGGCAGGCCCCCGGCACCGGAGAGCAGCACAGCGGCTCGGCCAACGGCACACTTTCCGGAAAGAAATACGCGGACGAATGGACCCGCAAGAACTTCCTGACCCGCCGGAACCAGTCGGGCCAGATCGTTTACGAAGTCACGGAGCCTGCTGCCCGCGTCCTGGCTTTCCTGGACAGCCTCTCCAGTGAGCGGTCCACGCTGAACGGCTCCCGGCTCGGCACACTGCTGGGCGACGTCGAGAAGCTCGCCAACGAGACCAACCCGGACCAGAGCGCACGCATTGAATCCCTCGAGGAGGAGATCGACGAGCGCCGCCAGCTGATGGAAGACATCAGTTCCGGCGATTTCGACGGGCTGCTCGACGACGACGAGGCCGTGGAGGCGGCAGGCAACATCCTCGATCTCGCGGCCAGCCTGCCCGCGGACTACAAGAAGATGCGTGACCGGATCGAAGAGCTCGTGGGGGAGCTGCGCAACCAGATCATCGAGGAATCGCTCAGCAAGGGCGCCACCATGGCCCAGGTGCTCGAGGCCGACAAGCGGCTGCGGCAGAGCCCCGAAGGCCGGACGTTCCGCTCCTTCACCGCGTTCCTGGAGGACCCGCAACAGCAGCTGCGCTTCCGGTCGGCGATCGGCGAAGTCCTGAGCCGGCAGTTCGCGGACGAGCTCAGCCACGATGAACGCGAGACGCTCAAGAACCTTGTGGCCGAACTCCGCACCCAGCACAGCCAGATCCAGCGGATCTACGGCAAGCTCAGCGAGAGCCTCAACACCTACGTCCAAAGTGACGACTTCCGGCAGTCGGTCCGGCTCCGGAAGGTCCTGCGCGAGGCTGAGCAGGCGATCCGCACCCTGCCGTACGAGCGCGAACGGCCCGGCCTTGTCCGCGGCCCGGTGCTGTTCAGCGCCGGTTTCGAGTCCCTGGCCATGGTCAAGCTCTTCGACCCTGACGAATTCGCGGCTCCACCCAAGCTGGCCGACCCCATCGCGTTCTCCGACTCGGACCGGGCGCGCTCGCCCCGGACCGCCAAGGCCAAGCCGGAGGCCATACGCGCCGCGCTCGCGGGGGCCTCAACCCTCACCGAGGCCTGGGCGCAGCTGCCGGCAGAGGAACGCCACATCAACTCCATCCGGGCCCTGTTGTCGCAGACCCTCCACGAAGGCGCCGGCTTCGACCGGGGAACCTGGGGACCCATCGAATTCGAACAAATCGACGGCACCACCCGCACCGCTTACCTGCCCGTCGTCACGCTCGCGAAGGATTGACCATGACTGAAGAGACTGTGACCGAGACCCAGACAGAGACCGCGACCGAGACCCAGACAGAGACCGCGACCGAGACCCAGACAGAGACCGCGGCGGCGGACCTGCAGTCCGCGCCCGAGTCTGCGCCCGCGGACAGCGATGGCGCCCACGTCCGGAGCGACCCCTTCACCGTCACCCCCCGGGACACCTTCGTCGACGGCGCCGCGCTCTTCCCGGGCGACACCGGCGTGCTGCCCATGAAGGTGCGGCAGGCGCTCGTGAAGCTGCTCAAAGGCCCCTACATCGACGGCGGCCGCGACGAAAAGCTGTGGACCACGCTCCTGGACAACCAGCTGATCCTGCGCAGCCGCCTCTCCGAACTCTTCCTGACGCTGCAACTGGACCACGAGCGCAAGGTCGCCGTCCTGCGTCCGGTTGACCCCGAGGCAATCGGCGGCAGTACGCGTTCCAGCATCCTGCGCCAGCAGCGTGCCCTGAGCCGGGTCGAGACCATCGTCCTGCTCCGCCTGCGCCTGCTCCTGGACCGGCACGTCACCGCCCAGACGGACCCGACGATCACGCGCGAGGAAATCGCCGAACTCGTCGCCCACTACCAGCCCACCGGCCAGCAGGACGCCCTGCGCGATGCCGACGTCGTCAATCGCGCCATCACCAAGCTCCTGGCCCGCCAGCTCCTGCTCGCCACGGGCCTGGACGAGGTCTACACCATCTCCAACGCCCTCCCGCTGGCCCTGCCGTTCGAAAACATCGGCGACATCCCGGCCCAAATCGAAGCCCTGGTGGCAGCCAGCACAGACCAGTCGGGAACGGAACCGCTCCTGGAGCTCGACACCGACACCTCGGCAAACGCGGAGGACGACCCGGACGACGACGGCGGCGCAGGGGCGGGGGCGGCATCGCCGTCGTCGTCACCCAGCCACACTGAAGAAGCCGAGGAGACCAAGTGAGCATCGCAACCATGCTCCCGATGGGCGAGCTTACCAACCCCGGCCAGATGCGCCTGGCCCTGGTCCAGGTGGTCAACTGGGGCACATTCCATGGCGCCCACACGATGCACGTGGACCGCAACGGCACACTGCTGACCGGCAATTCGGGCGTCGGAAAGTCCACGCTGTTCGATGCCATGCTTCGGGTCTTCGACGCCCGTCCCCGCTCCAACGAAGCGGCGGCACAGCGGGCAGGCGGCGCCGTCGAGGACAAGCGCACCACGTTCACGTACATGCGCGGCAAGGTAGGCGACAAGGCCGTGGGGGAGGGCTCGGCGAGTGCGTTCCAGCGCCCCGGCGCGACCTGGTCCGCCGTCGCGCTGACGTTCGACAACGCGGCCGGCACGCGGGTGACGGTTTCGGCGCTTTTCGACCTGCCCAAGAACGGCACGGAATCCAGCGTCGGCCGGTACTACGTGATCGATAACAAGCCGCTGGACCTCGCGGCGATCGAGGGCATCGCGGAGAAGCGGTTCACCAAGTCGGCGCTGGACGCGATCTTCCCGGACGCCCAGATCTTCGACGTCCACAAGGCCTTCGCCGAACGATTCCGCCGCCTCCTCGGCATCAATTCGGATCAGGCCCTTCCGCTGCTGCGCGTCATCCAGGCCGGCAAGGGACTCGGCGGCAGCGTCAACACCTTCTTCCGCGACCAGGTCCTCGATGCCCCTGCCACGCTGGCCGCGGCGGATGACGTCGTCGAGGAATTCAGCAACCTCATGTCCATCCGGCAGCGTCTCGAGGACGTCCGGCAGCAGCGCGACCAGCTGGCTCCCGTCCCCGGGCTGAACAAGGAATACGCGCAGGCGCTGCTGGACGCGAACCGGCTGCGGGACCTAACAGGTGAGGAATTCGAGGCCTACAAGCAGCAGCTCGCGGTCACAGTCCACGAGAAGACCCTGGCCCGGCTGAAGGAGCTGGCCCAGGCGAAGGCCACGGACCTGGCCGGCGAACGCGCTGTCCGTGACGGCTTCGCCAAGGAACTGCGCCAGCTGGAGGGCGAGTACAACAACCAGGGCGGTAACGCGATTTCCGCGATCGAGCAGTCCCTGGAGAACGCCCGGGTGGGGCTCAAGCTCCGGCAGGAAGTCGAGGCATCGACCCGCAAGGCGCTGACCGACGCCGGGCTGGAACTGCAGTGGTCGGCCGCCGGCTGGGATCAGGCCCACGAGCACGCCGCGGCACGCTCGGCTGAGCTCCAGGACGATTCCGAAGCGCTCAAGGAACTGCGCTTCGAGGCCTTTGATGGCCACGCCACCCGGAAGCGCGAACTCGCCGCGGCCCAGCAGGAGCTCGTCTCGCTGAAGACGCGCAAATCGTTGCTGCCGCCGTCGAGCATTGAAAACCGGAGCGCCATTGCCGCTGCCACGGGCGTGCCCGAGGAGCAGATGCCCTTCGGCGGCGAGCTGATCGACCTTGCCGAGGGCCAGGAACAGTGGCGCCCGGCTGCCGAGCGCGCGCTGCGGAGCCTGGCCACCACGCTGCTGGTCCCGGGCGAGCACTTCGCGGCAGTCACCCGTTACCTCAACGACCATTCCGTGCGCGGGGCGCTGCGTGCCGTGGACGTCTCCCGGCCCCTGGCCGGCGGTGCGCTGGCCGTCGAGGACGTGGCCGATCGCGACCTGCTGACCAAGCTCAGTTTCCTCACCGATGCCGGGCTGCCCGCCGGGCCTCACGCCCAGGCGGTTGCGCAGGCCAGCGCCTGGCTCCGGGAACGGATTGCCCTCGACTTCGCCTACCCGTGTGTGGAAAACCCGGACGAGCTCGCCGGCCTGGACAAGGGCCTGAGCCTGGGCGGTGTGGTCAAGCGCAACCGCCACACGGTGGAAAAGGATGACCGCTTCACGTCCCGCCAGGACTACGTCCTCGGGTTCGACAATGCCGCCAAGCTCGAACTCGTGGCGGCCCAGGTTGAGGACCTGCAGCAGGAGCTGGCCAAGGCCGCCGAGCTGGCGCAAAGCCGGGAAGAGTCGCACCAGGGCATGACCCGGCAGCTTGAAGCCTTGCGCCGGGTGGCCGAGGACCACCGGCCCTGGGAACAGGTCTCGGCCGCCGTGGCCGGCGAGGAGCTCGCCCGGATCGAGCAGCGCCTCAAGGACGCTCTCGCCGCACAGGCCGACCTCGAACCGCTCCGCACCAGCATCGAAGCCGCGCGGCACAAGCACCAGTCCAGCACCGAATCCGCGGCCGTGCTGCAAAGCGAGTACAAGGCCCTCGACGCGCGCATGACCGCCGCTGGTGCGCTGCTCGATGCCGCACGCACCCGGCTGGCGCAGGCACCGCCGTCGGACGCCGGCGTCGCCGCACTGGAACCGTACTTCACCGGCTTCGGTGACGTCCTGGAGATGCACGAACTCGACAACCTCGCCAACCAGGTCCGCACCAGGCTCCTGGCCGAACTGCACGTCGCCGAGTCCCGCGGGCAGGCCACCTCGGAGCGCCTCACCCGCATTTTCGAGGGCTTCGTCCGGGAGTGGGGCTCGGCGATTTCCGCGGACCACGGCACCTCGATCGGCGCCGCGGGGGAGTTCGAATCCCGCTACCACGCGATTGTCAGCGACGGGCTGCCCGCCCAGGAGGCCGAGTTCCGGCAGTTCTTCAACCAGCGGACGCACGAATCCTTTTCCACCCTGCTGCACCTGCTCGACGAGGAGCGCCGCGCCATCACGAGCCGTATCCTGCCGCTGAACGGGATCCTGTCCGAGGTCAACTTCCACGAGGGCAGCTTCCTGGAACTCGACATCAAGCAGACGCTGCCGGCGACGGCGAAGCAGTTCAAGGACGCCATCCAGAACGCGCTCAAGGTCCGGCACACCCGGCCCGGCAAGGCGGTTACTGCAGCGTCCGCTGCTGCGTCCGCCGCTGCGTCCAGGGCGGAGGGGGACGACGACGCCGAGCTCACCACCCGCTACAAGTCGCTTGAAACGCTCGTGAAGCGGCTCGGCTCGCAGACTCCGGAGGACCGCCGCTGGCGGGCCGAAGTGCTGGACGTCCGCGGCCACCTGTTCATCCAGTGCAAGGAACACCGCGAAGTCCAGGGTGCCGGTTCCAAGGGCGCCGGTGCCAAGGGGGCGGCGAAGGGCGCGAAGAAGACCGAGGTCTACATGCACGCGGACACCGGCTCCATGTCCGGTGGCGAGCGGCAGCGCTTCACCGCGTTCATCATGGCGGCGGCGCTGAGCTACCAGCTGGGCATCGCCGAGCAGGGCTTCACCACGTACGGCACGGTCATGATGGACGAGGCGTTCGTGCTCGCCTCGGAGGAATTCGCCGGCGCGGGCATCAAGGCGCTGCATGAGTTCGGCTTCCAGCTCCTGCTGGCCGCGCCGGAGAACGTCATCGACCTCTCCCGGCACCTCGGCTCGGTGACGGAGATCCTCCGGGACAAGCGCACCAACCGTTCCGGCGTCCTGACGGCTCCGGTGATTGCCGCACGTCCGGGCACGGAGGGCACTTGGCGCTCCGAGGCAAACCCCGTGGACATCGTCCTGCGCTGACCTCACCCCTCTCCCTGGGAGCGTTGCTTGTGTCGGGGCTAGTTGCCTTGGACGCGCTCCACGAACTGGGCTGTGCGGGCCACCAGCCCTTCGATCTGCCGCAGCACGACCGCGGCCGGGTCCGGGTTGATCTCGTTGGCCGCAGGCTCCACCCTGACATTGCGGCAGCACAGGAAATCGGCGCAGATCAGGGTGCCCAGCGTGTTGCCGTTGCGGCCGGACTGCCCGGCGCGCTTGGCCACCCACAGCAGGACGTCGTCCTTGGAGAACACGTCCCGGCACAGCTCGCAGAGCACGGAACGGTTCTTCTTGGCCCCGCCTTCAGGGGCCCGGAGCATGATGCCGGTTGGACCCTTCGGCCCCTGCACCACGAGATAGCCGCGGAGGGGCATCTTCGCGTCCCGCCAGGCCAGGAAGTCCAATGCCTCCCAATCCAGGGTGTCGAAGCTCTTGGGCAGATTGAGTTTGGCGGCTTCTGAGCGGCTCGCGTTGATGAAGGACGAGCGGATCTGCTGCGCCGTGATTTTTTGCATGACGGACACTTTCGAAAATCGGATGGCTCCGGCCAGACGGGCGCACGGCGCGCCTGGCGGATTGTGGGCAGAAGACTGCCAGCCTGCGACTCCGGTGTGGGGCAAGGCGTCTCGCGGGACTAGTCCGTGCTGGTTCGGGACTCCGCGGGAAGGGCCTGTGCGGGCGGGGCTGGCAGGAGCGCGGGCGCGTAGCAGGCCACAGCGGCCACCCCGCTAACCGTGGCAACAGTCATCGTCGCGATGTCCATGCTCACTTCCCCCGTCCCAACTCATCACCGGTTCCGATTGTCCGGCGAGCCCATCCTTGCAAAGCCCGGGATTCGTGTCCAGTTCGCATTCCGCACCCGGCGGCTGAGCATTTAGTGGTGCAACGCTTTGAGTGGTGCAACGCTTTGAGTGGTGCAACGTCTTTAATGGTGCAACGCGGGGCGCATCGATGCTCCGGTTCACGTCAAAGGGCAATTGAGACAATTACGTTACTCAAACCTTTCTTAATTACACAAAGGATAGGCTAGCCTTACTTAGGTTTGCATCACTTACCTAAGGAGTTCCGTGGCTTCCGCTCTTTTCACCCGTTCAGGCGGCCGCCCCGCCGGCCGCCGCCTCCGCAAGAGCGCAGGGCGGGCCGTAGCCCTTCTGGCCGCCGT
>Ga0207682_10000125_pt1 | contig 34562 bp, 37 predicted proteins | sample KBSM63metaG_FD_184332 | JGI IMG/M metagenome (GOLD analysis project Ga0207682, IMG submission 184332) | Miscanthus rhizosphere microbial communities from Kellogg Biological Station, Michigan, USA - KBS M6-3 metaG (SPAdes) (version 2) | ecosystem: Host-associated > Plants > Roots > Rhizosphere >... | reverse complement strand
CCCTGCGTGCGAGTTCGCTGCGCAGGCAGGCAAGCGCAACGTTGTTGCATATTCGTTGTGGGGCACACAACCCGCGTATCTGCGCGGCGCGCTGCAGAACCTCCTGCGAGCGCCGGAGATCTATCCTGGCTGGACGCTGCGCTTCTACGTCGATGCGACGGTGCCCGCGGAGTTCGTCGCGATCATCCGAGAGCTCGGCGGCGAGGTCGTCATGCCCGCCCGCACCGACGCGATGCGCGAGAAGCTTTGCTGGCGCTTTCAGGTTGCAAACGATGCCGGCGTGGGCTACTTCCTGGTTCGTGACGTCGATGCCGTGATCGATCAGCGCGAAGCGCAGGCCGTGGAAGCGTGGCTACGTTCCGGCAAGTGGTTTCACTCCATCCGCGACTGGTGGACGCACACCGACCTGATTCTTGCGGGAATGTGGGGCGGCGTTGCGGGCGTGTTGCCGACCATGACGACCATGCTGGCGAAGTATCGTTCGCGCGACGTCGAGACGCCGAACATCGATCAATGGTTTTTGCGCGATCGCATTTGGGCGTTCGTGCGGAAATCCTGCCTCGTCCACGACCGATGCTTCCGACCGGCTGGTGCCGAGCCCCTGCCGCCGGTTCCCGATGATGAACGCCACATCGGTCAGGACGAATATGCAGCGCGCGGGCCGGAACAGGAACGCCTCCTGCGCGCGTGGATTACCGAATATCCCTGCCTCGGCCCGTTGCGGTTCGAGACAGCCGCCGGTGCGGCGGCGCCGGCTTCGACGACTCCGACTATTTCTTAGCGGCCTCGGCGCTCTTCTTCGCTTCCTCTGCCTGTCTCCTGGCCTCGATTGCCTTCTTCTGCGCGTCCTCGGCTTTCTTCTGCGCGGTTTGCGCTTGTTTCTCCGCCTTCTCGGTCTTGGTTTCGTCCGCCTTCTTCCGCGCGTCCTCGGCTTTTATTTTCGCGCGTTGCGCTTGCTTCTCCGCCTTCTCGGCCACTCGCCGTTTTTGCTCTGGCGGCATCATCGGGGCGGACTTCATCGTTGCCGCGGCTTCGGCGTTGAGGTCGCGCTTCGGCGCGGGCTCGGTCGCCTTGGCTCCGGTGGCTGGCGCGGAGGCCGGCGCCGTCGCGGCGGGCGCCTTGTCGGTTGCGCCCGGCGTTTGCGATTGGACGCCCGTCGACAACGCCAACAACAAGCCGGCGACGAGCAATGCAACGATTCTATTCACGGTTGTCTCCTTGAATAGGCGATGCGCCGAGCCGCGGCAGTGCGATGCGGGCCGGCATGGAACGCGCGATGGCATCCTACGCAGAAAGGCCGCGGTTCGACTTACCTCTTCTCGACATACGCTGGCGCCCGCAACCCCTCGCCCGGTTGAGCGCGCGCGCTCGATTTTCCGATCACGTCGAAGGGTGCGCGCTCAATCGCGCTTGCCGCGAATCATTCCGGTATCGAATTCAGCAGGTACATCGCCGCAAGCATCGGGCTCGGGCGTCCGATCCTGCCCATCCATTGCGTGAAGATCGCTTCGATGTCCGGGCTCGTGTAGATCTGCGTCAGCGCCTTGTTGACTTCGAGACGGAGCTTTGAATCGCCGCGCGGAAGCGCAAGCGCGTAGGGCTCGAACGACAAGTCTTCGGCGAGCAGCGCGAACTGTCTCGGATCCTTGGCCGTTGCCATCAGTCCGACGAGCTTGATCTTGTCGCCGGCATACGCATCGGCACTGCCCGACTCCAGCATCGCGATTCCTTCGGTAGCGTTGGCGATGGTCACCACCGACGCGTTGATCAAGCGCCGCCGCAGCGCTTCGTTCAACCGCGTTTCCGTGGTCGTGCCTTTCAGTACCGCCACGCGCTTGCCCGTGAGATCGCTCGTCGCATTGATCGGCGTGCCCGTCTTGACCAGCAGACCGCCGCTATCGACGAAAATCAGGTTCGAGAAGTCGACGGTAGCTAGCCGCGATTGAGTCGGCGTGGTGTTCGCGCACTCCAGGTCGGCGCGGCCCGCTGCGACCATCTGCAGGCGCTCGCTGACCGAGCCGGCAATCCAGTTCACCTTGAGATTTCCCTCGCCAACGGCTCGACCGATCTGCGCGATCGCGCGCTTGCAGAGGTCGATCGTGTAGCCGGCGGGTTCGCCATTCGCTTCGGAAATCGAGAAAGGAAGCGAGTCGGGAGAAAACGCGACATTGATAGCCTTTGCCTGCTTGATCTTGGCCAGCGTGTCGACCGAGGATTGCGCGAGTGCACCGTGCGCGCTCAAGGCAGCGATGCCCAGCATCGCGAATAGAATGCGTTTCATGAAATCTCCCCAGGTTCGATTGTTCGGCATCAACGATGCAGCGCACGCGCACTGACCGGAACGCGCGCAGCTTCGAGTTTACGCGCTGGCGAACCGAGCGGAACCCGATCCAGCCGATCACGAGTGGTGGCAGTGGCCGCGGCCTGCGCGTTCCAGTATCCTGCGGATTGGCGAGGTTTGTTTTGCGCCGGAACCGAATGCGGTGCTGCATGACCGCGTGACTTGCAAAATCCCCATGAAGCCGTTCGCCATATCAATCCTGATCGCCATCGCACCCCTGCTGGCCGGAGCCGGTGGAAAGTATTCGAACCCGTACGCCCTCTTCGAGGCCGAGCAGCGCAGGCCCGCGGCCGATACGCGGCCGGCCTTCATCATGCGAATCGATGAAAAGTACGTGAAGATCGGCACCAACGATCCGATCGCCCCGGGCAACCATGAGGTCGAACTGAGCATTCCCGGGACGCCCGGCTCGAGTCAGTCGACCCGCGTCAAGATGACGATAGAGGCGAAACCTTGTACCCGCTATTACTTCGCCGCCCAGCGCTCGACGCGAAGTGCTCGCGACTGGGAAGCGTTCGTCGCCGGGAGCGAGTCTATCCGCGAGTGCGTCAAGCGGTTTCCTGACGCGAAATAGCCCTGCGTGCGACGAGCGAACGCGCACTCGAGTTGCACCGCGCGATCAGGCCCAGATCATCTCGCGAATCTCGAGCGGCTTGGCGTCGAGACATTGAGGACCGAGCCCGATACGCCCGCGGACAAGCGTTCCAGCCAAGATTCACGCGTCTCAGCCGCGAAGCGCCGCCTCGATAGCAGCGATGTCGATCTTTTTCATTTCCATCATCGCATCGAACGCGCGCTTCGCAGCCGCGGGATCGCGATCGGTGATCGCTTGCGTCAGGGCAACCGGCGTAATCTGCCAGGACAATCCCCACTTGTCCTTGCACCATCCGCATGCGCTTTCCTGGCCGCCGTTGCCGACGATGGCGTTCCAGTAGCGATCGGTTTCCGCCTGGTCAGTTGTTGCGACCTGAAACGAGAAGGCTTCGTTGTGCTTGAACGCAGGTCCGCCGTTGAGCCCGAGGCACGGAACGCCCATCACGACAAACTCGACGGTCAGTACATCCCCTTTCTTCCCCGACGGAAAATCGCCAGGTGCGCGGTGCACCGCGCCTACGGACGTATCGGGAAAGGTCTTGGCGTAAAACCGCGCCGCGTCTTCGGCGTCGCGATCGTACCAAAGACAAATCGTGTTCTTTGCTGGTTTCACCATTTCGCTTCTCCATCGAGAGGAGCCGCCGGAGGCAGGAGTCAACGGCGGGCTCTGGTTTAAGATCGTCGGCCAAGCTGAAAATTCCGATCTGCTTACGACAAATCCGTACGGTTGACGGGTCCGCAGTCACGCCTCGCCGCCGAAGTCCGGCCCTTCCATCTGCCGTACTTCGCACTCGATGTTCCATTCGTCGCCGTGAACCCTGAGGAAGCGTTTGGTCAGCTCGACCGCCTCCTTGATGGATCCCGCCTCGAGGATCGCGAACCCGCCGATTACCTCCTTGGTCTCGGGGAACGGCCCGTCGACCATCGACAGCTTTCCAGCGTTCTGGCGCACCCGCACCCCTTCCGCCGTCGGCCGTAGCCCGGCCGTGCTGATCAAAGTGCCCTCGCGGGACATCTCCGCGATGAGCTTGCCCATGTCGCGCATCAGCTGCTCGCTGGGCACGATACCGCTGTTCTCGTTGATACGAATCATCGATAGGAATCGCACAGTTTCGTCTCCTGGTAGAGGTATAGACGTTGGGGCGGGCGATGCGACCTCGTACGAAGCGCCTCCCGAACAAGGCCCAAGGCCCGCTGTCCGACTAGTCGATCGCGGGCACGGTAAATCGACATTGCATCGAAGAAAATTTGCGCCCGCCGCCTCCCTGACGTCCATGCCCGTGTCGTGACCGACGCGCCTGAACCAATCTACGAAGGGGCTGGTTGGCCGACGGGCGCGATTCCGCCACGGACCGGTCGTAGCGAGCGAGCGTCCCGGCTGACGCTCAAACGTCGCGGTGATATCGTGCGCGGAACCCCTGCTCTCGCGCCGAACGATGACGGTTGGTCTTGAGGCAAGAATCGCCGCACTGCCATGCTGGCGAAGCAAGGTATCGCTTGAACCACTGCACGGAGGACTGTCCAACACGGCGTTCGTCGTCGATGACGGGAGACAGCGTTTTGTCGCGCGTTGCGGCGCAGATATTCCAGTCCACCACGTCTTCCGCGAACGCGAGCGAGCGGCCAACATCGCCGCGCACGGGGTGGGACTGTCGCCGGAGTTGGTGTATGCGGAGCCGGGCGTCATGGTCATTCGGTACATCGATGGCAGGACCCTCGCCGAAGCCGACCTGCGGGCGAATATCGAGCGCATCGTCCCGCTTCTGACGAAATGTCACCGCGAGCTGGCGCGCAACCTCGCGGGTTCGGCGAGCATGTTCTGGGTCTTTCACATCATCCGCGACTACGTGCGAACGCTGCAGGCCAGCGGCCGCGAGAGCAACCGCGAACTGTCGCATTATGCGGCGCTTGCCAGCGCGCTCGAGGCGCAGCAGGTGCCACTGCCGATCGTCTACGGTCACCACGACCTGCTCCCTGGCAACTTCATTGACGACGGCAAGCGTCTCTGGCTCATCGATTGGGAGTACGGCGGCTTCGGTACCGCGATGTTCGACTTGGCCAACCTCTCGACCAACGGCAGCTTCTCGCGAGCGGATGATCAGCTACTGCTTGGCGCCTATTTCGGGGGGTCGGTGAGCGACGAAATACAGCGCTCGTTCGACGCGATGAAGGTGGCGAGCGCGTTGCGCGAGGCGACGTGGGCGATGGTCTCCGAGATCCACCTCGCCGCGCCCGGCGCCGACTATCGTGCGCACGCGGTCGAATACCTCGCGCGCACCGAGTCGGCGCTGGCGCGCTACGGCGAAATTCACGGAATGCCGTCATGGGCAAGATTCTCGTAGGTACATCCTCATGGACCGACAAGACGCTGATCGAGTCGGGCAAGTTTTATCCGCCCACCGCCACCACGCCGGAAGAACGCCTGCGCTTCTACGCGTCGCAATTTCCCATCGTCGAGATCGACAGCAGCTATTACGGCATTCCGACGGTCGAGAACGCTTGTCGCTGGGTCGAGCGAACGCCGCCGGGGTTCGTCTTCAACATCAAGACTTACCGCCTCTTCACGCGGCACCAGACCCCGGTGGTCTCTCTCGCGAAGGACATTCGCGCGGCGCTCGGCGCCGTCACGAAGAAAAACGTCTACGACAAGGATCTGTCACCTGAGGTCACTCAGGCATTGTGGCGTCAGTTTCGCGACGTGCTCGAGGTGTTGCGGGACGGCGGCAAGCTCGGCGCAGTGCACATGCAATTCGCGCCGTGGGTGGCGTTCCATCCCGAGACCTTCGACTACCTGATCCATTGCCGGGCGATGCTGGCCGGGTTCACGGTGGCCGTGGAGTTCCGCAATCCCACGTGGTTCAACACCGACAAGCACATCGCGCGCACGCTGGCGTTCGAGCGCGAAAACGGTTTGGTGAACGTCGTCGTCGACGAACCCCGAGACATCGCCAACACGATCCCCTCCGTCTGGGAAGTGACCAACCCCGAGCTCGCCGTGGTGCGCCTTCACGGACGCAATCACGGCGCGTGGAACAGGAAAGGGTTGAAGGCGTCGTCGCAGCGGTTCGACTACGACTATGCCAACGACGAACTGGGCGGGCTCGCGGGGGACATCACCGCTCTCGCACCCAAGGCGAAGACAGTGCACGTACTGTTCAACAATAACTATCAGGATCAGGGCCAACGCGGCGCACGAACGCTGACGTCGATGCTTCCGGCGAATTAGCGGGAATTGCGAAGCGGCAGCGACGATTCCCGCGCGTGGTCGCCTGCCGAAGCGCCCAATGCCCGACATTCGCAAGGTTCGGATTCACCGTCGCGCGCGTAGGCAGACGGATGACACCCGAATCGAAATTCATCCGATTTTTCTTCGGCAATCCCCGCCTTAGCCTACGAGCACGGAAGTGAGTTCCGCCTCTGGGCTCGCGCGATTTGGTGGGAGATGAACATGTTACGAAACTCGATGCGATCCATTTCGATGCTCGCGGCGTTTGCGATGGCGGGCTGCGCCTCGGTGTTGCCCGGCGACCCGGTGATGGAAGATGCGCGACTGTCCGTTAATGCCGCACGCAACAATCCGCAAGTTGTCTCGTACGCGCCGGTGGAACTCGCTCAGGCCGCCGATACGATGCGGCAGGCCGACGATCTGGCGACGCGTGGTGGCGGGGCCGCCGAAGTTCACCAATTGGCTTCGCTGGCGAGGCAGCGCGCGACAGTGGCGCAACAGTTGGCTCGCGCGCGCAGTGACGAAGCCGCGATGCTGGCACAGCGCAAGGCGACCGATGCTCAATTGAGCGCCGACCTGAGCCGGCGCCAGGCGGAGTCCGCCCAGATGCAGGCGGCTGCGGCACAGCGCGAAGCAGAAAGGGCGCAGCGAATTGCGTCTTCGATGCGCACTGACGCGTATTCGCCGACGATTGCCGAGTACCGCAGGCGAGACAACGAACGCCTATACGAAGCGAAGGTGACTTATGTCCGCGCCGTGGTCGGGCCGCCCCAGCAGCGCTGCTGGGTCGAACCGGCGGTCGTCGACCGTAGCGCCTCGGGCGTGAACGTTCCGGGCGCGATCGTGGGCGGTGTCGTCGGCGGCATCATCGGCCATCAGATTGGTGGCGGTCGCGGCCAGGACGTTGCGACGGGCGTCGGCGTCCTGGGCGGTGCCGCCGTGGGCGCAAACGTCGGTAGCGCGTCGGACGGGCTCGTCTACAGCCAGGACGTGCAGCGCTGTGAATATGTGCCGACATCCGGGCCGCCGGACTACTGGGACGTCACCTATGTCTTCGCGGGCCGCGAGCATCGCGCCCAGATGACGGCGCCACCGGGAGCGATCATCCTGGTCAACGCGCAGGGTGAGCCGAGGGTCTGAACTGCAACTCGAACCGTCGGATTGGTTCGTCAGGGGCGCCCAAACGGCGCCCCTTCGTTTTGAGCGAAGGCTGTTCGCGTCCTTTCAATCACGGGATCCAGCTCCCGTCCGCAGGAGCGCTTCCACCGCCATCCCGGGTGGCGCCGTCTACGGCGGGCGCGAGATCGATCGCAGTGACGCAGCCAAGGCGCGTAGCATCATCGGTTCAGCCCGTTCCAGAGTCCAGGAGGATGGTCCATGCCCAATCGATCAGTCAGGGATGTGATCGCAAACCGGAAGCCATTCACTGCTCCCGGCAGGACGACGATAGCCTCGGCAGCGCAGGTCATGAAAGAGCACAACGTCGGCGCGCTGATGGTTGTCGAGCGTGGCCGACTCACCGGAATTTTCACCGAGCGCGACGCGCTGTTTCGGGTGCTTGCCGAAGGACGCGACCCCGCGACGACCCACATTGCCGACGTCATGACAACGAAGCCGCGGACGATCGATCCCGATAAGGCGATCGGGCACGCGTTGCTCATGATGTACGACGGAGGCTTTCGGCATGTGCCCGTCGTCGAGGATGGCAAACCGCTTGGGATGATCTCCGCGCGGGACGCACTCGGGCCGGAACTGCAAGAGTTCGACTCGGAACTCGAGCATCGTGAGCACATCGGCGAAGTATTGTGAGAATCGCTGTCCGTCGCACGGCGCCGAAGAACGCAAAGAAGAAGCTTCGCGCGACGGCTACTTGACCTTGCCACGCGCGGCAACGCGCCAAATGGATTCGACGAGGTCGCCGCGGATGCCCACGATTTCCTCGTGCAGATGCACCGTGGTATCCGAGTAGCCGACGATCAACTCGATCTTGTCGCCGATTTGAGGCGCAGCGCTCGGTTGCTGCAGTTCGATTTTCGCGTGCTCGGACGACAGCTTCATTGCGCTTATCTGCGAGATGCCGAGAGGCCTCGGCATTGCGGCATCTCCGCTCATCGACTTCCTGCCGGCGTCGACGACGATGCGCGTCGGCGTGGGCCGGCTCGTCACCGTCGTCAACACGGTGAGCGCCGGAGCAAAATCGACGTGGTAGTTCGTCAAGTAATGCATGTCACTGAAAATGGCGCCGCCAATCTGCACCTCGGTCACGCCCGGTTGCTGCGCACAGTAGGGGAAAGTGCCTGTGCCGCCGCAACTTACGACCGCGACGCCGTGGCCGGCCGCCACGCACGCCCGGGCGCTGGCAGTTAGTGCAGCGACGGCGTTGCGTACCGTGCGCTCCTTTTCGGCGGGGTCGGCGATGGTCGTGGCTTGACTCTCCCAGCCCACCACGCCGACAAGGCGAAGTCCAGGACGATTGGCGATTTCCTGCGCGAATGCCGCCACCGACGGGCCTGGCTCGATGCCTGCGCGATTCATCCCGATGTTGACCTCGATCGCCACGCGCAACGGTTTGCCAAGGGTTCCGAAAGCCGCGTCAAGCTCGATCAGGTTCTCGATGCTGTCGACGCAGACGAGCGGATCGGCCTGCTCGGCAAGCCGGACCAGCCGGCCGATCTTGTCGGATCCCACGATCTGATTGGCGATCAGGATGTCGCGAATGCCCGCAGCGGCCATCACTTCGGCTTCGCCCAGCTTTGCGCACGTGACGCCGATCGCGCCCGCGGCGATCTGCATATGCGCGATCTCCGGCGTCTTGTGTGCCTTCGAATGCGGCCGCCACGCGACGCCGTGCGCGCGGCAGGTGGCGACGATCCGCGCGATGTTGGCTTCCATGACGTCGAGATCGACCAGGAGCGCCGGGGTATCCAGCGCAAACTTCGACTGGCCGATCAGATCGCGCGACAAATCCGTTCTGGTGTCCACGGCGAAGCCCTGTCAGGGGTTGCTACGCAAGCGTTGCAACCCGGCCGCCCAGTAGGCATCCTCGACCAGACGCAGCGTTTCGAGATTGTCGGCGGGGTCGGTCTCGAACGGCGCGCCGGTTTCGAGGCATTCGACGAAATGAGCGATGACGCCGTCGAAGCTCGCCTGATAACCGAGCTGGGAATCGTAGGACTGGCTGCGCGGTGTCGCGCCGTGCAGGCGCAGCACGGAGTCTGCGAAAGTGGCGCTCGCCTTGCTGCCGATAATTTCCAGGCTATCGGGCGGACGCGCCGGATATCCGGCCGCCACCATCGTTCCGGTCACCTCGACCGGTACACCCAATCCCGTTTCCAGGAAGATGGCTGCCACCGTTTCGCCGACGACATCGGGAACCGTACGCGCGGCGCGCGCGGCGACCACACGCAATTCGCCACAAAGGAAACGCATCACATCCAGATGGTGAATCAGCACCTCGGCAATCATCATCCGCTCTTCGTGCTGCGTGTAGGGTTCGCGTTCGAGCAACGGCCGGCGACCGTTGGCATCGGGAACCAGCCCTGATGCGATCGTCGCCATGCGCGCCAGGACTACATCGCCCAGCTCGCCTTCAGTTATCCATCGCTTCAGCTCGCGATACCAGGGCCGGAACCGCCAGTTTTCGTGCGCCATGAGCCGCGACTTGCCCGCGACCCGGCGGACGAGCGCCTGCGACTCGGCCAGCGTTGGCGTCATGGGCTTCTGGCAGAGCACGTGGATGCCGCGCTCCGCGGCGGCTTCGACCCAGGCGGCATGAGTCGCCCGCGGCGTCGCCACGTCGAGCGCATCGATGGTCTCGGCGGCGAACATCGCATTGGAATCGCGATAAACGTGCGGGATCGAAAATTCTTCTGCGCGTTTGGCGGCCCTGGACATGTCCGGATCGCAAACCGCCACCAGGCGCACGCGCTGCGCCAGGTTTCGCCAGCCGACGAGGTGATACCAGCTGATCATTCCGGCGCCGGCCAGCGCAACTTGCAACGGCTTTGGTTTCATGGGCCGCTCAGCCATCATGGTCTGCAAAGCCAAAGAGTCGCCGCGGATTGCCCGCGAGAACGCGCGCTCGGTCGCCTGGATCCGGGAGCCACCGCGACAAGGGCGGCAGCAAGTCCGCATAGATCGGACGGTTGGGAACATTAATGAACGGCCAATCCGATCCCCAGATGCAGCCGTTCACGCCAAAGGCCTTCAGTAGCTCGTGCACGAATGGATCGAGATCGTCGAAGCCCGCGAGCATCGTGGACACGCGAAACAGCGACGAAAGCTTGACCGTCGCGTTGCCTTCGCGGCCGAGTGCGAGCACCGCCTGAAACCCAGGGTGGCCAATCCCCACGGAAATGTCGCGCACCCCGAAATGATCGACCAGAACCCGGACGCCGCTGGCTCTCAACACGGCAGCGGCTTCCGGCCATTGCCGGTCGTCGGCATAGACCTGCGCGAACCATCCCAGTGCCTTGAGCCGCTGCAGCAGCCGCGGTGCATCGGGTCGCAACAGCGCGTCGGGTTCGTAACTGGGAAGGTTGAACCGCAGCCCGACGACACCGGCGTCCGCCAGGTTCTCCAGCGTTCGATCGGTAGCGTCCGGGTCGACAACGGCAATCGCCTTGAACCGACCCGGATACGATCTCATCGCATCCAGGTTGGCCGAGTTGTCGGTGCCGTATCCGCTCAACTGCACCAGCACGGCGTTGCGTACTCCATGCTCGTCGAGAACCGCACAGAACGCCTCGCGCGTTCCTCGCTCGTCCACACGTGGCCGATAGCCCCTCTTACCGGTCAATGGAAAGCGCTCCGGATCGATGATGTGCGCATGACAATCGACGATGCATTCGGTGTCTCCCATGCGATTGTCCTCTGCCTACGCGATGGCCCTGGTCGTTGCAGGATCGAACAGATGAATGGCGGCCGTATCCAACGCGAGGGGTAGTCGGTCGCCTCTGCGCAAAGCCGTGTCCCGTCCGATACGCGCAATCATTTCCGCGTCGGAGCCGTCCAGCGACACCATGAGCAAGGTCTCGGCACCCAACGGCTCGACGGCCTCCACGCGGACCGGCAGATACTCGAATCGGGTCGGATCGCCCGGCGGCACGAATTCGTACACATCCTCGGGGCGTATGCCGACGATCACCTCGCCGGCGTCATGGCGGCCGAGTGCGGAGGCGGTGCGCATCGGTAGTCCGAGATCGCCGCTGGCCAGGTGTGCGACGCTGCGATCGCCCCTCTTCCCGATCCTTCCGTGCAACAGGTTCATCGGCGGGTTCCCGAGAAATCGCGAAACAAAGGTATCCGCGGGATTCTTGTATACGTCGAGCGGCCGCCCGATCTGCACGACCCGGCCCTGGTTCATGATGCAGATGCGGTCGCCCATGGTCATCGCCTCGACCTGATCGTGGGTCACGTAGATCGATGTGGTTCCAATCTCCTGCTGCTGCTTGATCAGTTCGTTGCGCGTGCTGACACGCAGTGCGGCATCCAGGTTCGACAGCGGCTCGTCGAACAGGAACACCTTGGGATCGCGCACGATGGCGCGTCCGACGGCCACACGCTGCCGCTGCCCACCGGAAAGCGCGTGGGGCTTGCGCTGCAGCAGCCCGGTCAGTTCCAGCTTGCCTGCCGCAGCATGCACGCGCCGCGCGACTTCGGCCTTTTCGATGTCGCGCCGGTGCAACCCGAACGCCAGATTGTCGTACACGGTCATGTGCGGATAGAGCGCGTACGACTGGAACACCATGGCCATGTCGCGCGATTTAGCCGGGACCTGGTTGACAACCTGGCCGTCGATCGACACGGTGCCGGACGTGATCGGCTCGAGCCCCGCGATCATGCGCAGCACGGTCGACTTGCCGCAGCCCGACGGGCCCAGCAGCACCATGAACTCGCCGTCCGCAACGGTGAAGGTGACGTCCTGCACCGCCGGAGCGCTCCCACCCGGGTAACGTTTGCACAGCTCATCGACGGCTACGATCGTCACGTTCGGTGTTGGAGTCGCTACGCTAGCGGACCGCGCCGGCGGTCATGCCCTTGATCATTGTTTCGGAAAAGAAGGCGTAGATCACGATGATCGGGAGCATCGCGATCATGAGGCCCGTGGCAGCCATTCCGACGTCGAGTTGGTGACTGCCGGTGAAGTGCATGAGCCCGAGAGGCAATGTGCGCTTGTCGTCGTCGGTCAGCAGCACCACGGCGAACAGGAACTCGTTCCACAGGACGATGAAATTGAGCGTCACGGTGGTGAAGATCGCGGGCGCTCCGATCGGCATCGTCACGCGCCAGAAAATCTCGAAGTCGGAGTAGCCATCCATCCGCGCGGCGTCGAACAGATCCTGCGGAATCTGTGCAAAGAACCCTTCCAAAATATAGACCGTCATCGCTATGTGCGTCGCCACATAGACGAGAATCAGCCCTGTCAGCGTGTTGTACAGGTTGACGTCGAGCAGAATCTGGAACATCGCGAGAATCACCAATTGCGGCGGCAGTATCAATCCGGTGAGGATGACGAAGCGCACGATCCTGCTGCCTCGAAACGCGTAACGCGCGAGACAGTGCGCCGCCATCGCACCGACCGCAGTCACCAACGCGACAGCGACGACGACGACGATCGTGCTGTTCCAGAAGTAAGTGCCGTAATTCGATTTGGTCCAGGCGTCGGCGAACTTCTCCCAATGGGCGGGCGAAGGAAAACCGTACGGGTCCCTGAATATCTCGGCGGTCGTGCGCAGCGACATCATGGCGACCCACACGAGCGGGCCGCCCGTCACTACGGTATAGAACGCGGCGAACAGCGCGAGCGGCACGCGGCGCACCCGCTCGATCACCAGCCGAACCGCCATGTGCATGGAGAGAACTTAGAACTCGAGCTTGTCGCGCTGGCGCAACAGGCGCGACATGATCGCGACGAAGAGCAGGATGATGACGAACCACAGCACGGCGATCGCAGACGGATAGCCGAGGTCGAACGTATTCCACTCGAAGGCACGCTTGTAGACATAGGTCGAGACGGTCTCGGTCGCCCACAGCGGACCGCCTCCCGTCATGACCCAGATGAGGTCAAATACCATCATCTTGCCGATGAACGACAGCACCAGCAGATTGAGGATCGTCGTGCGCAGCATTGGCACGATGATGTACACGAGCTTGGCGAACCATCCGCAATTGTCGAGTTCCGCCGCGCCGAGCACTTCGCCCGGCAACGCGTGCAATGCGGCCAGGAATACGATCATGTTGAAGCCGAGCCACTTCCACTCGTGCGCGACGAGTACCGACCACAACGCCGTCGACGGCTGGCCGAGCCAGGATTGCTCGAAGGCCGCGAGTCCCAGCCAGCGCAGCACGGTGTTCGCGAGACCCCAGTCGTAGTCGTACATCCAGACCCAGATGATGCCGACCACGACGTAGGACATCAGCACGGGCGTGAACCACACCACGCGCAGCAGTGGCGCGAGCGGCGCCCGGGCAAACAGGCAGAGCGCGAGCAGCAACCCCCCGATCACGTCCACGATCGTTGCAACGATTGCGAACCACGCCGTATTCGCCACGGCCTTCCAGAACGTCGAATCCGCCAACAGCAGCGTCTGGAAATTGGCGAGCCCGACGAATTCGACCACGCCCTGGGGCTTGATCGTGTGAAAGGCGTTATAGAACGTGCGTATGACCGGATAGATCGTGAATCCGGCGTAGACCAGCAAGGCCGGCGCGAGAAATGCCACCAGGATCCCGAGGTTCGCGCGCCGTGCATCGATCGCCGCAAAAGACCGGTCTCGCGTACCGACGAGCGGCAAGCGGTCGAGGATTCTCATCGCTGGGGTCGGCTGCCGGCGTTTGCGACCGCGAGGGCATTCCTTACGCCACCCTCTATCCCTTGAAACAGGCCTTGTTCATCATCTGTACGGTCTGATCGACCGATAAGAGACCGCCCGGGAAGCCGGAGTTCAGGACCTGTGCGAACGAATCCTTGCATTCGCCCGTCACCATGTCGCGCGGCTGGCCGATGAAATATTTCTCGCCCTTCTGGCGTTCCATCAGTTCGGTGAAGTACGCGGCGTACGGGCCCGAGAAATTCTTCACATCGGCCTTGATGCCCGTCTGCAGATAGACAGTCTCGATCCACATCTTGCCCATCTCGGGTGTCGACATCGCATCAAGGAATTCCCCTGCGAGTTTCTTCTGCTTGCTGGCCGCGTTGATGGCGAAGCTCGCGCCGATTGTCGACGTCTTGCACTCGTTGCACGCGCCGCGATCCATCGCGGGAAACTGCATGATGCCGAGCGGAAAAGTCTGCGGCTGCCCGCCCTTGTCCTCGGGCACGAACGCGCGACCGGTATAGAAGCTGCCCATCGGGAGCATCAGCGCGCCGGGCTTGCTGTAGAAATAGTAGTGCGATTCGCCGAGCTTGAGCGTCATGAAGTTCTTCGGATAGGCGCCCGCGTCCGCCAGTTCCTTGACCCACTTGAGAACCTCGACCACACGCGGATCAGCAAACGACAACTTGCCGGTAAACAGTTTCTGGTAGTCATCCGGACCGAGCTTGCGCAGCAGCGCTTCCACCGTGATATAGGCACCCGGATACGGGCGATCGCCAACGCCCTGCGAAACGGGCGTCATTCCGGCAGCGCGCGCTTTCTTGACCAGATCGAGGAATTGCGCTTGCGTGAATTGCGCATTCGCCGGCAGCGCGATGCCCAGCTTCTTCAACATGTCTTTGTTGTAGTACAGCTCGACGGTGTAGGCCTCCTGCGGGATGCCATACGTCTTGCCGTTGTGGGTCCAGACCTTGCGAGCCCACGGCTCGATATTGTTCCAGTTCACCAGATCGTCGAGCGGAACGATGTAGCCGGCGGTAATGTATTCGGTCTGGTCGGGCTCGACATAAAAGACATCGGGACCCTTGCCCGCGGGCAGCGCGGTCTTCAGCGCGGCGCCCAGCGGATTTTTCTCGTACCACGTGATCTTGACCTTCGTGCCGGGGTGGCTCTTCTCGAAGCTCTTGACGGCCAGTTCGCGGAACGCCACTTTTGCCGGTTCGTCCGCTTCGTGACTCCAGACCTCGATCGTCACATCCTCCGCGTTTGCCTGCGGTGCCGCGCCGAATAAAACCGCCAGCGTAACCAGCCCTGCGGCAGCAGCGCCGCGTATGGATAGAGATGCACGCATTGGTAGGCTCCTCAACCGGTTTTCGCGAAGGGCGTGATCGCCACCCGCGCTCGTTCTACGGAAGCTGCTGCTTTCCGTGGTCGTCCAGAATCTGCCGCCCCGCACTGCCGCGTCGCCGTGGATGGTAATACAAAGGGCACCACCCCACCATTCGGCGTCGGGGAAAGAGCCGCTTCGCGCATTCTGTCCGGTTCAATCCTTTCCGTCGTAGCGGATGATGCTGAGGTTGCCGTCCGGCTCCAGCGTCACCGATCGCACCTTCGCGAGGTCTTCGATTCCATGCTGTCGTAGCTTGGACTGCACTTCGTCCGTGGTAATCCACTGACGTTTCAGGTTGCGACGGATCCACTTGCCTTCATGAACGACGGGCAGCACAGGCGGTTCGACGAGGCGGCGCACCAGCACGCTGCGGTAAGCGAGCCAGTCCAACGCGACGTTCCAGAACACGAGCGTCCCAACCAGGATAATTCCGTCCGACACCGACGTGTATTCACCGGCCATCGCATTCTGGGACGCGTCCGCTACCAGAACCAGGAAGAGAATGTCGGGAACGGCGAGAGACCCAACATCGCGGCGCAGTACGAAACGAAAGACCAGGATCAGGCCGAGGTACATCAGCGACCCGCGCACGATCAACTCCGCGGGATGCAGGGTCAGATCGAACAGGTTGGATAAGATGTTCACTGCCGAATCCTCCGAACCGCCGTTCGCTGGGTGGTCGGTACACGACGCAATCGCCTGACGGTCGCGATCGCATCCCAGCAGTGGTCAGCAAGTCTCCGCGGGTCGGTCGACAAAGCTCTGTCCGGACCCATTGCCGCCCTGATGCTTCCAGTCACCCTTTGATCCGGCGCGGGTCATTTCCGTGGCTGTCCTTCGACATGATCCTTCCGGCCTCATTCTTGATGACAAGCTCAGTCTGCTTATTCGTAGCGAGTTCGCGGCCTCTCTTCACCGCGTCGCCTTTGCGGGCATGCAACGAATCTGCGCGCTGCGTACCGTTGGTCTGTACCGCCCATCGCCCATCAGCCCGCGGTTCAACGGCTACTTGCGGCTTGCGTGGCATCGCTTCGCTCCTTTTCTGGTTGGTGACTTTGCCCGCGCGTAGCGTAGCGGACGACCGGCCCGTCGTGCAACGGCACGGGGTCAGACAGTAGGAGATTGCTGACAGGCATACGACGAAGACGCTGATCGTTAAACGACCTGGAGCGTGTCACGCTGTTGCCTTCAAACAAGGAGCGACAAGCATGGCTGACAATACCTCGATGTTGAACGACCTCATCGAAACGTCCAAGGACGGCGAAAACGGATTTCGCTCGGCGGCAGAAGACGCGAAGAGCGCCGAGCTGAAGGCCACATTTCTGCGCCGCGCGGAAGACTGTGCGAAAGGCGCGTCGGAATTGCAGCAGCTCGTCTCTCGGATGGGCGGCAAACCCGAGCAGGGAGGTAGCGTCGCGGGTGCAATGCACCGCGGATGGATGGACCTCAAGGCCAAGGTGGCCCATCGAGACGACCTCGCGATACTCGAGGAATGCGAACGCGGTGAAGATGTCGCAAAGGCCAAATACCGGAAGGCGCTTGACGCGTCGCTGCCCGACGATGTTCGCGCTGTCGTGCAACGTCAATACGACGGCGTCGTCAGCAACCACGACGCGGTTCGTGACCTGCGCGACCGCTACCGCTTGACGAAGGGCTGAGGAGGGCTACTGCAGCGTAACCACGGCTACTGCACGCACCCCTGCGGCACCGGTCCGATGCGACTCAGCGCAATGGCACCGGAAGTTCCGCTGCTGGATCCGCCGGTGAAGTTGAAATCGAGTCGCGCGCCCGAACAACTTTGAAATGCAAGGGTACCGGTGCCGACGGCTACGCTATGCGGAACACCGATGACCGAATCGAAGGTACCACCCGTCGTTTCGTAAAATGTAATGGGGATGGAGCGCATACCTGGGGAAAAGGCACCTTGCCCTGTGTACCACCGCTGGCCCTCAGCACCCGCACCAGCCCCGGCGGGCGCGTACGTGTACCACGCCAGGAAGAGCGTGGATGACCCCGGACTGACTTCTACGGTGAACCCTTGACCTGCGGTCGAGGGGTTGTACCAATTCCCTGAGAGCGCGAAATCGGCGTTCGTCGGGCGTGCGCTCGTGGTCGAACACGTCGCATTCTGTGTGAGACGCGTGAGCGCTATTGCGCCGGAGCGGCCCGATCCATCCGCAAAGTTATACGTCAGCTGTCCGGATGTGCACGAATCGAACCGCAGTGTGGCCGTACCGACGGGAACGCCATTCGTCACCGGGGGACCGTTGAAATTGCCGCCGGCGTTTCGATAAATCGTCAGCGACGCCGTCGGTTGCCCGCCCTGTACGTTGCCGCTCAACGTGTACCAACGCTGCCGATCCGCGGCGCCTGCCGTGGTGTCGAACGTGAACCAGCTCACTTGAGTCAATCCGACGTCTGGACCGATGAAGCTCGGGAAAACCTCGACTTCGAAGCCCTGGCCACTCGTCGCCGGCTCGTACCACGAGCCCGTCAACCCTTGCTGATTGAGCTCAACCCCCGGATCGAGACGGAAGGCCTGCGGGCACACCAGCAATGCCGTACAGCTCATCGCCACGATCTGGCCCGCGTCGTTAACGGCTGTGGCGGTCGTCAGGGTGGCGCCGTTCAGGCCGGAAGTGACCGCATTGAGGTCGACCATGGACCCTCCCGAGTGGACGAAGGCCCGCGATCCTCCCCCGGCATTCGTGGCCTCGCCAACGATCGTGTCCGTTGCATTGATCCCGAGTGCACTGCTGACACTGCCGCCGAGCGTGCCCAGATCGGCCATCGAGATGCCGTTGTGGAAAAACGCATGGGGCCCGACGTTGCCAGGCAAATACGACTCGCCCACGACGTGGCCGGTCGGACCGATCGCGCGCCCGATGCTGAGATTGCCGCCAAGCGTTCCGAGATCAACGAGGCCGGCGCCATCGTAGCGGAACGCATGGGCGTCTTGCGAGGGCACGTGCGCAAATCCCGTCACGCTGCCGGACGCATTGACGCCATACGCCTGGCTCGTCGTTCCGCCGAATGTCCCGAGGTCCGTGACCATTCCGTTTGCGGCCAAGTACCGATAGGCGTGAGCCGGTCCCCCCGAGCTGACGCCTCCCACGAAGTCGCCTCGCGCGTTGATGCCGTACGCACTGCTGATCGACGCGCCCAGCAACGTATTCAAATCGGTCACGGTCCCCGCGCTGAATCGCGCCGCATGCAACTGCGGAACCCCCAACCCGTTCGACGAGCCCACGATCTGACCCGCGTCGTTCAGTGCATACGCGAAACTCTGCGTGCCGCCAGCGAACGTTCCAAGGTTGGTGATCGTGCCGTTGGAAAAGAGAAACGCGTGCCGGTGCGCGGGGCCTGTGCCATCGGTATCACCCCAGCCGGCCACCTGGCCCGCTGCATTGATTGCAGCGCCATACGTGGTCAACCCGCCCAGAGAGCCCAGCGGAACCGCAACATACGCGGGGGCTGCGGAAACCGTTGCAGGCACACACAGTGCAAGCGCAAGCCCTAGTGCGGTCACACGCGTCATGGCGCCCCTCCAAAGAACTGCAATGACACTCTAGCACTCAAAATGCCGCTCGCGCCGGCCTGTGTTCGTTACGCGAATGCGTGGATTCCGGCGCGACCTCGCGCAATCAATTAAGGTCACATGCGTCCGACGCGGTTCGTTGTTAGCATTTCGTTTGCTTGATTTAAGGGAGACGCAGCATGGACCAATTCACGGGTGGTTGCCTGTGCGGCAGCGTCCGAATTGCGGCGTCGGGACCCCCTTACCGGGTCGGCCTCTGTCACTGTCTCGACTGTCGCAAGCATCATGGCGCCCTTTTCCACGCTTCTGCGGTGTTCCCTCAGGATGCAGTGACGGTCGACGGCGAAACACGCGAATACGCCGGGCGGTTTTTCTGCCCCCGCTGCGGCTCGTCCATTTTCGCACGCACCGCCGACGAAATCGAAGTGAACCTGGGATCCCTGGATGCCCCCGACCAACTGATGCCAACCTACGAAAGCTGGATCGTCCGTCGTGAATCCTGGTTGCCGGCGTTTCCGCTCAAGAGACGATACGAGCGCGATCGTGACGCCAGCGGTCGCTTCGAGGAATAGGTCGCACGAACGGTGCGAAGGCGCTGTTACGCCGCGACCAATCCAGAGCTTGGGCCTGAACTTCGAGCAAAAAACCGCGTGCTATCATCCAGCGCGCCTCGTTGCCTATCGAAAATGCCGATGTCCATCGACAATCTGCCCGTGCAGGGAAACCAGGCCGACTCGGCCCTGGTTCGGGAGATCGCCGACCTTGTCGTTTCCGCGCTCAATCTGGACATCACTGCAGACCAGATCGATCCCAGCGCGCCGCTTTACGGGGAAGGCCTCGGTCTCGACTCGATCGACATCCTCGAGGTCGCGTTGGTCGCTTCGAAGCGCTACGGCTTCAAGCTGAAGGACGAAGACCGGGACAACATCGGTATTTTCAGCTCGCTCAACAACTTCGCATTGCACGTCGCGGAGCGGAGAACGAAGTGAAGAGCGCTTCGCGTCGCGAGACCGCGTGGGGCATCGCCGTCGTGCTGGCGGTCATATTCGCAATTGCGGCGCATGTCGCGATCGTCGAGGGGTTCCATCAGCCCCTGTTCGGCGCATGGCTCTCGCTTGTTCCTCTCGCGGGTCTCTTGGCATCGGCAGTCCGCCGCTGGCGGCGCCCGCGAGCCATGCTCGTTGCAGCGATCACCGCGGTAGCCGCCGTCTGGCTCGGTTGGCCTCTGATCGAGCATCATTTCGCAAGCATGTTCTTCGCCGAGCACGCGGGTGCGAACCTGGTGCTTGCCATCGTGTTCGGACACACGCTTCTGGGCAACCGCGAGGCGCTGTGCACGCGATTTGCGCGCCTGCTGCATGGAACGCTTCCGGCTGAAGTCGAGCGCTACACGCGCCAGGTCACGGCCGCCTGGACGATCTTTTTCGCCGTGATGTTTGTTTTGTCATGCGCGCTCTATCTTGGTGGCGACCTCGCGGCGTGGTCGCTGTTCGCCAACATCGCAAGCCCGGTCCTCGTCGCGGCGATGTTCGTGGTCGAGTATCTCGTGCGGTATCGCGTGTTGCCGAACTGGGAGCGCACCGGCGTGCTGGGTGGCATTCGCGCATTCGCGCGGCACTTTGCGGCGGCGCAACTCGAGGCGCCCCGCTGAGCGAGCGGGCGATGCCCGGGTCGGCGCCGCGGAGCGCACGCCACGCCCAGCGCCTTCCGCTGGTCGCTCACGCTCATCCCGATGCGATTGCGGCGTACCGCGGCGGCCGGCCGGTCACCGCGGCTCAATTGCTCGCCGATGTTCATCGCACGGCTGCCTCGCTACCTGATCGGCGCCATCTGCTCAATGCCTGCGCGGACCGCTACAACTTCGCGGTTCTGCTCTGCGCGGCGATCGTTCGCGGGCAGGTCTCGCTTTTGCCACCAACGACGACTCCGAACGTCATCGAGTCGATGCGCGGATTCGCGCCGGATGCGTATTTCGTATCGGACGATCCGGCGCTGCAGGTCGACCTGCCTCGCTGCGAACTTGCCACGGGGGAGGCTGCGCAAACGAAGGAATTCCACGTCCCACAGATCGATGGCGACCAGGTCGTCGCGTGCGTGTTCACGTCCGGGTCCACCGGAGATCCTCAACCGAATTTCAAGACGTGGGGCAGGCTTGCGATCGGCATGCGCGGTGAGTCGGCGCGCTTCGGCGTCGGTCCTGGCCACGCGATACTCGGCACGGTGCCTCCGCAGCACATGTATGGCTTCGAATCGACGGTGCTGCTGCCGCTTGCGAGCGGCGCGATCCTTACCGCCGAGCGCCCCTACTATCCCGCCGACATCGATTCGCTGATCCGATGCCTGCCGAGTCCCCGCACGATGTTCATCACGCCGTTTCACCTGCGGGTCTGGCTGGAAAGCGGTGAAAGCGAGCGCATCGAGACGCTCGTATCGGCCACTGCGCCGTTGCCCGTGTCGCTGGCGCAAATGGCAGAGCAGCGGACCGGCGCGAAACTCTACGAGATCTACGGTTGCACGGAAGCCGGGCAGGTCGCAACGCGGCGCACGACGCTGTCGCCCGAGTGGCAGGCGTACGATGGACTGCGCCTGTGGACAGAAGGGGAATACGCCCTAGTATCCGGCGGTCATGTCGAACAGCCTACGAAGCTGATGGACATAATCGAAGTGCTGGGCGACGGTACGCGTTTCCTGCTGCACGGCCGCACGGCGGATCTCGTGAACATCGCGGGCAAGCGCAACTCGATCGGCTACCTGAATCACCAGCTCTGCGCGATCCCGGGCGTGCTCGATGGCGCCTTCTACCTGCCCGACGATGCCACGCGCAGCGAGGTCGAGCGCCTGATGGCGTTCGCAGTCGCGCCCGGCCTGACTGCAGCGCAGGTCAGCACGATGTTGCGCGGTCGAATCGATGCCGTGTTCATGCCCAGACCGCTGGTGCTCGTCGAGCGCCTTCCGCGTCAATCCACCGGCAAGCTTCCGCACGAGGCGCTGCGCGCGCTAGCCGAGGAAGCACGCAAGCGATGAACGTCGCGCCGGATCATCCCGCGTTCTCGGGACACTTCCCCGGAAGCCCTGTTCTTCCAGGCGTCGTCTTGCTGACGGAAGTCCTCGCCGAGATCGCTGCGCGAACCAGTCAGTCGCCGCAGGATTGGACGATCGTCGTGGCGAAGTTTCTCTCCGGTGTCCGCCCCAATGAGTCACTGACCGTCGCGCTAGCAGACACTCCGTCGGGCGGGTTTCGTTTCGAGGCGCGATCCGCGGGCGAAATCGTCGCGTCGGGCACGCTCGCGCCGCGTCGGGCTGCATGAGACGCGCGGCACAAGAGTCGTCCGGCCGGCCGCGAGCCTTGGCCGAACATGCAGGTGTCACCTCGACGGCCTCGGCCGAATGGACGCGGCGGCCGGAGCGCGGCAGCCTTGCGCTGGCGCGTCTCATGGCATGGCTGTCATTGCGGCTGGGCCGCGCGCTTTCGCGCATCCCGTTGCGCATCATCGTCGCTTATTTCCTGGCGTCCGGAAGCGCTGCGCGCCAGGCCTCGCGTGAATTTCTTCAGCGCGCGCATGGGCGCAGGCCGACATTGGGCGAGCAGTACGCACTTTTCTTCAGCTTCGCTTCGACGATCCACGATCGCGTCTATTTTCTGAAAAAGCGCTTCGAACTTTTCGAGGTCGAGGTCGAAGGAGGCGAGGTATTCGACGATAAGGGCGCTCTTCTCATGGGTGCCCATCTCGGCAGCTTCGAGGCGATGCGCGCCTGCGGACGCCATCACGGTCACCGACGCGTCGTGATGGCGATGTACGAGGACAATGCGCGTCGCCTCAACGGCGTCTTCGCCGCGATCGATCCGTCGGCCATGCAGGATATCGTCGCGCTCGGACACGCCGAATCGATGCTCGAGCTCGCCGAGCAGCTCGACCAGGGCGCGCTCGTGGGCGTGCTCGCCGATCGAACGCTTGGCAGCGAGCCGGTGATTTACGTGGACTTCTTCGGCGCATCGGCCCCCTTTCCCACCGGCCCGATGCGCATGGCGGCCGCGCTGCGTCGTCGCGTGATCTTCATGGTGGGGCTGTATCGCGGCGGTAATGCGTACGAGATTCACTTCGAGCCGCTCGCCGACTTCACCGATTTCGAGGCGATTCCTCGCGCGGAACGAGATCGACGCGTCGAGGAAGCGGTGACGCGCTATGCCAAGCGGCTCGAGCACTACGCGAGCGAAGCGCCGTCGAACTGGTTCAACTTCCACGATTTCTGGAAGCCCGCCGCGTGACGGAGACATCATCGCGTCGCGCGTCGTTAGTGGAGCATCGCGCGCGCGTCGCGGCGGTGCTCACGGTCCTGAGCCTGTGGCTGTCCACTGCTGCTGCCGCGGACTGGAACGTCGCCACGCTCTTCGAGCGCCTGGCCAGGGAACCTCACGCGCATGCGAGGTTCCAGGAGCGCAAGTACCTATCGCTACTCACCGAGCCGGTCGACTCGTCGGGTGAGCTGTTGTTCACTCCCCCGGATCGCCTGGAAAAGCGCACGACATCGCCGAAGGCGGAAACGGTCACGGTCGAAGGCACTCGTGTCACGCTCGAGCGGAACGGCCGGAAGCAGACGCTCGATCTGCGGGGGAATCCGGCCGTCGCGGTGCTGATCGAGAGCATTCGCGGGACGCTTGCGGGGGACCTCGCAGCGCTCTCGCGGGAATACTCGGTGCAGCTCGAAGGCGACGCGTCGAAGTGGCGTCTCGTGTTGCGGCCGCTCGACTCGTCGCTCACGACGCTGGTCCAGCGTATCGAGATCAGCGGAGTCGAGGCGCAGGTACAGGCGGTCGAGATCTTCCAGGCCGACGGTGATCGCTCGGTGATGAACATTTCTGCCGTACCAGGGCGCTGATGCGCGTGCGGCGCCTCGCGATCGGCGTCTGGCTCGTCGGGCTGGCGTTCTGTGTCTGGCAGGTGATGCAGGTTCGGTTCGTCGCCGACCTCTCTGCCTTCCTTCCCTCGGCGCCCACGGCCGAGCAGCGCTTTCTCGTCGAGCAATTGCGTGACGGCGCGCTTTCGCGCGTGATGTTGATCGGGATAGAAGGCGCAGATGTCTCGACACGTGCGGAGATTTCGCGCGCGCTGGCGCGAACGCTCGGCGCAGACTCCTCGTTCACGTCCGTCGCCAACGGCGCAACGTCCGGATTGACGCGCGAGCGTGAGTTCCTCTTCCAGCACCGGTATGCGCTGAGTCCCAACGTCACACCCGATCGCTTCACCGTCGAGGGCCTGCGCAAGGCAGTCGCAGAAACAATCGACCTGCTAGCTTCGCCGGCCGGGTTGCTCGTCAAGTCGCTCGTGCCGCGCGATCCGACGGGGGAGTTTCTCGCAGTGGTCGACCAGATGCGTCCGGTCGGAGGGCCGCGCACCGCGGACGGCGTCTGGGTCACGACCGACGGAAGCCGCGCAGTGCTGATCGCGCGCACTCGGGCAAGCGGATCGGACACCGACGGCCAGTCGCGCGCAGTGGCCGCCGTCGAGAGGGGGTTTGCGGATGCCTCGACGCGCGTCGACATGCAGGGCGCCAAGCTACTCCTCACCGGTCCCGGCGTGTTCTCCGTGCGCTCGCGCGCGATGATCATTCGCGACGTCGAACGGCTCGCGGTTGCGAGCACGCTCATCGTCGCGACGGTTCTGTTTCTCGCGTATCGTTCGCCCGTAGCACTCGCCCTCGGACTCCTTCCCGTCGCCTGCGGTGCCTTGGCTGGCGTGACCGCAGTGTCGTTGGGTTTTGGCACGGTACACGGCATCACCCTCGGATTCGGCACGACGCTGATCGGCGAAGCGGTCGATTACTCCATTTATCTGTTCGTGCAGGCCGCGCGTGGCAGCCCCACCGGCGGACGAGAGTGGGTCGTCGGCTTCTGGCCGACGGTACGCCTCGGTGTGCTGACTTCGATCGCAGGCTTCTCCGCACTGCTGTTCTCGGGGCTACCCGGTCTCGCGCAACTCGGCCTCTATTCGATCACCGGCCTCATGGTTGCGGCGCTTGTCACACGCTTCGTGATGCCCTCGTTGCTGCCCGCGGGGTTTCGCATTCGCGATGTATCGCCCTTTGGAGCTCGTCTCGGCGGTGTCGTCCTACTGGCCACGCGGCTGCGCTGGATCGTTGCTGCTCTCGCATTGGCGGCGATCGCGGTGCTCGTTGCGCATCGTGACACGCTCTGGGATCGTGAGCTTTCCAGCCTGAATCCGATTCCGGTGGAAGACCGCGCACTCGACGCGCAATTGCGCGCGGCGCTTGGCGCTCCGGATGCCCGTCTCGTGGTGACAGTAAGCGGCGCAACCGCGGATGCCGCACTTGCGGGCGCAGAGGCCGTGGGCAAGCGACTCGATGCGCTCGTCGCCGCGGGAAAACTCGCGAGCTACGAAAGCCCGGCTCGCATTCTGCCGAGCGCTGCCACGCAGCGCGCAAGGCTCGCGAGCCTGCCCGAGCCGCAGGAAATTCGCGTCCGCGTGCAGGCCGCGCTTGCGCAAATGCCGCTGCGCCCCGACAAGGTCGACCCCTTCATCGTCGATGTCGCGGCGGCGCGCGACCAGTCACCTGTCACGCGGGAGATGCTGAACGGAACCGCCCTCGAGCACGCGCTCGACGGCCTGTTGTTCGCGAGCGGCTCGGGCCAATGGACCGCGTTGCTTGGGCTCGTTCCGCCCGACGCAGGGGTGATCGACGCCACGGTCGTGCGCCGGGCCCTCGGAGACGCCGACAACGCGATGCTGCTCGACGTCAAGGCCGAAGTCGATCGCCTCTATTCGGGTTACCTGGAACGTGCGCAGCGCATGTCGGCCGTTGGATTGGTCGTGATCATCGCGCTGCTGTTCGCGGCGCTGCGCTCGCCTGTGCGTGTCGCGCGTGTCCTCGCTCCTCTCGTAGCGGGCGTGCTGGTGGTAGCGGCGATACACGTGCTGGCCGGAACGCGGCTGTCGCTGCTTCACCTCGTCGGCCTCCTGCTGGTGGTCGCGATCGGCTCCAACTACGCGCTGTTCTTCGACCGGATGGCACATGTGCGCGATGCATCGAACGCGCGAACGCTGGCTTCGCTGGCACTGGCCAACATCACCACGGTCGCAAGCTTCGGCATTCTCTCGCTATCCGCCATTCCAGTGTTGAACGCGATCGGATCGACGGCCGCGCTAGGCGCCTTCTGTACGCTGGTGTTCGCCGCGATGTTGTTAAGATTTGCCCGTGCGTACGATCGTACAGACGGTTCCCTCTCCTAGCGCACCGCTGCTTGCGCTGCTTCCCGGGACGTATAGCGCCCCCGAGGATTTCGTGCGCGAGGGCTTTCCAGCTGCCGTTCGCGATCAAGGGATCGACGCGGAGCTCGTGATGGCGGAGATGCGGGCAAGCTGGTTTGCCGACGGCACCGTCATCGATCGCATTCGCGAGGCGGTGATCGACCCCGCACGCGCGCGCGGACGAACGCGCATCTGGCTCGTGGGCGTTTCGCTCGGTGGCCTCGCCGCACTTTCGTACGCCGCGCGGCACGCGCGCGACATCGAGGGCATCTTGCTGATCTCGCCCTATCCCGCGACGCGCCCCGTGTTACGCGAGATGCAGCACGCCGGCGGCATCAAGCAATGGAAGCCCATGATCCTGCCCGAGGGTGATCTCGAGCGCGAGGCGTGGTGGTGGCTCGCGAGATACGGCGACCGTGACGATCCGCCCGTCCATGGCTATTTCGCGTCGAACGACCGCTTCGCGTCCGGGCAGCGGCAGATGGCGCAGGCGCTCGCGGCCGGGCGGGTGCACGAGGTCGAGGGCGGCCACGATTGGGCCGCCTGGCGTGCGCTCTGGATGGAGTTCCTGTGCAGCAACAAATCGGCCCTCCAGTAGGCATCGACCTCGATCGACCCACGCCCGGCTCGCGGTGGCGACCGAAGGCGGCGATCGTCGGCTCGATCGGTCTGCATGTCGTGGCACCGCTCGGTGTCGTCGTCGTGCCCGAAGCGTGGCCGTGGGCATTCGGCGCGATCGCGGCGAATCACCTGTTGCTCGGCATCGCGGGAATGTGTCCGCGCAGCACGATCCTCGGTCCGAATCTCACGCGATTGCCGGAAGCGGCGGCGGGGCGCAGGGAAGTCGCGCTGACCTTCGACGACGGCCCTGATCCCGAGGTTACCCCGAAGGTCCTCGACCTGCTCGATGCGCGCGGAGTTCGTGCGACCTTTTTCTGCATTGCGGACCTCGCCGCGCGACACCCCGATCTCTGTCGGCAGATTGCGTCCCGCGGGCATGCGATCGAGAACCATTCCCGCAGGCACCTGCGGACCTTCGCGCTGCTCGGCATGAGCGGGCTTCGTGCGGAGATCGCGCACGCGCAGTCGATCCTCGCCGAGCTTGCGGGTCGTCCTCCGCGGTTCTTCCGTCCTCCCGCAGGTTTGCGCAACCCGCTGCTCGATCCGGTGCTGCACGCAATGAATCTGCGCCTCGCAAGCTGGACCCGGCGCGGATTCGATACGCTCAGAGGCGATGCGAGCGAAGTCGCAGCGCGACTGCTCGACGGCCTGGCTGCCGGAGACATCCTCCTGCTGCACGATGGACACGCGGCGCGAACCGCATCCGACACGCCGGTCGTCCTCGACGTCCTGCCGCGCGTGCTCGATCGCATCGAATCGCTCGGACTGCGACCCGTCACGCTCCGCGAGGCAGCGGATTCGTGAGCGACGCATTCTTTCGAACGCTCGCGCGAGATGCGGCGGTGCGCTATAAATCGGCCGGGCGCTTCGCATACCACTTTGCGTTCGGCAAGCTCACGGGGGATCCGGCGTTCGCGCACATCCTTGCACGCGGCCTCATCCCGGACCGTAGCCGAATTTTGGATCTCGGCTGCGGACAGGGGCTCATGGCGGCACTGCTCCAGACGGCGCGTGATCGTTGCGGTAATTGGCCTGCGGGCATGTCGCTGCCACCCGATCCGGTCGCATACTGCGGGATCGACGTCGAGAGGCGCAGCATCGAGCGCGCGAAGCATGCGGTCGACGGTACCGCGCACTTCGTGTGCGCCGACATCCGAAGTGTGCCGTTCGACGCGGCTGACACCGTCATCCTTCTCGACGTGTTGCACTACCTCGACTATCGCGCACAGGAACATTTGTTGCGACGCGTATGCGACGCAATGAACGCCGGTGGCAGGATTCTGCTGCGCGTGGCCGACGAGTCGTCGACGCTGCGCTTTCGATGTACGGTTGCGATCGATCGAGTCCTCATGACGCTTCGCGGCCAGCGCATCGATCGACTCTACTGCCGGCCGGTCGCCGCCTGGATCAGGATGCTCGAAGCGCACGGCTTCCACGTGACCGCTACACCGATGAGCGCGGGCACGCCGTTCGCCAACGTGCTGCTCTGCGCACGGTATGATGCCGAAAGGGGAAATGAAGCCAGTCCTGCTCTCCGCGTACACGACGACGAGTTGCCTGGGTCGCGGTCTCGCACCCACGCGCGCTGCTTTTCGCGCGGCATCGAGCGGGCTTGCTCCGTGCCGGTTCGAGACGGTCGACCTCAACACCTGTGTCGGGGAGATTCCGGGGCTCGATGACGTAGCGCTGCCACCCGGCCTCGGGCGCTTCGATTGCCGGAACAACCGGGCCTCCGAAGTGGGTCTCGCGCAGGACGGATTCCTCGAGAAGGTCGAGGAAGCGGCGCTGCGCTACGGCCGCCACCGTGCCGGTGTGTTCATCGGCACCAGCACGGCCGGCATCCTGCAGACCGAGCTCGCCTATCGACGCCGCGATCCGGCGAGTGGCGCATTGCCTCCCGACTTCGACTATCGCCGCACGCACAATACGTTCTCAGCGGCCGAGTACGTGCGGACGCGGCTCGCGTTGACCGGACCGTGCGCGGCGGTGTCCACGGCTTGCTCGTCGAGCGCCAAGGCCTTCGCCACGGCATCGCGCATGCTCGAGGCGCGCCTGATCGACTTCGCGGTCGTCGGCGGTGTCGATACGCTCTGCCTCACTACGCTTTACGGATTCGCCTCGCTGCAACTGCTCTCCGCAGCGCCGTGCAGACCCTACGACGTCGACCGCGACGGCATCTCGATCGGCGAGGCAGCGGTATTCTTCCTGCTCGAGCGTACAACTCGCGCAGGATCGATCGCGCTGCTTGGCGCAGGGGAATCGAGCGATGCGCATCACATGTCGGCGCCGCATCCCGAAGGACAGGGCGCGCGACGGGCGATGGAGTTGGCACTCGGGGCAGCGGGACTCGCCCCCGAAGCGATCGACTACGTGAACCTGCATGGCACGGGGACGCCAAGCAACGACGCCGCCGAGGACGTCGCTGTGCACGGCCTTTTTGGAGATTCGGTGCCGGTGAATTCGACGAAGGGAATGACCGGTCACGCGCTGGGCGCCGCAGGGGCGCTCGAAGCACTGCTTTCAGTGATCGCCCTCGAGGAAGGGCGCATCCCGGGCAGCCCGGGCACGCGTGTGGTCGATCCGAAGCTTCGAGCACGCTACGAGATGCGGGGCGCGGTGCGCAATGTGCAACGGGTCCTCAGCAACTCGTTCGGCTTCGGCGGCTCCAACTGCAGCCTCGTCTTCGGGCGCGTCGACGGCCAATGACACTCGCGGCTTGCGTCGAGGGCATCGGTCTCGTGGGGCCCGGACTCGCGGGCTGGCCCCACGCGCGCGGCGTGCTTTGCGGGAGCGCGCGGTACGAGCGCACGCGAACCTGCATCCCATCGCCGGACGCGCTTCCCGCCGTCGAGCGTCGCCGCGCGGGAAAGGCCGTCCGCATTTCGCTGGCGGCTGGCCTCGAGGCGGCGGCTGCTGCGGGGCGCTCCGCGCGCGACATGGGTGCCGTGTTCACGTCTTCCACGGGCGACGGCGAGAACGTGCACGCGATCTGCGAGATGCTCGCGTCGAACGATCGCATGATCTCGCCGACGCGCTTTCACAACTCGGTCCATAACGCGCCGTCCGGCTATTGGAGCATCGCGACCGGCTCGCAAAAGTCGGCGGACAGCCTCGCCGCGTTCGACGCAAGCTTCGGTGCAGGCATGATGGAAGCTCTGTCGCGCCTTGCCGCGGATCCCGACGAGCCCGTCCTGCTGATCGCCTATGACGCACCCTATCCGGAACCGCTCAATGCGACGCGTCCGATTCCCGATGCGTTCGCGGTCGCGCTCGCATTGTCGTCGCCGCAGCGATCGAGGCGCGGCGCGACGATCACCCTGGAGCCCGGCGGCACTTCAATCGATGTTCTCGACGATTCGCAACTCGAGGATTTGCGGCGTGGCATTCCTGCAGCGCGTTCTTTGCCGCTGCTTCGTCTGCTCGCCTTGGAGGCCGCGGGACGAGCAACGCTCGATTATCTCGAAGGCCTGCCGCTGACGGTACGCTGCTCGTGATCGCCGCCCCGCTCGATCGTACGTGGCTCCTCGCGAATCTGCCGCACCAGGGCGCGATGAACCTGCTTGACGCGATCGTCGAGTGGGACGACTCCTGCGTGCGCGCCGTGGCCCGCAACCAGCGTGCGCTCGACCATCCGCTGCGACGCGGCGGCGAGCTGCCGTCGGTCTGCGGCATCGAATACGGCGCGCAAGCCGCGGCCGCTCACGGCGCGCTCGTGTCGCGGATGCCGTCCGGCGCCGGCGTGCTCGCGAGTGTCCGCAACGTGGTGATGCACGCCGACCGCCTCGACGATGTGGCAGGCGACCTCGACGTGCTCGCGGAACGTCTCGGCGGCGACGAAAGTGGCGTCCTCTATCGATTCGAAGTGGCCTCGGCCGGCCGCGTGCTCGTCGAGGGACGCGTTGCAGTGGCATTCCGGCGGTGAAAAAGCGCGCTCTCGTGACGGGCGGCAGCGGTGCGATCGGATCGGCGATCTGCCGCCGCCTCGCGGCCGACGGCTTCGACGTGATCGTGCATGCCAACCGCCATACCGAAGCGGCGGAGCGGCTGGCAGCGGAGATCGGCGGTTGGGCAACGGCATTCGACGTCGTCGATGCGCACGCTTCGCTCGCCGCCCTCGAGTCGCTGCTCGAAGCAGGCCCGATCCAGGTTCTCGTGAACAATGCCGGCGTGCACGACGACGCGGCGTTCCCGGGCATGAAGCGCGAGCAATGGGAGCGCGTGATCGCGGTCGCCCTCGACGGCTTCTACAACGTGACGCAACCGCTGTCGCTGCCGATGATCCGTACGCGCTGGGGTCGGATCATCAACATCACGTCGGTGACGGCGGAGATCGGCAACCGCGGCCAGACGAACTATGCCGCGGCCAAGGGCGCGCTGCACGCGACCACCCGGTCGCTCGCGCGCGAGCTCGCAAGCCGCGGGATCACCGTCAATTGCGTCTCGCCCGGGCTGATCGATACGCCGATGAGCGCAGGTGCGTTCGACGAGGCGACGATCAGGCGGCTCGTACCACTACAGCGTGCCGGAACCCCGGACGACGTTGCTAACGCGGTAGCCTTTCTCGCCTCGGATGCGGCGAGCTACATCACGGGCCAGATCCTGAGCGTCAACGGCGGGATGACCTAGCTTTCTTCCAGGCCAGAAGCGGCAGCCGCACGATGGCCTCGAACACGAGTCGCGTGTGCATCCACGTGAGGAGCGCGTTGTCGCGGTAGTAGTTGAAGTGCGACACGCCACCTTCCTCCCGCTTCAGATATCTCACCGGCGCGCGGATGTTGACGGGCTTCAGCCCGCGCCAGACGAGCCGCACCGCGGCTTCCGGATCGAAATCGAAGCGGCGCATCCACGGCTGCAGGCGCATGACCTCGGCCAGATCGGCGATCGGGTAGACGCGGAAGCCGTACAGCGTGTCCTTGATCCCGAATCCGACCGTCTCGAGATTGGCAACCCAGTTGGAGAGCTTGCGTCCCCGCACGCGAATCGTGGGCGCACTGGCATCGAACACGGGTACGCCGAGGATCACCGAATTCGGCTCGGCTATCGAACGCTGCATGAACTCCGGAATGCACGCCGCCGGATGCTGCGCGTCGGAATCCATCGTCAGCACGTGTGTGTAGCCTACGGCCGAAGCCGCGCTGATGCCATGTAGTACCGCAGCGCCCTTGCCGCGATTTTTCGGCAGCACCAGCACGCGCAGGCCCGGATCGGTTTCGGCGAGCCTTCGCAGACCTTCCCCAGTGCCGTCCGTGCTGCCGTCGACAACGACCCACACGGGATCCCAGAACTCGCGCGCGCCGCGCACCGTCTCGTATACGATCGCGCCGGGGTTGTAGCTCGGGATGAGAACGAGATGTGTCGCGGAACGCTCAGCCACGGAAAGACAACGCGTGTTGGAAACTACCGGAGATCACGAAGAGGAGGAGGATATGTGAAGGACGGATGGGCTCAGCCACGGGATATTCGGAGGTCGGAATCGTCGCTGATGTTGAACGCACGCCGCCGCCAGCCCGCGAACGCACGTCGCAGGTGTGCGAGCGAGAATAGATAGTAGACGAGGCGGAACCTGCGCAGGCCCGGTCTGACATCCGTGCGCCCGAACAGGTCGCCCGCAAGCACCGAGATGATCGCCTTCCTCATCCCCCAGCGATCGCTCGGGAACATGAAGAGCTCGCGCAGCATCGGGTTGGTCACGCGGTAGATGAACCAGGAGAACTCCTTCGGCCCCTTCCGCATCACGTGGTCGAAGCGCTCGCGCGCTTTTGCCTCCATCGCCTTGTCCGCGCGAAGCCTCGCGTCGACCACGTCCGCGCCCGCGAAGCCGCTGTTCATCGCGAGCATCACGCCCGACGAGAACATCGGGTCGATGAACGTATAGGCATCACCCACCAGGATGTAGTTCTCGCCCTGGCAGGTGTCCATTTCGTACGAATAGTTGCCGGTCGCGGTCGGCTCGGCGACCAGCTCCGCATCGGCCAGACGTGCGGCGAGAGGCGGCAGCAGCGCGATCGTATCGAGGAAGTATTCGCGGAGCGGCTTGTTGCGCGCCTTCATGTAGTACGGCCATACAACGGCGCCTACGCTCGTAATGCCGTCCTTCAGCGGGATGAACCAGAACCAGCCGTGGTCGAACCAGCTGATGATGATGTTGCCGCCGAACTTGCCTTCATCGCGCTTCGCGTTGCGAAAATGGCCGAACATCGCCGAGCTGTTGTGGTCCTGATTGCGTCGCTTGATCGCGAGCCGGCTGCCGATGAACGTGTCGCGACCGCTCGCATCGACGATGAATTGCGCGCGCCAGCGCCGAATCGTGCCATCCGCATCGGTCGCCGTGACTTCGGGCAGGCGATCGCTGCTGCTGTGGAGATCGACGTCGCGCACGCGGCAGCCTTCGCGCGCCTCAGCGACCGCGCGCGACGCGCGACGGAAGAGAATCTCGTCGAACTCCGAGCGGCGGACCTGATAGGCCATGGGCATCGACGGGTCGATCGCATTGGCGAATTCAAAACCCGACGTGCGGTCGTGCCATGGCGAGGCGAAAGTTGCGCCCCATTTTTCCATCCCGATCGCCTCGATCTCGGCAGCGACACCAAGCTTCTCGAACAGCGGCAGGTTAGCAGGAAGCAGCGACTCGCCGATGTGAAAGCGCGGATGGACCTCCTTTTCGAGGAGAACCACGCGATGCCCGCGGTCGGCGAGCAGCGTCGCTGTAGTGGACCCGGCCGGGCCGCCTCCGATCACGACGACGTCGCAGTCCTGCGCCGTCGTGGAGTTGCTGGGATCTGCGTCCACGAAGCACGCCTCCGTTATCGATGCGCAGGCGATTGTAATGTAGAATCCGCCGCACTAACGGCGCCGGCGCAGCGCAAGCTCGCCCACGACTCCGTGCGGCCCCCGATCAAATCCCTCCCCCGCTACTTCGAAGACGAACGCGGACGACGCGATTTCCTTGACGCGCTGTTCAATCGCACCGCGCGCGACTACGACTTCGTCGAGCGCGTCCTCGCTTTTGGTACTGGAAACCGCTACCGCCGCGATGCACTGCGTCGCGCGGGGCTGCGTCCAGGCATGCGCGTCCTCGATATCGCGACCGGTACCGGCCTTGTTGCGCGCGAGGCGCTCGCACTCGGCAGTGAAGTAATTGGCCTCGATCCCAGCGCGGGAATGCTCGGCGAAGCGCGGCGACTTGCGTATCCGCTCGTCCGCGGCCTCGGCGAACGGCTGCCGTTCCGCGACGCATGCTTCGATTTCGTCAGCATGGGATTCGCATTGCGCCATGTGGCCGACCTCGATGCGCTCTTCGCCGAGATGCGGCGCGTGCTGGCGCCCGGTGGAACCGCTTGCGTCCTCGAAATCACGCGCCCGGCGAATCGCTTCGTCGCAACGCCGCTGCGCGTCTTCATGACGCGGGTCGTCCCCGTCCTGACGCGGGTCGCGCGCCGCGACGGCGCATCGCTCATGAAGTTCTACTGGGACACGATCGACGCTTGCGTGCCGCCGGACGCCGTGCTTGCGTCACTCACGCGGGCGGGATTTCCGTCGCCTGATCGCAGGCTGGTCTTGGGAATGTTCTCGGAGTACGTCGCGCGCAGGTTGGCGTAGCTCATCGTTCCTGAAGAAGAGCATCAGGACTTTGGTGATCGGTTCCGGTTCGATCTAGGTCTTCTTTTTCGGCACCTTGGCGCCCGCCTTGCGTGCCTCGGACAGACCGATGGCGATTGCCTGCTTCCGACTCGTCACTTTCTTTCCCGACTTACCGCTACGTAGCGTACC
>Ga0207682_10000110_pt1 | contig 37556 bp, 45 predicted proteins | sample KBSM63metaG_FD_184332 | JGI IMG/M metagenome (GOLD analysis project Ga0207682, IMG submission 184332) | Miscanthus rhizosphere microbial communities from Kellogg Biological Station, Michigan, USA - KBS M6-3 metaG (SPAdes) (version 2) | ecosystem: Host-associated > Plants > Roots > Rhizosphere >... | reverse complement strand
AGATCCTCAAGTGCGAGACCAGCCTGACCGCGGACTATCTCAGCGGCCGCCGCGCGGTCCCGCTCCCCGAGAAGCGCCGCAAGGGCACCGGCAAGAAGCTGACCGTCCACGGCGCGATCGCCAACAATCTGAAGAACGTCACCGCCGCCATCCCGCTCGGCACGTTCACCTGCATCACCGGCGTCTCCGGCTCGGGCAAGTCGAGCTTCACCATCGACACGCTCTACGCCGCCGCCGCCCGCCATTTGAACGGCGCCCGCATGACCGCCGGCCGCCACGACAAGCTCACCGGCCTCGAATATCTCGACAAGGTGATCGACATCGATCAGTCGCCGATCGGCCGCACCCCGCGCTCCAACCCGGCCACCTATACCGGCGCCTTCACCAACATCCGCGACTGGTATGCGGGCCTGCCCGAAAGCCAGGCGCGCGGCTACAAGCCCGGCCGATTCAGCTTCAACGTCAAGGGCGGCCGCTGCGAGGCCTGCTCGGGCGACGGCCTGATCAAGATCGAGATGCACTTCCTGCCCGACGTCTACGTCACCTGCGACGTCTGCCATGGCGCCCGCTACAATCGCGAGACGCTGGAGGTGAAGTTCAAGGGCCACAGCATCGCCGACGTCCTCGACATGACCGTCGAAAGCGCCGCCGAATTGTTCAAGGCCGTCCCCCCGATCCGCGACAAGATGCGCATGCTTGAGGAGGTGGGCCTCGGCTACATCAAGGTCGGCCAGCAGGCGACGACGCTGAGCGGCGGCGAGGCGCAGCGGGTGAAGCTCGCCAAGGAGCTGTCGCGAAGGGCGACGGGGCAGACTTTGTATATCCTGGACGAGCCGACCACCGGGTTGCATTTCGAGGACGTGCGGAAATTGCTCGAGGTGCTCCATGCGTTGGTGGAGCAGGGGAATACGGTCGTCGTCATCGAGCACAATCTGGAGGTGATTAAGACGGCGGACTGGGTCTTGGATCTCGGACCGGAGGGCGGCGACAAGGGCGGCGAGATTGTGGCGGAGGGTACGCCAGAAAACGTGGCGAAGGAGCCACGGTCTTATACCGGGCAATATCTGAGGGACGTTCTGGCGAAGTCTGAGCGTGTCGGATCCGGGCCGGCGATGAAGCTGGCGAAGCCGAAAGCACGGGCTCCGAAGCGGGAGCGAGAGGCGGCGGAATAGCAAATCTGTCATGCCCTCAACATCGTGGGCGGACCGCATCGCCCTGTCGAACAAGCTCTACGACGCCCCGAATTGCTGCGGTGGTGACTCCTGTCTCATCCGGTGATAACCGGGGCAGAACGTGCTCCTGCGGGGAGTGGTCCACATATGAAATCTCAGATGTCAATCTTAACTGTTCATGATTTCTCCTGCTTACGCCACGTCGAGCTGGACGTTGCGCCGGTAATGGTGCTTATCGGCCCCCAAGGCAGCGGGAAGAGTGTCACCACGAAGCTGTTATATTTCTTTTACGATCAGCTAAATCGACTAACACAGTGCGCAGAAAAAGGCGTAGACCTTTCGGATTTCAAGAAGGAAGCTGCTCGTCAGTTTCGCTCTTGGTTTCCACCGTCAGCTTGGGGACCGGGTCGTTTTAACATAACGTTTTCTGCTGGACCATTTTCAGCACGGGTTCTTAGACGCCAAAGCAGAGGGACCGTGACTGACGACGTAGCGATTACGTTTTCCGACTACTTCTACGAACATTACGAGGCTTTACTATCTTCTCTATCTAATACTAGAAATGACGACCTAGCCTCTTCAAGCCATGAGATACGTAAGTCCTTCGATCGCATATGGGCGGTTCGGGAAACCTTCGAGAAGAAGATCAGTCAAGATCTCGGCTCTCAGTACGTGAGCTCGCAGATTTTCGTACCCGCCGGTCGCGCGTTCTTCACGAGCATAGGAAGGTTGGTAGCCGCCTTCGATCAAGGATCAAGTATTGACCCAGTCACCCTACGCTTTGCTAAGTTCTTTGCCGCATTGAGAGACCGGGGTGGGATGCCTTGGTTTAGATCGTCGGCAGAAAGAGACGATAGGGAATCTCGGGCTACACGAAAATCTGTGATGAATCAGCTATTCGGAGGCGAAATAAAATTTGAGAGAGACTTAGAATTTGTAGAAACCAAAGATGGACGACAGGTTCCCTTCAGCGCTCTTTCCAGTGGGCAACAGGAGCTGCTGCCTATGTGGCTGCTGATGGATTATCTCAGCGACATGCCGTCAGTTCGCGGTGGCGGGGATCTTGTATATATTGAGGAACCCGAGGCACATTTATTTCCATCAGCGCAGAATGTATTGATGAACTATCTCGTTGGAACCATCGTTTCTAAGCGTAATAATAGGAGTTTGATACTTACCACACATAGCCCATATATACTATCGAAATTGAATAACTTTCTTAAAGCTGGTCAACTGGGGAGAAATAAGAAATTTGCCAGCGACGTTAGCAAGATAGTCAACCGCGATTGTTGGCTCACCCCTTCTCGCGTTAGAGCTTATGCAATACACGAAGGCTTTATAGAGAACCTGATTGATGCTGACGGGCTTATCGACGGGGCATATATCGACCAAGTGTCCGAAGACGTAGCCAACGAGTTTGACCATTTGCTAAACCTCCAGTTTTCGACGCAGGCGCCTGTATGAGTGAGGAATGCGTTGAAGACCTGTCGATCCCCATTGTCACTGTGAGAGAGCAGGGAAAGCGCGCCTGTTTCTTGAACCCTGATGGTGATAGCTATCAGCGAGTGTTGGTTGATGACTGTGTGATCACCGAGGGGATTAGGGCGGACTGGATCGTGCGCAAGATTGGGCATTGTTCAGCGATCGTGGAACTTAAGGGGTCTAATGTGGCCCATGCTTGCGACCAATTGGAACGCACGTTTGATCATCCGGCAGCGAAGCCATATCTTGAGGAGAGGGTGGCCTACCTCGTGGTTTCATCTAAGTCGCCCTCATTCGACACAAAGGTTGCTCGAGCGAAGGAACGAGCAAAACGTCGGGGTATTCGGCTTACGGTACGGACCCGTGAACACACGTGTCGCATCGAGTCTCTTATTTAAAGCGAGACTGCGGCCAATTCCTGCACACAATGCTTAACTCAGCCCCCCAAGCCCTTTTCGATCAGCCGCCTGATGGCCTCCGACCGCGACGGTTTGGGCTCGGGCTGGCCCTCAATCCAGTCGTCTAGTTTCGCCTGCAGTTCCGGATAGAGGCGCACGGAGAGGACGGGACCGATGCCGGTCCTTGGGCGCCCGCGCGGTCTTTTTTCATTTCCGGTTATTGACCCGCCCCGATTAGTCGTATACGGAAAATATGAACCACCCTCCAACGCCTCAGAAGGAGGCGAGCGATGACTCGTGAGCATAGAGTCTCGCGCCGCGTCCGGCTAGGCGCTGCGTGCGTCGGCGCGCTGTCCGTTGCGGCGCGCGCCTTCCCCTCCTCGTCATTCCAGCGCCGGCTGGAATCCCGGCGGTGCTGGGACCGCGCCCTCGCGCTCGTCCGCCGTGCCGAAGCCCGCCTCGTGCCTTGGCGAATCGCCGCCGAGTGCGACCCCGACGAGGCTCTGTTCGGTCGCCGCCTCGGTGCCTTCTACCGCGCGCTCAAGCGCCTGCTCCGCACTCCCGCGCCGGACCTTCGCGCCCTCGCCCTCAAGCTCGACCTCGCCATCGATCACGAGATCGCCGAGCTGACCGGCGGCAAGGCCTGCCTGATCGCGCTGAAGCGCGACGCGAGGCGCCTCGCGTCCCTCCGCTCATCCTGAGCCTGTCGAAGGACGCCCGCTGCCTCGCCCGCTAGGCGGTTTGCTTCACGCAGACGCGCGAAGAACGGGCGCCCGGGGCGCTTCGCTCACTGCGGCGTCGGGCCGGTCGGGGCCGGCGGAAAATCCCCGAAGAAAATGACATAATAGCTGATCGTCGCCCACCAGCGGTCGTCGCTGTTCCGGTCCGAAAGCCGCGCCATGACCCGGATCCTCACCTCACGGGGCGGGTCGAACCGATCCACCGCGACGTCGACCGTGCCCGAGCCCCAATGATGGTCGTCGTTCGGCGCGCGGCGCGTCCGCGTCGGCTCGTCGCCATAGCCGAGGCGCCAGCCGGACAGGACCGGCACCGCGAATTGCGTGTGGGGCGGCATGTGCAGCGTCTCGTACGCCGGCATTTCGAACGTGGCGCGCGGCACGGTGCTAATCAGAACTTCGCGGCGCTCGACGCCGAGCACGGCGAGATTGCCATGCCGCCAGGACGCGCCGGTCGTGTTATTGGCGTTGAGAATTGGTCGCGGCTCGGCGCGGGCGGCGCTCGGGAACAGCAGGCAGGCCAGCAGCGCGCCGGCGCGGATCGCTTTGGACATCATTGGCATTTTCCCCTTTCCGGTCCGTGCTTCGCCGCCGTGGCAGCCGGGGCGCGCAAGGGAGATTGGCACAATCCGCGGCTGCTGCGCGTGATCCGGGTCACGCGGACGCGCAAAGGCATCGCCGCTTCGCGTGAAAATCATGGCCCCCGTCGCCCGCAAAACCTCACCGGCGTCAGCGGGAACCCGCCGGCGACGATCTCGGGGCCCTCCACGCCTTCGTCGGACCGCTCATGCGCATGCAGCGTCATGTCGGGGTGGATCGCCACGACGACCCTCGACGCATAGCTCCTGAGCCGCTTCGGCAGCGCGAAATAATCGGGCGCCGGATAGGTGTAGAGGCAGCCGCCGCGCTCGATCAGCGCCTGTTGCCGCTCGTAGCCCGAATAGACGATCGGCTGGGTGGCCTCGCCGTCCCGCAGCGCCAGCGGCCGCTCGCTCAGCGGCCACAGCAATATGTCCGCGCCGCTGGCGTTGCGGATCACCGCCCGCCCGGCGATCGTGCAGGAGGCGAGGCCGAGGCACAGCATTGTCGCCACCCCGCCCAACGCCCGCTTCATGCGCATTCCGCCCTGCCTTTCCGCTCCCGATTCCGGCCGTCGAAAACGTCCATTCCCGCTTATCCTGCTACCGGATTGCGGTGAGATTGTGGTGCTTGGCGTCGCTGACAGGGGCCCCGCCGAAGGACGCCCACCGCCTCGCCCGATCCGCCGCTTGGGAAGTGATTTCACGCCCTTCGACTGCCTTGCAGGCGCTCAGGATAAACCTGGCCTTTGGCCAGGACGCGGAGAAAGGAGAGGCGAGGCGCGGAGAGGCCGAGCCACCCGGGCGCGGAGCGCTCCACCCCCCAAACCGCGGCCGCCCTCACCACGAAAAGGACCTTCGGTCGGAGAACGGCACAGGACCCTCCGCGCCTCATTCTCCGCGTCTCCGCGCCTCCGCGTGAACCCAAATGCTGCCCTCGCGGCGCAAGGCCATTCCGGGTAGCCGCGGCGAGCGAGCCCCGCCAGCTTCCGCCAAAATGGAACAAAAAAAGAACAAAAAGTCTTGCAATGTGGGATTTCGTTTGTTCTACCCTTGTAAATGGAAACGCAGCCGAGTCGCCCGCCCGACGCCGCATCCACCGATGCAGACGTCTTTCCGCCCACCCCCGCGCCAGTTCCCGCTCATCCTGAGGAGGGGCTGAGCAACGGCGAAGACCCGTCTCGAAGGACCCCCGAACCGGCCGAGGAGCCCCCCCAACGCATCGGCTGGCTGGAAGGCCATCTCCCCGACCTGGTCGACCCGCTCACCCCCCAGCACCCCGAAACCGCCCTCACCGAGACCCGAAGCCTGCGCCACGACGGCTGGACGCCGGAGAAGAAGCGCCGCTTCCTCGAGGTTTACGCCGAATGCGGGGTGATCGTCGAGGCGTGCGAGGCGGTGGGGATGAGCGCGCGCTCGGCCTACAATCTGCGCGACCGCGACCCCCTGTTCGCGGCCGGCATGGAGGCGGCGCAGGTGATGGCCCGGCCGAAGCTCGCCGACGAGGCCTATTCGCGCTCGCTGAACGGCGTGGTCGAGCGGATCTACAAGGACGGCGTCATCGTCGCCGAGCGGCACCGCTACGACAACAAGCTCACCATGGGGGTGCTGAGCCGGCTCGACCAGCGCATCGACCGCGCCGAGGCGCAAGGGGCGCCGCACCTCGCCCTCGTCGCCCGCTGGGACGAGTATCTCGCCGCGCTCGAGGAGGACCGGCGCGAGGACGCCCGCGCCCTGCTCGCCGGCCGCGCAGCCGCGCCCGCCCCGACCGCCGGCGGGGAAGTTCACGAACACGCGCCAGGTCGTGAACTTCATGAACTTCGCCTCCCGCCGATGCCCGTCGAGCGCGATCGCCACGACGTCTGGGAGGATGAGGCCGAGGCCGGCCGCTGGTGGACCGACTATCCGCCGCCGCCCGATTTCGACGGCGAGGAGGAGGGCGAATATGGCGACGAGGATTATCGCCGCACGCTTTCCAGGGCCGAACAAGCGGTGATCGACGCCGACGTCGCCGAGGAGAAAGCCGCCGAGCTCGCCAGGGCCCAGGCCCAGCGCGCCGCCTATTTCGCGCCTGTCGAGAGCGATATCGAGGACGCCGAGCCGTCCGAAGACGGGGAGGCTGGCGGGTGAGCGGCGGCCCGTCCGCCCATTCGCACCGGCGTCGCCTGCGCGCCGCCGCGCCCGGCGGCGTCCTACTGGTCCTTCCCGATCCCGCCGATCCCCGGATAGGGCCGCTCCTTCAGCAGCCCCGCCAGATGAGCCGCGTTCGACGCCGCCATTCGGACCGTTTCGTCCACCTTCTCCGGCACCTTCGGCAGGTCCTTGAAGTCCACCTCGCCCATCGCTTCGCCGACCCAGTAGCAGCCCGGGAAGGGCGGCAGCGTCCAGCCGACGTCGATCAGCGCCTGACCGAGCTGGGCGGTGATGCTGTGCGCCCCGTCCTCATTGCCGACGATCGCGAACAAAGCCACCTTGCCGTAAGCGGGCCCGCGGCCCTGGTCGTCCGTCTCGGAGAGGAAGGCGTCCATCCGCTCGCACACCCGTTTGGCGAGGCTCGACATCTGGCCCAGCCAGACCGGCGTTCCGAAGATCAGGATGTCGGCCGCCAGGATCCGCTCGCGCAAGGCGGGCCAGGCATCGCCCTTCCCCTCGTCGGAGGTCACGCCCGGCTTGATGTCGTGATCGGCGATCCGGATCGTGCCGGCGAAGGCCACGCCCTTCTGTGTCAGCGCGTCGGCGATCAGGCCGGTCATCCGGTCGGTCGAGCTGGCCTCCGCGCCTTTCCCGCTCTTCAGGCTGCAATTGAGCGCGATCGCCCTCAGAGTCATGGCTGTCTCCTCGGACGCCAGACGAACCGGGGCGCGGCGGGTTCCGCGCCGCTCGCGGACGCTGTCGAGCGTGGCGATCATCCGCGCGCCGGCCCCGGCAGCGGCGGCGCGGCCCTCCCCATGGCCAGTGCGAACATTGGGACCATTCGTGGCCGCCCGCCGCTGTCGAAAGACGCCCGCTATTTCATCGTCAGCACCACCGGCCCCGAGGCCGGATCGGTCACCCCGCGCCCGGGCCCGAGCTCTTCCAGCGTGTCGCGGAAGCGGTCGAGCGTGGCGAGCATCTGCGGCCGGGCGGCGGCGAGGCTGGCCATGTCGTCCCATTCGGCGATGATGCAATAGCCGCCTCCGCCGGTCTCGATGATCTGCGCGTGGCGCAGGCCCGGCCAGTCGGCGCCGGCGCCGCGATGCGCCTCCAGGAACTGCTGCTCGCGTCCCGGCTTCACCTTGAATCGGACGGCGTTGAAGGCGGTCATGACGATTCTCCTTCTGTTTCGCGGCGCGCCTCGTTCAGCCGCCGCCCCGGTTCAGGTGCGCTACCGGAAAATCCCCCCGCGCCGCGCGGGCGTCGAGCTCCAGCAGCAAATCGTGCGGGCAATGAGCGCGGGCCAGGACATGGCGCCCGTCGCGGCCGATCTCCTCGGTCCAGCAGGGCTCGGCGGGGCCGGTGTCGAGCGGCTGGCGGCCCGCCCGGCCCGGCGCGGGCCGGACGCAGCGCCACATCAGCCCGAGGCCGACCGGGAAGAAGGCCACGCCGGCGAGGATGGCGAGCAATTCCAGCACGCCGCCGGCATAGCATGCCGCCGGCCTTCCTGTCGCCGGAGCAATGCCATCGCCGCGCCGCCGTGGGGCGCGCAATTTGCTATTCCGCCCCCGAGCGCCTACCTGCGGCATCTGCTTCGGTCGCTTCGGTCGGTCTTCGGCGCTTCGCGGCTCCTTCTTCCTTCTTTCCGCTTCCCCGGCATCGGGCGCCCCGATCCTGGTTCGCGCCCCACGAAAGGAAGACTCCAATGGCGATCGGCAAGGTCAAATTCTTCAACGCCCAGAAGGGCTACGGCTTCATCGCGCCCGAGGACGGCGGCAACGACGCCTTCGTCCATATCAGCGCGGTCGAGAAAGCCGGCATGTCCACCCTCAACCAGGACGACCGCGTCTCCTACGACATGGAGACCGACCAGCGCGGCAAGACCAGCGCGGTCAACCTGCAGAGCGTCTGACGCACGGGCCTTCTACCCCTTTCCCGATTTCCCGGGAAAGGGGCCTCTGTTCGAAAGGCCCGCTCATGTCCGTCCAGCACGATTTCTACGAGCAGCGCGCGCTCGCCTCGCGCGCCGACGCCGCGGCGGCTTTGCTCGCCAATGTCCGCGAGCGCCATCTCTGCGCCGCTTTGGCCTGGGAAGGCATGGCCGCCCGCGCCCGCCGCACCCAGAAGATGCGCGCCGATCTCGACGCGCAGAAGGTCGTCAAGCGGGCCGAGGAAGCCGCGGCCCTGGCCCTGGCGGACGCCTAGCTCCGGCGTTACGCGCCGGCTGCGCCGGTCAGCGCCTGCTGGACCCGCCGGCATTCCTCCCGCTCCGGCTGGGCGTCGTAAAGCGGCCGCCAGAATGCCGCCGCCCCGGCCATGTCCCCGGCCTTGACCAGCAGCCGGGCCAGCAGCGCCGCCTCGCTCGATGCGCAATACAGCCCGTCCTGCGACAGCGGCCAGCTGCGGACGCTGACCCGGGCGGCCGCCAGCGCCCCCGCCAGGTCGCCCTGCCGTTCCAGCGCCGCGGCGAGGTCGCGGTGGAGATAGGCGCGGCCGAGCACGCGCGGCGGCAGCCGGGTTGCCCGCCGATAGGCCTCCGCCGCCGCCGCGACGTCGCCCGCGACCTCGAGCGATTCGCCGAGCTGGTGCCAGGCGTCGGCGTCGCGCGGCCGCGCCCGCACCCCGGCCCGCGCCGCCTCGACGCTGACCTCGGTCGGATTGATGATCGTCTGTGGCGCCAGCAGCGCCAGCGCCACCGCCCGCCACGCCTCGGCGGGAAGCGTCGCGGCCGCGTCCGCCGCTTCCGGCTCCGGCGGCGGCTCCGCAATGAAGCCGACGCGCGCGCCGCTCTCCTGCGCCCAGCGCAGCAGGCATTCGAAGCTGCGGTAGGGAAAGCGGTCGAGGTCGCCATGCGGGGATATGGTCGCGCGGTCGCCGCGGGCGTCGCGGCCCATTTCCAGGAAGCGCGGCGGAAGGCCGCACCTGGCCGCCGCGGCCCGGATCGCGGCCGCATCGACCTCCCGAACGGAGCCTTGGCCGGCCGCCGCGGCCGACGCCGGCAGCAACAGCGCGCCAAGCAGCGCGGGAAGCGTCTTCATCGGCCCTGCCTTCCGCTCATCGGCAGGTTCTCGCCAATTCCGTCCGAAATTTCCAGTCCGGGGATTGTGGTCCTCAACCCTTCGGAGAAACGGGTTTTGCGTCTTTTGCGCGGGCCAAACAAAGCCGCCCCTCCCCCGCGAGGAGGAGGGGCGCCCCGGCTGCTTCGCGCGTCAGATCCAGAAGCAGATCTCGTAGACGCGCGTGCAGGAATCGGAGGGCTGGCCGCCGTCGACTCGGCTGGCGAAGGCCGGGCCGGGGCTGAGGCCGAGGGCCAGGGTGGCGGCGAGGCAGGCAAGCTTCAGGGTCTTTTTCATGACGAAACGTCCTTCGATTGCGCCAATCCGCGAAGCCCACTTTCGAGGGTTAGACGTGGCCAACAAAAAAGGGCGGAACCCCGAATTGAGCCCGCCCGCCTGTTCATTCGATCATCGCGATCGGCGCGGCATCTCTATTTCGCCAAACCTCGCGAATATTTCGACGGACGGCATTTCGCCGCTGCCGCGTCGGCATCCGTCGAAGCCGCTGCCGCCGGCGCGCCGGCCTGGCCGGGCTTGGCGCGCGGCGGCGCCGCCTTTGGCCTGGCCGGCGCGCGTCCGCGGCGCCCAATAGAGCCGATGACTAGTTGCCGGCCTATTGGGGGAAGCCGTCAAACCTATTCCAGTCCGCGACTTAGGCATCTCTTTCCGATCGCTCCGAATAGGCTTAATATAGGGCTCGACTCGCCAGGGTCCGATCTTTGGTCCGATTTGGCGCATCGTAATATTACCATAATGGAGGAAGTGTGCCATGGCCGATCAAACCACGAAGATCACCGTCGACGATATCGTGGCGGCGGCAGGCGCGGGCGCGTTGCGGGCGATGAGCGCGCGCGGCGGCACCGCCGGCGACCGGGAGCTCAGCATCGAAAAGCTGGTCGCCTCCGGCTTCGGCGTCCGCTTCGAGATCTGGGCCGGCGGCTGGCCGGGGCCCTGGGGTCCGATCGGTCCTGGCGGCCTGCCGGGCAATCTCCCGGGCAAGGGCGGGATCGGCTGATGAGCGGGGCCGGCGGCGGGACCTCGCCCACCGCGCCCCTCGCCTGCCCGAGCGCCAATCCGGATTGGGAGGACGCCCAGCTCCTGGGCGTCGTTCTCGGCACGGCCGAAGCGCCCGAAACCTGGTTCACCGGCGTCCGTCCCGTCGAGCCCGCAATGCTCGCCGCGGCGGCGCCGGCGCGGCCGGCCGAGGTGTTCCGCTTCACCGCCCGCTGCCGCGAGGGCGCCTGCGCCCAGTTCCAGGGCGGCAAGTGCCGGGTCGGCGCCGCGGTCGCCGCCCATCTCGAGCCGGTGGCGGCCTTCGCGCTGCCGCGCTGCGGCATCCGCGCCGAATGCCGCTGGTGGCACGAGCAGGGCGTGAACGCCTGCCGGCGCTGCCCGACGGTGGTGACCGACGACAGCGCCCGCGACGGCGCCTATGCGGAGGCGCTGCGCCTGCCGGACGTCGGGCACGAAAGCGGCGCTACCGGCGGCGCCTGACCGGGAATCCGCCCGGCGCCGGTCCGCCGTCTCATTCGAGCATCTCCCGGAGCTTCAGCACCGTGCGGTAATTGCGCCCGGTCGAGGGCGAGCCGCAGGCCTTGTCGATCAGCACCGGGGTCAGCTTCGAGGTGCCGACCCCGTGCGGGAAGTGGAACCAGAGCGCGCCGCCCGCCGCCTTCACGCTCTCGCCGCCTTGGGCCCGCGCCATCAGCCGGTCGGCGGCGTCGGGGTTGGGCGGCCGCTTCGAGACCAGCAGCTGCAGCCGGTTCGGCTCGTCGCGCGCCGCCGTGGCGAAGGGGGTGCTCGCGGCGAGCTTCGCCCATTGCGCCGCGGTGCGGACGACGACCGGCACGTCGAGCCCGAACCGGTCGGCGATCGCGTCCTCCAGCTGCTTCTCGATCGCCCCGGCCCCGCCGGCGGCGGTGAAGACGATATTACCGCTCTGGATGTAGGTGGCGACGTCCGCCCAGCCGAGTTCCCCGCAAAGCGCGCGGAGCTCGGCCATCGGCAGCTTGCGCCCGCCGACGTTCACCGCCCGCAACAATGCGACCATCCGTCCCATTCGGCCAGCTTAACGAATATTGGCCGTCTGTCTGCCCCGACCAAGATCGTTTCGCGCTTAGGCCCGAAACGTGAATCTTGGTCGCGATATTTGCGAGGGCCTGATTCACGCCGACGGCACAACCGGAAGGTTGGGCTGTCGACGATCAGGCCCTTGACGCGGCCCGTCCGGCTCCGCCACTAGCGCCCATGGAAATCGCAGCCGCCTTCCAGCGCCGGGGCCTTCTCTACGTCCTTTCCAGTCCCTCGGGCGCGGGCAAATCCACGATCGCGCGCATGCTGATGGAGTCGGACGACGGCGTCGCCATGTCGGTGTCGGCCACCACCCGGCCGATCCGCCCCGGCGAAGTCGACGGCCGGGATTATCATTTCGTCAGCGACGATCGCTTCGACGAAATGGTCGCGGCGGGCGAGTTCCTCGAATGGGCGCATGTCTTCGGGCACCGCTACGGAACCTTGAAGCGCGAGGTGATGAAGGTGATCGAGGGCGGCCGCGACGTGCTGCTCGACATCGACTGGCAGGGCACCCAGCAGCTGAAGCAGGTCGATCCGGACATCGTCCGGGTGTTCATCCTGCCGCCGTCGATGGCGGAGCTCGAGCGCAGGCTGCGCAACCGCAAGACGGACAGCGACGAAGTGGTCCGTCGCCGCATGGACCGCGCCGCCGCCGAGATCAGCCACTGGGCCGAATATGATTACGTGCTGATCAACAACGACGCCGAGAAATGCCGCGAGCTGGTCCACAATATCCTGAAGGCGGAGCGGCTGAAAGCGACCCGGCGAGTCTTCCTCCACGATTTCGTCCGCGAGCTCATCGGTTAAACCCCGCCTTTTCGAGTTGCTGCAGAAAGTCTATTCTCGCCGCTTCGAAGCAAGGAGAGACGAGATGCTGCGCAGCTTGATCGGAGGCCTGGTCGCCGGGCTCGTCATGTTCTTCATCGGCTTCGTCTTCTGGGGCACGCCGCTGTCCGAGGCCGCTTTCTCGAAGGCGGACGACACCCAAAGCGCTGCGGTGCAGACCGCGCTCGGGCAGAATCTCGGCCGAAGCGGCACCGGCACCTACGTCATCCCGACGCCGTCGACGGCGCAGGGCACCGAGCTTTACGGGCGCGGGCCGATCGCCATGGTCCATTTCAACACCGGCGGGTTCGCGGCCGAGGATATGAGCATGATGCTTCCCGGCCTGATCTTCGCGCTGGTCTCCGGGGTGATGATGGCGTTCGGGATCGCCGCGGTCGGCCGCGAGAACAGCTTCGCCGAGGTGGGGCGGCTGGTCGTGTTGTTCTCGCTCGGCATCACCACCTGGACGATCCTCGCCCAGCCGGTCTTCAACCATTTCGGCTGGGGCTATTGGATCTATCTGTTCGTGTCGGAAACGGTGGCGCTGATCGCCGGCGGCCTGATCATCGCGCGCTGGTTCGTGCCGGCCGCGCGCCGGGGCGCCGACCCGCAGCGGCCGGCCGAAGCCTAGAGCAAGGCGAGGAAGCGGGCGGCGGCGGCGAAGTCGCGGCGGCGCGAAGCGAGCGCCGCCGACGCCTCGGCATCCTCGCCCCACTGCTCGGCCTGCCATTGCTCGTCGAGCGTGGCCGCGGCCCAGGCCTCGTCGAGGCCGAGCGCGCCCTCGGCGACGGCGAGCGCGATCAGCAGCGAGCCGGACACGGTGACCAGCGGCGACAGCCCGGCCAGCGCGAACGGGTCCCGCCCGGCGACCGCCGCGCGAAGCCGCTCCACCGTCTCCTGCGGCTGGGCCATGTGGATGATGCCGGTGGCGAGCTCGAAGACGACGTCGTAGCGCTGCTGTGCCCAGGCGAGGATCGGATCCCAATATTCGGCCTGACGCGCGACCAGGCCGGCCGGCGCGTCGACGCGGTAATAAAGCAGGTCCGATTCGCCATAAGCGGCGAGACCCGAAGCAAAGGCGGGCGGATCGGGCGCCACCCGGTCGATCGCGGCGTTGGCGAGGCCGGTGAGCGGCATCGTGCGCGGGTCGATCGTCTCCCCTTGCGCGTTCCACTCGTCGGCGATCGCCTCGGCCAGGGACGCGGTCGGCGGGGCGAGATCGCTGCGGCCGGGAGTCTTGACCGGCCGGCCGTCGAGCAGGATCCGGCGATCGGGGTCCGCGGCCGCCTGCCTGTAAAAGCGCTTCACGGCCCGGGGGGAGTTCGCCAGCGGCGCGCGAGTTGCTGCGGACCGAGGAAGCTGATCGCCAGCCCGGCCAAAGCGAGCGGGAAGCCGAGAATCGTGCCGCCCTCGATGAAGACGTCGCTTTGCCACAGCAGCAAGGCGAGGAGGGTCAGGATCGTGCCGCCGATGCGGGTGAGGTTGATGATGACGAAGCGGTTGCGCGCCTGCGCTTCCTGCTGGTCGGGGGTCATGACCGCGTCTCCTGCGCCGGCCGCATCAAAGCGGCAAGCTTCGGGTTGATGGGGGCAAGGCCGGCCGCCGCGCCGGCGCGTTCGGCCTCCTGCTTGTGCTGGCCGAGCTTGCGGGTGCCGCGCAACGCCTCGACCGTCAGCTCGAAACCGACGATCGCCTTCAGCATCCCCGCGAAGCGGCCGGGCGTCATCTTGCCGCGCGTCCATGCAGGCTTGGGCGCGAGCCGCGCTTCATGCTCGGCGCTCAACGCGTCGAGCAGCCCGGTCAGCTCGGCCTCGCTCAGCCGCCGCAGCGGACCCTCGGCCTCGACGGCGAGATAGTTCCAGGTCGGCACCTGGTCCGGCGTGCCGTACCAGTCCGGGCTGACATAGGCGTCCGGGCCGAGACAGGAGAGCAGGGCGCGACCGCCGTCCAGCGCCGGCACGGCCCGGTTCGAGCGGGAGACGTGAAAGCGGAGGCGGTCGGGAGCGGCGACCGCCACCGGCGCGTGCACCACGGCCGGGCCGTCGACGAAGACCGTGCAGAAACCGACGTCGCCGATGAGCGCCAGCATCGCGTCCCGGTCATCCCAGGCGAAGGCGCGATTGGGATGCATCAGCCGCGGCCCCGGCTGCGGCGCTCGCCTTTGCGCTCTTTGCGCCGCGCCTTGGCGGCGGCGGAGACGGCCTTGCGCTTGCCTTCGAGCGTCTCCGAATATTTGACCTCGTCGAGCGGGAGATCGCCGAGCGCCGGGTCGAAGCCGAGCGACTTGAGGGTCCCGGCGAAATGCTCGGGCAGCTCGGCGCTGACGTCGATCCGGCCGCCGTCGGGATGGTCGATGCGGAGGCGCCGGGCGTGGAGATGGAGCTTGCGGCTGATCGCTCCGGTCAGGAAGGCATCCTGGCCGCCATATTTGCCGTCGCCGAGGATCGGGTGGCCGATGGCGAGCAGGTGGACGCGCAATTGGTGGGTGCGGCCGGTGAGCGGCTGCAGCTCGACCCAGGCGGCGCGGTTGCCGGCGCGCTCGATCACCCGGTAGCGGGTGCGGGACGGCAACCCTTCCTCCTCGTCGACATGCATCTTCTCGCCGCCCGTTCCCGGCTGCTTGGCGAGCGGCAGATCGATCATGCCGTCGTCGATCGAAGGGACGCCGACGACGATCGCCCAATAGACCTTGCGGGCGGTGCGGCTCGAGAAGCTCTTGGCGAAGGCGGCGGCGGCGCGCGGCGTGCGCGCGACCAGCAGGGCGCCGGACGTGTCCTTGTCGAGCCGGTGGACGAGCTTGGGTCGCGCCGCACCGTCCTCGGCGAGGCCGTCGAGCAGGCGGTCGAGATGGTCCTTGGTCTTGGTGCCGCCCTGGGTGGCGAGCCCCGGCGGCTTGTTGACCACGATCGCCGCCTTGTCCTGGTGGATGACCAGCGAACGGACGAACTCGGCTTCGTCGGCGCTCAGCGTGGGACGCCTTTTCTGCATCTTGGCGGGCGCCGGCGCCTCCTCGCCCTGCGGCGGGACGCGGATGCTCTGGCCGGCGAGCACCCGGTCGCCCGGCGTGGCGCGCTTGCCGTCGAGGCGAAGCTGGCCGGTCCGCGCCCAGCGCGAGACCTGGCCGAAGCTCACCTCGGCGAGATTGCGCCGGAACCAGCGGTCGAGGCGGATGCCGTCATCCTCCTCGGTCACGGTGAACAGACGGACCTGGTCGGCGCTCATGCCGCCGCCGTCCGCAGCAGCCAGAGGCCGGCGAAGAGCAGGGCGATCGAGCCGACCACGGAGGCCGTTACGTAAGCGGCCGCGACGGCGGTTTCGCCGCGCTCGATCATCAGCCAGGTTTCGAGGCTGAACGCCGAAAAGGTGGTGAAGCCGCCGAGCAGGCCGACGGCGAGAAACAGGCGCATCGGCTCGCTGCCGCCCGCGCGCGCGAGCCAGCCGGCGAACAGGCCGATCGCCAGCCCGCCCGACAGGTTGACGATCAGGGTGCCCCAGGGAAAGCCCGGCCCGAGCCGCGCCAGCGCCGCCGCGCCGACCAGATGGCGAAGGCCGGCGCCGATCGCGCCGCCCAGCATGACGAGAAGGAGATTGGGCATCGCCGCGGCTGTAGCGACGCGGGCGCGAGGACGCCAGCATCGGGTCATCCCGGCCGTGCGGCGGCGCCAGCGACTGCGCGGCGGACAAGTTTCGGCCAGCGAGCCGCTTCGAAAGGTCACAAAGTTGCGCGATTCGGCGAAAGTTTTTCATTGTGACCTTTCGTCGTCGCTTCGCCGGCGGGCCCAAAACGCCTTACGCCTGGCGGCCGCGCGTTCCTTGCGATCGAACCGGTCGAGCAGCTTGAGCGCCGCCGCATTGTCGGGCTGGGTGATCGTCCCGACCTGCGCGCCGCGGCGGACGATCGGCTTCGTCTTGCCGAACATGGCGCGATGCCAGAGCTGGGAGAAGTTGCTCCTTGCCGGCGGCGGCCGGAAGGCGAAGGCCGCGTCCCAGGCGGCGGCGAAGCTTTCCGCGCCCGGCCGCTCGCGCAGGCGATAGGCGCTGCGGCGGCTCATCCCGACCGCCTTGGCCGCTTTGCCGATATTAGGCCTGACATGGAGCAGGCGGATGAACTCGCGCTGGCGCTCGACGGTCCAGCCGTCCTTGCGCGCGCGGACGGGGACCGGGGTGAAAGCCGGGATGGGGCGACGGGACGAGTCGGCCATAGTCATCTAGAACATAAAGTGAACGAATGCGCAAGGACAGCTTAGTCCGAAATGGTGGGTTCAGACATGACACGATCCCATAGGCTCATCCCATAGCTCTATCTTCCCCTCAGATCGGGGCGGGACTCCACAAGCTGGCCCTGCTGGGGCAAATTGACGACATGGCTGAAACCCGCTCAGGCTTCCTACAGTCGCTCCTAGCGCCCAAGATCGTCCGGGCCGGGCTCATTTTGTGGATCCTGTTCAGCGGTTACGACACCGTATCCAGTCAGCTCGAGCTTCCGACTGTGCGAGCGCTGCTGGGTATGAGTGGGTCTCTCCTTCCTTGGTGGGGCTGGCTGCTCGTATTGCAGGCAATTCTTGGATACGCTCTTTTCGAGTATGTCCGCCGCAACATCGCCTCACCAACCCCAGCGCCAGAGTCCGGGCCGCCGGCATTGCCTGATAATGAAATGGAAAGCCGACTGGCCCGGCTTGAGCACAATCACGGCAATCTGCGCGACAACCACGTCACGAAGATTCAGGCCGATAATGAAGCTCTCAAATCTCGACTGGACGAGATGGAGAAGGACCTGAAACCGCTGGTTGCAAAGCAGCGAGCCGACATAAAGGCGTCGATCGTCGAGGCAATGGAAAGCTTGAGAATCCCCCGTCCGAAACGGGGCGATAAATGGAGGTCGATGCTTCACTCCAACAAGCTGAAAGCGCTCGACCGCTTTCCTGAGGCTCGCTTGGCCGCAGCGGGTGTCTCGCCAGCGCTGTTTCATCGCGCAATTGAGGGACAAAGAAAGCGGGTTGAGACCGATCCCGCATATTTTGTGCTTGAACCGGGTGAGGAGGAAATTTGGGCGGATGGCCACTCTAAACGTGCGTGGTACGTTCATCTGGCCCGCGTTGAGGCTGTGCTGCGCGTCTTGAAGGGCGAACAATCATAGAAGGTATGACCGCTTCGCCGCCGCCTGAGCGATCGTGCGAGGGGGAATCATTGGGTGTCCGGACTCAACTAGGATCGCGTTTTCGAGTGAGAAGCCAGGGGAGTCATTCCGGCGGAGGCCGGAGCCATGAACTCGGAGTGCACAGGCATGGTTATGGGCCTGCGTATTTCCTGGCCCCAAAGTGTTCATGGGTCCCGGCTTTCGCCGGGATGACTCTGAAATTACATCCCAATCCAGCGGGGCTCATTACGAGGGACCCTAGACCATTATAAAGCGTCAGGGCCCTAGCTCAGCGCCCTTGTTTGACGATCAACGCGACTTCCGAGCCCTGCCGGACCGGGGTGACGATCAGGTAGAAGGCGCCGTCGCTTGCCTCACTGGTTCCGCCCAGCACCTGATCGCCGCCGCGCGCCTGCTGCTCGGCGGTGAAGCCGGCGCTGGCGGCGAGGCTGCGATAATGTTCGAGCACCCGGTTATAGGGGTCGCGGGTGATGAAGGTGACGACGCGCATATGGCAGTCGCCCCGATCGCTGCCGGCCGCCTCGGTCACTTGGCCGCCCGGATAAGGCGGGAATTCGGCGGGGAGCCGTCTCGCCCATTGGGGACCGTAATCGAAAGCCGCGCCGCAGGCGCTATTCGGCATGACCGGCCCCGAGCCGGGCACCTCGCCGGCCGAGGCGCGGCTGACCCGCGCGTCGGAGCCGGCCGGATATTGCGCCTGGACCGGCGCCTCGGGCGGCCGGGCGGCGTTGCGGTTCGATTGCTGGGCGAGGCTGGGATCGGTCAGGATCTGGTCGTTGAGGGCGCTGGTCAACGCCGGATCGGCGCCGTTGCCGAGCAGCTCATTGTCGAGCTCGGTGAGGTTGTTGCCGTCGCCGCTGCCGCAGGCGGCGAGGGCGAGCGTCGCGGCGATGGCGGCGGAACGGGCGAAGCTGGCGGTGCGGCTCTTCATGATGAGGTCCTCGATCGAGGCCCTTTATGCCGCAAACGGGCGAGCAATGGGTGAGCGGATATGGTTAACGGGCGCCCCGCCGCGGGACTGTCCCGTTTCCGGACTGCCAGAAGGCGAAGGTTTCGCCCTGCACCCGGCGGATGAAGCGGGCCGCGTCCGGCCCTTCCCATGGCCCCTCATAGCCGCGCGAGCGGGCGCCGCCGGCCACCCACCAGCCCTGGCCGGGGATGCCGTCGCTCTGCCGGACGACGAGCACGGCGAGCTCGGGTTCGCCGCGCGCTTCCGCGTCGCGGTCGACGTCGCCGAGCACGGCGCAGAGCTGGCGCATCTTCGGCCGCGAGAAATGATAGCCGAGCCGCTCGAGCATTTCGGAATAGGTGAGGGCGGTCCCTGCGCGCGCCGCGGCGACGAGATGAGCGCGCACCTCTTCCGGATCGGCGAGGCGCTCCGCCAAGGGTCTACATCCGGGTCCGGAGGTGGTCGTGATCGGCCTTCCCCGGCCGACCGCGAAGCGGCGGGCTGTCCTTTGCCGCCCGGACGTCGTCGTTCGATCGGTCACGATGAATCTTCATCGCTCCCTCCTCTCTCCTAGCCGGACAACAAATGCCAGCCCGTCACGGCCGCCTCCGGGCCCGGATGTAGACCCCTAATTGTCCGAGAGCACCGCCCGGCCGTCGGTGCCGCCGCCCTGGCGCGCGGTCAGGCTGATCCGGAACCGGCCCTGATCTTCCTTGCGGGTGCCGGCGACGACGAAGGCGTTGCCCTCGCGGGCCGCGCTTTCGATCGTGAAATCGGCGGCGCGGCCGGGATCGCGGTACCAGCGCTCCACCAGATCCGGCGAATCGGCGGTGGTGAAGCGAAGCTCGACCTGGCCGTCATTGCCGTTGCCGCCGTCGCGGCCGCCCTCGACATGGATGCCGTTCATCCGGCTGTTCGGATAGATGACCCGGCTGTCGTCGTTGATCCGCGCCTCGCGGCGAAGGCTCTCGGGGATGTCGATCTTCATCTCGAAGCCGTTGGTCGAGATGCTGAGCCGGCCCTCCTCGGCCTTGCCCTCGGCCGAGCCGTTGCCGTCGCTGCGCGCGTCATTGCCGAACTTGGCCTCGCAGGCGGTCAAGGCGAGCAAGGCGGCGGTGAGGGAAAGCAGGGTCGGGCGAGTCATGGCGTCATCCTTTCGCATGCTTTTCGAAATAACTGTGTTAGCCGCCTAATACAATAGCCGGCCTTGTTGCCGCCGCGATACTCGCCTAGCGGCGGCTTTATGGCCAGCGACCAAAGCCTCAGCCGCGCCGGGCTCCTCTACGGGCTCGGCGCCTATCTCATCTGGGGCTTCCTCCCGCTCTATTTCAAGCTGCTGACGCAGGTGCCGCCGAGCGAGATCGTCGGCCACCGGATCATCTGGTCGGTGGTGTTCCTGGCCATTCTCGCGACCCTGTGGCGGCGCTGGCCCGCGATCCGCGCTGCCGTGACGACGAGCCGGGTCCTGATGACGCTGACGGTCACTGCCTTTCTGATCGGGGTGAACTGGCTCGTGTACATCTGGGCGGTGATCAACGGGCATGTGCTGGCGGGGAGCCTCGGTTATTATCTGAACCCGCTCGTCAACGTGCTGCTTGGGGTAGCATTGCTGAAGGAGCGGCTGACCAAGGGGCAGATCGCCGCGGTGATGTTGGCGGCCGGCGGCGTCGCGGTGCTGGCCTCGGGCGCCGGCAACGACCTTTGGATCAGCCTGACGCTGGCCTTCAGCTTCGGCTTCTACGGCTTCCTGCGCAAGGTCGCGCCGGTCGATTCGCTGGAGGGGCTGTCGATCGAGACCGTGATCCTGGCGCCGCTCGCGCTCGGGTGGGTGATCTACCTGGGCCGGAGCGGCGACGGCGGCTTCGGCCAGTTCGGCCCCGGCATCGACACGCTGCTGATCCTCGGCGGCGCGGTCACCGCCATTCCGCTGCTGCTGTTCACCGCCGCCGCCAAGCGGCTGCCTTATTCGACGCTCGGCTTCCTCCAATATATCGCGCCGTCGCTGCAATTCCTGCTCGCCGTGCTGGCCTTCGGCGAAACGCTCACCCGAACCCACCTCGTCTGTTTCGGCGCAATCTGGAGCGCGCTCGCCATCTTCACCTTCGAAGGGCTGCGGCAAGGGCGCGCCGCCTCGCGTGCCCGCGCCGAAGCGGAGTGCTGCACGCCCTGAGGGGCCGCCCGCCGCTTCTCCGGACGATCACGACCATTGCCGGTATCGGGTACGGACCCTAGACCGGCTTGATGTCCCTGGGCAGATCGCCGTGCCAGCGCCGGTCGGCCACGCTTCCGTCCGCCTCCTGCAGGAAGGCCTCGCCCTTGCATTCGGCGGCGCGCTCATTGGCGACCGCCCAAGCCTCGTCGCGGTCGGCATGGGCGGTGGTCCGGTCGGGCAGGCCTTCCTCGTAGACCAGCCACTGGCCGCCGTTCGACACCGCCCAGAAATTGCGTCCGACCATCTTGGCGCCTCCATCGTGACGGCGCAGGAACGAGCAGGCGCTCGCGAAGTTGCCTCGGCCGCGCTTCCGAGCGATGATCGGGCCCGCAAAGGCAGGGAGTCGCAACCCATGAAGACCGACCCGCGCATCGACGCCTATATTGCCCGCCAGGCCGACTTCGCCCGCCCGATCCTCGAGCATCTCCGTTCGGTGCTGCACGAGGCCTGCCCGGACTGCGAGGAGACGCTGAAATGGAGCTCGCCCTCGTTCATGTACAAGGGCAAGATCCTCGCCGGCTTCGCGGCGTTCAAGGCGCATGCGACCTTCGGCTATTGGAGCGGCAGCCAGGTGCTCGAATCGGACCCGGACAAGCCGAGCGCGATGGGCCAGTTCGGCCGGCTGGCCTCGCTCGGCGACCTGCCGCCGCGCGCCACGCTGATCGAGCTGACCCGCAAGGCGATGACGCTGGTGGACGCGGGCGTGAAGCCGGCGCGGAGCAAGGCCGTGAAGGCGCCCTTCACGGTGCCGCAGGACATGCGCGCGGCGATCGACGCGGCGCCGGCCGCGAAGGCGACCTTCGACGGCTTTTCGCCCAGCCAGCAGCGTGAATATGTCGAATGGGTCACCGAAGCGAAACGCGACGAGACCCGCGCCAAGCGGCTTCACCAGACCCTCGAATGGCTGGCCGAGGGCAAGAGGCGGAACTGGAAATATGAAAACTGCTGATCCGGCGGCCGCGCCGCCGCTGCGCAACAACAGCCGCGAGGCGCTCGACCGGCTGCTCGGCGAAATGGTCGAGAGGCCCGAGGATCGCAGGGATCTAGCGCAGGCGATCGAACGCGATTTCGCCGAGCAGCGCGCCGTGATGGTGCTCGATATGAGCGGCTTTTCGCGCACCACCCAGAAGCGCGGCATCGTCGCCTTCCTGCTGATGATCCACCAGATGAAGTTGCTCTGCCGTCCGGCGGTCGAGGCCGCCGGCGGCTTGGTGGTGAAGGCCGAGGCAGACAATCTCTTCTGTCTGTTTCCCGACGTAGCCCAAGCGGTCGCGGCGGCGCGCGAAGTGGTGGAGCGACTCGATTCGGCGAACGTCGTGCTGCCCGAGGACCGTCGGCTCTACGTCTCGATCGGTATCGGCTACGGCACCGTCCTCAACGTCGACGAGGAGGATATTTTCGGCGACGAGGTCAATCTCGCTTCCAAGCTCGGCGAGGATGTGGCCGAGCGCGGCATGATCGTGCTTACCGCAGCGGCCCGCGCCCGCGCCGAGGGCGCCGGCATCGAAACGCGGGAGGAATCGGTCAGCGTCTCCGGCCTGACTTTCAGCTACTACCTGCTGGTCTGACCGCGTTACCCTCTGACTGGTTCGCCGGCTCGGTGCCCGGCGGCGCGTGCGGGTCGTGCGGCAGCGGCGGGAGCGGGCGGCAGACCGGCAGGCCGAGCTCCGCATGCTGGGCGCAGTCGCGGACCTGGACGTCCTCGCTGGGCGCGATGAACACCGACCAGTGGCGGCCATCGTCGCACAGGGCGACCCACATCGCCAGCTGCTCATATTGCTGCTGGTAGCCGAGCCGGTCGACCCGGCGGCACCTTTTGCCGCTGCTTCGGATGGCGCGGAGCAGGCCGATCCGCTGGTAGAGCGGCGACAGCGCCTTCAGCCGGTCGCTGCCCGGATTGGCCATCCGCACCTTCGCGGCGGCCTGGTTCGCGGGGGGCGCCGCGGTCTCGCCGCAGCCGGCGAGAGCGAGGACCGGAAGGGCGCACAGGGCGGGTCTCCACATAATCGGTGCTCCTTGCCTCCCCCCGAATGAATGTCCGAGCGGCGTTCCGGTTTCAGGCCGGCTGCGCGGCTTCGCGATATTGCTCGCGAAGGCTCACCTTGTCGATCTTGCCGGTGCCGAGCTTGGGCAGCGGCTCGGTCGAGAACCAGATGCGCGCCGGCAGCTTGAACTGGGCGAGCCGCTCGGCAAGGAAGGCGGAGAGCGCCGCCGCGTCGATGCCGCCCGCCTCGCTGTAGACCACCGCCGCCGGCGCCTCGCCGAGCCGCTCGTCGGCGATGCCGAACACGGCGGCTTCGGACACGGAGGAATGGGCATAGATCGCGGCCTCCACCTCCTGCGCGCTGATATTCTCGCCGCCGCGGATGATGATGTCCTTCTTGCGGTCCACGATGAACAGATAGCCGTCCTCGTCGAGATAGCCGATGTCGCCGGTCTTGAGGTACAAGTCGGCCGTGAACGCGGCTTTGGTGGCGGGTTCGTCGCGCCAGTAGCCGCGGATATTGGCGGCCGAGCGGATCGCGATCTCGCCGCGCTCGCCGGCCGCCAGATGGCTGTCGCCCGCGCCCAGGATCGCGATCTCGACCGTCGGCCGGTGCGGCCGGCCGGTCGAGGCCGGCTTGTCGTGATAATTGGACCAGAAATTGCTGCAACCGACCGCGTTGGTCTCGGTCAGGCCGTAGCCGAGAGCCGGCTGCGCGCCCCTGAAGCTCTCCTCCAGCCTTTTCACGTGCGCGACCGGCCGGGCGGCACCGCCGGCCGCGATGTCGGTGAGCGAGGAGAGATCGTATTTGTCGCGGTCCGGATGCTGCATCAGCTCCAGGCTCATCGTCGGCACGCCGACGAAATAGGTGATCTTCTCTCGCGCGATCAGCCGCAGCGCCTCGCCCGGATCCCATTTGTGCATCAGCACCATGGTCCGGCCGATGACGAAGCTGTTCAAGAGCACGGGCACCTCGCCGGTGACGTGGAACAGGGGCACGTTGACCAGGGTCTTGGGCGGGCCGGGCGGCGCCTCGCCGTCCTTCTCCTTGATGCCGAGCAGGACCATCAGCCCGATCGTGTAGGTGTAGACGCCGGTGGTGACCGCGCGGTGGGTCGAGACCGCGCCCTTGGCGAGGCCGGTCGAGCCCGATGTGAACAGGATGGTGGCGTCGTCCTCCTCGCCGATTTCGGGCAGGTCGGCTTCGGTCTTCGGCTCGAACAGCGGCGCGAGCGCGGTTTCCAGCGGCTGCGCGATCGGCAGCGCCACGGTCGGGATCGTGCAGCCGCCGGCCTTCAGCAGCTTGGCGCGGGCCTCGTCGGCGATGATCAGCTCCGGCTCGGACAGGCCCAGAGCGTGGCGCATCTCGTCGGCCTGCCACCAGCCGTTGATCAAAGTGGCGATGCCGCCGGCCTTCAGCACCGCCATATAGGCGACGATCCAGGCCGGGCAATTGCGCATGGCGATGGCGACCCGGTCGCCCTTGGCGACGTTCCAGCTGCCGGCCAGCACCCGCGCCAGCCGCGTCGCCGCCTCGTTCAGCCGGGCGAAGGTCAGCCGCTCCTCGCCGGCGATCACCGCCTCGACCTCGCCGTTCAGCATGCAAAAGGCGTCGAACAGGCCGGGCAGGGTGGCCGGGAAGTTGGCGACGATCGCCCGCCCTTCGGCGTCGCGGCCGATCCGGACCCGCCCGGTCTCGCCGGTGACCTCGGCCAGCACCGCGTCATATTTGCGGTCGAGCGCGCTCGGCATCCTGCTCCGTTCTCCTGCTTGGTCTTTTTTTCCGCCCCCACTATGAAGGCGCGAGCCGGAAGGGGGAAGCCTTGATCGACGCCTTACTGACATCGCTGACAACGGCGGGCGACGCCATCCGCTGGACCGATCTCGGTCTCGATCCGGTGGCCTTGAAGCTCGGCTGGTTCGAGCTGCGCTGGTACAGCCTCGGCTATCTCACCGGGATCATCCTCGGCTGGTGGTATCTGCTCCGGCTGCTGCGCGAGCCCGGCGCGCCGATGGCCAGGCGGCATGCCGACGACATGGTGTTCTACGCGACGCTCGGCGTCATCCTCGGCGGCCGGCTCGGCTACGTCCTGTTCTACCGGCCGGCCGATTATTTCGCCAACCCGATCGAGATCGTGCGCCTCTGGGACGGCGGCATGTCGTTCCATGGCGGCATGATCGGGGTGACGCTCGGCATCCTCTACATGGCCTGGCGGCAGAAGCTCGATTGGCTGCGCGTCCACGATTATGTCGCCTGCTGTACGCCGTTCGGCCTGTTCCTCGTGAGGCTCGCCAATTTCGTGAACGCCGAGCTGTGGGGCCGGCCGACCGATCTGCCCTGGGGGATGGTCTTCCCCAATGGCGGCGAGGTCGCCCGCCATCCGAGCCAGCTCTACGAGGCGGGGCTGGAGGGCATCCTGCTCTTCGCCATCCTCTGGTTCATGTTCTGGAAGACGCGCGCCCGCTACCAGCCCGGCAAGCTCGTCGGCACCTTCATCCTGGTCTACGGGATCAGCCGTTTCCTGGTCGAGCTGGTCCGCCAGCCGGACCAGGGGCTCGAGCATCTCTCCTGGGGCTTGAGCATGGGCCAGACCTTGTCGTTGCCGATGATCCTCGGCGGCCTCTATCTGGTCGCGACCGCCAAGAAGCGCGCCGACAGAGTCCGTCCGGTACCTGCCGATGAACCAGCCGCCTCCGCTTGAGGAGCGGCTGAGGCGCCGGATCGCGGAGCAGGGGCCGGTCACGGTCGCCGACTACATGGCTGCGGCCAACGTGCATTATTATGCAACCCGCGATCCGTTCGGCGCGGAAGGCGACTTCACCACCGCGCCGGAGATCAGCCAGATGTTCGGCGAGTTGGTCGGGATCTGGCTCGCCGATCTGTGGACCAGGGCCGGACGCCCGGAGGCCGCGCGCTATGTCGAGATGGGGCCGGGGCGGGGGACGCTCGCCGAGGACGCGCTGCGGGCGATGCGCGGCGCGGGCTTGGTGCCGCCGGTGGAGTTGGTCGAGACCAGCCCGGTGCTGCGCGCGGCGCAGGCGGAGAGGCTGGCGGCGCGCTGGCACGAGGATTTGTCGACGCTGCCGGGTGGCGGGCCGCTGCTGGCCGTCGCCAACGAGTTTTTCGATGCATTGCCGGTGCATCAATATGCAGCCGATGGCAGCGAGCTGACCGTCGCCCTTGAAGACGGCCGCTTCGTCCGCGAAGGGGCGCCGGTGACCGAGCGTTCTCCCGCGTCGCTGGCGGTCGCCGCCGACCTCGCCAGCCGGATCGCCGTGCAGGGCGGCGCGGTCCTGATCGTCGATTACGGGCCGATGCGCAGCGGTACCGGCGACACGCTGCAGTCGCTCCATCGCCATGCCTATGCCGATCCATTCGAGGCGCCGGGCGAGCGCGACCTCACCGCCCATGTCGATTTCGAGGCGCTGGGCGACGCCGCCCGCGCGGCCGGCGTGCGCGTCTTCGGGCCGGTCGAGCAGGGCGCCTGGCTGAAGGCGATGGGCATCGATGTCCGCGCCGCCGCTCTGGCCAGGGCCGCGCCCGAGCGCGTCGCGGACATCATGGCCGACCGCGACCGGCTGACCGCGCCCGAGCAGATGGGGCGGCTGTTCAAGGCGATGGCGCTGGTGGCGCCGTCCTGGCCGGAGCCGGCGGGGTTCTGAGATGGCGGTGAGCTGGCGCGATGCGGAACCGGAGGACGCGCTGCTGCTGGGCGAGATCGGCCGGCAGAGCTTCATCGAGACCTTCGGCCATCTCTACAGCCCCGAGAATCTCGCGGCCTTCCTCGTCAACCACAGCGAGGAGAATTGGCGCGCCGAGCTCGCCGATCCGCGTTATGCGGTGCGGCTCGGCTTCGTCGACGGGGTGAACGCGGCTTATGTGAAGGTCGGCCCGCCCTCCTTGCCGTTCACGCCCGCGGGCCCGAGCATCGAGCTTCGCCAATTCTACGTCCTGAAGCCCTGGCAGGGCGCGGGGCTGGCGCCGCAGATGATGGATTGGGTGCTCGCCGAGGCAGGGCGGCGCGGAGCGGAGGAAATCTATCTTTCCGTCTTCACCGACAATGTCCGCGCCCAGCGTTTCTACGCCCGCTACGGGTTCGAGGCGGTCGGCCGCTACGACTTCATGGTCGGCAGCCATGCCGACGAGGACCTCATCATGCGGCTGACGCTGTGAGCGTCTGCTATCGGCTCGCCTCGCCTGACGACGGCCCGGCGCTGGCCGAGATGGGCCGGCGCTGCTTCGTCGAGACGTTCGGCGCCCATTTCCCGGCCGACGACATGGCGATCCACCTGGAGCGGATGTTCGGTCCGGGCGGCCTGCCCGAGGAGCTGAAGGACCCGGCCTATCGGGTAAGGGTGGCCGAGGAGGACGGGCACGCTGCCGCGTACCTCAAGCTCGCGCCGATGACGCTCCCGGTCCCGCACGAGCCGGACGCGCTCGAGATCAAGCAGCTCTATGTCCTCGCGCCCTGGCAGGGCACCGGCGTCGCTGCGGCTTTGATGGACTGGGCGGCCGAGACGGGGCGGGCCGATCAGGCCCCCGCAATCTACCTCAGCGTGTGGGAACAGGGCGCGCGGGCCATCGCCTTCTATCGGCGGCAGGGTTTCGAGACGGTCGGCATAGCGCCGTTCGTGCTCGGCACGCGGACCTATCAGGATCCCGTCATGCGGCTGGCGCTATGACCGTCGAGGTGATCCGCGCCGCCGCGCTGGCGGAGGTGCCGCACGGCTTCCTCGGGCGCAAGGGCGGCGTCTCGACGGGCGTCTGTGCGGGGCTCAACGTCGGCTGGGGCTCGGGGGACGACCGAGAGGCGATCGCCGAGAACCGGCGCCGCGCGGTCGAAGCGGTGGCGCCGGGCGCCGAATTGGTGACGGTGCATCAGGTCCATTCGGCCGAGGCGGTCCATGCCACCGCGCCCTGGCCCGACGAGGCCCGGCCGCATGCCGACGCGATCGTCACCGACCGGCCCCGGCTGGCGCTCGGCATCCTCACCGCCGATTGCACGCCGGTGCTGCTCTCCGACCTGGAGGCCGGCGTGATCGGCGCCGCCCATGCCGGCTGGCGCGGCGCCTTCGCCGGCGTGATCGAATCCACAGTCGCTTTGATGGTAGAGCGCGGCGCGGCGCGGGAGCGGATCGTCGCGGCGGTCGGCCCGGTGATCGCGCGCAAGAGCTACGAGGTCGACGGCGGCCTCTTCCGCCGCTTCGCCGAGGCCGATGCGGAGAATGAGCGTTTCTTCGCGCCGGGCCGCGAGGGCCATTATCAGTTCGACCTCGAAGCCTATGTCCTTGCCCGGCTGGCCGAGGCCGGCGTGACCCGCGCCGAAGCGCTCGGCCTCGACACCTATGCCCATCCGGACCGCTTCTTCAGCTATCGGCGAAGCACCCATCGGGGCGAAGCGAGCTATGGGCGGCAGCTTTCCTTGATCGCGCTGCCGCGCTAGGGAGCCCGCGGGCAACGGACCTCACCCCTGGGCCGCTCCGGACGAGCGGCCTTGAGCCTGGCTCGATGAAGCAGGCTCGGCCTCCAAGCAGCAACCGCGCCAAGCGGGAGGAGAGAAAAATGGCAGACGAATCCGACCTCACGGGCGCGACCCCGCGCCGCCGGCCCAAGCCGGACGTGCTCGAGATCGGCGGCCGGCGGCTGAAGCCGTCGACGCTGATGATGGGGCACGGCTTCGATCCGGCGCTTTCGGAAGGCTCGCTCAAGCCCCCGATCTTCCTCACCTCGACCTTCGTGTTCGAGAACGCGGCGGCCGGGAAGCGGCATTTCGAGGGCGTCACCGGCAAGCGGCCGGGCGGCGCCGAGGGCCTGATCTATTCGCGCTTCAACGGCCCCAATCAGGAGATTTTGGAGGACCGGCTCGGCCTGTGGGAAGATGCGGAGGACGCGCTGAGCTTCTCGAGCGGCATGTCGGCGATCGCCACCTTGCTGCTCGCCTTCGTCCAGCCGGGCGACGTCGTCGTCCATTCCGGCCCGCTCTACGCGGCGACCGAGACCCTGATCGGCCGGATCCTCGGCCGCTTCGGGGTGAAATGGCTCGATTTCCCCGCCGGCGCCACCGAGGAGGAGATCGCCGAAGTGGTCGAGCGCGCCAAGGCCATGGGCCGGGTGCCGCTCATCTATCTGGAAAGCCCGGCCAACCCGACCAACGCTCTGGTCGACGTGCAGGCGGTGCGCCGGGTCGCCGACGCCGCCTTCGCGGGCGGGGAGCGTCCGCCGATCGCGATCGACAACACCTTCCTGGGCCCGCTCTGGCACCATCCGCTGCGCCACGGCGCGGACCTCTCGGTCTACAGCCTCACCAAATATGCGGGCGGCCATAGCGATCTGGTCGCGGGCGGGATTACCGGCTCCAAGGAGCTGATCAACGTCATCCGGATGCTGAGGAACACGATCGGCACGATCACCGATCCGAATACGGCCTGGATGCTGCTGCGCAGCCTGGAGACGCTGGAGCTCAGGATGACCCGCGCCGGCGAGAATGCCGACAAGGTCTGCCGCTTCCTGCGCGACCATCCCAAGGTCGAAAGCGTCGGCTATCTCGGCTTCCTGGAGGAGGACGGCGGCGATCCGCGCCAGGCCGACATCTACCGCCGCCACTGCACCGGCGCCGGCTCGACCTTCTCGCTCTACCTCAAAGGCGGAGAGACGGAGAGCTTCGCCTTCCTCGACGCGCTGAAGATCGCCCATCTCGCGGTCAGCCTCGGCGGCACCGAGACGCTGGCGAGCGCGCCGGCGGCGATGACCCATTTGTCGGTGCCGGAGGAGCGCAAGCAGGCGCTCGGCATCACCGACAATCTGGTCCGGGTCTCGATCGGCGTCGAGGATCCCGACGACCTGATCGCCGATTTCGACCAGGCGCTGGGCGCGGTTTGATCGGTCGGCCAGTGCTCCTGCGAAAGCAGGAGCCCAGCCGGCGCTGCGGATGGCAAAGCTGGGCTCCTGCTTTCGCAGGAGCACAAGGTCAGGGCGCGCGCCGGTCCCGCCAGTCGAGCACCTCCCAGCCTTCGCTCTGCGCGAGCCGGATCAGGCGGGCGTGGGCGTTGGTGGCGAAGGCCTCGTCGGACCAATGGTGGACCGGCGCGTCGGAGACGTGGTCGGAATAGAAGCGGATGTGGACGGCGTCGCGGGCCAGGCCCTCGCGCTGCAGCCAGGCCTCGATCATGTCGAGCTTGGCGACGCCGTAGCAATTGCGGCCATCGATCCGCGCCACCGTGCGGCCGCGCGCGTCGATCCTGGTGTCGGTGGCGATGACGTCGTCGAAGCCGAGCCGGCGGGCGATCGCGGCGGCGTAGAGCCGATAGGAGGCGGTCGCCAGGACGAGCCGGCGGCCGGCCGTTTTGTCCTCGGCGATGCGGGCGCGGGCGCCCGCCATCACGTTGGTCGCGACCTGCCGGTCGGCGAAGCTCTCGACCACCCGCTCCAGCCGTTCGGGTGCGGCGGAACCGATCAGGAGCCGGTAGTTCCATTCCTTGAGGCGGGCGCGGTCGATCAACCGCACAGCGTAGGCCAAAGTCGCCAGCGCCGACACCGGCGCCAGCACCGCCCGCCAGGGCGCCAGCCGCCACATCGCGTGCCAGAGGAAGGCGCCGTAGGTCGGCCGTCGGGTGACCGTCTTGTCCATGTCGTAAATGGCGAGCGTCGCGGTCATCGCGGCCCTGCATCCATCGAAAGAAGTCGCCTGTCCATCCTAACGCCTTGCCGCTGGCCATGAATTGAAGCATTCCCTCCGTTCGATGACCGTGACCGCCGATTTCGACGCCGACATGGAAGAGGGCCGCTGCGTCCTGAAGTTCAGCGGCAACCTCACCATGCTCAGGGTGCGCAAGCTTTCCGAACAGCTGAAGGAGATCGACGCCGAGGGTCTGACCGTGGACCTTAGTGGGGTCGAGCGGATGGACACGGTCGGCGCCTGGCTCGTGCACAAGCTCGAGCGCGACCGCGGCGCGACGATCGTCGGCGCGACCGAGGAGCAGCAATTGCTGATCGCCCACGTCACCCAGGCCGATCAGCCGGTGAAGCTGAAGCGCGACTATGAGATGCCGTTGCTGCGCGTGGTCGGCGAGGTCGGCGCCGCCGCGCAGACGGCGATGGGGACGATCTTCGGAATGCTGGGCTTCTTCGGCGCGCTGCTGATCTCCACCGGCAATATCCTCCGCCATCCCCGCCGCTTCCGGCTCAATGCGATCACCCAGCAATTCGAGGTGGTCGGAGTCCGCGCCTTGTTCATCATCGGCCTGATGAGCTTTCTGGTCGGCATCGTCATCGCCCAGCAGGGCGCCGTGCAGCTCCGCCAGTTCGGCGCCGAAATCTACACGATCAACCTGATCGGCCGCTCCTCGTTGAAGGAGCTGGGCGTGCTGATGACCGCGATCATGGTCGCCGGCCGGTCCGGCTCGGCTTTCGCCGCCCAATTGGGATCGATGAAGCTTTCCGAAGAGGTCGATGCGATGCGCACGATCGGCGTGTCGCCGATGGAGGCTTTGGTCTTCCCGCGGGTCCTCGCCACCGTGATCCTGATGCCGCTGCTCGGCTTCTACGCCGCGATCCTGTCGATCATCGGCGGCGGCATCTTCTGCTGGATCTCGCTCGACATCCCGCCGGTGACCTTCATCCAGCGCATCCGCGAGGTGACGCCGATGACCGACCTGTGGCAGGCGATGATCAAGGCGCCGACCTTCGGCATGATCATCGCCATGGCCGGCTGCTTCCAGGGCATGCAGGTGGAGGGCAATGCCGAGGAGGTCGGCCTTCGCACCACCGCCGCGGTCGTGCAGGGCATCTTCCTCGTGATCGTCCTCGACGCCTTCTTCGCGGTGTTCTTCACCGAGATCGGGTGGCTGTGATGGCGCGCGGCGAAACCGTCATCGAGGTCAAGGGGCTCAAGAACAGCTTCGGCAGCCAGATCGTCCATGAGGATCTCAGCCTCGAGGTGAAGCGCGGGGAGATTTTCGGCGTGGTCGGCGGCTCGGGCACCGGCAAGTCGGTGCTGATGCGCTCGATCATCGGCCTGCAAACCCCGGACGAAGGCGAGATCGAAGTGTTCGGCGAGCCGATGATCGGCCGCGACGAGGAGGAGGCGAAGCATGTCCGCCGCCGCTGGGGCGTGCTGTTCCAGGGCGGCGCCCTGTTCTCGACGCTGACCGTCGCCGAGAACATCCAGGTGCCGATCAAGGAATTCTATCCGGGGCTCGACCAGGAGCTGCTCGACGAGATCGCCGCCTACAAGACGACGATGAGCGGCCTTTCCAGCGACGCAGGCGCCAAATTTCCGTCCGAGCTGTCCGGCGGCATGCGAAAGCGCGCCGGCATCGCCCGGGCGCTGGCGCTCGATCCCGAGCTGCTCTTCCTCGACGAGCCGACCGCGGGCCTCGATCCGATCGGCGCCGCCGCCTTCGACCAGCTGATCTCCGAGTTGCGCGACGCGCTCGGCCTCACCGTCTTCCTGATCACCCACGATCTGGACACGCTCTACGCGATCTGCGACCGGGTGGCGGTGCTCGCCGACCGGAAGGTGGTGGCGGTCGGGACCATTCCCGAATTATTGGCCTTGGACCACGAATGGATCCAGGAGTATTTCAAGGGGCCGCGCGGACGTGCCGCGGCCAGCATCGCTGAACGGGAAGAGGCCAGCGCCTGATGGAAACGCGATCGAACCAGATTCTCGTCGGCAGCGTGACCCTCGGCCTGCTCGCGGCTTTGGTCGTGTTCATCGTCTGGCTGAGCCAGGTCGGCGACGGTGGCGAGAAGACCTACGACGTCTTCTTCACCCAGTCGGTCGAAGGCCTCGCCAAGGGCTCGCAGGTGACCTTCTCGGGCGTTCCGGTCGGGCAGATCGAATCGATCAACCTGGTCCCCGACAGCCCGCAATTCATTCGCGTGCGGATCAAGGTGCGCCAGGACACGCCGGTCTATGAAGGCTCGACCGCGACCATCCGCGGCGTCGGCTTCACCGGCGTCTCGCAGATCCAGCTCGACCCGGAGGAGACGCCCGAGCCCGGCAAGGCGCGGCGGCAGCGCCGCGAGATCGCCTGTCCCGAACAGAATCCGGAATCCGAATGCCCCTATGGCGTGCCGGTCATCCCGACCAAGCCGGGGGCGCTCGGCCAGCTGCTCAACACCGCGCCGGAGTTGCTCGAGCGGGTCTCGACGCTGACCGAGCGGCTCACCGAATTGCTGTCCGACCGCAACCAGGAATCGATCGCCGGCATCCTCGACAATCTCCAGGAAGTGAGCCGCAACCTCGCCGAGCGCTCGCCGGAGATCGCCGCGACCCTGGCCGAGGCGCGGGTCGCCATCCGCCAGGCGGGCGAAGCCGCCGATCGGATCGGTCAGCTCGCCGGCACGACGGACGCCATGCTCAACCAGGACGGCCGGCCGATGATCAACGATCTTCGCGCCACGCTCCGCCGGGCCGAGCGGACGATGGGCGAGCTGGAAGGCGCGATCGGCGATGCCCGGCCCGGCATCCAGGCTTTCTCCAACCAGACCCTGCCCGAGGTCGGCCAGCTGATCCGCGACCTGCGCGCGACCTCCGAATCGTTGCGCGAGGTCACCGACCGATTGAACCAGCGCGGCGTCGGCGGCGTGATCGGCGGCCAGCGCCTGCCCGATTATCGCGGCGGCGGAAGAAGGAACTGACCCATGCGCCTGAAGCTGATCGCAGCCGCCTCGATCCTCGCCTGCCTCTCCGGCTGCTTCGGCGGCGGCGCGCCGAGCCAATTGCTCAACCTGACCCCGGCCGAGGTCCGCCCGACCGCGCAACCGCGCACCGCCGGCCAGGGCGAGGCGATCACCGTCGTCGAGCCGAGCGTCCCCGACGCTCTCAATACGACGCGGGTGCCCGTCTATGTCAGCGACACCGTCGTCCAGTATCTCAAGGACGCGGTGTGGGTGGAAGAGCCCGCGGGCCTGTTCGGCCGGCTGGTCGGCGAGACGATCTCCGCGCGGACCGGCCGCGTGGTGCTCGATCCCAGTCAGTACAGCCACGATCCCGGCACCCGCCTCACCGGCCAGCTCCAGCGCTTTGGTCTGGACCCGAACAGCATGGAAGTGGTCGTCACATATGACGCGGCGATCGCCCGCGGCAGCAATGGCGGCGTTACCACCAACCGCTTCGAAGCGCGCGTCTCCGTCCCCGAAGCCAGCGCCGCCGCGGTCGCGCCGGCGCTGAACCAGGCCGCCAACGAGGTCGCGGTCGCGGTCGCCGCCTGGGTCGCGGGCTGAGGATCTGCCCTAAGGCGCCAGCCGCCAGAGCGAATTGGAGCCGTCGACCGACGCGGTGGCGAGCAGCCGGCCGTCGGGGCTGATCGCCAGCGACATCACGTCGTCGCTATGTTCGAGCGTCGCCTGCAGCGCGCCGTCGGCGACCCGCCAGAGCCGCACCGCATTGCCCTTGGCGCTCCGGCCGGTGAGCTGATGCCAGAAGGTGCCGATCGCACTGCGGGCGCGGCCGCCGCTCGCCAGCCAGCGCCCGTCCGGGCTGAACGCCACCGCATAGACGTGCTCGGAGCCGCCGGTCAGCGTGCGCAGTTGGACGCCGTCGGGGACGCGCCAGAGCCGAACGGTGGAATCGTCGCCGCCGCTGGCGAGCGTGCGCCCATCCGGGCTGAAGGCGAGATTGACCGCCGCCTGGTCATGACCGGGCAGGCGGCGGACGAGCGCGCCGGTCTGGGCGTTCCACAGCCGGATCGAATGGTCGAAGCTGCCGCTCGCCAGCAGCCGCGAATCCGGGCTGAACCGGACGACCCAGATGTTGAGCTCGTGGCCGCGCAGCGTGTGGAGCAGCGCCCCGTCGGCGGCCCGCCAGATGCGGATCGTCTTGTCCTCGCCGGCGGTGGCGAGAAGCCGGCCGTCGGGCGACCAGGCGACGGTCCAGATGGTGCCTTCGTGGCCGCGGAGCTGGCGCAGCGATCGACGGTCGGCGAGGCTCCAGATCCGCCCGATCCGGTCATAGCCGCCGCTCAGCAGCATCCGGGCGTCGGGCGAGATCGCGACCGCGGGCGCGCCATCAGGATGCCGGATGGTCCCTTCCAGCCGCAAATCCGGAACGGACCATAAGGCAATGGCGCCGTCCGTGCCGGTCGCGGCGAGCAGCCGCCCATCGGGCGTGAAGGCGACATCGCGCGCCTCGCCCTCGCGGGAGGCGAAGCGGCGAACGAGTTCGGCCTTGAGCGTGGCGCCAGGCGTGGCGACCGCGTGCGGCGGCGTATCGTCGCTCGGCCAGAGGAACAGCGCCGCCAGCCCGATGAGCACCACCCCCGCCAGAATGGCGAGCAGGCGCTTCATGCCAGGCTCTTGGACGCCTGTTCGAACACGTCCTTGGAAAGGCCGGGCGCGGCGACGATCCGCTCGAGCTCGGCGCGCATCATCGCGCCGCGAGTCTCGCCGAAGCGGCGCCAGCGGCCCAAGGGCGGCACCATCTTCGCCGCATTTTGCGGGTTGAGCTTGTCGACCGCCATGATCGCGTCGGCGAGGAAGCGGTAGCCGCGGCCGTTGCGGCTGTGCAGCGCCCGCTGGTTCGCGCCGAACGCGCCGATCAGCGAGCGCAGCCGGTTCGGGTTGGTCAATTTGAAATCGGGATGGCGGAGCAGGTCCATCACCGCCTGCAGCGTGTCCTCCCGGGTCGAGAGCGCCTGGGCGGTGAACCACTTGTCGATCACCAGCGGATCGCCTTTGTAGCGTTCGTAGAAGGCGGCGAGCGCGGTGTCGCGTTCGGGGGCGTAGCTGTTGGCGAGGATGCCGAGCGCGCCCTGGCGGTCGGTCATATTGTCGGCCTCGTCATGCTGGCGCAGCGCCAGCGCCGGCGCGTCGTCCGCGCCCGAGGCCATCAGATAGCCGAGCGCCACCGTGCGCAGCCGGCGCGCGCCCTTGGCGGCCGGCGACAGCTCGAAGCGGTTGGCCGCGGTGGCGGCGTAAGCCGCGCGCCATTGCGGCTCCAGCTCGGCGCCGATCCGCCGGCGCAGCCGCTCGCGCGCCTGATGGATCGCCTCGGGATCGACCTCCTTCATCTGGTCGCCGATGAAGCTCTCGGTCGGCACCAGCACCGCCTCGGCGACGAAGGCATGGTCGAGCGCCGTATCGGCGAGCGTGTCGCGCACCGCCGCGACCACGGGCTCGTGCCGGTCGGCGCCGGTGGCGATGGCGTCGAGCAGGGTGGACAGCATCAATTGCTGCATCGCCTCGTAGCGGGCGAAGGGGTCGTCGTCGTGCGCGGAGAGGAAGGCGAGGTCCTCGCCGCCGCGGTCGGTCTCGACCACCACCGGCGCGGAGAAGCCGCGATTGAGCGACAGGATCGGGCGCTCGCCGATGCCGGAGAACGCGATCTCCTCGCTCGCCCCTTCAAGCAGGACGAGCTGTTCGGCGAGCTTCGCCTTGCTGTCCGCGCCGAACAAAGCGAGCTTTACCGGGATCGGCAGCGGCCGCTTGACCGGCTGGCCCGGTGTGGGCGGCGTTTCCTGCGCCAGCGTCAGCACGGCGCGGTCGCCGTCCCGGCGCAGCTTCGCCTTGATCCGCGGCGTGCCGGCCTGGCTGTACCAGGCGCGGAACGGATCGAGGTCGACGCCGCTCGCATCCTCCATCGCGCAGACGAAATCCTCGCAGGTCACCGCCTGGCCGTCATGGCGCTCGAAATAGAGGTCAGATCCGGCGCGGAACTTCTCCGGGCCGAGGATGACCTGCATCATCCGGATCAGCTCCGCGCCCTTGGAATAGATGGTCGCGGTGTAGAAATTGGCGATCTCGATATAGGAATCGGGCCGCACCGGATGGGCGAGCGGGCCGGCATCCTCGGGAAACTGGGCGGCGCGGAGCGCGCGCACGTCCTCGATCCTCTTGACCGCAGGAGACCCCATGTCGGCCGAGAAGCTCTGGTCGCGGAAGACGGTGAAGCCTTCCTTGAGGGAAAGCTGGAACCAGTCGCGGCAAGTGACCCTGTTGCCCGACCAATTGTGGAAATATTCGTGCGCGACGACCGCGGCGACCGCGTCGAAATCGGCGTCGGTGGCGGTGTCCGGATCGACCAGGATGTAGCGCGAGTTGAAGATGTTGAGGCCTTTATTCTCCATCGCGCCGAAGTTGAAATCGGAGACGGCGACGATGTTGAACGCGGCGAGGTCGTATTCGCGGCCGTAGACCGCCTCGTCCCACGCCATCGCCGCCTTGAGCGACGCCATGGCGTGCTCGGTGCGGGGCAGGTCCTCCTCCTTCACCCAGATGCCGAGCGCGACCTTGCGGCCCGAGGCGGTGGTGAAGCTGTCGCGATTGGCCGCAAGCCGGCCGGCGACCAAAGCGAACAGGTAGCAGGGCTTGGGGAAGGGATCGCGCCATTCCGCCCAATGCCGGCCGTCGGGCAGATCGCCCGCGGCGACCGGATCGCCATTGGCGAGCAGCACCGGATAAAGCCCCTTGTCCGCGCTCATCTTCACCCGATAGCGCGAGAGCACATCCGGGCGGTCCGGGAAGAAGGTGATCCGGCGGAAGCCCTCCGCCTCGCACTGGGTACAGAGATGGCCGCCGGATTCGTACAGGCCCATCAGCTTGGTGTTGGCGCGGGGGTGGATCTCGGTGACGATCTCGATGTCGTGCGGGCGGACGAGGACGCCGCCCGGCAGCCGGTTCGTTTCGCCAACGAAGTCCAGCACGAAGCGGCTGGCAGGTTCCATGTAAACTTCCTCGGGCGTGCCGATCTGCTCGATCCGGCCGTGGTCCATGACGACCACGCGGTCGGCGAGTTCGAGCGCCTCTTCCTGATCGTGCGTCACAAAGAGCGAGGTCAGACCCATCTGTTGGTGCAG
>Ga0207682_10000109_pt1 | contig 37594 bp, 37 predicted proteins | sample KBSM63metaG_FD_184332 | JGI IMG/M metagenome (GOLD analysis project Ga0207682, IMG submission 184332) | Miscanthus rhizosphere microbial communities from Kellogg Biological Station, Michigan, USA - KBS M6-3 metaG (SPAdes) (version 2) | ecosystem: Host-associated > Plants > Roots > Rhizosphere >... | reverse complement strand
ATGAGCTTGATCCCCGGCGGCACGCGGAAAGGCGCTGCCGGCTTGTCGGCAAGCGCAATTTTCAGGAACTCCTTCACGATTGGCGCCGCAAGGTGACCGCCGGTCGCCCCGCGACCGATATGACGCGGCTTGTCGTAACCCATGTAGACGCCGACGACGACGTCCGGCGTGAAGCCGATGAACCAGGCATCTTTTTCGTCGTTCGTGGTTCCGGTCTTGCCGGCGACTGGCCGCCCGACCTCGCGCACGACGGTCGCCGTGCCGCGCTGGACGACACCTTCCATCATTGAGGTGATTTGATACGCGGTCATCGGGTCGAGCACCTGCTGGCGCCTGTCGACCAAAGAAGGCTCCGGTTGGTTTTCCCATTTCTTCGCATCGCAGCCGATGCACTCGCGCTCGTCATGTTTGTAGACCGTATGCCCGTAGCGATCCTGGATGCGGTCTATGAGTGTCGGCTTGATGCGCCGGCCGCCGTTATCGAACATCCCGTAAGCGGTCACCATGCGCAGCAGGGTCGTCTCGCCGGCGCCCAACGAAAATGACAGGTATGGAGGCAAATCGTCGTAGACGCCGAAACGTTTGGCATAGTCCGCAATCAACGGCATACCGATGTCCTGCGCCAGCCGGACAGTCATGACGTTGCGTGAATGCTCGATGCCGAAACGCAGCGTCGAGGGGCCGTAGAATTTCCCTTCATAGTTTTCCGGCCGCCAGACCCCGATGCCCGGGCCTTGATCGATCTCAAGCGGAGCATCGAGCACGATGGTCGACGGCGTGTAGCCATTGTCCAGCGCGGCAGCATAGACGAAGGGCTTGAATGACGAGCCCGGCTGCCGGAGCGCCTGCGTTGCGCGATTGAACTGGCTCTGATCGAACGAGAAGCCGCCGACCATCGCGAGCACGCGACCGGTCAGCGGATCCTCGACGACCATCGCACCGGAAATTTCCGGCACTTGCCGTAGGCTGAATTGGCCCTCGGTCTTCGCGGGCTCGACGTAAACGACATCACCTGCGTTTACGACTTGGCTGACTTTCGCAGGGATCTTGCCGCCGGTCTTCGCCCACTTCAGGCCGTCCAGCGGCAGGATGCCGATGGTGCGTTCCTTGCTGACAAAGCCGCCAGGCTCGCGTCCGGGCTGTAGCCCGATGCGGGCCGACTGATCACTAACCTCCATCACCACCGCAAGCCGCCACGGCGCGACGTCGGACAAAGCCTTAACTTCGGCAAGCTTGATACCCCAATCGCCAGCGAGGTCGATCTTGGCGACCGGCCCGCGCCAACCTTGAGTCTGATCGAAGCGCACCAGGCCGTCGATCATGGTCTTGCGCGCCAGCACCTGCAGTTTTGGATCAAGCGACGTACGGACTGACAGTCCGCCTTCATACAACTTCTTTTCGCCGTAGCGATCATAAAGCTCGCGCCGCACTTCCTCGGCGAAGTATTCGCCCGCAAAGGTATGCGCGCTCGTGGACTTGCTCGTTACGCCGAGCGGCGAGCGCCTCGCCTTCTCCGCGTCGGCGGTTTTCACAAAGCCGGCCTCTGCCATGCGGTCAAGCACCCAATTACGGCGCTCGATTGCGCGTTCGCGTTGTCGGAACGGGTGATAATTACTCGGAGCCTTGGGCAGCGACGCGAGATAGGCCGCCTCCGGCACCGTCAGCTCGTTCACCGCCTTGTCGAAGTAGGTGAGCGATGCGGCTGCAATGCCATATGCACCGAGGCCGAGATAGATCTCGTTCAGGTAAAGCTCGAGGATTTTGTCCTTGCTGTAGGTGCGCTCGATCTTGAGCGCCAGCAGCGCCTCCTTGAGCTTACGCGAAACAGAGAGCTCGTTGGTCAGCAAGAAGTTCTTGGCAACCTGCTGCGTGATCGTTGAAGCCCCCTGCGGCCGCCGGCTTGAGCCGTAGTTCTGAAGATAGTTGACTGCAGCGCGCGCGATGCCGGTGAAATCCAGACCGCCGTGCTCGTAAAAATTCTTGTCCTCGGCGGCAAGGAACGCGTTGATCACCATCTTGGGGACCGCCTGAATGGGAATATAGAGCCGCCGCTCGCGCGCGTATTCCGCGACCAGCGAGCCATCGCCGGCATGCACACGCGTCATCACCGGCGGCTCGTAATCCTGCAGCTGCGAATAGTCCGGCAGGTCCTTGGAAAAATGCCACAGGAGACCGGCAGCCGCCGCCACACCAACCACGAACAAAATGGTGCCAGCAGCAAACAGGAGGCCGAAGAAGCGAAGCAAGAGCTTCATGATCACATGATCCCGCGTCGTGCCCGGTATTTTATCACTACCCGCCCGTTCATGCCCGGCAAAGGCACATCGCCCTGTGTTTGCTGGGTTTTATGTTGAAACTGAGGCCGGGCGCTCATCTAGCGACGCCCTCCACCGGCTCCCGCCACACGCGGCGTAAAGAAGGCCTCGACGGCCTTAACCACGGCCTGGGCTGTGCGCGCCCGCCAGACCGGGGAATTGAGCTGCTTGAGGTCGTCTTTCGTCGACATGTAACCTAGTTCGATGAGCACCGACGGTACATCCGGAGCTGTTAACACTTTAAATCCGGCCGACTTCAGCGGGTGCTTGTGCATGCGAGCGGCACTCTTGAGCTCATCAACGACCGTGCGGGCGAATTGCATGGAGAACGTCTTGGTTTCGCGTTGCGCCAGGTCGACGAGAATATTGGCGACGTCATTGGGTTCGGCCGTCAAATCGACGCCGGCAATGACGTCAGCCTTGTTCTCCGCCTCGGCAAGTCTTGCCGCCTCGGCGTCGGAAGCGGTTTCGGAAAGCGTATAGACGGTGGCACCTTCGGCGAGACCCTCTTTCCGCGGCAAGGCGTCGGCATGAACCGAAATGAAAAGTGCAGCACCGCGCGTGCGCGCGAAGCGCACCCGCTCGGATAATTGAATAAAGCTGTCATCAACGCGCGTCATTGCGACGCGGTATTTTCCCCCGCTTTCAAGCTTCTCGCGAAGCGCCTGCGAGAAAGCCAGCACGATGTCTTTTTCAAGCTCTCCGCCGGACCCTTTCGTTCCATTGTCGATACCGCCGTGACCGGGGTCCACGACGACCAACGGACGCGCATCGCCGTCTGCCTTGACTGACGGCTCGCTCGGTTTCGCTCCGGTATTATGTGCGGGTCGCGTTTGCAGCGAAATGTTTCTCATGAAAGCGGCGCGATCGATTGCCGCAAGGTCGAGCACCAGCCGGGCTGGTTGGCCTTCCGCAGCATCCAGTACGAAAGCTTTTTCGATGCGCACAGGTCCCTTGGCGTCGAGCACGATGCGTGAGCCGCCCTGCATAATTAGCCCGTAACGGAATGCCTTGATCAGGCCGCGGCTCTGCGTGCCGGCCTTGGCCGGCAGCTTGAAGTTCACCTGCGGCAGATCGACGACCACGCGGTACGGATCGGCAAGCGTAAAGGCCGCGAAATCGATCTTCCGGTTCAGGTCGACCACAAACCGGGTCTGCTTGTCGTCGCCGCCGATCCGCAGATCGCTTGCGACAACCTCCTGCTCGACCGTGACCGCAAGCACATGTTCGGTCACCGCGCTCTCGGCGGCCAAGCCGGCCGAGTCGCAGAGCAGTGCGCAAACCAGGGCGCTGATGATGGCGATGGCTCGGGCTGTCACGAATCCAAACCCTTGAACGTGCGCTTTTTAACCCATTAAGGGCCGGTTCGGTTAACGGATATTGATAAGTGGCGCGATTCCCGGCGCTCTGTTGCCTGGCTGCAAAGCTTCCCTTGCCAGTCCGGGCGCCGGGCCGTATGTAAGTTGTGCTGACGGTTAGAGTTCCGGTTGTGCCGTGTTCGGGCCCCGGCCGCTTAGGTCCAGTACCGCCCCCCGAAGGAGGTCGGCGGACGGACAAGCGAAATGCCGAAACCCTTGTGAAGGCACCCGGATCAGCGCGCGGCATGCAAAGCCGTTCGCACCCTGGCTGTGAGCGACGATAAACCTCGGTTCGCGCTTTAAGGCGCGGCCGCAGTGATACGGGTCGCAAGTTTCATGCTGCCACTGACGCAGCAAAGGTATTTTGAGGTTCATAACCCACGCGCCGCCATTATGACGGCGCGCGATGGTATGCGCCTTGGCCACGCGGCCCTTCCCCTCAACACCTATCAGGCCGGTTCCCCGGACATTCGACTCGCGCCGTCTGCTACGCGCGAGCCCGAGGGAGTTTGCGGCCCAGTGAGATTTTCCAATGGCCGACAAAATGTTGATCGACGCGACCCACCCGGAGGAGACCCGGGTCGTCGTGCTACGCGGCAATCGCGTCGAGGAATTCGACTTCGAGAGCGCCAACCGCAAGCAGCTTCGCGGTAACATCTACCTCGCCAAGGTCACGCGCGTCGAACCGTCACTACAGGCGGCGTTTGTGGATTATGGCGGCAACCGCCACGGTTTTCTCGCGTTCTCGGAAATTCACCCGGACTATTACCAGATCCCGGTCGCTGACCGGCAAGCGTTGATCGCCCAGGAAGAGCGCGACCAGCGCGATGCCGACGCCGAGGCCGAGCGTCGGGCTGGACGCCGCGGCCGCCGTCACCGCCACCGCGGCGCCGAGCGACATCGGGATCGCGACGTCGTACAGAGCGAGCCGCTCCCCGCCGAGCAGGCCGCGACCGAAGCGACAGAAGCTCCGGCGGCCGACCACGGATTTGGGGAACCGGCACAGGACCAATTTGCGCAGACGCCTGATTACGTTGCTGAGCCGGCGGCGGCGCAGCCCGAATTTGCGGCCGAGGCGCAAGAGCACCGGGCAGCCGAAAGTTCCTCCGGCTACGACACCGCTCCGCCGGCTGACGCGCCGCTTGAAACCACCGCCGAAGGTGAGCAGCCGTCCGCAGCTGCCGAAGCCGCCCTCACCGCCGAAACCGTACCGGGTGAGGCGCCCCATCATGCCGACTCCCCGGCCACCGACACGGCGGAAAACGGCAACGGCGAAGATCATGCGGACGATGAGGCGGTGGAATCGGTGGGCGGTGCCGACGCCCTCGAAGAGGTGCAGGAGCGGCTCCCTCGATTCCGGCGCCAGTACAAGATTCAGGAAGTGATCAAACGCCGGCAGGTGATGCTGGTGCAGGTCGTCAAGGAAGAGCGCGGCACCAAGGGCGCGGCGCTGACGACCTACCTCTCGCTCGCGGGCCGTTATTCGGTGCTGATGCCGAACACCGCGCGCGGCGGCGGCATTTCCCGCAAGATCACGTCCGCCGAAGATCGTATGAGACTGAAAGAAATCTCGCAGGAACTCGAAGTCCCGGAAGGCATGGGCGTGATCCTGCGCACCGCGGGCGCAAGCCGCACCAAGACCGAGGTCAAACGCGACTTTGAATATCTGTTGCGCCTCTGGGAGACGGTCCGCGACCTCACACTCAAATCGACCGCGCCGAAACTGGTCTACGAGGAAGGTTCGCTCACCAAGAGGTCGATCCGCGACCTATACGGCAAGGATATCGAGGAAATTATCGTCTCCGGCGAGGAAGGCTACAAGGAAGCGCGCGAGTTCATGCGCATGCTGATGCCGAGCCACGCCAAGAACGTAAAACATTACAAGGATACGCAACCGCTGTTCACACGCTACGGCATCGAAAGCCAACTCGATGCCATGTTCTCGCCGGTCGTCCAGTTGCGTTCCGGCGGGTACATCGTGATCAACCAGGCCGAAGCCCTGGTTGCGATCGACGTGAACTCGGGCCGCGCGACGCGCGAGCACCACATCGAGGACACCGCACTCAAAACCAATTGCGAAGCTGCGGACGAAATCGCACGGCAACTGCGCCTGCGAGATCTCGCCGGCCTCATCGTCATCGATTTCATCGACATGGACGAGGGCCGCAACAACCGCACGGTCGAGCGGCGCCTGAAGGAGGCGCTCAAGCATGACCGCGCGCGAATCCAGGTCGGCCGCATTTCCCATTTTGGCCTGCTCGAAATGTCGCGCCAACGCATCCGCACGTCGGTGCTGGAAAGCTCGACCGAAAAATGCCCGGTGTGCGGCGGCAGCGGCCACGTACGCTCGGTGTCGTCGGTAGCACTGCAATTGCTGCGCGCCGTCGAGGAGATGCTGATCAAGGGCGCAACGCACAATCTGATCGTTCGCACGCGCGCAGAAGTCGCACTTTACGTTCTCAATCACAAACGCGCTCATCTGCGCGCGCTCGAGGAGCGTTTCCGCATCACCATTACGGTGTCAGCCGACCCGGCGGTAACCGGGCAGCAGTCCTACGTGATCGATCGCGGCGAACAGGTCCACACACCCGAGGCAGCACGCAATCTTGCCGCCCAGCAGCCGCAGATTCCGGTCTCGGCAGACGAAGCCGAAGAGGACTTCGCCACAGCGAATGAGCAGGAAGAAGGTACCGAACTCGCGGCAGCCGAGCGGGAGGGCGAAGCCCGTCGCGAAGGCGGGGAACGTGAAAGCGGCCGCAGGCGCCGGCGCGGACGCGGCGGACGGGGACGCGGCGGCGAGCTGCGTCGCAGTGTGCCAGCAATCACGCACGACACCGTCCCCGAGCACGCCGTCGCGCACGAGGAGCATGACGGCGGCTTGCCCGAAGAGGACGGTTCGGGGCAGCAACCGCCGACTCAGGACAACGCTCAGTTCGGTGAAGGTGAAGCCCGCGAGGGCGGGCGCCGTCGCCGCCGGCGTGGCCGCCGCGGCGGCCGCCGCAACCGGCAGCGCAACGGTGAGAAGCCGCCATTCCAAGGCGATGCAACCCCGGAGTCCGAGGCTCAGCGGCATGACGAGCGGCCGCAGTATGAGAGCGAGCCCGTCTATGCTGCGCCGGCCGAGCACCGCCCTACCCCGCCGCCCGAAGAACCAGCGGCTCCTGCAAGCGAGCAGGACGCGCCCCGACGCCGTTCGACTATTCGTGAACCGGTCGTCTTTTCCGCCGAAGGCATGCCACCTTCACCCGCAAATCTCCCACCGTCGACGCCGGTCATCTCCAGCTCGGGAGCAGACGAGCAGACCGCCCCGAAACGCGGCTGGTGGGGTAAGCGTCTGCTCGGCGACAAGAGTTAGGCATCTTTGAAAAGGGCAAAATCCTGCCAACGAGAACGCCCACAAGCCTGTGTCCCTGACAAAGCGTGCTATCCTGATTCCGCATCGACACCGAAAAGGAGCCGATCCGATGCTGCGAACCCTTGTCATCGTCGTCATCCCAGTCCTGCTTGCGGCAACGCCGTCCGCAGCCGTCACGTCGCAGGAAAAAATGGAGACGTGCAAAGTCGGCGCCGAAAGCCAGCAGCTTCAGGGCGCGAAGCGCTCCGCGTTCATTAAAAAGTGCATGGCGGGGGGAAATTACGAGCCCCCGGCGCGTAAAAACGCAGCGAAGCCGGAACAGAGAAAATAGCCGACTAGCGCGCGCTCGCCGCTGGAGCAGATGCAGGCCGCTCCAGCGGTTTGACGTCGAATGAGCGCAATTGACCGCGGCGAAGTACTTCGATCTTAGTAACGCGATTGATCCGCTCTCCGTTGAGGGTACGGATCAGATCGTCGACGCCGGTGATACGCAGGCCATCAAGTCGCACGATGGTGTCGAGGGTCATCAACCCGGCCAACGCCGCGGGACCATGCGGCTCGGACGCGGTGATCATTGCACCCGACGCATTTTCGATGCCTGCCGCTCGCGCCTGCCGGCGAGGAACGGCCGCCGTTTGTGCCGATATCCCGATATAGGCACGCCGAACGCGACCATGCTGGATCAGTTCGCCGAGAACAAACCTGGCGGTGTTGCTTGCTACCGCGAAGCAGATGCCCTGCGCGCCCATGATGACCGCTGTATTTATTCCGATGACCTCTCCTCGCGACGACACCAGCGGGCCTCCAGAATTTCCAGGATTGAGAGCGGCATCGGTCTGGATCACGTCCTCGATCAGCCTGCCCGTGCGCGAGCGTAAAGACCGTCCGAGCGCTGAAATCACGCCCGCGGTCACGGTGGACTCGAAGCCAAGCGGATTGCCGATCGCAACGACCAGTTGGCCGCGCTTGAGCAACTTGGAATCACCCAGCGGCGCGCTCGGCAGATCGCGCGCAAAGCCGGCGCGCAGGAGCGCCAGGTCGGTGTCGAAATCCTCGCCCAGACTGCGGGCTTCCATCACGTGGCCCTCGGCATCCTGCAACCAGATGTCCTTGGCGCCCTCGACCACGTGGCTGTTGGTCAGCACCAAGCCGTCGGGAGCAATGATGACGCCCGATCCAACCCCGGCCGGGCGGTCGTTCTTGGTGCGCAGTTCGACGCGCACCACAGCCGGGCCGACAGCATCGGCAACCGAGGTGACGGCATTGGAGTAGGCATCGAGGATTTCTGTATCGCTGACAGACGGTGACGCGGCTTCGCCGGCGTCCCGAACTTCGGGCGACGAGGCAAAATCGAGCATTGGCGTATTGGGGTTAAGTGAATTGGACCGTGATGTAGGTACGGAGGGCCACAATTAAAAGGTGTCACCGCGCCTGGGCCGCCATTTCCGGCCATTTCCGGGTCGGTTCAACGCGATTCAAATTGATCTGTTCCGTTTAACTTTCATCAAGCGTGGGGAGGTAAGGTGCTACAGGACCAGGTCAATTTCCTCAAAGGTCAAATGCGCAAGGCAAAGCAAGTCCGCAACAGGGCCCTTTCGGCAGGGGAAGGCCGGCGTGCCATCATCGTGACGGCGGCGCTCACCGGGCTATTTTTGCTCGCCGCCTTCGTGACCGCGGGCTCTTTTCTCTCCACCGATCCGCAAGCGATGAGCTCGGTAGCCAAGGTGACCCCGCTGCCCCGGACCGAAGGAGGCGAAGCCGCAAGCCGCGTCGCTTCTATCGTCATGGAGACCGACAAAAAGGGCCGTTGCGAGGAGCGCCAGTTCGACAATCGGACCGGAAAAATGGTCTCGGCCAACTACGTCAACTGCGATGCGCGGCTTGAACCGGAACGCGACAGCACGCCGTCGGAAAACATCAACCGCGAGCGGATTCGCGCCATCCTCGGTGCATTCAAGAAATAGTCGACCGCAAATTCAGCGGCTCGGCATTTATCGTCGCAGCCAGCCACTGATACGCCCGACAGCCTCATGCATCTCGGCAGCGGATCCTGCATAGCAGAAACGCAGAAAATGTTTTCCGTTCACCGGATCGAAGTCGATGCCCGGCGTTGCGGCAACGCTCGCCTCGTTGAGCATGCGCTTTGCGAAATCCAGGCTGTCGGCTGAGAAACTCGAAATATCCGTGTAGAGATAGAACGCCCCATCTGCCGGCAGAAACTTATCGAGCCCGGCTTTCGGCAGACCGTCAATGAGAATTCGCCGGTTCTCTTCATAGCCATGCTTGACGGCTTCCATTTCTTCGCGGCCATCGAATGCGGCCTCAGCAGCAACCTGCGCCAGCGTCGGCACCGAAATCGCAAGGTTGCCCTGCAGACACTCGATCGAGCGGACCAGAACGTCCGGCACGATCATCCAACCGACACGCCAGCCGGTCATGCAGAAATACTTCGAAAAGGAATTGATCACGACAGCACGGTCCGACACGTTGGCCGCGGTTTCGGCGGCAAACGCATAGTCGAGTCCGTGGTAAATTTCATCGGAGATGACCCGAATGCCTTCCGCTTCGGCGACCGCGATTAGCCGCGTGAGCGCGTCCGCATCCATCATGGTGCCGGTCGGATTGGCTGGACTTGCAATCACGACGCCCTTGAGCGGCTTGCGCTGGTGCGTCGCGAGCAGTGCTTTGGTCGACAAAGCCCACCGCGTATCCGCGGATGTCTCGATGAGCACCGGCTCGCATCCGAGCGCCGAGAGTATGTGGCGATACGGCGGATAGCCGGGATTGGCCAAGGCGACACGGTCGCCCGGCTCGAACAGTGACAGGAATGCCAGAATGAACCCACCGGAAGAGCCGGTGGTCACGACGACGCGAGCCGGATCAAGAAGGAGATCGTAGGCATCCCTGTAGTGGCGTGCGATGCGCGCGCGCAGTGATGCTATTCCCAGCGTCTCGGTATAGCCGATGCGCCCGTGTGCAAGCGCAGCTTGTGCTGCTCGGATGGCCGTCGCCGGCGCCGGGGCGGCCGGCTGCCCGACCTCCATGTGAATGATATTGGCGCCCTGCGCCTCGCGTTGCGCCGCCGCCGCCATGACATCCATGACGATGAACGGTGGCACATCGCTGCGTTTCGATGGCGCCAATAGCCTTTTTGCCGCATCAAGCATCGTTTTTGACCGATTGGGCCTTGTTTCCCTGCCCCGCTGCCGCCGCATTCCCCGGTTTGCTTGCGACCGGCGCCGTCATGACCGGGTCGTGATCGCAGGCTGCGTTGACCGCCTGTAAGAGCGTCAATAGTTTCACGCGCATTCGGTGCACATCGGCATGTCCTTGGACGGCACACCTATCAGGACGCGGCGCAGGGCGCCAGCAGCCCGGGCGATCGCCTTGCTCACCGCGGTCGCCGTCGGCACCGCCGGCATCGCGCCCGCACACGCTCAGGACAGTGCGACGCGCGGGATGCCTATCATCCGTGACGCCGAGATCGAGCAATTGTTGCGCGATTATGCACAGCCGGTCCTGCGAGCGGCGGGACTTGCTAAACAGAATGTGAGTGTGGTGGTCCTGAGCGAACGCTCGTTCAACGCGTTCGTAATGGATGGCCGGCATATCTTCATCAATGCCGGAGCGTTGTTTGATGCCAAGACCCCTAATGAAGTCATTGGCGTCTTTGCCCACGAGACCGGACACCTTGCCGGCGGTCATCTGCAGCGCTTACGCGAACAGCTTGCCTCCGCGCAGACGGCATCAATCATCGCTCTGCTGGCCGGCCTTGGCGCGGCGGTCGCCGGTGCCCGCGCCGGAGCAGGCGGCAGCGATGTCGGAATGGCTGCAATCATGGCGCCGCAGCAGGCGATCATGCGCACGGTGCTCTCCTATGTACGTACGCAGGAAGATCAGGCCGATCACGCAGGAGTGAAATTTCTTAACGCGACAGGCCAATCGCCGCGCGGCATGGTCGACCTGTTCAAGCGACTGAGCAGCGAATCGTTATTTAATTCGCGCTACATTGACCCCTATATGCAAACTCATCCGATGCCGGCTGAACGCGTCGCTGCACTCGAAACCGTCGCCAAAGCCAGCCCTTACTGGGATCGCAAGGATCCTCCCGAGCTGCAGCTCCGCCACGACATGATGCGCGCCAAGCTTTCTGGTTTTCTGGAACGACCCGACACAGTTGCCCGGCGCTACCAGGCCAATGACCACAGCCTGCCCGCCCGTTACGCGCGCGCGATTTCGACCTATCGTAACTCCGACCTGCGACAGGCGATTGTGCAAATAGATTCGCTCATCCAAATGCAGCCAAACAATCCTTATTTCTACGAGCTCAAAGGCCAGGCGCTGCTGGAAGGCGGACATCCGTCGGAAGCCGTCGCTCCGCTGCGGCACGCCGTCCAGCTATCGCACAACAATGCGCTGATCGAGATCATGTTGGCACAGGCGCTCAATGCCACCGGCAACACGAAACTTTCCGAGGAAGCCGTCGCCATGCTCCGCTCTGCAATCGTGCGCGAGCCGGAGGCGCCGAATGCCTACTCGCAGCTCGCCGTGGCCTACGGCCGCAAAGGTGATATCGCCAATGCCGATCTTGCTTCCGCACAGGCAGCCTTCACCCGCGGCGACATCAAGACCGCACGTCAACTAGCGGCCCGCGCCAAGACTCGTCTTCCGGTCGGCTCTCCCGCATGGGTGCGGGCCGACGACATCGTCAATGTCAAGCCGCCCAATGCCAAAGCCGGCCTCCAATAGTCACAAGGACAAAAAATCATGAAATCGATTTCGCGCTCTTTCGCGGCCGCCTGTGCGGTCATATTGACCCTGGCGGCGGCGCCGAGCTCAAACGCGGACGAGTTGTCGTCCAGTCAGCGCAGCGAGGTCGAGCGTATTGTCCGCGAATACCTGATTGCTCACCCTGAAGTGCTTCAGGAGGCAATGAACGAGCTCGACAAGCGGCAGACGGCGGCCCAAGCCGAGAAGCACAAATCGGCCATCAAACAATATTCGGATGCCCTGTTCAGCTCGCCGCGGCAAGTCGTACTCGGCAATCCCAACGGTAACGTCACCTTCGTTGAATTTTTCGACTATAACTGCGGCTACTGCAAGCGTGCCATGGATGACATGCTCACGCTGCTCAAGGACGACCCGAAGCTCAAGGTCGTCCTGAAGGAATTCCCCGTGCTCGGACCGGGCTCGGTGGAGGCCGCACAGGTGGCGATTGCGGTCAACATGCAGGACAAGACGGGCAAGAAGTATCTCGAATTCCATCAAAAGCTGCTTGGCAGTCGCGGCGAGGCGAACAAAGCGCGCGCGATGGCTGTCGCCAAGGACATCGGCCTCGACATGGCTCGCCTCGACAAGGACCTGGCGAGCCCCGAAGTGAAGGCGACCTTGCAGGAAAGCTTCAAGCTCGCCGAGGCGCTCGGGCTCAACGGGACGCCGAGCTATGTGATTGGCGACAACGTGGTCGTCGGCGCGGTCGGCCTCGAAACGCTCAAGGAGAAGGTCAACACATCGCGCTGCGGTAAACCGAGCTGCTGACGGGCGGCAAGTCCGCCAATAGGCGTCGATAACCTCGGCCGCCGCGGTATTCTGCGGCGGCCATTTTTGCGTCAAAAATGATAACGGAACAAAGTTCCCGCGGGGCGGTTGTTGCGCGCATGTACACGTTCGGGATGGAAGAAGAATACTTCCTGTTCGACGCTAAGACGCGCCACGCGGTGCGTCGCGCGAACAAGAAATTCCTTGCACTTGCGCAAAAGCAGCTCGGCGATCGTGTCATGACCGAGATGCTGCAATCGCAGCTCGAGGTCGCCACCCCTCCCTGCGCCACTATGGACGAGGCGCGCGGCCACCTCAGACACTATCGACAGACGCTCGCAAAGGCCGGCGCCGAGCACAAGCTTGGGCTCGCCGCCATAGGGACCTTTCCCCTCGCCTTCTGGCCGGAGCAGATGGTGACGCGCAAGGCGCGTTACGGCGCCATCATGGACGACCTGCAGATGATCGGTTACCGCAACATGTTGTGCGGAATGCACGTGCATGTCGCGGTACCGGACGTCGACACGCGCATCAACTTGATAATGCGGCTGACGCCTTACCTTCCGCTCCTGCTCGCCCTTTCAACCTCCTCGCCGTTCTGGCAAGGCCACCTGACCGGTCTCGTCGGTTACCGGCTGGCTGCGTATGATGAGTTGCCGCGCACGGGATTGCCTGAACTCTTCCGCACCAATGAGGATTATCGCGAATTCATCTCCGCGCTGACCTGGGCAAAAATTATTCCGGATGCAAGTTATATCTGGTGGGCCATACGGCCCTCGCTCAACAATCCGACCATCGAGTTGCGCGTTGCCGACAGCTGCACGCGGCTCGAGGATGCCATCGGCATCGCAGCGCTTTTCCGCTGCCTCGTGCGCGCACTCGATCGCGACCGCGCCCTCAATGCAGGCTTTGATCGCGTCGGCCGCGCGATCACGCAAGAGAACAAATGGCACGCACAACGTTACGGCATCGCTGCAACATTCGTCGAGCCTTTCTCCCGCTCACCGCTCACACTCCCGCAATGGCTCGATCAGGTCATCGACTTTATCGCCGAAGATATCGAGGCACTCGAATGCGCCGGTGAAATCAGGCACCTGCATGCCATTGTCGCCCATGGCACCAGCGCCGACCGGCAAATCGAAATATTCGGCAAGGCCAAGTCCGCCGGCCGCCGAGGGTTAACGGCGCTCAAGGACGTCATCGATTGGGCGGCATCCGAGACCCAGGCGATTTGCGGGCCAAAACCGCGGACCTGATGCCGGTCCGGGCTTCCCCTTATCCTCGCGGCCACCTATAAAGTTCGGCAATTTCTCGCGTATGGAGCCCCCTCGCGCGAGTTCGGCAGGAACCTCATGGCTAAGACGATTTACGTCCTCAACGGACCCAATATGAACCTGCTCGGCACGCGCGAGCCCGAGAAATACGGGCGTGCCACCTTGGCCGACGTTGAGAAACTTTGCGCGGAGACGGCGAAGCGCTTCGGGATGGATGTCGTCTGCCGTCAATCGAACAAGGAAGGCGAACTGGTCGACTGGATTCAGGAAGCTCATTCCAAGGAAGCTGCGGGGATTGTGATCAACCCGGCTGGCTACACGACGACATCGATTGCCATCATGGACGCGCTGTTCGCAGTGCAGGCGACAGTGCCCGCGGTCGAAATCCACATCACTAATATCCACCAGCGCGAAGCTTTCAGGCACAATTCGTATATTTCCAAGGCGGCAAAGGCGGTGGTCGCCGGTTTCGGCATCAACGGCTATGTGCTGGCGATCACCGGCCTCGCCGGCCTCGTCGGCGCCAAACAGAAAAGTTGAGCGCGCCGGATGGGCAAATCACCCAAGTCGATCGTCGATCATGAACTCATTCACGAGCTGACCAAGCTCCTGGATGAGACCGGTCTGACCGAGATCGAGATCGAGCAGGATGGCCGGCGCGTACGGGTGGCGCGTGGCGCGACGGCTACCGCAGCGCCTGCCGCCGTGCGCGTCGAAGTGGCGACGGCGCAATCTGCGGCGGACATCGCGGCCAAGCCGATCGACCCGTCGAAGCATCCCGGCGTTGTCATCTCACCGATGGTCGGCACCGCCTACGCGGCCTCAGAGCCTGGCGCCAAGCCCTTTATCGACGTCGGCAGCACGGTGAAGGCCGGCGACACCCTCCTGATCATTGAAGCGATGAAGACGATGAACCAAATTCCGGCCCCGCGCGCCGGCACCGTCATTCAAATTCTTTTCGAGGACGGTCAGCCGGTCGAGTTCGGCGAGCCATTGGTGATTATCGAGTGATGCCGATACGCGTTACCTCGTTACGTTCTCATCCTGAGGAGGCCGCGAAGCGGCCGTCTCGAAGTGTTCGATAAGATCCTGATCGCCAATCGCGGCGAAATCGCTCTACGCGTGCTGCGCGCCTGCAAAGAGCTCGGGATCCCGACTGTGGCGGTGCACTCGACCGCTGACGCGGACGCCATGCATGTGCGTTTCGCAGATGAGAGCGTCTGTATCGGCCCGCCCGCCGCTAAAGACAGTTACCTCAATATTCCTTCAATTCTTTCGGCCTGCGAGATCACCGGCGCAGATGCCGTTCATCCCGGTTACGGATTTTTATCCGAGAACGCGCGCTTTGCGGAAATCCTTACCGAACACGGCGTGCAGTTTATCGGCCCGAAGCCCGAACATATCCGCATTATGGGTGACAAGATCGAGGCCAAGCGGACCGCGAAAAAGCTCGGCATACCGGTCGTGCCCGGCTCGGAGGGTGGGGTGAGCTCCGACCAGGAAGCAAGCAAGATCGCAAGGGAAATCGGTTTCCCGGTGCTGATCAAGGCGGCGGCCGGCGGCGGCGGCAGGGGAATGAAGGTTGCCAACTCTGCTGCCGAGTTATCGACCGCGCTTTCAACCGCCCGCGCCGAGGCCAAGGCCGCTTTTGGCGATGACGCGGTCTACATCGAGAAATATCTCGAGCGCCCCCGCCACATTGAGATTCAGGTGCTCGGTGACGGCCATGGCAACGCCATCCATCTCGGCGAGCGCGATTGCTCCTTGCAGCGGCGTCACCAAAAGATTTGGGAGGAAGGTCCATCTCCCGCGCTCAATGCCAATACGCGCGACGCGATCGGCGAGACGGTCGCTAAGGCAATGCGCGAGATCGAGTATCTCGGTGTCGGTACCGTCGAATTCCTGTATGAGGACGGCAAATTCCACTTCATTGAGATGAACACACGCATTCAGGTCGAGCATCCGGTGACCGAGATGATCACCGACATCGACCTGATCTTCGAGCAGATCCGAGTTGCCGCCGGAACCAACCTCGCCATCAAGCAAAGCGATGTGAAGTTTCACGGCCACGCCATCGAATGCCGCATCAATGCAGAGAGCCCTATCACTTTTCGCCCTTCGCCCGGGAAAATCCTGCACTACCACCCGCCTGGAGGCCTCGGTGTTCGCATCGATTCCGCAGTCTATCAGGGCTACACCATTCCGCCCTACTACGATTCACTCGTCGGCAAGCTGATCGTGCATGGAAAGACGCGCACTGAGTGCCTGATGCGACTCAAGCGGGCGCTGGACGAAGTCGTGGTCGACGGAATTGAAACGACGTTGCCGCTCTTCCGCGCGCTGGTGCGCGAAAAAGATGTGATCGACGGCAACTATCACATTCACTGGCTAGAGCAGTTCCTCGCGCGCGGCGGCATCGAGGATTAGGCCGGCGCGCCGCTTCCACCGGTGAGGCGTGTCAGCAGCGCGCAGATGTCGTTGGGGTCGTAGGGCTTGGCAACGAACAACGAGCGCGGCACCAGCGGCGATATTTCGGAAAGCTTGTAGCGTCCCGAAACGTAGACAATCGGCATCTCGGGCCGCAGCTCGCGCGCCCGCTCGGCAAGCTCGGCACCGTTCATGCCGCCGGGCAGATTGATATCGGTGAACAGCACGTCGACGTTGGCGCCCGACTTGATATAGCATAGCGCTTCGTCCGCCGTGGCGACCTCTTGCACGCGAAAGCCGGACTCGACCAGACAGTCGGCGACCAGATTGCTGATCATCACCTCGTCTTCAACCAGCAAGACCGAAACAGCAGCAGCCGCCCGGTTCATGCATTGCCTCCCCTCAAATTGTCCGATGGCGTCCGACGGACGCCCCCACATCCCGAAAATGCTGCATTTGGGGTGTGAAAAGCGTTAACGGAGTGAATCCCAAGGCCGCTGCTTCATTCTTTTGTTTGCGTTACCGTAGGACAGACTCGCTGACTCGCCATGGCAAACCGCGAAAACACCTTTATTGAGATCACGCCAGACGTGTTGCTGAAGGCCTACGCCTGCGGCATTTTTCCGATGGCGGAAAGTGCCGACGACCCCGCGCTCTACTGGATCGAGCCGGACATGCGGGGGGTCATCCCGCTGCAGGGGTTTCACCTTCCGGCCCGCCTAGCCCGTACCGTCCGCTGCACGCACTATACGGTTTATATCGACCGCGACTTCGACGCGATCATCGAAGGCTGCGCTGAACCCAAGCAGGACCGTGCCCGCACCTGGATCAATATCCGTATCCGCCGCATCTACCGGTCGTTGTTCGATCGCGGTCACTGCCACACGGTAGAGGTCTACGACGGCGATCATCTTGTTGGCGGATTGTACGGCGTGTCGCTCGGTCGCGCTTTCTTCGGCGAAAGCATGTTCCATCGCGCCCGCGACGCCTCGAAGATCGCGCTCGTCCACCTTGTCGCGCGCCTCAAGGCTGGCGGCTACAGGTTGCTCGACACCCAATATGTGACCGAGCACCTGAAGACGTTCGGCGCCGTCGAAATTCCGAAGCGCCGCTATCACCGGCTGCTCGAAGAGGCATTACAGGACAATGGGGATTTTGCCGCCCTGCCCGCCACAAGGTCGCTTAGCGGCGACGAGGCGCTCTCGGTTCTGCGCAAGAGTCAGTAATCAACGCGTCGGCGGCGGGAAGAAGCCGGGCGGTGGCGGCGCACGCTGCGGCGGTGGCGGCGGCGATGTGCGGCGCTGTTGTGGCTGTGGTTGTTGCTGCTGTTGCTGCCGCGCCGGCGGTTTCGGTGCCTGATCCGCAGGCACCTCGGCGACATTCTGCCCGCCTTTACATTCGGTCAGCCACACATCGTAGATCGGGTGCTCGACCGCGTGCAGGCCCGGACTGGCGGCGAACATCCAGCCGGTGAAGATCCGTTTGATTTCGCCCTGCAATGTGACTTCGTCGACTTCGACAAAGGCGTCGGTATTGGGCGTCTCGGTCGGCGGCCGCGAGTAGCATACCCGCGGCGTCACCTGCAGCGCGCCGAACTGCACGGTCTCATTGATCGAGACATCGAATGAAATAATCCGTCCGGTGATCTTGTCGAGACCAGAGAATACCGAAGTCGGATTTGTGATGCGCTGCGGCGGCGGTTCGACCACAACTTCGTCATTGGGCTGCGGCGATGTATTTGCCTGTTGCGGAGCATTGCGTGGCGACCCTGGACCGGGCGGCAGCGCCGCGGGCGGCTGGGAGGGCGTCGACACATCCTGTTGCGGGCGCTGACCCGACGGCGGGGCCGGCGCCACAATCCCGCCTGGCGGCGGCGGAAGCGGCTGCGACTGGACCGAGCCAGCCCCTGGCCGGTTGGAAGGAGGCAAATTCATTGGGGCCGGCAGCGGCTGCGACGGAGGCGTGTCGCGGTTGCTGGGATAATATGGCGGCGATTGCTGCGGCGGTGCGCTTGGAACATCCGCAGGCGGGCGCGGCGGAGGATTGCCGAAGATCGACCCGAATTGCGCAAATGCCTGCGGCGCCGCAAGCAGTGCGGCGAACGCAAACAACACGAATAGGCGGATGCGACGCGCCATCAAGATCCGATTACGGCCTCGGCCCGCGTGAATTAGCAGCGCCCGGTTAACACGGGGAATACGGCGGCGAAAGGGCGCCGATTTGGCTACTGGTTTCCCGGATTCCAGGCCTTGTAGTCCCCGGTGGCCTTCGGCCGGTGCCCGGTGGCGAGCGTCGATCCGGATGGGCGGTATGCCCCCGGCGTACCCGTCAAGTTCGGGCGATGCGGCTTCTGCCAGGGATACGGTTTGTAGCTTTCCTGCGTCGGCGGCGTGTCGACGGTGTGATGAAGCCAGCCGTGCCAGGAGGGCGGCACCGCAGACGCTTCCGTGTAGCCATTGTAGATCACCCAGCGGCGTTCGAAGCCGAGCGTCTTGTCGACCTTGCCGCCGCGGGTCCGATAGTACCGGTTGCCGAACTCGTCCTCGCCAACAGACTCACCGTACATCCAGGTCCAGAATTGGGTCCCGAATGTCTGCGAATTCCACCAGGTGAACAATTTGAGCAGGAAAGTTTTCATCGGCGTCGCGCATTAAATCCCGTTGCAACGCGGGCGTTTTGCCACCTGACCGTGGCCTTGTCCAGCGCGAGCATGTTGAAGCGCTTGGATAATAGGCCATATTTGCCGCACAGACATGAATGATATGAAAGGCGCATGGATTCGCTCAGAGCCGCGCTAACGTGGATCAAGGATCTGCTCAACTGGCTGCCCGAGCCGGTGGTCGCGCTGCTGATCCTTGGGATTGCGGTGTTGCTTGCGCTCGCACTCCACCGCTGGGCGAGCAAGCTGGTACGCCGCACCATCGCCGGGCGCTATCCCTTCATCTTCTCGGTCTTCAGCCAGACGCATGGGCTCACGAAAGCGGCACTGCTGATCCTGGCGATGATCGTGGCTATTCCGGTCGCGCCGCTACCACCGGAAACCGCGGCGCTGCTCGCGCGGCTCATGGCGGTTGCCGTGATCGGCCTGATCGGCTGGGCGGCGATGATCGCCTTGCACATCGCCGCCGACCTCTATCTGCGGCGTTTTCGCCTCGACATCGACGACAATCTGCTCGCGCGCAAGCACAACACGCAAGTGCGCGTGCTCGCACGCACGATCGATGTGCTGCTGATCATGCTCACGCTCAGCGCCGCACTGATGACATTTCCAGCCGTGCGGCAATATGGCGTCAGCCTGTTCGCCTCCGCCGGTGTCGCTGGCATCGTTGCCGGCCTCGCCGCGCGGCCCGTGTTAAGCAACCTGATGGCGGGCGTGCAACTCGCGATGACGCAGCCGATCCGTCTTTATGACGCGGTTATTGTCGAGAATGAGTACGGCACCATCGAGGAGATCACATCCACCTACGTCGTTGTGAAGCTCTGGGATCTGCGGCGCATGATCGTGCCGCTCACCTACTTCATCGAAAAGCCGTTCCAGAACTGGACGCGAGAAAGCTCATCGCTCATCGGCAATGTCATGCTCTACCTCGACTACAGCGCGCCGGTCGACATCATCCGCGAGAAATTCAGCGCGATCCTGAAAGAGTCGAAACGATGGGACGGTCAGGTGTGCGCAGCGCAGGTCACTGATTTCAAGGAGGGCACAATGGAGCTGCGCCTGCTGATGAGTGCCCGCTCGTCCGGTCAAACCTTCGACCTGCGCTGCGAGGTGCGCGAGAAGCTGATTGATTTTCTCCAGCGCGAGCATCCCGAGGCGCTGCCTCACTCGCGGCAGATCGCCTTCAAGAGCGAAACCGAAGCCGCCGCCGAGGCGGAGAGGTTGGGCAGAAAAGCCGCGGGCAGTCGATAACTTGCCGCGACCCTGTTTCAATGATTGATTGCTCCGTTTTTAAGCGGAGATCGCAATGCGTTACGTGATTGCTTCGGCCATCGTGATGCTGTTGTCGAGCACACCTATCCTTCGAGCGGATGAGACCGTCAGCATCGGCGGTTCGAATGCGGTTCTGCTGCGCCCCTCTGCGCCGCGAGCGAGCGTTATCCTGATGCCCGGAGGCGATGGGTACATCGCGGCCGGACCTGGCGGCACGATTGGCAAGCTTAAGGGCAATCAACTCGTGCGCACGCGCAATGCCTATCTCGCGCGCGGGCTTGCGGTTCTCGTCGTGGACGCCGACGTCAATCTTTCGCGCGCCGTGGACTACATGGCTGCCATCAAGCGGCCGGTCACCGTTGTTGCGACGAGTAAGGGCACGCTGCGTGCGGCGCACGGCATCGCGGGCGGAGCGAAACCGGACGCGCTCGTCCTGACCTCGGGTTTTCTGACCGATGGCTCAGGTGGCCGCCAGAACGTCGCGAATATCCTTGGCTCGCCAAGGTTGTTGCCTCGCACTTTGGTGATCGCGCACCGGCACGATTCATGCCGCTTCACTTTGCCCGCCGGCGTTGACCCTTTCATTCGCTGGGCCGGCGGGAAGGCCAGCGTCAAATGGCTCGACGGCGGGGTAAACTCCGGCGACCCCTGTCAGGCGCACGGCCATCACGGATTTAACGGCCTCGATAACGAGGTCGTTTCAGCAGCCGCCGGATTTCACTAAGTGCATTCCCGCGTCAATTCACAACGTTGGGTAATCCGCGTGGCGCATTTCCTGCTACCCGCCTGTAAGCTAACGCACTGACTCAGTTCTGAGAATCAGCGACTCCACGGTTCGGTAATGAGCGCTTTTCCCCGCTCTGTCCCCCGCCCTGTTGTGACCGCCCTTTGGCGCCTTGTGCACGCAAGTCCCATTTTTCCGTCATTTTTCCGTCATGGCCGGAGGCATAAAAACCTAGGCCCCCCTGCCGAGAAAAATGCTTTCCGGACGTCCGGGATCGCCCAATACTGGCTTCGTTCTCGCGGTCCGTTTGTCCCCATAGTTCACCGTCGGACACAAGATTTAGTGTTTGATTCACGTTTACCGACTATCTGTTGTTGACGCATACGGCGAGTCCACTTAGCTTTGATCTGTTCGGTGGCGTTGAGTTTCAGGTTCCCTCCGGACCCTCAGAACGGCTTTTCAGTCGATGAGCTCAACCCACGCCAGAGCATGGCGTTTTGGGACAGGGATTTGTTGTGTGCCCGGGGCAAAAACCCCGGATCGAACCGGTGCCGCTTCGAAGCATCGGGCCTAGATAAGTCGGATGGGTTGCGTCGGGCGAGTTCGAGCAATGGCGGCGGATGAAGGACAAGTCCGCTGAAGACAAAAGGGCGGTGGCCAACCGTCCGGCAATTTGGGGCTAGAAACATATGCAAATTGAGCGGCGCTACACCAAGGATGGACAATCGGCCTATGCGGACATCGCGTTTCGCCTCACCACCAGTGAGATCCGCAATCCGGACGGCTCGGTGGTGTTCAAGGCCGACAATGTTGAGGTGCCCGAATTCTGGTCACAGGTTGCTTCGGACGTCCTTGCGCAGAAATATTTTCGCAAAGCCGGCGCCCCTGCCCGTCTGAAAAAAGTCGAGGAGAATTCGGTCCCCTCGTTCCTGTGGCGCTCGGTCGCCGACGAGGACGCGCTGGCCGCACTGCCCGAGAAGGAGCGGTATATCGGCGAGACCTCCTCCAAGCAGGTGTTCGATCGTCTCGCCGGCACCTGGACCTATTGGGGCTGGAAGGGCGGCTATTTCAATTCAGAAGCGGATGCGCAGGCGTTCTTCGATGAGCTGCGCTACATGCTGGCCGCGCAGATGTGCGCACCGAATTCGCCGCAATGGTTCAACACCGGCCTGCACTGGGCCTACGGCATAGACGGGCCCAGCCAGGGCCACCACTACGTCGACCCTTTCACCGGCAAGTTGACGCGCTCGAAATCGGCGTACGAGCATCCGCAGCCCCACGCCTGTTTCATCCAGTCGATCAGTGACGATCTCGTCAATGAAGGCGGGATCATGGACCTTTGGGTGCGCGAGGCGCGCCTATTTAAATACGGCTCCGGCACCGGCTCCAATTTCTCGGCGCTGCGCGGCGAAGGCGAGCGTCTCTCGGGCGGCGGCAAGTCGTCCGGCCTGATGTCGTTCCTGAAGATTGGCGATCGCGCCGCCGGCGCTATCAAGTCGGGCGGCACGACGCGACGCGCCGCAAAGATGGTGATCGTCGACATCGATCATCCCGACATCCAGACCTACATCGACTGGAAGGTGATGGAAGAGCAGAAGGTGGCAGCACTCGTCACCGGCTCCAAGATCAACCAGAAGCATCTCAAGGCGATCCTCAAGGCCTGCGTGAACTGCGAGGGCTCGGGCGACGACTGTTTCTCGCCGGAGAAGAACCCGGCGCTGAAACGCGAGATCAAGCTCGCGCGCCGCTCGATGGTGCCCGACAACTACATCAAGCGCGTGATCCAGTTCGCCAAGCAGGGCTACAAGGATATCCACTTCCCGACCTACGACACCGATTGGGATTCCGACGCCTATCTCACCGTCTCGGGGCAGAACTCGAACAATTCGGTGCGCGTCACCGACCACTTCCTCAAGGCGGTTGAGGCCGACGGCAAGTGGGACCTCACCTACCGCAAGAACGGCAAGGTCGCGGACACGCTCGATGCGCGCGCGCTGTGGGAAAAGATCGGCTATGCCGCGTGGGCGTCGGCCGATCCCGGACTGCAGTACCACACCACGGTCAACGACTGGCACACCTGTCCGGCCTCGGGCGAGATCCGCGCCAGCAATCCGTGCTCGGAATACATGTTCCTCGACGATACTGCGTGCAATCTGGCATCGCTAAACTTGCTCACCTTCCGCGACGAGAAGACCGGCCAGTTCCAGGTCGAGAGCTACGAACACGGTGTCCGTCTGTGGACCGTCGTCCTCGAAATCTCAGTGATGATGGCGCAGTTCCCGTCCAAGCAGATCGCTGAACGCTCCTACGAATTCCGCACGCTCGGCCTCGGTTACGCCAATATCGGTGGCCTGCTTATGACCTCTGGCATCCCGTATGATTCCGATGCCGGCCGCGCTATCTGCGGCGCGCTGAGCGCGATCATGACCGGCGTGTCCTACGCGACCTCTGCCGAAATGGCCGAGAAGCTCGGACCCTTCCCCGGCTACAAGAAGAACCGCGAGCACATGCTGCGCGTGATGCGCAACCATCGCCGCGCGGCCTATGGCGAGCGCACCGGCTATGAGAAAGTCGCAACGCACCCGGTGCCGCTCGACAATGCCTCCTGCCCCGATCAGACGCTGATCGCACATGCCAAGGCGGCCTGGGACCGCGTGCTTGCTCTCGGCGAGAAGCACGGCTACCGCAACGCCCAGGCAACAGTGATCGCGCCCACCGGCACCATCGGCCTGGTGATGGATTGCGACACCACCGGCATCGAGCCCGACTTCGCGCTGGTGAAGTTCAAAAAGCTTGCCGGCGGCGGCTACTTCAAGATCATCAACCGCGCGGTGCCGGAAGCGCTGCGTACGCTTGGCTACAGCGAAGCCGACATCGCCGAGATCGAGGCCTACGCGGTCGGCCACGGCACGCTGTCGCAGGCGCCAGCGATCAACCACACCACGCTCAAGGCCAAGGGCTTCACCGACGAAGCGATCGCCAAGGTCGAGAAAGCGCTGCCGACGGCCTTCGACATCAAGTTCGCTTTCAACAAGTGGACGCTGGGCGAGGACTTCTGCCGCGACAAACTCGGCATTCCCGCCGAGGATCTCGCTTTGCCCACCTTCGACCTCCTCGCCGCGCTTGGCTTCGGCAAACGCGAGATCGAGGCTGCCAACATCCATGTCTGCGGCGCGATGACGGTCGAAGGCGCCCCGCACCTGAAAGCCGAGCACTATCCCGTGTTCGACTGTGCCAACCCGTGCGGCCGAACCGGCAAGCGCTATCTCTCGGTCGAGAGCCATATCCGCATGATGGCGGCGGCGCAGCCCTTCATCTCCGGCGCCATTTCCAAAACCATCAACATGCCGAACGAGGCAACGGTCGAGGACTGTAAGGCGGCGTACCTGCTTTCATGGAAGCTGGCGCTGAAAGCCAACGCACTCTATCGCGACGGCTCGAAGCTGTCCCAACCGCTCAATGCGCAACTCATCGCGGATGAAGAAGACGACGAGGACGTTATCGAGGCCTTCCTCGAGCGTCCCGCTGCCGCGCGCGCCACCGCGCTCGCCGAGAAAATGGTTGAGAAGGTCGTCGAGCGTATCGTCGTAATGCGCGAGCGCGAACGCATGCCCGACCGCCGCAAGGGCTACACACAGAAGGCGGTCGTCGGCGGCCACAAGGTCTACCTCCGCACCGGCGAATATGACGATGGCCGGCTCGGCGAGATCTTCATCGACATGCACAAGGAAGGCGCGGCGCTGCGCTCCATCATCAACAATTTCGCGATCGCGGTGTCGCTCGGCCTGCAATATGGCGTGCCGCTCGAGGAATATGTCGACGCCTTCACCTTCACCCGCTTCGAGCCGCAGGGCCCGGTGCAGGGCAACGACTCGATCAAATACGCGACCTCGATCCTCGACTACGTGTTCCGCGAGCTCGCCGTCTCCTATCTGGAGCGATTTGATCTCGCGCATGTCGACCCGAGCGAGGCCGGCGGCTTCGACGCGCTCGGCAAGGGCGTCGAGGAAGGCAAGCCGGCGCCAGCGACCAATTACGTGTCGAAGGGCCTTACCCGCTCACGCACCGACCGCCTGTCGGTGGTGCGCGGCATTGCTTCGCCCACGCCGGCGGCCGGCGGCAACGTCACCGCGCTTGCCGCCGTCAGCGGTACGCGCGCTGAGGTGGCCGGCACCACCGCACTCAAGGCCGAGCCGGAGGCGAAGCTGTCGCCGGCCGAGCAGCTCGAGCAGCGCCTCGACACGCAGGACGCCCGTGCGTACGCCAAGGCCGCAGCCTCCGAGAAGCGCGCCGAGGCCCGCGCCAAAGGCTACGAAGGCGAAGCCTGCGGCGAGTGCGGCAACTTCACGCTGGTGCGCAACGGCACCTGCATGAAGTGCGATACCTGCGGGAGCACGACTGGATGCAGCTAGGGCTCAGCCGGAACGTGCTCTACATGCTCGTCGGCGCGCTCGTCGTTATGGTTGCGGTGCTTGGTTATCAACTCTACCAGGACCGCAAGGAGCCGAAGGGAATGCAGATCAACGTCGGCCCCAGCGGGATTACGATCGAGAAAAAGTAAGAGACGCACCACAACGGCTTGCGGATGCACCAAATCGCGCTGATGACACTCGCGGCCCTGCTCCTTGCCGGATGCGCGACGGGGTATTCGCCCGAGTGCGTCACCGGTACCGGCACCAAGGACTGCGCGACGGGCACGTTGGGCCACCAGCAGATGACCCAGGAGCGAGAGGGCGACGAAACGGTCGCGTCGATCGACGACGCACGCTGCCGCGCCATTGCAGCGCCCGGTTCAGGCGAATATCTCGCGTGCCGGCAACGGGCGGCAAAAACGCGAAGCGCAGGCCGATAGTCGAGTCGCTATCGCCTACCAACATTGTCAAAAACGCCATCTGGCCCAGACGTGTCTCTCGCGGCACAACGCCGCTCGCCGAATTCGGCGCAAGGAGAGAACGATGGAAGCCTCGAAATTTCGCGCGGCGCAGGAGCCGCTCAAGGAGCACTACAGGAACGATGCCAAAGCGGCGCTCCTGACCTTGAAGGCGAAAGGCACGGCCGACGACTCGACCGTGACCTGCAAGGTCGAAACCGGGCGCGGAATCGCAGTCGCGGGCATTCATCCGAAATGCGGTGGCTCGGGCCTGGAACTCTGTTCGGGCGATCTGCTGCTGGAAGCGCTCATCGCCTGCGCAGGCGTTTCCCTTAAGGCCGCCGCCAGCGTGCTGGGCGTTCCGGTCAAATCAGCGACTATTTCGGCCGAAGGCGATGTCGATCTTCGCGGCACCTTGGGCATCACGGACGGTGTGCCCGTCGGATTCAAGGAGATCCGCCTGCATTTTGATGTCGAGACGGATGCGCCGCAAAGCGATCTGGCTCAACTGCTTGAAATGACCGAACGCTATTGCGTGATCTTTCAGACGATCCAGAACAGCCCTAATACAAAGGCGCGAATGAACGTGGTTCGCAACTGAACGCCGACAGTGGGCCACGCCCGCCGTGACGTCAGATCTTGTCTTCCTGCGCGCTTTTCTCGCTCTTCAGGCGAAACAGCACGTATCCGTATCTGAAGCTCCGGCTATCGTCGCCGGCGGCCTCGATTCTGAATTCACCGATGGTCTGAAAGGCCCGCAAGCCCTGCCCCCGCACGATCGTTGTCTGGCTTCCGTCTTTCGACTTCCAGTGGATCTTCGCTTCGGTGTTCGACTCAAGGATCGTGAACAGCACCGTGTGCCGCGCGCCGTCATCGATGATTGTCTTCGGCGGAGAGCCGCCCTTTTGCGTGCCAGAGCCGAGTGATTCAAATTCTTCGATCTGACCGAAATCGAAAACCTGCGCGCGCGCTTCTGACTGAAGGCCCGCACAGATCAGCGCCAGCATTGCCGCGGCAAACACCCAGATCTGATGTCTCATGGCCATCACCTCACGACCTCAACGATCCGTATGTCCAAAAGGGACTAGGCCCCAAAGCGGACACCTTTAAGGCTATGTACGCAAAGCCTAGCCAAACGCATGCTATCGGCAGAGCAGCACTCCTTTCCTTTCGCGGTCACGCGATAGCTTTAACAAAAAGGACCGCCTCAGCGGCGGCCCTTTCTTTTTATGACACGGGCACCCGATCCCAGCTTTCGGACCTTTAGTTCAGGTTTGAACTGCCGCCGGTGGGATTTTCGGCATAGGAGCCACGCGGGTTCACGATCACGTATCCTCTGATCGACCGGACGTGTTCGCGGGTCAGCCCGCCGCCCGAATTGCCGTCGTGAACGAGCCAGTCGTTGCCCTCGACATGGCTCATAAGAACCATGACGTGACCGCTACGCGCAGCCGCCATGCCGGGCGCCGGCGATGTGCGCGGGAATTTCCGGATCCAATTCGACGCCAGATTAAGTTCAGGCCGGATTTTTCCAAATACATAGAGCGATGCCTCGCAGCCGCAGAAGGCACGCGGGCAGCCCTCCGGCCGGCGGGCAATGACCGCGCCGCCATTGGCATCGACTGGGGTGCTTGCCTCTGCCCTGGCAGCGCGTGCCTGACCCGCCTGATCGGAACAGCCTCGCATGTCGCACGTAATCGTGTGGCGCTGCTGTTTGTGCCGCGGCGTCGCATTAGCGCTCACCACGAACGCAATCGAAAGCGCAATTGAAAGAAGCGCTGCAACCAATATCGTTTCTTTTTTCAAACTCGTACTCCATCCATCAAAACCGGTCAGGCCGTGTGACCGGTGTTTTCCGCTTTTCATTTTCATGTGAAGGGTGAACCAGTAGCCGCTTGCGACTGCAGTGGCTACTAAATCCGTCCGGTAAGCTGACCAGGTAAGGTAAATGTGAAAAGGAAGTGGCCTGAAACGACAACTTTTTGGCAAATTGGCTAGGCGCGACAGCCTCAGAGCAATTTTAATTCCTCAGCGCGGCATTTTCTTTCATAAACTTTCGGCGCGCATACGGGCCTCAAATGCGCGCATTTTCACGCGCTTTCGCCTATGCCTTCTGACGATCGTTATCGATCGGGATCACCTGCCCCGAGATCGCCTTAGCAGCGTCGGACGCGAGAAACACCGCCAGCTGCGCAATGTCCTTTGGGTCAACCATCGCCTTGATCGAGGCCGCCGCCAGAGCATCGGCCTTCACCTCCTCCAGCGAGCGGCCGCTGATCTGCGCGCGTCCCTGGAAAACGCGCACGATACGGTCCCCTTCGACCGCGCCGGGCGCGATTGCGTTGGCCCGGATACCCCATTCGCCGAGCTCCATCGCCAGCGTCTTGGTGAAACCGATGACACCCCACTTCGTGGCGGCATAGGGGCTGCGGTTTTGAAAGCCATAGCGGCCTGCAATCGAAGACATGTTGATGATGCAGCCCGCCTTCGATTTCTTCAGATGCGGGATGGCAAGCCGCGAGACGTCGAACATGGCCGTGAGGTTGACCGCGACGACCTTGTCCCAGTCGTCCGGCGGATAGTCGGCGATTGGCAATGTCAGGCCAGCAATGCCGGCATTATTGATGAGCACGTCAAGCCCGCCGAGCTTACCCACGGCCTCCGGCACCATCCGCTCGATCTCGGCGCGGCTCGCCATGTCGTAGCGGCGCGCGGTTATGCCAGGAATTTCCTTGGTGATGGCCGCAAGGGCCTTATCGTCGATGTCGCAGACGAAGACTTTGGCGCCATTCGCAGAAAAGGCGCGAGCAAACTCACGGCCGATGCCGGCAGCCCCGGCCGTTATCAGGACGCGTTGCGACATGATTCGGAGTGATCAGACCATACTGATCAGCGCGGGACAACGGCCCGCCCCCGGTTGGCCGGTACCGCGTTCACCCTTGAAAGGCCCGAATCGGCTAAGCTAGCGCTGTTGATTCGGTGCGCCCGGGCGGCTTGGCCCTGGAGCGGGTTTGCATTGGAGTGAGGTGCCCTGGTTCGAGTGAATTGAGGTGCAGTGCCGTGCGTTGGCAACACCATCGAGGGAGCTCTACGCCATGGCGAAGAAACGAAAGGCGGCGGCAAACAAACGGGCAAGTCGCAGGCGTCCCGCACGCCGGCGCGCGAGCGCGGATCAGACCGTCAACACACTGGTCATCTTGGTGGTGATCGTGATCGTGCTCGGTGGCCTCTACCTCTACGCACAGAACAAGAAGCAGGCAGCGCTGCTTCAAAGCATTTCGCCGGCGATCGCAGCTATCATAGCGCCGTTCAAGGCAGCGCTGGCACCTCAGGCTGTTGCGATTACGCCCGCAGCCCAGCCGGCGGCGGCGCTGGCACAGCAATCATCACAACCGCCCGAGCCCGCGGCGGGACCCGACGGACGCCAGCCGGTCGCCCTGATCGGACCAAAATAAGAGGTAAAGTCAGGCCAGGACGCCGCCGCTTTCGCTCAGCTGCGCGATGCGCTTGCGCAGGGCTGCTTTTTCGGCCTCGCAGTCCCGCAGCCGGTTCACCCATTCGAGCGGCACCGGCACATCTTGGTTGTACTCACTCAGGAATACGACGCCGGCCTCATTCGGCGCGCGCCATATCATGCGCGCGCGGAATGAACGCTCGTTGCGCGCGATCTTCAGATCGAACTGATCCGGCACGGCGGCGGTGTTGCTGAACGTGACTTTGGCGCCGCCGGCCGACAGATTACGTACTTGGCAATCCATCGTCGACGCACGTTTGTTGAAGGCGATCACGCCGCCAAGCAGCGTGCGCGAGCGGGCGGCTTTCCGTTTTTCAACCACTGACTTGCTCCGGACGAATTTCGCGACAAAGATATCAAGGAGCAGACGCGCGACAAATCGACCGAACGCACAAAATGCGCGTTAGCGTTAAGTGCAATGGTTACCGGGGCTCAGTTCTGGCAGCGCGTGACCGAGATAACACGCTCGCCGCCATCTTCAGACCGGACCGTCATCGGCTGCTGGACGCGCTGGCATGGCCGGGATACTTCGACCGCTACCGCGACCGGCACAGCAACCGTTTCGGTAGCGGCAGGCTGTGTCGCGTACACGCCGCCATAGCCGGCATAGCCGGCGTACCACCACTTGTTGTTCTGCCACCAAATCTGACCGTTATTCATCGCGTACCACCAGTTGTTATTGTTGTTCTTCCACCACTGGCCTTTATGGTTCATCGCGTGGTGACCGTGGCCACCAAATTTAAAACCGGATCCGCCCTTCCCGCCGCCAGGCCCCGACACGGCAGTGCCAGGCTGGGCAAGAAACAGAACCGCTATGGCGGCCACCGCGAATGGGATCCTTTTCATAAAATTATCATTCAATAATCCGCATCCCGGTTCAAGGCATGGGCGCAAAAAACCCTGCGCTCGGAGGGTCCAACTCGCCGTCGGATGGTGAAAACAGCCCGATTCCGTCGCACTTGGAGCAAAATTTGTCTTCCGGATGCAGCCCCGCGCGACAACGGCGGCACAAAATTGTGGGGGCTAGCGCACTTTCTCGACCATATGGAGGACGCTAAGCGTAGAAAAATACGCCAAACGCCTGAACATGGCGGGGCGATTTCACACGATAAGAAACAGCATTGTTGCAGCGGCAGTCGCGGTGTTGAGTGCGTTACCGTCGCAAGCCGAGACGGTCGACATCATCGACGATCGTGGCGGCGCCAGCATCAACTACGTTGCGCGCTGGGCCCAATATCGCCGAGATCGAGTTCATGTACGAATTGCCGGTCCGTGCGAATCCGAGTGCACAATGGTCATCGGCCATCTGAACCGCGAACATATATGTGTCACGCCGGAGGGCAGTTTTGGGTTCCGCCTCGCCGACCTGCCCCACGGAACAGCAGTGGTGTGGCGATCGTACCCGACCGACATCAAGGTTTGGCTCAGCCGGCACGGCGGCCTGACGCATGAGCTCATCTGGCTGCGGGCCCCGGAAGTGTACCGCTTCTTCCGCCGATGTGAGGAATGGCAGCGCTACTCTTCTTTTTCGGTCGTAAAATAAAGCGGATAGCCTTTCGCGCGGCCCATCTCGGTCGCTTCCTTCGCCTTGGTTTCTGCGACGTCGCGCGTATAGACAGCGATCACGCAGGCACCCCTTTGGTGCGCAGTCAGCATCACCTTGTAGGCATGACTTTCGTTCATGCGGAACACCGCCTTGAGCACGAGCACAACGAATTCGCGCGGCGTGTAGTCATCATTCAGCAGAATAACCTTCCACAGCGGCGGACGCTGTGTCTTTGACTTTACCTTGGTTCGTGGCTTCTCGACGGTCTTCTGGTTCACCCGGAATCCCCCTGAGCGAACACCCGGTCACAAACGCTATTGTGCCCCCGGCTTCGACCGCATTCCATTCAACTTTGCTTCCTTCTCCGCCAGCAGTTTCCATCCGCCGGCATCGCAATGACCATCGCTGGGAATTGGAGTCGGGGATTCGACCCCGCTGACGTCCATCGGAAGCAGCTGATTTATTCGCCTCGCCACAACACCGCGCTATTTGTCCTTGCCCGGCGTGACCATCGTTTTCGACGAGCCTTCCGGAGCAGGCTGCATGCCGGGCGGGCTTTGACCCTGCGGGGCTCTCCGGGCCTGCGCCACCGGACCCGGTTTCGAGCGGGCCGGTCCAACCTTGCGGCTGCTTCTGCCCGGTGGTCTCCGGGGTCTCCTGCCGGCCTGTGCTGTAGCCAGATTTGTCGTCCGGCTTGTCGTCGGCCCGCACTGACATGGATGTAGTAAAAGTGCCGAAGCCGGGTTCCATCCGACGGAGGCTCAAATGCTTTATCTGACCGCCAAAGCCGCGTTGTCCGGTCTCATCATTGCCGTCGTCTCGGAAGTGGCGCGCCGGTCGCCGACCCTCGGTGCACTGATCGTTTCGCTCCCGCTGATTTCGATCCTTGGCATTTTGTGGCTGTGGCATGATACCAGCGATGCCGAGCGCATTGCAGCGCACGCGCAGTCGACGTTCTGGTATGTCCTTCCAACGCTCCCGATGTTTCTTGTGATGCCAACAATGCTGCGGCACGGAATCGGTTTTTGGCCAACGCTTGCAGTGTGCTGCGTGCTCACTTTCGCGCTTTATCTTGCAACAATCTGGACGCTGGGAAAATTCGGCATCACACTTTGATGCAGCGCAGTAAATTTAAATTCGAATCAGCTCGAAAATTTTTGATTCGAGCTCATCATTCTGCCGCAAAAACTTCACGAGCCGCAGGCAAGGTATGTCAACGCTCCTGCTTCATTCGCGCAGCCATTGCACTAGCGTTGGAAATGCAAAACAGCGTGGGGTACGGGGCCACGTAAAAAAATATTGGTCGGGAGGAAGCCCCATGGAAGTGTCCCGCGATATCGCAAAGTTTGCGCGCTCGCGACCGGTGATTGAATGTGCCCAGTGCGGTGAGCGCATCTACATTCCCGAATGGTCCGAATGCCTCGAAGGGAGTCGCGTGCGCCACCTGTGGCAATGCGACGCCTGCGGCACGTCATTCGAGACCACGGTGCGCATAGCCGCGGCGTAAATTGCGCCGATTGACCGTATTTTTTCACGGAATTTTGCGCAGCAGGCTGAATGCCGGCACGCTATAGTGCCGGCATGATCGACCGCCGACATTTCGTTGCACTCGCCGCCATCCCCCTCACCGGACTCGGTGCCCGAACGTCTCAGGCAACCGGCATGAGTCGCGTGACGGCCTACGCCTTCACGTTCAAGGGCCTCGATGGTGACGATATCCTGCTCTTGTCCTATGCGGGCCACCCGTTGCTGGTGGTCAATACGGCCTCCCAATGCGGCTACACCCCACAATATGCGGGCCTCCAGAAGCTCTGGACCCGCTACCGCGACCGCGGGCTGATCGTGCTGGGTGTGCCGTCGAACGATTTCGGCGGGCAGGAGCCGGGCGGCAAAAGCGAGATTCATGCGACCGCCCAGGGGACGTACCGCGTCACCTTTCCGATCACCGAAAAGGTCGCCGTGAAGGGCAAAGATGCCCATGCATTCTTCAGGTGGGCGGCGGCCGACCGGCCGCTCGATGCGCCGCGCTGGAATTTTCACAAGTATCTCGTCGGACGCGACGGCCAATTGAAGGCGGCGTTCACGTCAGCGGTTGAGCCGACGGATCCGCTTGTGGTCGCCGCCATCGAGAAAGAACTCGCCGGCGCATAGCCGCAGCGAATCAACTGGGCTGACGCTTTCGCTCGCCTTGCAAGCGGAAATCTGTTGTCACAATACTGAAAAATTCGATTGACGAATCGCCGTGGGCATGACGGATTGTTATCACGATATTCGGTCACGTGGGTCGGCAAGAATCAATATGCCGATCCGTAAAGAGGTTCCTCCCGCGTGGCGTTTTAACTGGGCGGCCGCAAGGCCGCCCCTTTTCATTTTGGCAAATCGCCGGCGCTGGCCTAGGCAGATACAGCCGTGCGCTCGCCACCGAACTCGAGTCCGGCCGGTTGTAAGGGGTCGAGAGCTTCAACGAGCTGCAGGAACGAGCTTCCAGGCAAAGGCGGTGCGAAGACATAACCCTGCGCCGCACGCACGCCAAGCGTCCGCAAATGCATGACCTGCTCGAAATTCTCGACCCCCTCCGCAACCACATCCATGCGCATGTTGCGTGCGAGATCGACAAGCGTCTCCACGATGGTCGTCGAATTGCGATCAGTACCGATGGCATCTACGAACATTTTGTCGATCTTGATGATGTCGACACCAAGCTTCAGCATGTAGGAAAGGCCGCTGTGACCCGTGCCTACGTCGTCGATTGCAATGCGAACGCCAAGACCTTGCAGGGCGGCGATGGTCTGCCGGGTTTCAGTGAAATTTTCGATCGGATCGCGCTCGGTGACTTCGAGTACGACCTGCGAGAATTTAATTGGCGATCTCACAAAGATATCGCGCACATCCTTGACGATTGACGGCTCGCTGAAAAGCTTGCCTGCAAAGTTGAACGAAATCCTCAGGTCCGGACGGCGCCCGAGCGCGGGACCGACTTCGATGCATACCTTGCGCATAAGGCTACGTGTCAGATCGTCGATGAGGTCGCTCGATTCCATCAGCGGAATAAATGAACCCGGCAGGACGAGCGTGCCGTCCGACTTGCGCCAACGAACCAATACTTCTGCGCCGCGCAGCTGACCCGAGCGGATGTCGACGATGGGTTGGTAATACGGGATGAATTCGCCCGCTTCGAGCGCACGCTCGATTTCCGCCACGGGATTTCGGGGTGAACGACGCGGGATCAGCACCACAAATCCCGTGACGGTTATCATGATGACGCCGGCCGTAAACAGACTGAACCATTTGAGGTTGGCGTGCTCCGCCTCGATCCGCGCTCTCGGACTGAGGACTTCGACATCAAAACCGAATTTGTTTGACCTTATGTCAGCACTGAAATTTGCGCTCTCGCTCTCGGCTTTCCGGCCACCGACCTCCCCGATCGTAGCGCCCTGTGCGGTCACGATACGCGCGTAGCCGCTGAAAGGGCCACCACCCGTCGACACCTGCGGCAAGAACAACACCGTCGGCACCAGCGCACTGATGCTGTTGTGAGCGGAGCCGACATCACGCCCCAAGCGCACCATTCGCTCGCCGCCCGGCAGAGATATTATGTCAAGGCGATATCCGCCCGCACCGACCAACGGCTCGGATGAGACCACTTCCCGCTCGCCGGGAGGCAGGCCGAGATGATTGCAAAGCGTCTTGCCGTCGGGGCCAATGATGGCGATTTCCTTGACAGGAATCGTGCTGAAGGCGGCACGGCGCATCGCCTCCATATCCTGCTGATCGCACGAGCTAACGCCCGCTGCGGCCAGAGTGTCGAGCGTTCCGACCGCATCGCGGACGCGCGCCTCGGCAAGCGCTATTGCACGCTTGGCAGCCGTGCTCACCTCCGACTGACCCTGCCGTTCTATGAGATTGTCGAGCCAGAGATTAAAGGCGATGAACGGACCACCGGCGAGCAAGGCGCCGACGACGATCGCAAATAAATTCCGGCGCGTAACCCCGCGCACAAAAAACCCCATCCCGCCTCCAGCCAGGGGGCTCCATCCTGGTGCCTCGCCAGTCAGCCACGCCGCCGTAAAGACAACCTTAAGCTTAAGGGCGCGTAACCCCAGCTAATGCGGGAAATGGAACCAAGCCGTGGCGGTGGTTAGCGATAGGTTAAATTCGCAGCCTCGCCCCCGTCTGGCCCCGTTTGTAGCCGCCGCCGGTTGTGAGAGGATGCCGGCATGGAAGACGTTTTCCGACACGCCTATCGGCACAATATTTGGGGTGATCCGGAATCGGTTTCCGGTCCAGGATCTGGATTAGCCCGGACCAAGCAGTTTCGCGAACAGATTCCCTCCCTCCTCAGCGACCTGGAGGCGCCGTTTCTGCTCGATGCCGGTTGCGGCGATTTTAACTGGATGAGGGAAGTTCAGCCGATCGAGCAATATCTCGGCATCGACATTGTGCCCGAACTGATTGTTCACTGCCGGGAAAAATATAGCGCAGGACGACGAACCTTTATGCATGGAGATATAACGCGCGATGCGCTCCCGCGAGCCGACGTTATTCTGTGTCGGGATTGTCTCGTGCATTTTTCTTTTAAGGACATTTTCGCCGCAATTGATAATTTCAAGAAAAGCCAATCCCGCTATCTTCTCGCGACGACCTTTATTGCATTCTCGGAGAACCTCGACGTCGCAACCGGTGAGTGGCGTCGTCTGAACATGGAGCTACATCCTTTCAATTTCCCGCCTCCGGATCGGCTGATCGACGAATATTGCCCGCATCCGGACGGCGCAGATAAACGACTCGGGTTGTGGCGACTGGAGAACGTCCCCGACTGACCGAAATCATTGTGGCTTGCTGGGAGCGAGGCGCTTGGCCAACGGAGAGATGTGCTCACGAAACCGGATGACCTCTTGATAGAGTCCGGCGGCTACCTGCCTCTCCCCATAGCGTTCATAAATAGCCGGATGCTCAAAGAGCTGACCGATCTCCAAACCATATCGAACAGGGCGCAAGTACTCGATACGAAACATTTGTTCACCATGAGTGCTCACGATCCTCTCTAAATCAACGGCAAGTTCGGTATAGTTTTTGGCCGCTGTTAATTTGCGGCGATAAGCGTCGTCGTCAAGAACAAGCCGTACACCTTCGGACTCGTTATCCGAATGTTCATACGGCGGACCCTCGACGGGAAACTCAAAATTTCGTACTCGGCGACCCGCGGTCTGTTCAATTCGCAAAAGCGCCGCGTTGAGCACAAGCCGACACATGTCGTGACCCGGATTGACTCCCTCTACCGCATCACCGACGACGTATTCTATCCCTTGTTCATGCAGGATTCTCGCGATCTCGTCGGTCAAGGTGAGGAAAAAGTCTGCGTTCTGCGCAAGGATAGCTTCATACAGTTCACGGTCCGAGGTCCGGCCGTATAACGATCCGGGAGTCGCGTTCGCTTTGGATAGAACAGCCGTGGTCGATGCAAGTCGGGAATGATCTGTGTGGCCCGACCCATCCGTCAACACGAGTACGAGCGGCCGCGCTCGCTCTACCCAGTGATAGAGCCGCAATTCGTGGCCCGGGTGGGCGATCACCAGTGCTGAACGCCGGGATTCCCAGCGATAGGAAGGGTCGTCTCGCAATGGCACGGCTGGAACCCCCGCTACAACACATCCAAGTCATTTTTTCGCATGGCCGCTCAAGACTTGTCGAGACTACCAAACGTCTTTCTGCCGCACGCAGAGGCACTTGAGAAAAGTCATCGACAACTATATCAGTGTCTTATGCTGCGCTCGATGCGGCCCGTGAGATGGCGCTCAAACCCACGTCGATCCATTGGTTGCTGATAAAGACTTAGGCCGCGTAAGGTGGCTTGCAGAACGTTGCGGTCTGCCACCAACAGACGTTTTTCCCCAACTCGCAAGTAAACTTTTGGAAGAAGGACTGACTGCGGCGACGGCACACTGCTGCTGGTGGGCACGCAATGCAAACCCAAACGGGCAATTTGCTGCAGCGATGCGCCAATGGTCAGAAATGACGGACGACGCCCTCGCCGCTGCGCTTAGACACAAAGACTACGACGGTCTCCTGTATATCGCCGACCACGAGGTCATCGGTCACCTTTTCTTCCAACGTCATGGTTCTGAGTTGCACGGGTTTGCCGTGTGGGTTGCCGAGCCCTATCGGGAAAAGAAATGGCCGACAACTTTCTCGCTGCCGACAACCTTCACGCTGGACTTTATCGCCTACGCATCGCAATGCCCCGATATCGAGCAGGCAAGAATTGGCGCTGGCGACAGCCTCCTCACTTACCGTCTGCTCGCGCCACTGATGCCCTCCTTGACAGAATTAGGCTGGCGAACGACTGGAGGTGGTTGGGTCGATTTCGAAAGGCGCGAGAGTCAAAACTCAACTTGACCCCTCGTGGGAATGGTGCCGGCAGACCAGACCATTGAGCTGACGTGTCTTTGAATAAGTGAGCGTTGACTTGTGTTGGACCTAACGAGTTAAGAGGCTTTTTATTTTACCTCTAATTCGGCGCCCGAGTTTCATTGATTCTTGGTAGGCTTGAAACGAAGCTTTGAATTCCACCTCCATGGCTGCTCGCTCACGGGCTACCTCTACCTCCCTGGCGGCTCGCGCGCGGACGACCTCTGCCTCCCTGGCCGCTCGTTCGAGAGTTGCCAGTAAGCGAAACGCTTGGTTCATCCGACTGAGCCACATATCATTGCCGACAGGCGCGACAAGGCCCTGGCTGATCACG
>Ga0207682_10000102_pt1 | contig 38757 bp, 40 predicted proteins | sample KBSM63metaG_FD_184332 | JGI IMG/M metagenome (GOLD analysis project Ga0207682, IMG submission 184332) | Miscanthus rhizosphere microbial communities from Kellogg Biological Station, Michigan, USA - KBS M6-3 metaG (SPAdes) (version 2) | ecosystem: Host-associated > Plants > Roots > Rhizosphere >... | reverse complement strand
GCTCTGGGCGATCTCTTCACTGCCGACCACTACGAGCGGACGGTTCATGCGCTTGGGAAGGCTTATCGGGATGTGGTGCGGGGGTTCAGGGGGGAATTCGGGAATCCGCCTGATCTTGTCGCCTATCCCAAGGACGAGTCCGAGATCGAGGCGGTGTTGGAGTGGTCCGAGGCGGAGGGGGCCGCGGTGGTGCCGTTTGGGGGCGGGACGAGTGTGGTCGGCGGAGTGGAGGCGCGACTTGGCGACAGGCCTGTTGTCTCTCTCGATCTGAAGCGGCTCGATCGCGTGCTTGAAGTGGACGCCGAGTCTTTGGCGGCGCGGATTCAGGCGGGGGCTCTGGGGCCGGGGTTGGAGGAGCAACTGAAGGAGCACGGGCTGACGTTGCGGCACTTTCCGCAGAGCTTCGAGTACTCGACCTTGGGTGGTTGGATCGCGACGCGGGCGGGCGGGCACTTCGCGACGCTCTACACGCACATCGAGGACCTGGTCGAGTCGGTGCGGGCGATTACGCCGCGGGGGACCTGGGAGAGCAGGCGGTTGCCCGGCTCGGGGGCCGGGCCCTCGCCCGACCGGGCGCTGGTCGGCTCGGAGGGGATCCTCGGCGTGATCGCGGAGAGCTGGGTGCGGGTGAGGCCGCGGCCGCGCTTCAAGACCTCCGCCGGCGTCGAGTTCGATGACTTTCCCGCCGCGGTCGCGGCTGTGCGCGAGATCTCCCAGTCAGGGCTGAACCCCTCCAACTGCCGCTTGCTCGACGCGCTCGAGGCGGGGACGACGGGCGCCGGCACAGGTGAGAGGCACCTGCTCGTGCTCGGCTTCGAGTCGCCGGGGCTGCCGGTTGACGAGCCGATGCGGCTGGCGCTCGACATCGCCCAATCGCACGGCGGCGTCCCCAACTCGCCACCGCCGGGTCGCAAGCCCGCCGGCGGCGACGGCGACGAGGGCGGTAAGTCGGCCGTCGACACCTGGCGCGGTGCCTTCCTGCTCGCGCCCTACCTGCGCGACACCTTCGTCGCCTGCGGCGTGCTCAGCGAGACCTTCGAGACGGCGATCACCTGGGATCGCTTCGAGGAGTTCCACGCCACCGTGACCGAGGCGGTGAGGACCAAGGTGGCCGAGGTCTGTGGCACGGCGGCCGAGGGTGCCGGGGCACCGCGGGTCAGCTGCCGCTTCACCCACGTCTACCCCGACGGCCCGGCGCCTTACTTCACCGTGATCGCTCCGGCAATTCGCGGCGGCGAGGTCGAGCAATGGGATGAGATCAAGGTTGCCGCGGGAGAGGCCCTGATCGAGGGCGGCGGCACGATCACCCACCATCACGCCGTCGGTCGCGATCACCGTCCTTGGTATGACCGCCAGCGCCCCGCGCCTTTCGCCGCCGCTCTGCGCGCCGCCAAGGCGGAGCTCGACCCTGCCGGGATGCTCAATCCGGGCGTGCTGATCGATCCCTGACCGCAGTGCAACGCTTTCAGGGTCATATAGACCCGAAATGCGTTGCACCTGCCCAGGAGCCCGCTTCACGGTTCGCCTACCGGCCTGAGCGCTACCCTTTCGCGACCGCTTCTCCCCGGCCGGGTACCTGTCGCCTGTCTCTCCCCGGCGCTCCAGATGGAAACCATCACTTCCGAACAGCCGACAGTTCCGGCTACCGCCGCCGAAGCCCCGCCGCCGCTGGGGGAGCCCGTGACGCCCCGGCGCTCGCCGCTGCGGGCAGCGATCAAGACCGGTCGGCCGCAGGAGTGGATCAAGAACGTCTTCGTCTTCGCCGGGCTGCTCTTCTCCGGCAAGTTCAACCAGTCGCACGAGGTCTTCGAGGCGTTCCTCACCTTCGTCGCCTTCTGCCTGATCTCCAGCGCCGGCTACTACGTCAACGACCTGATCGACGTCGAGCTCGACCGCAACCACCCGAAGAAGCGCTTCCGGCCGCTGGCGGCGCGCGAGCTCTCCGAGGGCACGGCCAAGCTGATCGCGCCCGGGCTGGCGATCGTCGCGATCGCGATCGGCTTCGCCGCGGTCAACTGGGAAGTCGGCCTGATGGTGGTCGGCTACGGCATCGCCCAGATGGCCTACAGCCTCGGCCTCAAGCAGATCGTGATCGTCGACGTAATGACCCTGGCCGGCCTATTCATCCTCCGCGTCGCCGCCGGCGCCGTCGCCGTCGACGCCCACGCCTCCGAATGGCTGCTGCTCTGCACCGGCATGTTCGCCCTCTTCCTCGGCGTCACCAAGCGCCGCCAGGAGGCCGTCTCCGAGCTGCACGAGGGGACCAGCAGCCGCCCGGTGCTGGAGCACTACTCGCTGCCCTTCCTCGACCAGATGGTCGCCATGGTCACCACCGGCACCGTGATCAGCTACTCGATCTACGCGGTCAACTCGCCGCTGATCGGCAACCAGATGATGTGGACGATCCCCTCCGTCCTCTACTGCGTCTTCCGCTACCTCTACCTGATCTACGACCGCGCCGACGACCGCTCCACCGCCGCGATCGTGGTCGACGACAAGCCGCTGATCGCCGGCGCCCTCAGCTTCGCCGTGATCGCCTTCCTGCTGCTCTACGCCTTCAACTAGGCCGGCGCTCTAGATACCCGCCCCGGGCGGGTCTCCCTGGCCCTCCATCAGGTAGAAGCGGGCGCGGCCGATCTCCTCGTCGTTGACGTGGACGACGGCGGCGTGGGGGCCGGCGGTGGAGAAGGTGACGGTGGTGCCGATCGACATCACCAGGCGCTGGTCCTGGCCGGCGGGCATGCCGGGCGGGCGGCCGGTCTCGAAGTCGGCAGAGAGACCCTCGCCGAGCTCGACCCCGTCCGGGTCGTGGATGACCACGCTGAGGTTGTGCGGCTGATTGGTCTCGCTCCAGCCGACGTCGAGGCCGAGGGTGATGTGAAACCCCCATTCGTGCGGCAGCTCGGGCAGGCGCAGCACGTTCCAGCCGCCGCCGACCATGTAGAGCTTGCCGTTCACCGACTCGGCGTGGTCGGCAAGCATGAGGAAACCGATCTCCATCGGGTCAGGATACGGGCGAGCGGTTCGAGGGCGGGGCCGGGCTCAGTCGGGGGTGACCGCGAGGTCGGAGAGCAGTTCGGTCTTGCCCTCGCGTTGGAACTGGAGGTCGATCGTCTCGTTCTTGCGGTAGGTGCCGAAGAGCCCCAGGTACATCGCCAGCCAGCGCCCGGTGCCGACCTTCTCCTTGACTATCTGCCGGGTGAAGACGATCTCGCCCGCCCGCACCTCGTAGTCCTCGCCCTCGCTCTGCTCGACCCCGTTGATGAAGACGACGTAGGGAGCTTCCGCCCCGGCCGGCAGCTTCACCCGCCGCCCGGCCGCGAAGCTCCCCTTTGGAATCTCAGCTTCAGCCATCGCCTTCGAGAGTCTCCCGCACCAGGTCGAAAGGCGTCTCGTGCTTGCTCGGATCGAGCTCTTCCCGCCTCATTCCACCCCTGTAGGGCATGAAGGTCCCATCCCCCCGCACGTCGATCCCGGCGATGGGCTTGTGAAGCAGGCCCTTGCCGCTCAGCTGCAACCGCGCCTGAACCTGATCCCCCGGCTTGAAGTCCCTCAGCACCGACGTCGGCTCGGCCGGCCCCTCAGCCCGAATCTCCAACGCCCGAGCCCTCATCGCCTTCACAGCCTCGCCAAGCTCATCGAATGAGGCGTGCTCTACGTCAGAACCGTTCCGGACGGTCAACTTCCACTTCGGACGAGCCACGAAGCGGAGCGTATGCGACCGGCCCCTCCCCGAGTTGCGTGCGTTACGCCCCGCGTCGCGGCCGCTTGGGTCGACGCGCCGGCGGCCCGACGATCTTCTCGGGTCCCTGGCGATCGTCCACCTGGAGGTACTCGCGCTCGCGCGCGCCGGTGTAGATCTGGCGCGGCCGGGCGATTTTCTGCTCGGGGTCGTCCTTCATCTCCATCCACTGCGCGACCCAGCCGGCCGTGCGGGGGATGGCGAAGATCACGGTGAACATCTCGGTCGGCACGCCGAGCGCCTCGTAGATGATCCCCGAGTAGAAGTCGACGTTGGGGTAGAGCTTGCGCGAGGTGAAGTACTCGTCGTCGAGCGCCTGCTTCTCCAGCTCCTGGGCGATCTCGATCAGCGGGTTGTACTCGGTCGCCTCGAAGATCTCGTCGAGGTGCTGCTGGATGATCCGCGCCCGAGGGTCGTAGTTCTTGTAGACGCGGTGGCCGAAGCCCATCAACTTCTCCTCGCGCTCCTTCACCTTCTTGAGGAAGTCGGGGATGTTCTCGACCGAGTCGATCCGCCGCAGCATCCGCAGCACCGCCTCGTTGGCGCCGCCGTGCAGCGGCCCGTAGAGCGCCGCGACCCCGGCGGCGACGGCCGAGTAGGGGTCGACGTCGGAGGAGCCGACGCCGCGCACCGCGTTGGTCGAGCAGTTTTGTTCGTGGTCGGCGTGGAGGATGAAGAGGACGTCGAGCGCGTGCGAGAGGGCCGGCTTGGGCACGTGCTTGGCTTCGGTCTTCTTGAACATCATCGAGAGGAAGTTCTCGGCGAAGCTGAGGTCGTTGTCGGGGTAGACGTAGGGCAGCCCCATGTTGTGGCGGTAGGAGAAGGCGGCCAGGGTCGGCACCTTGGCGATCAGGCGGACCGCCGCCATGTAGCGCTCTTCCTCGTCTTCGGTGTGCTTGGCGTCGGGGTAGAAGGTCGAGAGGGCGCCGACGCCGGCGAGCAGCATCCCCATCGGGTGGGCGTCGTAGCGGAAGCCCTCGAAGAACTGCTTGAGGTCCTCGTGGACGAAGGTGTGGTGGGTGATGTCGTAGACCCAGCGATCGAGCTGCGGCCCGGTCGGCAGCTCGCCGAAGATCAGCAGGTAGGCGACCTCGAGGAAGGTCGACTTCTCGCAGAGCTGCTCGATCGAGTAGCCGCGGTGTTCGAGGATCCCGGCATCGCCGTCGATATAGGTGATCGCCGAGCGGCAGGACGCCGTGTTGGTGAAGGCCGGGTCATAGGCAAGCATCCCGAATTCGTCCTCGTCGACCTTGATCTGCCGCAGGTCCATCGCCCGCACGGTGCCATCGGTGATAGGCAGCTCATACGTCTTGCCGGTGCGGTTGTCGGTGACGCTGAGCGTCTCGGAATTGGGCTCGACCGCGCCGTCGTTGGCCTGCTGTCCTACTTCCTGCTGGGTGGCCATGCCCACCTCCTCATCACTTGCTTGCTGGTCTCCCCGATTCTCGCAGTTCGGGGCGAGCGGCCATGTTATGCGCCTGCTACTGAGGGGATGGCAGCGGCTCGAAGCTGGTCATCGCATGCAGCTGCTGGAAGCGCTCCTCGATCTCCTCGCGGCTGAGGCCGGCGACGCGCTCGGTTCCGAACTGCTCGACGTTGAAGGAGGCGAGCACGGTGCCGTAGCCCATCGCCCGCCGCAGGCAGGCCTCGTCGAGCTCGCCTTCCTGGCTGTCGAGGTAGCCGATGAAGCCGCCGGCGAAGCTGTCGCCGGCGCCGGTCGGGTCGCGCACGTCCTCGAGCGGGAAGCCGGGCAGGGCGAAGAAGCCGTCGCCGGTGAAGAGCGCGGCGCCGTACTCGCCCTGCTTGGCGACCACCGCGCGCGGGCCGTGGTCCATCACCGCGCGGGCGGCGCGGGCCAGGTTGGACTCGCCGGTCAGCTGGCGGATCTCGGCGTCGTTGACGATCAGGCAATCGACCTCGGCGATCGCCGCCAGCAGCGAGTCCTTGGCGGTCTCGATCCAGAGGTTCATCGAGTCGAGGGCGGAGAAGCGGGCCGCGCCGCACTGGGCGCGCACCTGGCGCTGCAGGTCGGGCTGGATGTTGGCGAGGAAGAGCGTGTCGGCGGCCTGCGAAGCGGGCGAGAGCTTTGGCTCGAACTCGCCGAAGACGCCGAGCTGGGTGTCCTCGGTGTGGGCGACGTTGAGGTCGTACTCGTAGCGACCGCGCCAGAAGAAGGACCGCCCGCCTGCGACCCGCTCGATGTCGTCGGTGATCACGCCGCGGCGCTCCAGCACCTCGAACTCGCCCGGCCCGAAGTCATCGCCGACCGGTCCGACGGGGCGCACCTCGGTGAAGAAGCTGGCGGCCAGCGAGAAGTGGACGGCAGCACCGCCGAGCATGCGGTCGCGCTCTCCGAAAGGGGTCTTGACCGAGTCGAATGCGATTGAGCCGACGACCGTCAGGGACATAAATCGGAGCGTATAGGGAGTCGGGGGTGCCTCGTCGGCGCAACAGCGGGGAGGCGCCGTCGAGGCACGCCCGACTCCCTTTCCCCGGCGCGACTATGGTTCCCCGCCGTGAGGGCGGTCCAAATAGACGAGTTCGGCGGGCCGGAGAAGCTTCGGCTCGTCGATGCAGAGGATCCGCGACCCGGCGAAGGGGAAGTTTTGATCGACGTCGCGCGGAGTGGGATCAACTTCGCCGACACGCACGCGACTCACAACGACTATCTCGCGGAGCAGACCCTGCCGCTGATTCCCGGCGGTGAGGTGAGCGGGCGCACGGCCGATGGCCGCCGCGTCGCGGCGCTGCTCGCCAGCGGCGGTTACGCGGAGAAGGTTGCCGTGCCGGAGTCGATGCTGATTCCGGTCCCCGACGAGGTCGACGACGACAAGGCCGCCGCGCTGCTGCTGCAGGGATTGACCGCAATGGCGATGATCGGGCGCTGCGCCCGGGTCGAGCCGGGGGAGACCCTGGTCGTGGAGGCCGCTGCCGGCGGCACCGGCGCGCTCGCGGTTCAGCTCGGCAAGCGCGCGGGAGCCAAGGTGATCGGGCTCGCCTCCAGCGAGGAGAAGCGGGCCCTGGTCGAGCGGCTTGGCGCCGATGCCACCGTCGACTCGCGCGCCCCCGAGCTCGGCGCGGCGATTCGCGAGGCCAACGGCGGTGCCCGCGTCGACGCGGTCTTGCATATGAGCGGGGGCGACGCCTTCGACGAGGAGCTCGGCATCTTGGCGCCGCTCGGTCGCATGGTCGTCTTCGGCATCGCCTCGCGCGAGCAGCGCGAGGTCTCGACCGCGGCTCTGCTGCGCGGCTCGAAGGCGGTGGTCGGCTTCTGGCTCGCCCACCTGCTGGCGCGCCGGGACCTGGTCGCGCCGATGATCGGCGAGCTGCTCGGCATCGCCGCCTCGGGAGAGCTCGAGGTCACGGTCGGCGGCGTCTACCCGCTGTCCGAAGCCGCCCGCGCCCACGAAGACCTGATCGCTCGTCGCACCAGCGGCAAGCTCGTCTTGGATCCGTCGAAGTGATCTCCTTCAAAGAGCTCGGGCTCTCGCCGCAGATCCAGCAGGCCCTCGACGAGCTCGGCTTCGACGAGCCGACGCCGATCCAGGATCAGGCGATCCCGGAGCTGCTCGGCGGGCACGACGTGATCGGCCAGGCGCAGACGGGCACCGGCAAGACGGCCGCCTTCGGCCTGCCGCTGCTGCAGTACCTCGACCCCGACAACGACGAGGTGCAGGCGGTGGTGCTGACGCCGACCCGCGAGCTCTGCATCCAGGTGACCCAGGCGTTGCGCTCCTACGCCGAGCACCTCGACGTCGAGATCGTCGCCGTCTTCGGCGGCGCGCCGATCAAATCGCAGCAGGCGCAGCTGCGCTCGGGCGCCCACGTCGTCGTCGCCACGGTCGGCCGGATGATGGACCTGATGAGCCGCCGCTCGCTGGTCCTCACCGCGGCCCGCTACGTCGTCCTCGACGAGGCCGACGAGATGCTCGACCTCGGCTTCATCGAGGACGTCGAGAAGATCCTCCGCATGTGCCCGAGCGGCCGCCAGACGGCGCTCTTCTCGGCGACGATGCCGCCGCCGGTCAAACGCCTCGCCGAGAGCTACATGTATGACCCGACCACGATCTCGATCACGCCGAAGACGCTGACGGTCGACGCGATCGCCCAGGCCTACGTCGAGGTCGGGGCCAAAGAGAAGGCGGCGAAGCTGGTCGAGCTGCTGAAGATCGAGGAACCCGAGCAGGCGATCATCTTCTGCCGCACCAAGATCGGCGCCGATCGCCTCGAGAAGACGCTGAAGAACAAAGGCCTCGACGTCAAGGCGCTGCACGGCGACATGAGCCAGGGCTCGCGCGACGGCGTGATGATTGCCTTCAAGGACCACCGGGTGCGGCTGCTGGTGGCAACCGACATCGCCGCCCGCGGACTCGACATCGAGCACGTCACCCACGTGATCAACTACGACGTGCCCGCCTCCTCAGAGGTCTACGTGCACCGGATCGGCCGCACCGGGCGCGTCGGCCGCACCGGGCGCGCGATCACTTTCGTCACCCCCGCCCAGCGGGATGAGATCGCTCGCATCGAGCGCGACGTGAAGACGACGATCGGCGAGTGGGAAACGCCGGAGGAGCGGCTCGAGCACGCGCCGCGGCCGCGACGGCGCGAGCGACGCAGCGAGCGTCCCGATGAGCCCGCGGCGAAGCCGACGCAGGATGTAGCGGCGACGGAGGCTGAGCCAGATGGCGTGACGGCGGAGGCGGGCGCCGGCGGAAGCTCCAGCTCAGGTAAGGCGACCAAGCTCTTCGTCAACCGCGGCGAGCGCTCCGGGATCACCGAGGAGGATCTGCGCTGGGCCCTGCGCGAGGGCGCCGTCCTGCCCGAGGAGGCGATCCACGACGTCCACGTCTTGCACCGCTTCTCCTTCGTCCACGTCGATCCCGAGCTGGCCGAGCGCACGGTCGAGTACCTCGACGGCACCAAGGTCAAAGGCAAGGAGATCCGGCTCGAGGTCGCGAAGAGCTGAGCCGCTGCCCGGTTAGGTGGCAGTCAGCTCCGCGATGCGCGCAAAAAGCTGATCGAAGTCGATCGGCTTGGTGATGTAGCCGCTCACCTCGACGTCGGTGGGCGCGCCGGCGTCCATCTCGTCCTGGTGGGCACTGACGATCAGCACGGGGGTATCGACGCCGCCGGCGCGCAGCTCGCGCAGGGCGTCGATGCCGGACTTGCGCGGCATCATCGCGTCGAGCAGGAGGATGTCGGGTGGCGGCCCTTTCTGGATCGCTTCGATCACCTCGACGCCGTCCTCGGCGGTGACCACCTCGTAGCCCTCCATCTCCAGACGGGTGCGGAGGAGGAGCAGGATGGTCTCCGAGTCGTCGGCGATCAGTACTCGCGGGCTCATGCCGAACCGCCGTTGTAGGCGGGGAGCCAGACGCGGAAGGTCGAGCCGTGGCCCTCAGTGGATTCGACCGCGAGCGTGCCGCCATGCAGCTCGACCAGCGATTTTGAGATCGCCAGGCCGAGACCGGTGCCGCCGACGTACTGGGTCAGCCCGGCGTCGCCGCGGGTGAAGCGCTCGAATATGTGCTCTAGCTGGTCGGCTGCCATCCCGGGCCCGTCGTCGCTGACGGCCAGCTGCACTCCATCAGCCTGACCGGTCGCCGTGACGAGAATCGACGCTCCTTCGGGACAGTACTGGTGCGCGTTGGTAAGAAGATTTACGAGGACCTGACGGATGCGGTCGCGGTCGACGTTCACTTGAGGCAGGCCCGGTTGGATCTCCTGCGCCAGCGCCTGGCCCTTCGCCTGGGTTTGGCTCAGCATCGTGCGCACGGGGTCTTCGACCACCGCGGCGACGTCGCTGGGAGCGGCCTTGATCGTCAGGCGGCCGGCGTCGCTGCGGGCGAGGTCGAGCAAGTCGTTGAGCAGGCGCACCAGGTGGCGCGTGTTGTCGAGGATGATCTCGACCGTGTCCGCCTGCTTGGGCTCGAGCTTGTCGCGCTCGAGCATCAACAGCTCGGCGAAGCCCTGCACCGAGGTGAGTGGGCTGCGCAGCTCGTGTGAGGCAGTGAGCACGAACTCGTCCTTCATCGTTTCCAGTTGGTCGCGTTCGCCGGCGCGGCGCTGCAGTTCCGCGGCCATTTCGTTGAAGGCCGAGCCCAGCGCGGCGGTCTCGGAGAGGCCACCGACTTTGACCCGGGCGTTGAGGTCGCCGGCGGCGAGCTGTCCGGAGGCATCGACCAGCTCCTCGAGTGGACGCCGCATCGAGGAGATCAAGCCGCTGAAGAGCAGCGCCGCGCCGGTCAGCCCGGCGATCAAGCCAGCGCCGACCAGCAGCGCGGTGTCGCGGGTCTCGCCGCCGATGTCGTCGCGCAGGTTCTGGCGCTTGCGCTGCTGGTTGAGGATCACCGTCCGGGCGGCCGCCGGGTGATCGCCGCCGGCGAGCCGGTTCCGCGCCGCGATCTCGACCTGGTAGGAGCGCGCGGTGGAGTCCTCGAAGTCCTGGCGCTGCTGCAGAAAGCGGGCGACGCCGACCACGGCGAGGCCGGTGAGCACCGCGAAGGCGATCGCGAAGCCGATCGTAAGCCGGTTGGCGAGCGATGGGCTGAGACGAAAGCGGCGTCGGGAATATGCTTGGCCCGCGATGGGGGACGAGGCTACAGGCACGGCTAACGGGATTTCCGGAGCGCCGGAGGGCATCGATCAGGCCCGGGTCGAGGCATGGTTCGCTGAGCACGTACCCACTGCGAAGCCTCCTCTCACCTTCGAGCGGATCTCCGGCGGGCACTCGAATCTCACCTACGGGGTGCGCGACAGCGCCGGCGGGCGTTGGGCCCTGCGCCGTCCCCCGCTCGGCAAGCGGCTCGGCTCAGCGCACGACATGGGGCGGGAGCATCGAGTGGTCTCGGCTTTGGCGGAGACGCCGGTGCCGGTCGCGCCGATCGCCGGCTTCTGCGAGGACGAGAGCGTCAACGGTGCGCCCTTCTACGTGATGGAGTTCGTCGAGGGCCCGATCCTGCGTGGCCTGGCCGAGGCTGACGCCTTTCCAGACGAGGCGGACCGGCAGGCGATCGGCGAGCGCGTGGTCGACACGCTGGTCGAGATCCACGCGGTCGACCCCGATGCCGTCGGGCTCGGCGACTTGGGCCGCAAGGAGGACTACGTCGCCCGCCAGCTGCACCGCTGGCAGGGCCAGTGGGAGAAGTCGAAGACACGCGAGCTGCCGGCGATCGACGCAGTGCACGAGCGCCTCGCCGCCCGCATCCCCGAGCAGGGCCCGGCGACGATCGTCCATGGCGACTACCGGCTCGACAACATGATCCTCACCCCACAGGGCGAGGTGGCGGCAGTGGTCGATTGGGAGCTCTGCACCTTGGGTGACCCACTGGCCGACGTCGGCCTGCTGATGGTCTATTGGCCCGAGCCGGGCGAAGAGACGATCGCCCTGGGCCAGCCCGCGACCCTGGCGCCCGGTTTCCCCAAGCGCGAGGAGCTGAAGGCCCGCTACGCCGAACGCTCCGGCCGCGACCTCTCCCAGCTCGACTTCTTCGTCGCCCTCGGCTACTGGAAGCTGGCGATCATCCTCGAGGGCGTCTACGCCCGCTACGCCGCCGGCCAGTACGGCAAAGTCGACCCCGGCATCGAAGCCTTCGCTCGCTTGGTAGAGCGCCTTGCGGAGGCCGCCGATGAGGCCGAGCGCCGCGGCTAGACGCAGCGTCCAGTCCGCTTGACATCTTTCCGCGCGGCCTGAAAGGGTCGACTGTTGCAGGAAAAAAGCGATGCGCACAGAAGTGCGCCCGTTGTACCCCCAACCCTCAAGGAGAGTAAATCCGTGAATAAGATTCGCAAGCGCATCACGTACGCAAACGTGATGTCTTCGATCGCCGTCTTCCTCGTCCTCGGCGGCGCCAGCGCATATGCCGCCAAGAAGATCGGCTCTAACGAAATCAAGGGCAACTCGATCACGACCGGCAAGATCAAGAAGAACGCCGTGACTGCGTCGAAGATCAAGAAAAACTCGATCACCACGGCCAAGATCGCAAACGGTGCAGTGACCGGAGCGAAGATCAATTTCAATTCGCTGGGCACGGTTCCGAATGCGAACCACGCGAACACCGCCGACACAGCGGCAAAGACCAGCCAGATAGGCAACATTTTCTATACCGCTAACCAGGGCGGCGGCAAAACAACGATCCTCAGCCTCTCGGGCCTGACGATTACTGCTGAATGCCCAAGCGGCGATGACATCCAGCTAGAGGCGACGACTTCGGTCAACCATTCGCTGATCGATTTCTTCACCCCTCAGGATGGGGATTACGAATTCAACGAAAACTTCAACGTCGGCGAAACGTTCGACGCTGATGACGGCCACAACGAGGGTACGTTCACGGACATCTACAGCCTCCACTACGCCAATCCGAACGGCCAGAACGTGACGGTCGAGCTACGGGATGCCGATCCTGAAACCGGGCTCAAGTTCCCGGGCACTGGGCGTCAGGCGGACTGCTACGTCGGTGGTTACGCAATCACCGGCTGAGCAAGCTGTTGGACAATTGAAGTTGCTTCCGAGGCCGAGGCGGCTTTCCGCCTCGGCCTCGGTGTTTGATCGTCGTCATCTCCTGGCAAGCGCACTCATCGGGACAACGCGAATAGGTAGGCCACGCAACCAACCCCAAGGAGATCCCTGTGAAGAAGATCCGCAAGCGACTCACGTACGCAAACGTGATGTCTTCGATCGCCGTCTTCCTCGTCCTCGGCGGCGCCGGCGCATATGCCGCCAAGAAGATCGGCTCTAACGAAATCAAGGGCAACTCGATCACCACGGGCAAGATCAAGCGGGAAGCCGTGACGACGGCGAAGATCAAGAACAGTGCAGTCTCAACTAATAAGCTCAAGAACGAAGCGGTGACTGCGGCCAAGCTCGACGACGGCGCCGTGACCACCAGCAAGATCGCCAATGACGCTGTGACTGGTGAGAAGGTCAAGGTGTCCTCGCTGCCGCAGGTTCCCAAAGCTGCGCTGGCTGTTTCGGCGGAATCGGCCCAGCCGGAGGCGTTCGGTCAGATCAACGCCAACGGCTCGATAGAAGGGGTCAACTCGAAGAACATCCTTAAATCGAAAGAAGTCGGCCCGGGTGAATACTGCGTGACCGCTAGCTTCACGCCGCGCGGTGGCCAGGTGACGCCGATCTTTGGCGGGACCGGCGGAACTACCGCACAGCTCAACCTCAACACGGGCACCTGCCCAGCGCCGTCGGTACAAGTGTTCACGTACTCCAGCGGTGCTACGAAAGGCAGCTTGCCGTTCTTCATCGTTCTCTACCGCTAGATCCTCTGGCGGAGCTACGCGCGAGAAGAGCCGGGCACGTGCCCGGCTCTTCTCATTGAGGGCAGGTTGGGCGCCTTGACAGCGTCTGGGGCGCTTGCAATCGTCGGCCGCTATGACCTGGATTCGTCAGCGCCTGACCTACGCGAATGTGATGTCTACGATCGCGGTCTTTCTCGTCCTCGGCGGGGGGGCGGCCTATGCCGCCAAGAAGATCAGCACCAAGAAGATCGGTAGCGGTCAGCTGCGGGGCGCCTCGGTGACTACGGCCAAGCTCAAGCGGGGGGCGGTTACGACTTCGAAGATCCGCAAAGGGGCGGTGAAGGCGAACAAGATCTCGAAAGGGGCTGTGACCAACGCGAAGCTGGCAAATGGGTCGGTGACGCTGGAAAAGCTGGTGCCGGGATTCATCGCGCCGACGGCTGAAAAGCTCTCCCGCGCCGCTGACGTCTCAGCGGAAGGAACCGTGCTCCCCGGCAGTGTCGGGATCGCTCAGGCCAACGTCAGCCATCCCAAAGTCGGCTTCTATTGCTTTGCGGGTCTCAATCCCGCCCCGGCGGGCGGCGTGGCGACCATCGACTACTCCGAGTCGGGAGCAAGCGTCGTGGCCCAGATCGACATTGGTCAGGGTCCGCAAACCATCTGCCCCGCCGGGACACAGGCTTTCGTAAACGCTCGCGAAATCGGCTTCAAAGAAAACAAATTCGGGGCAGAACCGGTTAACGCCGGCTTCTTCGTCGTCCTTTACTAAACAGGGCCACCGCAACTCCGTTTTTGCGAGGGGTTGGGGGCCTTTGAGGCGCCAAAGGCGGCGCGTGCAAAACGAGCGAAAGGGAGTGATCCGTGAAGCGAGCCGGCAGCAAGCTCAGCTACGCCAACGTGATGTCGACGATCGCCGTTTTCCTGGTGTTGGGCGGTGCCACGGCCTTTGCCGCGAGCAAGGTCGGTCCGCATCGCCTCAAGGCGAACTCCGTGACCACGCCGAAGATCAAGGCAAACGCGGTCACGACCCGCAAGATCAGGAAGAACGCCGTGACCAGGCTGAAGATCCGCGACGGCGCGATCAATGACGACAAGCTCGCCAGTAGCGCGGTCGAGACCAGCAAGATCGCGGACGGCGCCGTCACCGCGGCGAAGCTCGAAAGCGCCGGCCTGCCGTTTTCGCGCGTCACGGACCGTCTGCGGGGGACCGCCCGCATCCCCTTCGTCGCGGACCAGGTCTATCCACTCGGTGATGCCACCTACACGCAGCCGGCCGGCCGCGACGACCAGTACGTGGCCGGATTCGAAGTCGAATTCGCGGCGGACTGCGAACCGCCCCGCTCGGCGACCGCCCAGCTCCTCATCGATCCCGCCGATCCGCAGGCTCCGACCCCTTATGACACCGCTGCGCAGGGCGGGGTGATCGACGACGGCACCGGAGCGTCCACTCGCACGATCAACTTCGTGCCTTCCGTGGGTCTGCGGGGCCTTGCGAGCTTTGCTCCCCGGACGGCGACGGAGCACTCCTTCTCGATCTACATGCAGAGCGTCAGCTGCAACAACAGCTCGACCTCGGTCGCCGGAGTCGGCGCCGGCGTCGACGTAATCGGGACGAAATAGCTCAGATCGCGCGGCGGGCGTGCTTGGGGTCCAGCTCGCCCGCCGCCTCGGCCTCGGCGCGTTTGGCCCAGCGGTTGAGCTCGCGGCGGGCGAGGACCATCTTGTGGACCTCGTCGGGGCCGTCTGCCAGGCGCAGCATGCGGCTGAAGCGCCAGAGGGCGGCGAGGGGGGTGTCGTCGGTCATGCCGAGTGAGCCGTGGACCTGGATCGCGCGGTCGAGCACGTCCATGACGATGTTGGCGGCGACGATCTTGATCGCCGAGATCGACTGGCGGGCGGCGCGCTTGCCCTCGGTGTCCATCTTCCAGGCGGCGTAGAGGGTGAGCAGGCGGGCCTGGTCGATCTCCATCCGCGAGGCCGCGATCGCCTCCTGGACGAACTGCTTCTCGCCCAGCGGGCCGCCGAAAGCTTCGCGCTCGTTGGCGCGGTGGCACATCATCTCCAGCGCCCGCTCGGCGGTGCCGATCGCGCGCATGCAGTGGTGGATGCGGCCCGGCCCGAGCCGGTCTTGGGCGACGACGAAACCCATGCCCTGCCCGCCGAGCAGATTGCTTACCGGCACGCGGCAGTCTTCGTAGCGGATCTCACAGTGCCCCGGGCCCTTGTCGTGGCCCATCACCGGAATCGGCCGCACCAGGTTGAAGCCGGGGTTGTCGGTCGGCACGCAGATCATCGAGGCGCGCGCGTAGGGATTGGCCTCGGGGTCGGTGACGACCATCGCGATCGCCAGGTCGGCGCCGACCGCGCCCGAGGTGAACCACTTGTGCCCGTTGATCACCCACTCGTCGCCGTCGCGCTCGGCCCGCGCCTGCAGCAGGGTCGGGTCCGAGCCCGACACCTCGGGCTCGGTCATCGAGAAGCAGGAGCGGATCTCGCCCTCGAGCAGCGGCTCCAGCCACCTTTCGCGCTGCTCCTCGGTGCCGTGCTCGGCGAGGATCTCCATGTTGCCGGTGTCGGGAGCGGCGCAGTTGAAGACCATCGGGGCCGCGGCGGGGCTGCGGCCCATCTCCTCACAGAGCAAGCCGTACTCCCAGTTGGTCAGTCCCGGCCCGAAGCGCTCGTCCGGCATGAAGAGATTCCACAGGCCCTCCGACTTGGCCTTCTCGCGGATCTCGACCAGGATCTTCGGATACGGGACCCCGGGGCCGACCTCGGCGTCGAGCGCTTCCATGATCTCCCGCTCCTGCGGGTAGAGCTCGGCGTCCATGAAGTCGAGGATGCGCTCGCGCAGCGTCTCGACCTGGGGGCTGGGCTTGAAGTCCATCGGGGTCCTCTCCTCGGGGCTGGGCCTCCCGAACGCTAGCGGGCCACGCGATAGCGGGCGAAGAGCTCGCCGTCCTGCTCGAGCAGCCAAAGCAGCTCCAGCTCCATCACCTCGTCGAGCCCACCTTCGAGGATGTTGGGAGCGGCGCCGCTACCGGTCAGCTTCGGTGCGGTCGTGAGGAAGAGCTCGTCGACGAGGCCGGCGGCCTGTAGCGAGCCGTGCAGGGTGGGGCCTCCCTCGCAGATCACCGCTCGCACGCCTTCTTCGTGCAGGGAGCGCAGCAGCTCGGAGAGGTCAGCCCATTGTCCCTGGCCGCTCTCGACCACGATCAGGCGTTTGCTGAGGTTGGCGTAGCGCTCCGCCCGCATCGTCCCGGCGCCGATCATCACCGCGTCGAAGCGCTTGCGCAGGCCGGAGAGCATCGCGGTGTCGGTGCTCGAGCCGATCGGGCCGGAGACGCCGCCGATGGTGGCCCGCCCGTCCACGGTGGCGGCGAAGTTCATCGCGACGAAGGGCCGGTCCTCGCGCTCCTTCTCCCAGGGCCGGTAGGAATCGAGCTGCTGCTCGACCGTGGTCTCGCTGGAATCGGGAATCAGGCGCCTCATCGCACTGAGCCTATGACGGCGGCACTACCCGCGCCCGGCAGGAATCAAATCTTCAGGCGGACGGATTCAGGAGTAGTCGTGCCAGCCGGCGAACTCGCGGCCGGCGAACTTCTGCAGATCGGCGACGTCGCTGGTGAAGCGGCCGCGGATCGTCTCGAAGAGGTCGTCGGGGAGCTTCGGCTTCGGCGCCGGTGGCTTCTCGGGATCGTGGACGAGCTTCTCGACCCGCCAGCGCAGCGGCTCGGGCAGGCGGTCGAAATTGCGGTCGAAGGAGCGGAAGCCGGGCAGCTTGATCAGCTTCTCCATCAGCTGGTATTTGTCGCCCTCCTTGGCTCCGGACTTCTCCCACTCGCGGTCGAACTGCTCGGAGGTGAAGTTCTCGTCGACGCCGGCGAAGGCGAAGGCCTTGCGCATCGTCTCCTCGCGTTCGGTCTGCAGCTCCTCCTGGGTGATCACCTCGATCTGCTCGCGCTCGAACAGCTCCAGATATGGCTGCAGCTGCATCCAATACTTGGAGCGGTTCATGTAGGAAGAGTCGGGGTTGGAGAGCACCTCGACCAGGTCGCCCGTCTCATAGCCGGCACCGGTGGCGTGGACCCAGTGCGAGAGGATGCGCTTGATCGGGTCGCGGACCATGTAGAGCAGGCGGGCGTCGGGGCAGTGCTCGCGGATGCGCGCCGGCACGCCCTTGAAGCGGGGCAGGTTGGTGTAGTGGGGCGAGGACTCGCCGCTGACCTCGAAGCGGTCATCGAAGCGACTCGCGTACCAATCGAGGCCGAGATCCCAGTTGAGCTCCTCGACGAAGAAGTTGAGCTCCTTCGGCTTCGACATGTGGATCTCGGGGTGCAGGCCGAGGTAGTGGTGGATGCTCGTCGTGCCGCACTTGAGGCCGCCGATGATGATCAGGTTCGGCATCGTCGCGTGGGCCTTGCGACGACGGCGCATGCGGCTTTTGCGGTCGGCCGCGTAGCGCTCGCGGGCACGCGCGCACATCGCCTCGTCGGCGGGGTCACGCGGGGCCTTCGCAGTGGCGATCTGAGTCTCGGCCTCTGACACGGAGCGGGCTAGTGTAGCTGCGATGCCACTCGCTGATCTTGCATCCAGCTTCAACTCGTTCTTCAACGCGGCGAGCTCGTTCTTCGAGCACCTCTCCGACATCCGCTGGACGCCATTCATGCTCGCCCTCGGCTTCCTGCTGGCGATGCAGCTCGCCCGTGCCTGGGCCTGGCGCAACGTGCTGCGCGCCGCTTATCCGGACAAGCCGATCTCCTTCCTGCAGCTCGGCGCCGCCTACCTAGCCGGCGCGGGGATCAACGCGATCCTCCCGGCCCGGGCCGGGGACGTGACCAAGGTCTTCCTGGTCAAGCGCCAGATCCCCGACTCCTCCTACCCGGCCGTCACCTCGTCCTTCCTGGTCCAGTCGGTCTTCGACACCACCATCGGCATCCTCGTCCTCCTCTTCGCGATCTCCCAGGGTCTCCTGCCTGAACCGCCGGAGCTGCCGCACCTACCCGCCTTCGAGATCGCCTTCTGGGCCAACCATCCCCGCACGCTGCTGATCACCCTCGGCGTGCTGGCGCTGGCGCTGGCGATCGGCATCTACTACCTCGCCCACCACGTGCGCCGCTTCTGGGCGCGGGTGCGCCAGGGCCTGGTGATCCTCACCCAGCCGCGCCGTTACGTGCGCGAGGTCGCCGCCTGGCAGGGAGTGGGTTGGATCTGCCGTTTCCTCGCCTTCTGGTTTTTCCTCGAGGCCTTCGGTATCGGCGGCTCGGTCGGCAACGTGCTGCTGGTGATGAGCGTGCAGGCAATTGCGACGATCATTCCCTTCACCCCCGGTGGCGCCGGCGCCCAGCAAGCGCTGCTGGTCGCCACCCTGCACGGTCCCTCGCGCGCGGCGGTGCTCTCCTTCTCGGTCGGTACCCAGATCGCGATGGCGGCCTGGTCGGTATTTCTCGGCTTCGCCGTCCTCCTGCTCGTCTTCAGGACGACTGACTGGAGGGGCTTGATCCGCCAGGCCCAAGACGACGCCGATCGAGAGGAAGCGGCGCCTTCGGCTGCGCAGCCCTAGGCCGCGGCGAGGGGGTCGCGGCCGTCCCACTCGCCCTGGGAGGCGTAGGGGCGGAAGCGGATGAAGGCCGACTCGTGGTGGAAGGAGTTCTGCCGGTGCGCGCGCGTGGCCGCCGGGTGCGCGCCGTCGCGGTGTCCTCGCGCGTACTCGCGCATCTCCCCGACGTTGCGCCAGATCGAGAAGGTGGAGACGAGGCGCGGTGGGCGGGCGAGCCCAGTCGAAGCCAGCATCGCGGGGTTGTCGACCGCCTCGCCCTCGGCGGCGGCGCTTGCCTTGAGGAAGGGCCAGACGCGGCGCAGGCGCAGGCGGCCGATCGTGAGGACGGCGACCGGCTCCTCCTCGCCGACCTCGACTTCTCCGCTCGGCAGTCCCGGCATCTCGGGCCAGGAGCCATACACGTGCAGTGGCTGCAGCCGCACCTGCCAGCCGCTCGAGAGGCGGCGGGCCAGCGGGTGCTCCGCGGCGAACGCTTCGAAGGCGGCGTCGTCCTCCCAGGCCGCGATCAGCCCCATCCGACCGGGTCGGGGAGTGGGAAGGAGGCCGGCGCCCAGCGGGGCCGCTCCGACCGTCTCGGCGTAGCGCAGGCCGGGGACGTCGGCGGGGCGGGGCTTGTGGCGGAAGACCTTGGGGGCGGCGCGCGTCCCCACGTCGGCCAACTGCACTGAAACGACCATCGAGACCTCCTCTTCGGAAGCTAACCTAGGAATGACTAGGTTAGCGCTATGAAGTCGGGGACGCAGACAGGGAAGAAACGGATCGGTCGCGCCGCCCGGCGCTCCCTGATCGAAGCCGCCGCCTCCGAGCTCTTCGCCAGCCGCGGCTATCGCGGCGCCCCGATCGAGGAGATCGCCAGGCGCTCCGGGGTCACTCCGCCGGTGGTCTACGACCACTTCGAGTCGAAGCTCGACCTCTACCGGCAGCTGCTCGAGCGCCACTTCGCCGAGCTGCGCGAGGTCTGGCGCCGCAACTTCCGCGGCGACGATCCGCCCCGACAGCGGGTCGCCCGCTCGTTCGACGCCTGGTTTGCCTACGTCGAGGAGCATCCCTTTGCCGGCCGGGTGCTCTTCCGCGACGCGAGTGCCGATCCCGAAGTCGCGGCGGTGCACGCCGCGGTCGCGAGCAGCAGCCGCAACGCGATCATGTCGCTCTTCGCCGCCGAGCCCGGCGCCGCCGGCCTGGCCGGATCGGTCGAAGGCGAGGGACTGGAAATGGTGTGGGTCGTCCTGCGTGGGGTGCTCCAGGGTCTGGCGATCTGGTGGACCGACAACCCGGAAGTACCGCGGGAGCGTGTGGTCGCCACCGCGATGAACGCCCTCTGGCTCGGTTTCGAGCGCGTCCAGCAGGGAGAGAGCTGGAGTTAGGCGGGCGGCGAAACTGGGCGCTCAGCTGGCCAGCGGGTTGAACCAGCGGAGCCCCTCGAAGCGGGCGAAGTCGTTGTCACTCGAACAGACCTCACCGCCGTGCTCGATCGCGAGCGCGGCGAGGTGGGCGTCGGTGGTCAGGTTGCCGGCTGTGCCGACAGGCGTGAGGAGGTCGCGCAGGCGGTTGGCGTGCCCCTCGTTTGGGTGAACGACGGTGACCACGGGAGACCCGAGCCAACTATCGACGAACTCGAAGGCCCGCTCAGTCGAAAGAGCGTTGTCGAAGGCGACGGGATTGGTTGAGATCCGCAGAAAGCCGAGCAGAACCATCCAGGCGAAGCCCACCTCCTCGGTCCCCGAGAGGGCCTGCTCGAGCCAGGGCCTGATCCGTGTGTGGTGGCGGGAGGACTCGTCGACCGCGTAGACGAGCAGGTTGACGTCGGGCAGCTTCACTTGCCGAGGTCGAGCTTGCGCATGATCTCGGTGTCTTCGAGTTCGCCGGCCAGCTGCAGCGCCTTATCCAAATTGACGCCAGGTCTTGCTCCCATGCGTTGGGGGGGAGGCATGCGGTAGGGCCGCGGTTGAGCATCGCCGCGCTCGAGCCCGCGGCGGACGCTCGAGTTGAGCGCCTCCTTGAAGGAGATGCCTCGGCGACGGGTCTCCTCCTTCAACTTGGCCGCTACATCGGGATCCAGGGTGACCGTCGTGCGCATGGGAGGCATCATAACAGCAGGTAGTTTGCTGTCTTGATGCCTATGAGTCGTGCTGGGGGAGAGCATCAGCTTGACCAACCCGGATAGCGGCCCCGGATGCGCCACTGCCAGGGCGGGCGTTCGGCGGGCGGGAAGTCGTAGTGGTTGCGGCCAGGGAGGGTCTCGAGCGGGACCAGCATCGGATCGTCCTCGAGCAGGACCGCGGTCCCCGATGCGGCCTCGACATCGGCTTGAGTGGCTCGTCGGACAACTCGGGACCAGCCGAGGCCGGGACGGTAGAGCCAGTAGACGAGCTTGACCCAGCCAAGCGAGCGGCGCCGGTCGGTCAGCTCGGTGAAGGCGGTAGTGCGGCGACGCGAGGCGGTGAGGTGCGGTCCGGCCGCGACGGCGCAGCTTTCGCGCCGGCAACGGCGGAAGTCGACCGGGACGAGGGGGAGGCCGGTAGGACCCGGTTCGGCTACCGGCGCGGGTGCGAGAGCACGCGCCAGCCGCGCCAGCGGCCTGCCGTAGGCGGGAACGAGCGGATGATGGTGGCAGGCGCCGGGCAGCCGCGGCGCGCAGGCGATCCGTTTGGAGATGACGCCCGCGAGTCCGCGGCCTGCCTCGATTTCTCCCCCCGCGGCTATGGCGGCGATCCCGGCGAGCAGGAGCAGCGCGATCAGCGCGACCAGGCCCGCCTGCTCGACGCTCGCCGAACCGCGCTCTTGCGCGCGGCCGTCTGGTGCCTGTCGGGCGTGCCTGTGCGCCGCCTGCCAATCCATGCCTCGACGCTAGGAGCCCGCGGCGCACACGTGGCCCGCAAGGTGTCGCAACTTCTCCTCGGAAGTCCCTTCTGCTATTCATGTGACAGATGGAGGGCAGCCCCTTCAACCTCTTTGGCGACCCCGACGAGTTCCGCGCCCGTATGGAGGAGCTCTCGGAGCAGATGCAGTCCTCCCAGCGCGTCGCCTGGGCCGACAACGCGATCAAGCTCGCGGTCGAGATGACCGTGGCCTCGATCGGCCAGCTCGACCTCACCGGCGGTCCCGATCAGCAGGCGATGCAGGTGCGCGACGCGATCCGCGTCCTCTTCCCCGAGGCCGTCACCCTCGTGCGCGAGGCGCGCGAAGGGCTTTCTTAGCCCTGAGCCGTTTCGGCAGGGGTTTCGCTTAACTTTTTCGGGGAGACGGCGCTTGCTGGCGCCGCTGGGTGGGCGCCGAAAAAGTACAAGACGCTTCACCCCTGCCGAGACGGCTCAGGGAGTCAGAGAAGCTCGAGATTTAGCTTCGTTGCGCCGCCGCGGCGCAGTAGGGCCGCGAGTAGCTCCATCGGGACCGCGAAGAGCATTGCTGGGATGGCGACGGCGACGCTGATCACGGCATCGAGCCGGCGTTGCCAAGGGCGCCCTGCGGGAGCCGCCGTGCCGCGGCCCAGGGCCCCGAGGGCGACGTTGCGACCGAAAGTGAAGCCGTTGAGGATCGTCTGCCACATCAGCGCGATCCCCGCACCCGCGGCCCAGCGCGCCGAGACGACTTGATCGCGATTGGCGACGAGGCGTCGGACCGCCTCGGCCGTGAAGAGGTAGTGGGTGCTCGGCTCCAATCCGGCCCAGCCGGCGCCGCCGATCCAGGCCGCGAAGCCGTTGCGGTCGGCGATCCGGATCGTCTCTTCGCTCGTCTGCCGATCGAGCGTCGCCAGGGCGCTCTCCAGGTCACCGCCGGCGACGACGCCGAGCCCGCAGCTCTCGCAGCGCTGCACCGAGCCGGCCAGGCCCGCCCGCGCGTCGATCCAGCCGAAGAGCGGCTCGCCGCAGGCGGGACAGGGCGGATTGTCCGGGCCGGCACCCGCCTCGAGTGGCACGACGGGGGTCGGCTCGCGGCCATCTCGGGTCACTCGCGTGGCTCGCATTGGTCGTAGCGTACGCCCAGGGCGGTGCTTCCCGTCGGCGATGCGGGTAGGCTCGCCGCCATGCATCGCAGTCAGGTCGTCGCCGGGGAGGAACGCTGGCGGATGCCCACCGTCCTCGCCACCTTCGGCGCGGTGGCGCTCCTCCTCGCCTCGGTGATCATCGGTTCCTCGCTGGGTGGCGGCGGCGAAGCGGACAGCCTGCGCGATCTCCATGACCACGCCTCGACGGTGACTTTGGTCAGCGTCATCCAGGCGCTCGGGTTCCTGCTCCTCGCGATGCCCCTGCTCTACCTCTTCCGGGCCGTCAGAGAACGAAGCCCGCGCGTTCGCGCGCAGTTCCTCCCCCTTGTCATGCTGGCGCCGCTTGCGCTGTCGGTTGCTGCGGTGATGAACGGTGCGGCGGCCAACGACGCGGCCACCGCCTTCGTCAACGGCGAGGGAACGAGCAGCCTCACCCGGGCCGAGGCGACAAAGGAATGCCGCGCCGAACAGCGCGACGACGCGAGCGCCTTCCGCGACGATTTCGGGGCGGGGAGCGGCGCGCTCTCCGACTGCGCCACCACTCAGATCGAAAACGACAGAGCCGAAGACGCGATCAAAGGCACCTCGCTTCGCAAAATCGCCGAAGTGATTCAGTTCGGCGGCCTGCTCGCGCTCGCCTTCGCTCTCATCTACTGCTGCCTGAACGGGATGCGGGTGGGGCTTTTGAGCCGCTTCTGGGGGGCTCTGGGAATCGCGATCGGCGCTGCTTCCATCTTTGGCCTCTTCCAGCTGGGCATCATCTGGTTCATCTACTTCGGCCTGCTCGTCGCCGGCTGGCTCCCCGGTGGCAGACCCCCGGCCTGGGCCGCGGGCGAAGCGGTTCCCTGGCCCTCACCGGGGGAGAGGGCCGCGGCTGAGCTGGAAGCGTCCGGCGAGGATGAGGAAGACGAGGGGAGCAACGAGGGCGCTAACGGGAGCGCTCCGCCGCCGCCCGCTTCCTCTGAGTCCGAATCTCGCTGAGGATCCGCTCGAGGCGCGGCTCCTGGGAGGTATCGACGAAGCTCATCGCCGCGGCGACGCCGGGGTGGATGGCAGCGATCCGCTCGTGCATGGCCTGGGCGACCGCGCGGTAGGTGGGGTGGCCCTCGCGGCCTGAGCGCAGCTCGATCAGGTGCATCGCCTCGCGGGCGTTGAGGTCGAGCGTGTAGCGGATCCGGTAGGCGAGGCTGAGAGCGTAGGGAGCCTGCTCGCGCAGGCCCGCCGCAGCAAGCCGCTCGTACTCGTTGCGGGAGATCTCCAGGGCGCGCTCGAACTCGTCGCCGGCGCCGGCTTCCCGCACCTCCTCGGGGACCCCGGCGCCGAGGTCGGGCCCGAGGCGCTGCCACTGGACGGTCAGCATGCGGTGCCGCTGCAGGTCGCGGAAGGCGCCGTAGTCGGAGACGATCTCGAAGCGGTAGCGCAGCGACTCGAAGCCACGCCCGGGACGGTGGCGGCGGTTGGCGCGCTCGCCGACCATCGCCCCCAGTAGCTCGGCGCGCTCCTCGCGGTCGAGCACGTCGAGGCGGGCGAGCACCTCGGTCTCCGGCACCGTGGCCGACTCGAGCAGGCAGGCGGCGAGCAGGCTCTCTTCGCTGCCGTCGACGTGGACGAGCTCGACCGAGGGCGTCGCCGCGCCCTCGCCGCGCCGGTCGAGGCCGAGGCGTGAGACCCACTGCTCGGCGCGCTCGCGGCGCTGCTGCAGATAGGAGATCCACTCGCCGCCGCGGTCGGGGCGCTCGACCCGGGAGACGAAGCTGGGCATCACCTGCTTCAGCTCGGCGAGGATCATCTCGCCGTACGCGCGTGCCTCCGGCAGCGGCGAGGCCATCAGCCGCAGCAGCAGCTGCTCGTAGGCCTGGCCGGAGGCGTAGATGCCGACGTGGCTCAGCGTCGCCGCCGGCAGCAGGCCGCGCAGGAGGTCGAGCGCCTTGGCTCGAATCGAGCGCTGCCAGGGACCCTCGGGTTCGTCCGCGCCGCGCGGCCAGCGCTCGGCCGCCCACTCCTCGACCCGCCGCAGCGAGGCGGAGTAGATAGTGAAGATCTCGTCCATCGCGGCACCGAACTCGGGGCCGAGCTCCTCGCCGCGGTAGTAGCGGTACCCCCCCTCGCTCTCCATCGGCTTGTCGTAGGGGATGTAGCGGGTCGACTGCTCCAGGTAAGCGGCGAGGCGACCGCGCTGCAGCACCTTGGTGAGCACGTTGGAGACCCACTCGCAGGCGATGTGAGCGCCGCCGACCTGGGCGATCGAGTCGTCGCCGTAGCCGAGGAAGACGCGCTCGTAGAGCCCGGCGGCACGCTCGCCCTCGGCGCCGTCGAAAGGCCGCGCGCCGGGTTCGGCGTCGGCCGCGAACTCGTCCAGGTAGAGACGTCGCACCGAGCCGGAATAGCGCGAATAGCGGGCAAAAAGCGCCCCCTTGACCGTCTCCGGCAGGTTGACCAGCGCGAAGACGGGCCGGTCGAGGTTGGTGAAATGGGGCGCCAGCAGCGCCCGCTCCTCAGCGGTGAAGTCCTCGACCGGGTAACGCACCGGGGCATCGTAGCCCCGCCTTCGGCGGGGTTGGGCGCGAGTCTGCGTGAACCGGCGCTATTCGCGGGTTGACGCAGACTCGGTGCTCGGCGCGGGCGGATACGCCATCAGCTCGACCCTGTGGCCGTCGGGAGTGAAGGTAAGGGCGCGCGGCGCGCCCCAATGTTCGCGCCGCCGTTCGACCTCGAAACCGTGCTCTTGCAGTGCGGCGAAGTCGCGCTCGAAGTCGGCGGCGACCAGCGCCGTGTGGCCGGGGGAGGGGACGGTCGGCGACTCGCTCGGCATCAGGTGGACCTGGGTGCCCTCGCGTTCGAGCCAGGTGAACTCGCGCAGCGTCTCCGGCGGCTCGACCAGCTCGAAGCCGAGCAGCTCGAAGAGCTCGACGGTGCGCTCGATCGCGCCCGGCGTCACCTCGATCCCGACGTGGTGCAGCATCAGAACAAGAGTGACACGAGGGCGGCACCGACGACGATGATCGTCGACCAGGTGACCGCCTCGGCGGTGATCTCCATGTCGAGGCCGTAGGCGTGGGCGACGACGAGTGAGTTGAGGCCGGAGGGCATCGCCGAGAGCAGGCGGTAGGCGGCGGGGAGGTCGATCAGCGGTGCCGCCATCAGCATCAGCAGGCCCGGCACGACGGCGAGGCGGGTGACGACGGTGAGCGCGACCGGGCGGGTGACCGGGGGCGGCATCGGCAGCTGGCCGTGCTCGGCGTTCTCGGCCAGGGTGGCGCCGACGGCAAAGAAGCCGATCGGCAGGATCGCGACGATCAGCGCCTGGGAGATGTCGACGAGCGCGTCGGGTGCCAGCGCGCGCGGCGCCAGTAGGCCGAGGATCGCGGCGTAGAGGGCGGGGTTGCGGGTGAAGAAGGCGCGCACGCGCTGGCGCGGCGTTTCACCCGCCTTGGTGCCGAAGGCGGCGCCGATCGCGAAGGCGCCGAGCAGCAGGCAGGGGCCGGTGACGAGCACGTCGTAGAGGACGGCGGTCGAGAGCTGGTCGCGGCCGAGCAGCGCGACCGTCATCGGGTAGCCGAGGTAGCCGGTGTTGACGCTGAGGATCGTGACGACGACGGCGCCGGTCTGAAAACGGGGCAGGCGCAGCACGCGGCTGGCGATCAGATAGGCGAAGAGGGCTCCCAGCGAGGAGGCGAGGATGCCGAGGAGCAGGCCGACGCCGTGGCTGAGGTCGATGTTCGCCTTGGCGATGTTGAAGAAGATCACCGGCGGCAGGAAGACGTAGAGCAGCAGCGTCAGCGCCCGCCGCGAGACCATCGCCGCGCCCGCCGGCCAGCGGTGCTCGGAGGCGACCCCGATCCCGACGGAGATCACGATCGCGGCGGTTGTGAGGAGAACGCCGATCCGCGGACCCTTTCAGGTCGCTTAGGCGTAGAGCGCTTCGATCTCCGCTTCGTACTTGCGCTCGATCGGGCGGCGCTTCAGCTTCATCGTCGGCGTCAGCTCCTCGCCGCCCGGGGTCCACTCGTCGGGGAGGACCTTGAAGCGCTTGATCTGTTCGACCCGCGCGAGACGGGCGTTGGCGGTCTCGACCGCGCTCGCGATCTCCTTCTCGACGTCGGGGTCCTCGGGCGAGAGGCCGCGTGCGGCGAGCGATTCGGGGTCGAGGGCGAAGAGGGCGACGTTGTAGGGGCGGTTGTCGCCGATCGCGACCGCCTGGGCGATCAGCGGCGTTGCCGCCTTCAGCTTCGCCTCGATGTTGGCCGGCGACATGTTCTTGCCGGCGGCGTTGATGATCAGCTCCTTCTTGCGGTCGACTATGCGCAGGTAGCCCGCGTCGTCGAATTCGCCGACGTCGCCGGTCAGCAGCCAGCCGTCCTCGCTCAGCGCCTCGGCCGTCTTCTCGGGCATGTTGCGGTAGCCCAGCATCACCTGTGGGCCGCGCACCATCACCTCGCCGTCCTCGGCCAGTTTCACCTCGGTGTTCGGGATCGGCGGCCCGACGGTGCCGACCCGCACGCCGCCGGGCGGGTTCAGGGTCGTGATCGCGGTGGTCTCCGACATCCCCCAGGTCTCGCGGATCTCGATGCCGAGCGCGAGGAAGAACTCGAGCACCTCCGGCGGAGTGGGCGCCGCGCCGACGACGAACGACTCGACTTGGTCGAGGCCGAGCATCGTCCGGATCGTCGAGAGCACCTGCTCGTCTGCCCGCTGCCATTCGGCTTCGAGCTCGGCGGGCGGGCCACCGTCCATCATCGCGCGGGCGCGGCGGCGGCCGAGCTCGATCGCCGCCACCGTCGCTTCCCGTTTTGCCTCGTCGGCCTCGGCCGCGATGCCGACCTCGATCGCCGCCTTCAGCTTTTCCCAGATCCGCGGCACGCCGCCCCAGACCGTCGGCTTCACCTCGATCGAGTAGGCGACCATCTGCCGCGGGTCGGGGCAGCAGTAGACACAGCTGCCGTAGAACATCTGGGCGTAGATCCCTGCCCAGCGGTCGGCGATGTGCGCGCTCGGCAGGTAGGAGATCATCCGCCCGCCGGGGGTCGTCTGCTGAACCTCGTCGCAGGCGCGCCAGACACTGACCATATTGGCGTGGGTGAGCTGCACCCCCTTGGACGGCCCGGTCGTGCCCGAGGTGTAGATAAGGCAGAGCACGTCGGTGGGCTCGACCGCTCGCCAGGCCGCCTCGAAGTCGAAATCGGGCTCGCCCATGGCTTCAAGCTCGCCGATCGCGATCGCCCTCTCGGGCGCCTCGCCGTCGATCACGACGACGTGCTCGAGCGTTTCGACCAGCTCCCGCGCCGCAAGCACGGTGTCGAGGAACTCCTGCTCGGTGACGATCACCCGGCTGCCGGCGTCTTTGACCACGTACTCGACCTGCTCTGGCGACGACGTGTTGTAGACCGAGAAGCAGGTGGCCCCGAGGTGCATCGCCGCGGCATCTGTCAAGTGCAGCGCGGGCCTGTTGACCAACATGAACCCCACCGTGTCGCCCCGCTTCACCCCAAGCTTCGCGAGCCCCGCCGCCCGCTTCCGCACCGCCTCCGCGTAGTCCGCCCAACTAGCCTCGTAGTCGGAGTCCTTCAAGCGCAGGGCAGGGCTCTCCGCCCACTCCGCGGCGGTCAGCTGAAACGCCTCACACATCGTCGACGCCGACAGCGCCGCCGGTCGCTCCTCCATGGGGTGACCTTATCGCGGCCGTTCAGGCTTTTCGCTGATGACCGAGTGGCCGCGGAGGGCAGATTCCTATGCGCGGTGCCAGCCAGCTCTGAAGGGAGCGCGAGAAAAAGAGGACGATGAGGCCGATCGGGATCGCTATGACTCCGATGGCATTTGAGGAGCAGTTGAGAAGCAGACCCAGCGCGGCAACGGATATCCCGGTGACCCACGCCAGCACGAGGAGGAAGACAAGTTCTGTAGCCAAAACGTTTCGGCGCATCGAGGTCACTATAGCCCCCGGGCAAGGCCTACGACGAGGTAGATCATGAGGCCGAAGCCGACTCCGAAGTACGCGCTCAAAAAGCCGATCCACTGAACCGCATCCCGGGGCAGCTTCAGGCTGAGGCCAACACTGGTTCCCACGAAGCCGCACAAGATCGAGACGATGGCGGGGAAGCCGGGGCCGCTCGGGTCGGGAAGGCTTGCGAAGAGCACGCGTCGATCGTGGCGAGCTTCGATTCACGCGTGGTACGCGTAAACGCGCGGAAGGCTCAGAAAAGCGAAGCGCCGGCGTGCTGGGCGAACTCGACCAGCGGCTGGGGGATGACGCCAAAGAAGATCGTCGCGGCGGCGGCGAGCAGGGCCGGTCCGACGAGGTAGAGGCGGCGGCCGGCATCGGGGTCGATCGGGTCGGCTTCGGGCGAGGCGCCGGCGATTGCCGGGGTGGCGGCAGGCTCGCCGCCAGGGCGCATCCACATCGCCGCCACCACCCGCAGGTAGTAGGCGAGCGAGATCATCGTGCCGACGGCGATGAAGACGGCGAGCCAGGTGTAGTCGCCTTCGACCAGGGCCTCGATCAGGTAGAGCTTGCCGATGAAGCCTGCCGTGGCGGGCAGGCCGGCGAGGCCGAGCATCGAGATCGTCAGCGGCCAGGCGAGCTGCGGGCGCTCGGCGCCGAGGCCTCGCACCGAGTCGATGTGGTCGCCGAAGATCGTCTCGCGCTCGCGGGCGATGACGACGGCGAAGGCGGCGAGGTTCATGAAGGCGTAGGCGGCGAGGTAGAAGACGATCGCGTTGACGCCGTCCTCGCTGGCGACGACGAGACCGCCGAGGATGTAGCCGGCCTGGGCGACGCCGGAGTAGCCGAGCAGGCGCTTGAGCGAGTCCTGGCCGAGCGCGCCGACGTTGCCGACGAGGATCGAGATCGCCGCGAGCACGGCGAGCGCCGGCTGCCAGTCGTCGATCTGGGGGGCGAGGGCGACGTCGAAGAAGCGGATGAAGACGGCGAAGGCGGCGGCCTTGGTCGCCACGGCCATGAAGCCGGTGATCGGCGAGGGCGCGCCCTCATACACATCGGGCGTCCACTGGTGGAAGGGGGCGATCGAGGTCTTGAAGGCGAGCCCGACCGCGGTCATTCCGATCCCGACCAGGATCAGCGGGTCGCCGAGCACGCCCTTCTGGGCGATGCCGTGGGCGATCCCGGCGAAGTCCGTCGAGCCCGAGCCGCCGTAGACGAAGGCCATCCCGTAGAGCAGCGTCGCCGAGCCGAGCGAGCCGACGATCAGGTACTTGAGTCCCGACTCGAGCGACTTCTCGCGGCGCAGGTTGGTTGCGCAGAGGATGTAGAGCGGGATCGAGAGGGTCTCGATCGCGACGAAGAAGGTGACCAGGTTCTGCGCCTGGGCGAGCAGGACCATGCCGAGCACCGAGCCGATCAGCAGCGCGTGGTACTCGCCCGAGCCGGCTTCCTCAGTCGCTGGCTCGCGTATCGACAGCAACACGGCGAAGCCGGCGGTGAGGATCGCGATCAGCGAGATCGAGATCGCCAGGTCATCGAGCCGCAAGGCGCCGGAGACGAGGTCCTGCGGGTTGTCCCAACGCCAGATCAGCAGCCCCGCCGTGGTGGCGAGCGTGATCAGGGTGAGTCCCGGCGCGGCTCGCTTGAGCGGCTTGAAGACGCCGCTGAGCAGGACGACGCAGAGGCCGACCGTCAGCGCGAGGACGGGGGAGAGGGCGGCGTAATCGATGTGGGGGGCGTTGAAGTTCATCGCTTGGCCAGGCTCGTGACCGGCTGGGGTTGTTCTTCGACGGCGGAGACCCGGGCCTGGACCGCGTCATCGGTCCGCTTCAGGATCAGCTGCGGGTAGAGCGCCAGGCCGAGGATGCAGAGCACCAAGGGGGCCAGCACGATCCCGTCGCGGAGGTTGATCTCGCGCGATTCGAGGCCGGCGGGCTTGCGGTTGTGCATCGTGCGCTGGTAGAGGCGCAGGGCGTAGTAGGCGCTCATCGCGACGCCGCTGATCGCGACGAAGGCGAAAACGATCTTCGAGTCGAAGAGGCCGTTGAGGATGTAGAACTCGCCGACGAAGTTGGCCGAGCCGGGCATCGCCAGCGTCGCCAGGGTGACGATCAGGAAGAGGGCGGCCAGCACCGGCGCCTTCATCGCCATCCCGCCCATCTCGCGCAGGTCCTCACTGCCGCTGCGCTCGGCCAGGATCGCGACGATGACGAAGAGCGGCGCGACGACGAGGCCGTGGTTGACCATCTGCAGCACCGCCCCGTCGGAGCCATCGGCGGAGAGGGCGAAGATGCCGGCGGTGATGAAGCCGAGCTGGGCGACCGAGGAGTAGCCGGCGATCAACCGCACGTTGGTCTGGGTGAAGGCCATCACCGAGCCATAGAGGATGGAGGCCAGGGCGATGACCAGGATCACCTCCTGGAATTCGACCGTCGCCGCCGGGAAGAGCGGCAGGACCACGCGCAGGAAGCCGTAGGCGCCGACCTTGGCGAGGACGCCGGAGAAGACCGCCAGGGCCGGCAGCGGCGCCGCCCGGTAGGCGTCGGGCATCCAGCCGTGCAGGAGGAAGGCGGGCATCTTGACCAGGAAGGCGGCGGCGAAGAACCAGAAGATCCAGCGCTGGCTGCCTTCGCCGATCGGGTGCTTGGCCAGTTCGGCGATCGAGAAGGTGAGGTGGCCGCCGTCCTGGGCCGAGATGATCGCGGTGGCGATCGCCGCGACCAGCATCAGCAGCGAGCCGATCAGCGTGTAGACGATCATCTTCAGCGTCGCCGCAACGGCCGTCTTCCCCTCCTCTGGCGCGGTGCCCCAGGCGCCGAAGAGGAAGTAGAACGGCACCAGCATCAGGTCGAAGAAGAGGACGAAGAGCAGCAGGTCCTGGGCGAGGAACGAGCCCAGGGTCGCGGTCTCGCCGAGCAGCATCATCAGGAAGAAGAGGTGGGGGCGCTCCTGCTCGCGGAAGGCGGCGAAGGCCGTCCCGGCCACCCAGAGCACCGTGGTGAGCAGGATCAGGAAGACGTTGAGCCCGTCGACGCCGAGGCTGTAGTCGACGCCGAGACCGGGGATCCAGTTGACGTCGACGGTGTCCTGCAGGCCGGCGCCGGAGTTGAAGCCGATCACCATCGAGATCGCCAGGCCGAGCGTCACCGCCGTGCCCAGCGTCGCCCACCAGCCGGCGTAGCGGCGCGGCAGGAGCAGGCCGATGAAGCCGAAGACGAGCGGTGTCCAGAGCAGCGAGTTGATCATGAGCTGCTCAGCAGGAAGTAGAGGGCGAGGCCGGCGAAGCCGACGATCAGCAGCAGGGCGTAGCTGCGCACGAAGCCGCTCTGCACGAACTGGACGAGGCGGCCGCCACCGCCGACCACGTCCTCGGTGCCGCTGACGAGGCCGTCGACGACGAGGCGCTCGAAGGTGCGGTTGGCGAAGCGGCCGATCGCCAGGGCCGGGCGGACGACGAGGAAGTCGATCGCCTCGTCGAAGTACCACTTGTTGTAGAGGAAGGTGTGGACCGCGGAGAAGCGCCGCTGCAGCGCGGCGGGGGTCTCCGGCCGCGCCACGTAGAGGAAGTAGGCGATGCCGATCCCGGCCAGCGAGATCGCCGCGCCGATCGCCAGGCCGATCCAGTCGGCGGTGACCGAGGGGTGGATCGCCGCCAGCGGCGAGTCGGCGAAGACCGGATCGAGGAACTTGGTCACCAGATCATCGACGCCCGGCACCTGAACCAGGCCCGCGAAGAGGGCGCCGAAGGCGAGCACGCCCATCGCGATCCGCATCGGCAGCGAGGACTCGGCGATGTGGTGCTCGGGGCCCGGGAAGCCGACTTCGCTGTCCTCCTCTTCGCCGGTCGCCGGGTTGAAGGGGTGGGCGTGGTGGACGTGGCCGGTGTCGATCAGCTCCTGTGCCTCCGGGCACGGCTTGCCGGGGAGGACGCGGAAGATCAGGCGGAAGGTGTAGATCGCGGTCAGCAGGGCGCCGAAGTAGCCGAGCACGGTGAAGATCAGGTACATGCCGCCGCGCGCACTCGCGTAGGCGAGGATCTCGTCCTTGGAGAAGAAGCCCGAGGTCCCGGGGAAGGCGGCTAGGGCGAGGCCGCCGCAGAGCATCGTCACCGAGGTGAAGCGCATTGCCCGGCCGAAGCCGCTCATCTTGTCGATGTTCTGCTCGTTGGCCATCGCGGCGATGATCGAACCGGCCGCCATGAAGAGCAGCGCCTTGAAGAAGGCGTGCGTCATCAGGTGGAACATGCCGGCGCTGTAGGCGCCGATCGAGACGCCGACGACCATGTAGCCGATCTGGCTCATCGTCGAGTAGGCGATCGCCCGCTTCAGGTCGGTCATCACCAGGGCGATCGTCGCTGCCACCAGCAGCGTCGCCAGGCCGGTGAAGGCGGCGATGTCGGCGGCGGTGGGGGCGAGGACGAAGAGGGCGTGGGTGCGGGCGATCAGGTAGACGCCGGCGGTGACCATGGTCGCCGCGTGGATCAGTGAGGAGACCGGGGTCGGCCCCTCCATCGCGTCGGGCAGCCAGGTGTGGAAGGGCAGCTGCGCCGACTTGGCGAAGGCGCCGACGAGGAGCAGCAGGCAGATCGCGGTGATCGTCCACTCGTTGGTGCTGAAGACCTGCGGCGCCTTGGCAAAGACCTCGCTGTATTCGAAGGTCCCCAGTTCGCGGAAGATCAGGAAGGCGGCGAGCACGAGGCCGATGTCGCCGACGACGTTGATCACGAAGGCCTTCATTCCCGCCTTGGTCGCCGTCTGGCGCCGATACCAGAAGCTGATCAACGCGTAGGAGGCGAAGCCGACGAAGGCCCAGCCGACGATCAGCAGCACGAAGTTGCCGGCGAGGACGAGCAGCAGCATCGAGAAGACGAAGAAGTTGAGGTAGCTGAAGAAGCGGTGATAGCCCTCGTCGGACTGCATGTAGCCGAACGAGTAGAGGTGGATCAGGGTCGAGACCCCGGTGACGATCAGGACCATGAAGACCGAGAGCGGGTCGACGAAGATGCCGAGCTTGATGTCGAGCCCGGCGACGCTGGCGTAATCCCAGAGCGAGGAGGCGTGGTGGCGGGCGTCGGGCGCTTCGCCGAGCAGGTGGATCAGGGCGCCGACGCCGCAGAGGAAGGCGAGGCCGATCGCGGCGGTGCCGATCGCCCCGGCGGCCTTGGCCGGCAGCGCTTTGAAGCCGAGTGCGATCGCGATCGAGCCGAGCAGCGGGAAGAGCAGGACCAGCCAGGCCCAGGACGTCGCGCTCATCCGCGCAGCTCCCGCAGCTCATCGACGTCAAGCGGCAGCTTGCGGCGGAAGATCGCGACGATCAGGCCGAGGCCGACGACCACCTCGCAGGCAGCGACGACCATGACGACGATCGCGAAGACCTGGCCCTGCTGGTTGCCGACCATCTTGCTGAAGGCGACGAGGGCCAGGTTGCCGGCGTTGAGCATCAGCTCGAGGCAGAGCAGGATCACTACCGGGCTGCGGCGCAGAAGGATCCCCATGGCTCCAACTGCAAACAGGAGTGAGGACAGGACGATGTACCACTCGACGTTCATGCGGGACCCCCGGCGTGGGAGGCGACCGAGATGGGGTCCTCAGAACGCTCGGCAGGAGCCTCGCTGGAGTGTTCTGAGGACCCCATCTCGGTCGCCTTGCCAGGCCCATCGGTGACGACACGACCGGCTAGGACGATCGCGCCGACGGCCGCTAGAAGCAGCAGGATGGATGAGGCCTCGAAAGGCAGCAGGAAGCGTTCTAGGAGGAGCTTGCCGATACCGGCGGGGTCGCCGAAGCCGGGCTTGACGTCTGCTCCGTGGGTTCCGAGGGCGATCAGGGAGGAGGAGAGGACGGCGATGGAGAGCTCGATGAAGAGGGCGGCGCCCAATAGCGGAGCGAAGAAGCGCTGGCCGGGGATCGGCTCCCAGGCCGACTCGGTGTCGCCGCCGACGTAGGCGACGACGAAGACGTAGAGCACCATCACCGCGCCGGCGTAGACGACCACCTGGGCGGCGGCGACGAAGGCCGAGCTGAGCAGGAGGAAGAGCACCGCCAGCGAGAAGAGGTGGACGAGCAGGGCGAGGACGCCGTAGAAGGGGGTGCGCATGGCGACGACGCCGACCGCCCCGCCGAGGGCGCCGAGCGCTGCCAGGAAGAAGAGCACCGCTTCCACTACTCGCCCTCCGCCCGCAGCGGCGTGCGCTCGATCGGCTCCGCCAAGAGCATCTCCTTGGTGAAGATCAGGTCGGCGCGGTCGTAGTCGGACATCTCGTAGTCGTGGCCCATCGTGATCGCGTCAAAGGGGCAGGCGATCTCGCAATAGCCGCAGAAGATGCAGCGCGAGAGGTTGATCTCGTAGACCGCGGCGTAGCGCTCGCCGGCCGAGACCCGTTCGCCGGGGATGTTCTCGGCGGCGACGACGCGGATGCAGTCGGCCGGGCAGGCGGCGGCGCAGAGCGAGCAGCCGACGCACTTCTCCAGCCCGGTGTCCTCGAACTTGTGCAGCTTGTGGCGGCCGCGGAAGCGGGGGTAGACCGGCGTCTTCTCCTCGGGGTACTCGATCGTCAGCGGGCCCTCGATCAGGCGCGACATCGTCGTCTTCAGCCCGCGCAGGGTCTCGCCGAAGGCGCGGTAGGCGCCGCCGACGCCGCCCGGCTCGGGCCCGCGCTGTACCTCGACGACGCTGTCGTCTTTCAAGTAGGGGAACTCGCCGCTCACGTGGTCACCACCAGGACCGCGGTGACGAGCACGTTGAGCGTCGCCAGCGGCAGCAGGATCTTCCAGCCGAGGCTCATCAGCTGGTCGTAGCGCAGGCGCGGCAGCGTCGCCCGCACCCAGATGAAGACGAGGACGAGGCCAAGCATCTTGGCCAGCATCCAGATCGGGTCGAGGAAGCCGGGGCCGGGACCCATCCAGCCGCCGAGGAACATCGCCGCGGCGACGCCGGAGACGACGAGGATCTCCATGTATTCGACGAGCAGGAAGCTGCCGAAGCGCATGCCGCCGTACTCGGTCATGAAGCCCTGGACGAGTTCGGCGTCGGCCTCAGGCATGTCGAAGGGCGTGCGGTTGGTCTCGGCGAAGCCGGCCAGCATGAAGATGATGAAGCCGACGAACTGGGGGACGATGTACCAGAGCTGCCCCTGGGCGTGGACGATGTCGACCAGCGAGAGCGAGCCTCCCATCATGATCACGCCGAGCAGGGCGAGACCCATCGAGACCTCGTAGGAGATCAGCTGGGCGGCGCCGCGCATCGCGCCGAGCAGGCTGTACTTGGAGCCCGAGGACCAGCCGCCGAGCAGCAGGCCGTAGAAGGCGATCGAGCCGACGGCGAAGAAGTAGAGGATGCCGATCGGCACGTCGATCCCGTAGAGGCCGACGCCGTCCTGCACGTCGCCCCAGGGGATGATCGCCAGGGCGAGCACGCCGGAGAGCACCGGCAGCAGCGGCCCGAGGATAAAGAGCGTGCCGATCGCGTTGGCCGGCCGGAACGCCTCCTTGGAGATCAGCTTGCCGACGTCGGCAAGCGGCTGCAGCAGCCCGAACGGGCCGACCCGGTTGGGTCCGTAGCGGTGCTGGAAGCGCCCGATCAGCTTACGCTCGAGCACCGTCATCAGCGGCAGGATCCCGAAGATCACGGCGAAGATGACGAGGCTCTTGACCACCATGATCCAGGTGGCTTCGACGAACTGGGTATCGGCGACCGGCAGCATCTAGGCGGCGGGAGTCTTCTCGATTTGGACGGAGACGGGACTGCCGTTGAGCAGCGCGTTGGCGTTGCCATCGGCGACCCCCTCGATCAGGAAGCAGACGCCCTCGGGGACGCGCTCCTTGATGGAGACCTTGGCGCGGACGCTGGTGCCGTTTTGGGAGACCGAGACCTCATCGTTGGTGGTCAGGCCCAGGCGGTCGGCGTCGGCCAGGGACAGGGCTACCTGCTGCTGGGGTTGCAGGAACTTCAGGGGCGGATTCAGCTCGGTGATCGGGCCGGCCCACAAGTCCCGATACGTGGATAGCGCGAGTGATGACTCCGAAGCGGGCGAGCCGTCCGAGCCCGGTTCGGCGGACGCGGCTTCGCGAGTTGCGTCGGTGGTCTCCGTGCTGCCGGTGGGCGCTCCGCGCTGAGTGTCCGGCGAACCGGGCTCGGACGGCTTTCCGGGCTCCGGCGCACTCCCTCGTGCTTCGGTTTCCTGCCAGCGAACTCCGCGACCCGCAATGTCGGAATCAGTGATCCCGGCGTAGAAGGGAACCTCGGCGGCAAGGGCGGCGAAAGCGGAGGGCTGGGACGAAATCCCAGTGTCCAACCCCAGTGTCAGTGAAAGCTCGGCGAGGACGCCCCAGTTGGGACGGATGTCGCCGGGGCGGGAGGCACTGGGACGGACGCGTTGGAGGCGGCCGTCGGGGTGGGTGACGGTGCCGTCTTTCTCGGCGTGGGTCTCGAGCGGGAAGACGACGTCGGCCATGGCGGTTGTGGCGGTCTCGAATGTGGAGAAGCAGACGACGTGGTCGGCGGCTGCGAGAGCGCGCTTCCAGGCTTCGGTATCCGGGAAGTCGCGCAGGGGGTCGACGCCGAAGAGAAGAACCGACTTGAGCTCGCCTGACTCCAGGGCCGCGCGGATCTCCTCCGTTCCCTTGCCGACGCTGCGCACGTTTTGCATGTCAGGCATGCAAAACGTTACGTCCGTCAAGCCCGGGCCGGCGTCGGGGAGGCAGCCGGCCTCGCGCAGGCCTCGGGCATTGGTGAAGCCGGGGATTTCAAGCAGCCCGGACCCCTCTGTGTTCGTGAGCTCTAGGGCAGCGGCGAGGTCGAGTAGCGCCGTGGTCGCGCTGTCGCCTTCGCGGTTGATCCGATCGCCCCAGACCACGACGATCTGCTCGGCGCCTTGGAGGACGCCGGCCATCTCCGATACCTCCTCCACGTCACTTCGACGAGTTGCGAGTGAGGAGGGGGTATCGGAGATGGCCCCCACCAGCGAGGTGAGGAACTGTCCCGCCTCGCCTGGTGCGTAACGCACAACCGCCTCGGCACCGCCGTCAAGAGTCGTCGGACCCTCTGTCGCCACCGCCAGCTTGGCACCGTTGCGACGGATCGCCTTGCGGATGCGGAGGTCGAGGATCGGGCTCGAGTGCAGCGGCTCGGTACCGATGACGAGGATCGCGTCGGCCGTGTCGATGTCGCGCACCTTGGCCGAGATCTCGGGCTGGGTGAGGCGGACGAGTGCCTCGCGACCGGCGCCGCGCGAAGGGCGTGAGTCGATGTGCGGCGAACCCAGCCCCTCGCGCATGATCCGCTGGACCAGGTAGCCCTCCTCGTTGGAGGCGTCGCCGACGATCGCGGCGCTCTGGGCGCCACCGTGATTCAACGCCGCCGCGGCCTTGGCGATCGCCTCGGTCCACTCGACCTCGACGCCGCCGCGCAGCTTCGGGCCGCGCACGCGCTCCGCGGCGTCGAACATCTCGAAGCCGTAGCGGCCGCGGTCGCAGAGCCAACCGTCGTCGACGTCGGGGTTGTCGCGGGCGATCACCCGCTTCACCCGCTCGTCGCGGACGGTGAAGCTGACGTTGCACTGGCTCGGGCAGAGCGTGCAGACCGAGCCGGCCTGCTCGATGTCCCAGGGCCGGGCGCGGAAGCGGTAGGTGTAGTTGGTCAGCGCCCCGACCGGGCAGAGGTCGGTGATGTTGCCGTGGAAGGGGCTGGCATAGGGGCGGTCGTCGAAGGTGCCGACGAAGGTGCGGTCGCCGCGCTCGAGCAACTGCAGCTGCGAGTCCTCGGAGACCTCCTGACTGAAGCGCACGCAGCGGTAGCAGAGGATGCAGCGCTCGCGGTCGATCGCGACCAGCGGCGAGAGCTCGATCGGCTTCTCGAAGTGGCGCTTCTGGTCGGTGAAGCGGCTCTTGCCGGGACCCCAGCCGTAGGAGATGTCCTGCAGCGGACACTCGCCGCCCTTGTCGCAGACCGGGCAGTCGAGCGGGTGGTTGACGAGCAGGAACTCGACCACGGCGCTCTGCGCGTGCTTTACCTGGTCGGTGCGCGTGTGGACGACCATGCCGTCGCGGACCGGGGTCGAGCAGGAGGTCTGCAGCTTCGGGATCCCCTCGATCTCGACCAGGCACATGCGGCAGGCGCCGACCGGGTCGCCGAGCTTCGGCTCGTAACAGAAGACCGGGATCTCGACGTCGCCGCGCTTGGCGGCGTCGTGGAGCATCTCGCCCTCGGTCGCGGTCACCTCGCGCCCGTCGATGATCAGGTTGATCTCTTTGCCGCTCACGTCGCCGCTCCTAGCGTCTCGGGTGTGC
>Ga0207682_10000101_pt1 | contig 38917 bp, 34 predicted proteins | sample KBSM63metaG_FD_184332 | JGI IMG/M metagenome (GOLD analysis project Ga0207682, IMG submission 184332) | Miscanthus rhizosphere microbial communities from Kellogg Biological Station, Michigan, USA - KBS M6-3 metaG (SPAdes) (version 2) | ecosystem: Host-associated > Plants > Roots > Rhizosphere >... | reverse complement strand
ATCAGCTCAAGGCCGACATCGCCCGCGATTGCGACCGGATCGACGCGTACCTCGCCCACGCCCAGGCCGCGCCGCCGCCCGCCCGGATCAAGGAAAACCGCGACAAGATCTGCCGCCTGTTCGCCGCCGACACGCTCGAAGGAATCATGGCCGACCTCGAGGCCGACGGCTCGGAATGGGCGCTGAAGGAGCTGGCGACGCTCCGCAAGAAGTCGCCGACCGCCTGCAAGGTCTCGCTGCGCCTCTTGGATCATGGCGGCCGGATGCGCGACTTCGCCGGAGAGATGGGCATGGAATATGCGTTGATGGCGCATGTCTCCCACCATCCCGATTTCGCCGAGGGGGTCCGCGCCCTGCTCGTCGACAAGGACAACGCGCCGCGCTGGCAGCCCGCCACGCCCGAGGAAGTTACCGAAGAGATGATCGACGCTTTGTTCCAGCCGCTTCCGCCGGAGGAAGCCTGGTCGCCGCTGCCCTTGATGCGCAACCAATGAGAAGCAAAAGCCTCGTTCGTCCCGAGCGTAGTCGAGGGGCGTTGGCACGGACTCATCACGGCGCCCCTCGACTTCGCTCGGGACGAACGGATACTTTCTTGGAAGCATTGAACCGATGACCGACAACCGCGTCTGGAAGCTGCCCGAAACCGCTCCCGATCCCGCCGAGCTGGCCGCCGCGTGGAGCAAGGTCGTCGAGAACGGCCTTGCCGCCATCCAGGCCGGCGTCCGCCCGTCGGCAAGCCTTGCCTTCGATCCGCTGGCGCCCGCCCGGGCGATGTTCGATTTCCAGCGCCAGCTCTGGACCAACCCGATGTCGGTGCTCCAGGCCAGCCAGGCCGCGGCGTCCGAATGGATGGAGCTCTGGGGCGCCGCCGCCCGCCGCGCCGCCGGGGCCGAGGTCGAGCCGGTGATCGCGCCCGAGCGCGGCGACCGCCGTTTCGGCGACCCGGCCTGGTCCGAGGACCCCGTGTTCGATTATCTCAAGCAGGCCTATCTGCTCGCCGCGCGGCAGGCGACCGAGCTGGTCGACGAGGCCGAGGGGATCGACGAGGCCACCCGCACCCGCGCCCAATTCTTCACCCAAGCCTATCTGAACGCGCTCTCCCCGGCCAATTTCGCCTTCACCAACCCGGAGGCGATCCGGCGCGCGATCGACACCGGCTCGATCAGCCTGCTCTCCGGCCTCGCCAACCTGCTCGCCGACGCCGCCACCGACGCGAAGCTGCCGGTCCGCCGCGCCTCGGCCGAGTTCGAATTGGGCAGGGACATCGCCGCCACCCCCGGCAGCGTGATCTTCCAGAACGAATTGATGCAGCTCATCCAGTACGCGCCCGCGACGGATGAGGTTTACCGGCGCCCGCTTCTCTACGTGCCGCCGCTGGTGAACAAATATTACCTCCTCGATCTCCAGCCCAAATCGTCGCTGATCCGCTGGCTGGTCGAGCAGGGCCATACGCTCTTCGTCATCTCCTGGGTCAATCCCGGCCCGGAGCTCGCCGACCAGGGCATCGACGATTACCTGAACCTCGGCCCCGCCGCCGCGCTCGATGCGATCGAGGCCGCGACCGGCGAGAAGAGCATCGATCTGTTCGGCTTCTGCATGGGCGGCACGCTGGCCGCCATGGCCGCGGCCCGCGCCGAGCCCGGCCGGATCGCCTCGCTGACCACGATCGGCTCGATGTTCGACTTCTCGAACATGGGCCAATGGGCGACCTTCAGGGAGCCGGCCCAGCTGGAGGCGCTGGAGAAGCATCTCGAGGCCAAGGGCGTGATGGCCGCGCACGAGCTGCAGGCCCTGTTCTCCGTGGTCCGCGCCAACGACCTGATCTGGTCCTCGGTGGTCAGCCACTACCTGCTCGACAAGGAGGCGCCGCCCTCCGACATCCTCCACTGGTTCGCCGACGGCGCCCACATCCCCGCCGCCTTCCTGCTCGAATGGACCAAGCGAATCCTCGTCGCCAACGAACTGACCGGGCCCGGCGCGCTGGCGATGGAAACGCCCGCGATGGTGATCTCGCTCAAGGACGACCACGTCTCCGCCTGGCAGGCCACTTATGACGGTGCCAAATTGCTCGGCGGCGAAACTCGTTTCCTGCTCGGCGGCTCCGGCCACAATGCCGGCGTGATCAACCCGCCCGCCGCCAACAAGCACGGCTATTGGACCAACGAAGAGATGCCGGAGAGCGCGGAGGAGTGGCTGGTGACGGCGACGCGCCACGAGGGCAGCTGGTGGCCCGAATGGCAGGCCTGGCTGGTCCGCGACGGCGGCGGCGCGAAGGTGAAGGCGCGCACGCCGAAGAGGGCGATCGAGCCGGCACCGGGCAGCTACGTGCGGATGCGCTAGTCCTTGTGCTCCTGCGAAAGCAGGAGCCCAGTTTCGAAGGCAGGGCTGGGTTCCTGCTTTCGCAGGAACACGGAGACGGGAAATGGCAGATTACGAAACCATCCTGGTCGAGCAGCGCGGCGCGGTCACGCTCGTCACCCTGAACCGCCCGCAGGCGCTCAACGCGCTCAACTCGACCGTCCTCGCCGAGCTGATCGCCGCCTTCGCCGCCTATGATGCCGACGAGAGCCAGCGCTGCCTGGTCCTCACCGGCTCGGAGAAGGCCTTCGCCGCCGGCGCCGACATCAAGGAGATGTCGGACCAGGGCTTCGCCTCCATGTACGGCTCGAACTTCTTCCAAGGCTGGGAGAAGGTCACCGCGACCCGCAAGCCCTGGCTCGCCGCGGTCGCCGGCTATGCGCTCGGCGGCGGCTGCGAGGTGGCGATGATGGCCGATTTCATCATCGCCGCCGACAGCGCGAAATTCGGACAGCCCGAGATCAAGCTCGGCGTCACCCCCGGCATGGGCGGCTCGCAGCGCCTCACCCGCGCGGTCGGCAAGGCCAAGGCGATGGAGATGTGCCTCACCGGCCGGACGATGGGCGCCGAGGAGGCCGAGCGATCCGGCCTGGTCGCCAGGGTGGTCCCAGCCGCCGAGCTGATCGACGAAGCGATGAAGACCGCCGAGACGATCGCCGGCATGTCCCCGGTCGCGGCGATGGCCAACAAGGAGATGGTCAACGCCGCCTTCGAGAACGGCCTGGCGCAAGGAATCAATTTCGAGCGCCGACTCTTCCACGGCCTGTTCGGCACCGAGGACCAGAAGGAAGGCATGGCGGCTTTCGTGGAGAAGCGCGGTCCGAGCTGGAAGGGTAAGTAGCCGTCATCCCGGCGAAGGCCGGGATCTCGTGGGGTGAAGAACACGGCGCAAGCCCGCGCTGAGACCCCGGCCTTCGCCGGGGTGACGAAAGGAAGACAATGGCACGCATCGCCTTCATCGGCCTCGGTAATATGGGCGGCGGCATGGCCGCGAACCTCGCGCAGGCCGGCCACGACGTCCGCGCCTTCGATCTCAGCGAGGACGCCCTGCTCCGCGCCGAGGCGCGCGGCGCGGCGCGCGCCGCCTCCGCCGCGGAAGCGGTGCAGAATGCCGAGGCCGTCGTCACCATGCTCCCGGCCGGCAAGCACGTCCGCGACGTCTACGAAAGCAGCGTGATCGGCACCGCCTCGGCCGGCGCCATCCTGATCGATTGCTCGACGATCGACGTCGCCACCGCCCGCGAGGAGATCGAGAAGGCCCGGGCCTCGGGTTACGCGATGGTCGACGCGCCGGTCTCCGGCGGCATCGCCGCCGCCGAGGCGGGCAGCCTCACCTTCATGGTCGGCGGCACCGCCGAGGCGTTCGAGCGCGCCCGGCCCTTCCTCGAGATCATGGGCAAGGCCGTGATCCACGCCGGCGCGCCCGGCGCGGGCCAGGCCGCCAAGATCTGCAACAACATGCTGCTCGGCGCCTCGATGGTCGCGACCTGCGAGACCTTCGTCATGGCGAGGAAGCTCGGCCTCGATCTGCAGACCTTCTTCGACATCTCGTCCAAGGCTTCGGGCCAATGCTGGTCGATGACCACCTATTGCCCGGTCCCCGGCGTCGGCCCGGAGACGCCCGCGGACCGCGATTATGAAGGCGGCTTCGCGGCCGCTTTGATGCTCAAGGACCTCCGCCTCGCCATGGAGGCCGCGCAGAGCGTCGACGCCTACACCCCGATGGGCGGCGCCGCCGAAACCCTCTACGCCCGCTTCGCCGAGGCGCTGGGCGGGGGCGGCAAGGATTTTTCCGGGATCATCCGGATGATCGACGACAGCTGGGTGGCGCCGGAGACACCCTGATCGTCACCCCGGCGAAGGCCGGGGTCTCGGGACAAGAAGTCACAGCTGTCTCTATGAGATCCCGGCCTCCGCGGGGATGACGCTCAGTCGGCGAGCACTCCCGCCACCGCCTTCTCCCACCCCGCCAGCCGCGCCACCCGCATTTCTTCCGCCATGGCCGGCTCGAACCGCCGCACCGCGCCGCGCATCGCCGCCGCTTCCTCCAGCGAGCCGAACAGCCCCGCGCCCACGCCCGCCAGCATCGCCGCCCCCAGCGCGGTCGTCTCGACGAACGCAGGCCGCTCCACCTCCAGCGCGAGCACGTCCGCCAGGTCCTGCGCCAGCCAGTCGTTGGCGCTCATCCCGCCGTCGATCCTGAGCCGCTCCCACGGCGCGCCGTCGGCGGCGAAGGCCGTCATCAGGTCTTGCGTCTGGTGCGCCATCGCCTCCAGCGCGGCGCGGACGATCTCGGCCCGCCCGCTGGCGAAGGTCAGGCCGGTGATCGCCGCCCGCGCTCCCGGCCGCCAATGCGGCGCGCCGAGCCCGGCCAGCGCCGGCACGATCGTCACCCCGCCCGAATCCGGAATCGAGCGCGCCAGCTTTTCGCTCTCCGCCGCGGTGACGATGAGGCCGAGCGAATCCCGCAGCCACTGGATCAGGCTGCCGGCGACGAACACCGAGCCTTCCAGCGCGTAGCGCCGCTCGCCGCCGAGCTGCCACGCCAATGTGGTCAGCAGCCGGTGCCGCGACACCGGCGCCTCGAGGCCGGTATGGGTCAGCACGAACGCGCCGGTGCCGTAGGTCGCCTTGGTTTCGCCCGGCGCGAAGCAGGCCTGGCCGATCGCCGCCGCCTGCTGGTCGCCGGCCATGCCGCAGATCGGAATCGGCGGGCCGAGCAGCCGGGTCCCGCTGAACCGCCCCGCGCAATCGACGATCTCGGGCAGCGCCGCCTTGGGCACGCCGAACAGGTCGAGCAGCCCCTCGTCCCAGCAGCCCTGGTGGATGTCCATCAGCGCGGTCCGCGAGGCGTTGCTGGCGTCGGTGACGAAAAGCCCGCCGCAGGCGGTCAGCTTGTGGATCAGCCAGCTCTCGACCGTACCGATCGCGAGGTCGTCGCCCGCCTCGCGAAGCTGCGGCCATTCCCGCAGCGCCCAGGCGATCTTGCTCGCCGAAAAATAGGGATCGAGCAGCAGCCCGGTCTTCGCCTGCAGCGCCGGCTCGTGCCCGGCCTCCTTCAGCCGCGCGCAATCCTCGGCCGTGCGCCGGTCCTGCCAGACGATCGCCCGCGCCAGCGGCTCCCCGGTCCGCTTCGACCAGAAGCAGATCGTCTCGCGCTGGTTGGTAATCCCGATACAGGCGATCCGCTCGGCGCCGCCGGCGTCGTCCGCGACCGCCCGGGCGCAGGCGAGGCTCTTCTCCCAGATCTCTTTCGCGTCATGCTCGACCCAGCCCGGCCGCGGATAATGCTGGGCGAGCTCCGCCTGCCTGCTGCCGACCAACGCCCCGTCCGCTGCGAACAGCATCGCCCGGGTGCTGGTCGTGCCCGCATCGATGACGAGGATCGTGTCGCCGCTCATGCCCTAATCACTTGCATAGTCCCGCTCATCCTGAGTAGCCGGTGAGCTTGTCGAACCGGCGTATCGAAGGACGCATGGCCGGTCCTTCGATACGGGCCTTCGCCAGGCTCAGTCCCTACTCAGGATGAGCGGAGACCAATGGGCAAGCAAAATCTGAGCGACTCCTTCGACCTCCTGATCGTCGGCGGCGGCATCAACGGCGCGGCGATCGCGCGCGACGCGGCCGGGCGCGGGCTCGCCGTGCTCCTCGTCGAGAAGGACGATCTCGCCCACCATACCAGCTCGGCCTCGTCCAAATTGATCCACGGCGGCCTTCGCTATCTCGAGCAATATGAGTTCCGCCTGGTCCGGGAATCGCTGCACGAGCGCGCGATCCTGCTCGCCACCGCGCCGCATATCGTCCGGCCGCTGAAGTTCGTCCTGCCCGATCCGCCCGGCGGCCGCCCGTTCTGGCTGCTCCGCCTCGGCCTCCTTCTCTATGACCTGCTCAGCGGACGCGACGAGCTGCCGCGCTCGCGCCGGGAAAAGAATGCCGATCCGGCGCTCAGGCCGGGCTTCAGGCTCGCTTCCTATTGGGACGCCTGGGTCGACGATGCCCGCCTGGTCGTGCTGAACGCGCTCGACGCGCACGAGCGCGGCGCCGAGATCGCCACCCGCACCGAATTGCTCTCGGCCCGCCGCGAGGGCGAGCGCTGGCTGGCCGAGCTCTCGGACGGCCGCACCGTCTCGGCGCGGATGCTGGTCAACGCCGCCGGCCCCTGGGTCGCCGAAATGCTTCGCGGCCGCCTGGGCAGCGACAGCCGGAGCGCCGCCCGCCTGGTCAAGGGCAGCCACATCCTCGTTCCCCGCCTCTGGCAGGGCGACCACGCCTATATCTTCCAGCACGAGGCGGACGGCCGGGTCGTCTTCGCTTTGCCTTATGGCGAGCACAGCCTGATCGGCACCACCGACGTGCCCGTCGAGCGCCCCGAGGACGCCGCCATCGCGCCCGGGGAGATCGCCTATCTCTGCGCCGCCGCCAATGCCTATTTCTCGAAGCAAATCGGCCCGGCGGACGTGATCTGGTCCTATTCCGGCATCCGCTCGCTCCACGACGACGGCGCGGCCGAGGCCAAGGACGTCACCCGCGACTATCATCTCGAGCTGGATCCCGGCCCCGGCGCGAAACTGCTCTCCGTGTTCGGCGGCAAGCTCACCACCGCCCGCGCGCTGGCGCTGGAGGCGCTCGACCGGCTCGGCGTCGGCGGCATGAAGTTCACCGCCGGCTCGACCCTGCCCGGCGGCAATGTCGACGCGTCCTTCCTCGCCTGGCTCGATGCCGCGCGCGACAAATATCCCGAGCTTCCGCTGGAACGGATGCGCCGCGCCTACGGCACCCGCCTCAAGAAGCTGCTCGAGCGCCCCCTCGGCCGCCACTTCGGTGCCGGCCTCTACGAGGCGGAGGTCCGCTACCTGCTCGCAACCGAATTCGCCCGGACCGCCGACGACATCCTCTGGCGCCGCACCAAGCTCGGGCTGGAGCTGTCGAAGCAGGAAGTGAAAGCACTGCAGCAGTGGATCGACCAGCAGGCTCCCTCTCCCAGGGGGAGAGGGATGGGGTGAGGGGATGTGGCTTCCGCGAAAACTCCCCAACTCCCGAACCCCTCACCCTAACCCTCTCCCCTGGGAGAGGGAATGAGGGGAGAACCATTCCGCCCTCGATACGTTAGCGAGCCCATGGCAGGCGGATCGACAAAGGCGGTGCTGGCCGCGCTCGCGGCGAATCTCGGCATCGCCGTCGCCAAGTTCGGCGGCGCGGCCTATACCGGCTCGGCGGCGATGCTGGCCGAAGGCGTGCACAGCGTCGTCGACAGCTTCAACCAATTGCTCCTCCTGTTCGGCATGAAGCGGGCCGAGCGGCCGGCCGACGAGCGCCACCCGTTCGGCTATTCGCGCGAAATCTATTTCTGGAGCTTCGTCGTCGCCGTGCTGCTGTTCACCGCGGGCGGCGTGGTCGCGATCTACGAAGGCTGGCACAAGCTCGCTGACCCCCACCCGGTCGAAAGCCCGATCGTCAACTACGTGATCCTCGGCGGCGCGATCCTGCTTGAGGCCGCCTCCTTCCGGGTCGCGCTCAAGGAGTTCCGCAAGGTCGCCGGCGACCGCCACTGGTGGACCGCGGTCACCGAGGCCAAGGACCCGGTCCTGTTCACCGTCCTGTTCGAGGACAGCGCCGCCATGCTCGGCCTGGCGATCGCGCTCGCCGGGCTGCTCGCCGCGCATTTGCTCGCCATGCCGATGCTCGACGGCATCGCCTCGATCGTCATCGGCGTGGTGCTGATCTGCGCCTCGATCCTCCTCGCCCGCGAGACCAAGGGCCTCTTGGTCGGCGAGGCGGCGGCGCCCGAGGTGCTGGCCGAGATCCGGGCCCTGATCTGCGCCGCGCCCCAGGTCGTCGGCGTGCGCGACATCAATTCGGTCCATCTCGGCCCGCACGACATCGTCGTCACCGCCTGCGTCGATTTCGTCGACAGCGTCCCGGCCGGCGAGGTCGAACGGGTCACCGCCGACCTTACGGCCAAGGTCCGCGCCGCCCAACCCGACGTCAGCCACCTCTTCCTCGCCCCGACCTCGCTCGCCTAAGTCCCGCAGAGTGAACGGATCTGCTCCGAGTCATCCCGGCGAAGGCCGGGACCCATGCACCGAAGAGGCAGAGGGCAAGGCATCGGCGATAACCTTCATTCACCGTGTTCATGGGGTCCCGACTTTCGTCGGGATGACTAGGGAAGTTTCGGAACGGCGCGCGCTCCGGCGGGTTGAAAGCCCATGCCCTCAGCTCGCGAAACCTATGAACGCGCCGGCGCCGGCGAGAGCACGATCGGCTGGAAGCTGGACCGCGGCCAGCGCCGGGAGCTGCTCCGGCAATTCCCGCCTCGCTACCGCAACCCCATCGCCGATCACGTCACTTTGGTCTCGGGCGCCGCCGCCGACGCGCCGCTGCCCGAGGAAACCGGCGCCGAATTGATCGGCCGCGCCGACGACGGCCGCGGCGTCGAGGCGATGGTGGTCCGCCTCGGCGGCACCGCCGACCGGCCCGACGGCTCCACCTACCACATCACCTGGTCGCTCAAGGACGGCCGCGAGGCTCGGGAAAGCAACGACGTGATCGCGATCGAGGGTTGGGTGGAGTTCGACCTCCCGATGCCGCTGATCCTCAAACCGGCACGCTGGCCGTGACCCGGCACCGAGAGTGCCGAACGGAGGCTGGAGGAGCTCGCCGCCTATTCCCCGCTGTGTGTCCAGGCGTGGTGCTAAACGTTCGGTAACCCCGCTCGGGGCATCGGGGATTGATGAGAAATGCGCGATGACCCTATCCCGAACCGGCTTGCCACTGCTGCTCCTGGCGATCTTGTCCGGCAGCTGCGCGAAATAGCAGCCGGTCGTCGCACCCATGGTACGCCCCGTTCCCTATGAAAATATGGCCGGCGGCCAGCGTGAGGAAGCCGGCGAGCCACCCTACCCCCTGGCCGTCGGACACACTTGGCGAAGCGATCTGGGCGGCTATGTATTCCGGATCGGCTATTTCACCGAAGGCCAGGTCGAAGACCGGCGCTGGGAGGCTGCGCGTCTCCGCATGATGGACAGTGGCCGCTTCTGCAACGGCTTCGGCGAAGGCCGGATCGTCCGGCGCGAGGTGCGGTGGTACGAGCCGACGCCGGTGTCCCGCCGGCGCTGCGCCGCGCTCGTCTACACGCTCCACTGCACGCACCCTCGCCAGCGGCCGGGCGACGACCTCGCCCGCCAGCGCATCCTATTGCTGCGGGAGGATGCCGAGCCCCCGATCGAAGCGGATTGCGGCGAAAAGGACCGGGCGCGGCGCCCGCCCCCCGGACCGTATCGCTACAATCCGCCGCTGCAGGAGCTGTTGTCGCCCGAGGCGGGCTGTGCGCTGACCCACGCCCGAGGCGGCCGGCCATTCCGCGTGACCCCGGAAACTCGAATCTTCACGCGCACCCGGATTCATCCTGCCTTCGCCACCCACGTGGGAGCGCATGACGGCTTCGGCTATCGCATTCCGGCTTGGGGAATTGACCACGCTTTCTCGGAAGCCTCCCGAATTCCGCCCCGGCTGCGCGAAACCGCGGTTCCAAACGACGGCGTCAATATTCTCGTCGAGCAGGACTTCGCCCTCGACGACACCGGCGCTCCTTATTGCGTCCGCCTGACCGCTCGACAGGGCGGACGGGTCTGGCAAAGGCGGCTCGTACGGGCTGGCCTGGTCGAGCATCTTGCCCGGGTTGTGGGCAAGGATCGGCACGGCGTGTCCCGCGACTCGTCCCGCTACTGGGCCCCCACCTCGGACGCCACTCTGCTCGCCATGGCACTCGGCAGCTATCTCGTCGCCCACGCCGCGCCGGACAGCGCGTTCCGGCGGCCCTGGCGATAGGCCCCGCTCAGGGTCCCGGCGTGACCGGCTCGCCGAGCTCCAGCCGCATCGCCCGGAGATCGAGCGTGTAGCTGTCGAAGCGGCGCAGGACGTTCGAGCCGAGCGTGCCGTAATCGCGCGCCTCCGGCCCGTCGCCGGCGAGCCGCACCGGCAGCTGCGGCAGGGTGAGGCTCCGCCCGGCCAGTTCGATCGGCGCGTCGGCCCAGGTGGCCATGTTCGACGCCCGCGTCCCGCCCGCGCTCGCCATTCGCGCCTGGCCGGTGGCGAGCCCGGCGATCCGCGCCGGCTCGGCCGCGGCGTAGAGCGGGCTGAGCGCGGTCTGGTTGGCGCCGGTGTCGAGGTGGAGCGGCAGCGTCCGCCCGGCCACGCCGGTCTCGACATAGAGCTGGTTGCCGCTCGCCGCGAGATTGGGCGCGCCCGCCGCGCCCGCCGCCGGCGCCAGCACCGTGAGGCGCCCGGCCTCCATCCGCATCCGGCCCAGAGCGCGCATCGCCGGCAGCCCGAAGATCGCCCTGATGTCGTAGCCGCCGGGCACCTGCGCGAAGGTGAGCTGCGCGTCGTCGATGATCAGGAAGGGATGGTTGCGCAGCACCGTGCCGGCGACCTCGACCCTCTCGGCGATGCCGAGCCGGACCGGTACCGTGCCCTGCACGCCGTTGCCGACCTCCGCCGCCTGCTCGAGGATCGTGACGCCGAGCCGCCGGGCCGTCTCCGCCGAGAGCACCGACAGGCTGGCGCCGGTGTCGAACACCGCCTCCTGCGCCTGGCCGTTCACCTGGATGTCGATCCGCGGCAGGCCGACCTTGTCGGTGCGCGCCGCGACGCTGCCCGGCGCCGCGGGTTCGATCCGCTGCGCCGGCTGCGCGGCGAGCAATTCGGCCAGCCGCCACATCCGTGCCGTGTCGGCCGCCCGGCCGTCGCCGCGCACCGCCTGCGCCTCGGCGAGCCGCCGGCCGGCGCTCGCCGCGGCGCGATAGTCGCCATTGGCGAAGCCGGCGCCGGCGACGATCGCGAGCGCCGCCTCGCGCTCGGCCGGGGCGCCGCGTTCGGCGATCCGCGCCAACGCCGGGTCGCGCGCCGCTTGGCGATCGAACCGCGCCGCCGCGATCCGCGCGCGCAGCAGCACCGCCTCGTCGCCGCGCGCATTGGCCAGCGCCCGCTCGAGCGGACCGATCTCGCCGCGCTCCGCGCCCTCGAACAGGGTCGCGATCGTAGCCGGCCCGGCCGGAGCCGCCGCCACAGCGTGTTGCGCCCGGGCCTGCACATTGCCCGCCGCCAGCATCGCTGCCGCGACCGCCCATGCCATCTTGCGCATCCTCGTCTCCCTCGCTACTATCGAATGGCGAATAGATTTTATCGTAGGACGATAATTTATGTCCGTCAAGCAATGAACGACGCCCCCGCCTCGCTGCGCCGCTCCGCGCGGCGTCTGCGCCTCGTCGCCTTGTTCGCACTCGCTTCGGTCGAGCTGGTGATCCTGTTCGCCGCGTGGGTCCTGCTCGCCGGCCGCCGCGACGAGTTCGCGATGCTCACCGTCCACGATCAGGGCATGGCGCCGCTCCCCGCCGCGCTCGTGCTGCTGCTCTTCGGCCTGCTGATCGGCCTCGCTCTGCTTCGCCTCGTCGCGATGTGCCGCCAGGTCGAGGCCGGGGTGCGCTTTCCGGCGCGGGCGCTGCGCGGCTTCGCGACCTGGCTGTTCCTCGCCGTCCTGCTCTCGGTGTTCGCCCCGCTCGCCGGCGCCCTCGTCCATGGCGGCCCGGTCGTGCTGTCGCTGAGCGGCGGCGAGGCGCTGATGCTGCTGGTCACCGGCCTGCTCTTCTTCGTGGCGCGGCTGCTCGGCGAGGCGCAGGCGCTCGCCGACGATCACAGCCAGATCGTCTGACATGGCGATCGCCGTCCGCCTCGACGTCATGCTGGCGCTGCGCAAGGCGCGTTCCAAGGACCTGGCCCAGCATGTCGGGATCACCGAGACCAACCTCAGCCTGCTCAAGTCCGGCCGGGTCAAGGGCATCCGCTTCGAGACCCTCGACGCGATCTGCGACTATCTCGACTGCCAGCCGGGGGACCTACTGGTTCACGAGAAGGGAAAAGAGGACAGTCACGAGTAACTGTTCCCCTGCATGTCGCGGCACTGAAAAGCTCCCTCTCCCCAGGGAGAGGGTTTTGAAGGGGACAGTTACGAGTAACTGTCCCCATTCCCGGTCAGGCGATGATGATGTTGCTGCCGGCGCCGCCGTCGAGCACGTCGAGCCCCGGCCCGCCGATCAGCACGTCGTCGCCGAGCCCGCCGAACAGCGTATCGTTGCCGTTGCCGCCGATCAGCACGTCGTCGCCCTCGCCGCCGTCGGCCTGGAAGACGATGCCGGCGTCGAGCCCCGAGGCCTCGACCACGTCGTCGCCGCCGAGCGTGTTGATCACCAGCCGGTCGATCCCGGCCTCGAAGCCGGCGATGTTGACCATGGCGGCGAGGCCGAGCACCGAGACGCTGCCGCCGTCGCCGACCACCAGCACGACGTCGTCGCCCGCCGTGGCGTTGATCACGACCGTGTCGACCTGGCCGTCGGCGCCGCCGAGATCGAGGTTGATCTCGCTGAGGTCGGTGCCGGAAAGATCGCCGATGTTGATCGTGTCGGCGCCGCCGAGCGCGTGATAGTCGATCGATTCGACGTCGTTCAGGTCCATGACGACATTGGCGACGTTGCGGGTGAACGTCACCCGCTCGCCATTGGCCGAGACGTTGATGATTTCGGCGATATTGGCGCCGTTGAAGACCATCGAATCGAAGCCGTCCTGCCCCTCGAGCGTGTCGTTGTCGTCGCCCGGGTTCCAGGTGAAGCGGTCGTCGCCGGCGCCCATCAAGGCGAAGTCGTTGCCGTCGCCGCCGCTGATCAGGTCGTCGCCTTCCGAGCCGATCAGCACGTCGTTGCCGAGGCCGCCGTTGAGGCTGAGCTGGATGCCGTCCGCCTCGAGGCTGGAGGCGTCGATCACGTCGTCGCCGCCGAGGCCGTTGACGGTCAGCCGGTCATCGGCCTGCTCCTGCTGGAAGATGCCGATCTGGGCCTGGAGCCCGTAGACGCCGATCCCGCCGGCGTCGCCGGTGACGTGGATCGCGTCGGCGCCGTTGGTGCCGTTGACCGCGACCGTGTCGGCGGCGCCCTCGCCGCCGCCGTCGGGCCCGCGCAGGTCGAGCTCGACATGGGTCACGCCGGTGCCGCTGAGATCGCCGACGACGATATTGTCGGTGCCGCCGAGCGCGCGATACTCGATTCGTTCGACGCCGTTGAGATCCATCGCGACATTGGCGACGTCGCGGGTGAACAGGGTGCGGCCGCCATTGGCGAGGATGTTGACGGTCTCGCTCGCGTTCGATCCGAAGAACATCAGCCGGTCGACGCCGTCCTGGCCCTCGACCACGTCGTTACCGTCGCCGGGCGCCCATTCGAACACGTCGTCGCCGGCGCCGAGCAGGGCGGTGTCGTTGCCGTTGTCGCCGAACGCGAAGTCGTCACCGTCGCCGCCGAGGATCGTGTCGGCGCCCTGGCTGCCGAGAATGGTATCGTCGCCCGCGCCGCCGTCGAGAATGAGCTTGGCCACTCCGGCCGGAAGCGTGGTCGCGGTGATCCCGTCGTCGCCGCCGAGCCCGCGAATCACCAGCATGTCGTTGGCGCCTTCCGAGCCGGTGACGTTGACCTGCGTCGACAGGCCGAGCACCGCATAACTGGTCCCGGCGCCGAAGACGTCGACGATGTCGTTGCCGTTGGTGGCATCGACGATCACCGTGTCGGCCGCGGCGTCGCCGGCGCTGCCGCCGAGCGTGCCGGCGAGGGCGATGTCGACCCTCGTGACATCGGTGCCCGCGAGGTTGCCGACAGTGATCGTGTCGGCGCCGCCGAGCGCGTTCAGCTGCAGCGTCTCCATATTGTTCAGGTCCATGACGATGGCGCCGACATTGCGGGTGAAGCGGACATGCTCGCCATTGGCCGAAGCCTCCAGGGCCTCGCCGATCGCCGAGCCGTTGAAGACCATGGCGTCGGTGCCGGCGCCGCCGTCGACGATGTCGCTGCCGTCGCCCGGATCCCATTGGAAGACGTCGTCGCCGGCGCCGAGCAAAGCGGTGTCGTTGCCCTGCTGGCCGTCGACGAAATCGCTGCCCTCGCCGCCGATCAAGAGGTCGGCGCCGTTCGAGCCCAGGATGACGTCGTTGCCCGCGCCGCCGTCGACGGTCACGCCGATCAGGGCGGCGAGGTTGCCGGTCGCGGAGAAGCGGTCGTCGCCGCCGTTCATGTTGACGACGATCTTCTCCATCGTGCCCATGTCGAGCGCGAAGGGTGCCGGATCGGTGCGGTCGAACCGGGTGCGGGTCCCGTTCGCGGTCAGCGTGAACACTTCCGCGCCGTTGCCGCCGTTGACCTCGGTGGTGTCGGTGCCGGCGCCGCCCTCGAACAGGTCGGTGTCGTCGCCGGGATTCCAGACGAAGCGGTCGTTGCCGCCTTCGCCGAAGACCTGGTCGTCGCCGTCGCCGCCGGTCAGCACGTCGTCGTCGGCGCCGCCGAACAGGAAGTCGGCGCCGCCCTTGCCGAGCAGCACGTCGTTGCCGGCCTGGCCGAACAGCATGTCGCCGCCCGAACCGCCGGTGATCACGTCCTTGCCGGCGCCGCCGAACAGGTTCGCGCGGGGCAGCGCGCCGTTGCTCTCGTCGAGCGTGATGAAGTCGTCGCCGCCTTGGCCGAACACCTGGATCAGGGCGGTGTTGGCGACGGTCGCCTTGCCGCCCTTGATCGCGACCGCGCCGCCGTTGACGCGCAGATTGCCGGCCGCGTCGCGGCCGATGACGATATTGTTGGCGACCGCGTCGCCGAACACGGAAAGCACGCCCTGGCCGGGCACGAAGGAAGCGGTGACTGCCATTTCGAAAATCTCCTCATGTCGCCGCGGGGGTTGCGGCGAGTTGAGGGGATTTGGCGACGAACCGTTGCAGCCTGATGCCGCCGCGCCCGCTTTTATGTGTCGATTGTGTCAGTCGGCCGACCCGTCATCCCGGCGAAGGCCGGGCCGGCCTGCGCCGGGATGACGTCCGGACCTTCAGGCCGCCTGCAGCTCGTCCTCGTCGGCGCCCATCACCGGGCCCGAATCCTGGCCCTTGGCGTCGGGGTCGCGGTCGACCAGCTCGATCACTGCCATCGGCGCCGCGTCCGAGGCGCGGATCCCGGCCTTGAGCACGCGGGTATAGCCGCCGGCCCGCTCCTGGTAGCGCTTGGCGAGCACGTCGAACAATTTCACCAGCTGGGTATCGTCGAGCAGCCGCGCATGCGCCAGCCGCCGGTTGGAAAGCCCGCCCTTCTTGGCCAAAGTGATCAGCTTCTCGACATAGGGCCGGAGCTCCTTCGCCTTGGGAAGCGTGGTCGTGATCTGCTCGTGCTTGATCAGGGCGGCGGCCATGTTGCGGAACATGGCGGTGCGGTGGGATGAGGTGCGGCCGAGCTTGCGGCCGCCGACGCGATGGCGCATTTACTTCTTCCTTCGTTCGTCCGGACGCCGTCTCAGGTACGTCCGGCCAGGCGGTGTAAGAGGGCACCGCCCAAACCCGTTGAGGCAAGCCGCTCATCCTGAGTAGGGACTGAGCTTGACGAAGGCCCGTATCGAAGGACCAAACCCCAAAAACAAGAGAACGGGCCAAAGCCCGCCTCGTGCGGCAGCCCAAAGCGGATCGGGCGGCGAAAGTCAAGCATTCGCCGCGCCCTGCGCTCCACCGGCCCCGTCGCCGGCGAACCTTCGAGGGTCCCGCACGTTCTGCCCAAGTCCCTCGAAACCAAGGAGCATCTTAATGGGCAGCGACCACGACATCAACGTCCTCAACAGCCTGATCACCACCACCATCGACAGCGCCAACGGCTTCGAGCGCTCGGCCGAGGACGCCGAAGGCGGCCGCTTCGCCGACATGTTCCGCGAGTTTGCCGAGGAGCGCCGGCAGGTGGTGTCGCGGCTTCAGCAGACCGTCCGCGGCCTCGGCGGCGAGCCCAATGACGACGGCTCGCTGAAGGCCGATCTGCACCGCCGCTGGATCGACCTGCGCACCGCGCTCACCGGCGGCGGCGGCGACAAGGCGGTGATCGAGGAGGTCGAGCGCGGCGAGGATTATCTCAAGGCCAAATACGACACCGCGCTCAAGGACGGCGAGCTCTCCGCCACCGCGCAGAGCGCGATCCGCGACGCCTATGAATCGGTCCGCGCCGGCCACGACACCGCGAGCGCGCTCAAGCATTCGATGCAGGCGGACGCGGGCGCGTAACCGCACGGCACTTTTCGCCTCCCGGTTGGTTTAACCTGGGTCAAGCGATCGGTGCAGGGCGCCACGGCCTAGGCTACGCGCGCGCCCGGCAGGGGCCGACCCACCGCGGTGGGTCGGCCCTACCTTTTAGGGGCTAGGACCCGTCCTCAATCAGCGAAGCGTTTGCCGGGTAACCCCAAGGAGTCACCCCGGCGGAAGCCGGGGTCCATGAACCGAAGCGGTCGAGTGCCGGCGGGGACGACTTCGCCTCATTCTCAAAGATGGTGTTCATGGGTCCCGGCTTCCGCCGGGATGACTGTGAAATGCGGGCAAAATCTGGCCAACGAAATTTCCTGAATAGGGACTCAGCGCAACTTGGCGATCTTCAGCCCGTCCGCCTTGGCCCGGTCGCGGATCGATTCCTCGCTCCGGGTCAGCGCTTTCGACAGCGCCTTCAGCGCCATCCCCTTGCCGGCGAGCAAATGCAGCTTGCGGATCTCCTCCGACGTCCAGGGCTGCCGATGCCGCTCGAACCGTTCCGCCATCGCATGCTTCTCCCCGCCGCATCCTAAGCCGCGGCGGCGCCCCTTGTCACGCCGGGGTCGCGGGGTTGCGGCGCTGTCGGAAAGTCGCACGGAAAGCGGAGCAGCGAAGAAGAGACGAGGACCCGAACGCAGCCGGGTCAATTACACTAACATAAGTTAGACTTGCTCCAAAGAACAGTGTAAGAAAGAACGATGAACTGCGAGATCGAATTTCTGGCCGTGGGCAAGGCCAGTTGCGCTGGGGATGCCATCATCGTGCGATACGGCACGCCGCAGGCGTTCAAGCTGATGCTCGTCGATGGCGGTCCGGCGCCAGCGGGAGAGCGAATAGTCTCCCACCTCAAGCGCCACTTCGGTGCCTATGTAGAACTGGAGCACGTTGTTCTTACCCATTCGGACATCGACCACGCGTCCGGCTTGCGGACTGTATTGCGCGAGCTGCCCGTCAGGAATCTGTGGCTCCATATTCCCTGGGAGCTTGCCAAGGACAGCCGGCACCTGTTCAGGAACAAGACGATGACGGCCGACGCCCTGATGAGAAGGGTGAGGTCGGAATATGACATCGTCGCGGAGATTGTCGACATCGCCGAGCTCGCGGATTGCAAGCTCGATTATCCCTTCGCGGGCAAGACGATCGGGCCGTTTCTCGTCTGCTCGCCGACGGCCTACGCCTACCGGCACCTCCTGCCCCAGTTCGACGAGACCCCGGAGCCCGATCGCGCCGCCATCGAAGCGGCCCGGATGTGGCTCGGCAAGGAATCGCTGCTTCGCCGGATTTTCGAGCAGGCGCGAAAGGCGACCGAATATTGGATCGAGGAATCCTGGACCGAGGAACGCCTTCGCGACGTCGGCCAGGCCAGCGCGAGCGACGAAAGCAGCGTCATTCTCTACGGCGATTTCGGCGACCGGCGCGCCCTCCTGACCGGGGACGCGGGGGTCAACGCCCTCGGCTGGGCGGCGGATTATGCCGAAGCCCGCGGCCTGCCGCTGCAAAGCTTCAGCTTCGTGCAGGTCCCCAATCACGGCGGCCGGCGCAACGTCGGTCCCGCCATCCTCGATCGCATCCTGGGCCCGGTCCAGGCACGCGACGATCCGGCGCGCTTCTCCGCCTACGTCTCCGCGCCGGCCGGCGATCCCCGCTTTCCCCGCAAGATGGTCGCCAACGCCTTCAAGCGCAGGGGCGGCCTGATCATCGCCACTCAGGGCGAGGACCGGATCCATTATGGCGGCTTCCCCCGCCGGCAGGGCTATCGCAACGTCGATCCGCTGCCCTTCTTCGATCGGGTGGAGGATTATGCCTGACGGCGCCGCCGTCCCGATCCGCACCCGCGCCCGCGGCTCCGGTCACGCGGCATCGCTGCCGTCGCTTTCGGACTCGTCTCCGGTGCCGGCCTCGTCGGCGGTGCCGGCACGGACCCAGCCCGGCGGGACCAGCGTGCCGTCCGCGGCCTCGCTCCACCCTTGCGCGAGCTTCTCCGCCCGGATCCGCCGGCTGCGCTTGGCGAGCAGCTTCATGACCGCCGCCTCGGTCTCCTCGCGGCTCGCGGTCCGCCGATCCGGGCCCGGGGCGGCGCGCCGGCCGCCCGCCGGCGCCGCCATCTTGCTGATCCGGATCGCCTGGTCGACATTGACCGGCGGCAGCCCCTCCCCTGCCGTCGCCTCCGCCGCCTCGGGATCGAGGCTGGCGATCGAGGCGGCGCGAAGCAGCTCCGGCAGCCTCGCCGCCGCCTGCGCCGCGACCGCATCCCAGCGCTCGGCGAATTCGGGATAGGCTTCGCGCCTCTTGTAGAGCGCGGTGGTCGAGATCCCCGCCGCCTTGGCCGCCGCGCGAACGCAGCCGGTCCGCCCGAGCGCCGCGAAGAACGCCTCCTCGGTCTTCGCGCACCACCGCCCCGCCGCCGCCCGCACCATCTTGTCGCCCTGCTTCGTCCGCCGAAGCACCAGCTCGGGGCCCGTGGAGGTCCCTCTGCCCGTTCGTCCTGAGCGAAGTCGAAGGGCGTTCTTCTCTTTGAACTTCGCCAGCTCGGCCGCCCACTTCCGCGCGAAGGCGTCATCCTTGATCCGCCGGTCATAGGCGGTGCCGACGTCCATCCCCGCCTCGCGCGCCGCGAGCCGCGCATTGCCGCTCCGGCCCAGCGCCCGCAAAAACACCCGCCACTCCGCCGCACTCTTCTTTTTCGCCACGCCTCGCCCCCGATTCGCCAAATCCGGTCCTCCCCATAATAGGAAATTTCCTACTTTACAAGAACAAAGTGAGAACGGATTGATCCGTTTCGGCAGGAAGCGGTTGGCGAAGCCGGCCCGTTGCGGGATCCTAAAAGCGCTTGGCACGTGCCTCGCCGCCCGCTTAGCTTGGCGCCATGGCTCCTCTCCCCCTTCTTCTGGCTGCCGGCCTCGCCCTCCAGGGCACCGCCCCCGCCGGCCTGCTGCAGCCGCCGCCGCCCGATCCGCCGGTCGGCCGCTGGGTGGTCTGGCCGGTTGGGGGCACCTGCCACGCGAAGACGGTCTTTGCGGGTGGGGCGAGCTTGCGGGTCAGCTACGATCGCGGCGGCGAGGCCGCCCGGTTCGTCGTCTGGGATCCGGCCTGGCGGTCGATCGAGGGCGGGCGGCGATACGCCGTGACGATCCGGCTCGGCACCGCGTTCAGCCGGACGAGCGCGGGCATCGGCGCCCGCTACCCCGGTGCGGCCGGGCCGGTCGAAGGCCTGTTCGTCCCGGCGCCGGGGGGCGGCCGGGCCTTCATCGATCGTCTCGGCGAGGCCCGGGCGCTGGAGCTCCAGCTCGGGCAGACCGGCCTCGGCGCCTATCCGCTTGCCGGCGCCAGGGAGGTAGGCGCCGATCTCGTGCGCTGCGCCGAGGAAAGCGACGCCCGCGTCAAGGCCGGGACGGCGCCCGGGACCACGGGCACCATTTTCCGGGCGGGGGACTATCCGTCCGTGTCGCGAAGCATGCGCGAGCAGGGCACGGTCATGTTCCGGGTGGCGATCGCGGCGGACGGCACGGTCGCCGACTGCACGATCACCGCGTCCAGCGGCTTTCGCCGGCTCGACCAGCAGAGCTGCGCCCTCGTCCGCGCCCGCGCCCGCTACCACCCGCCTCGCGACGCCGCCGGCAACCCGGTGCCCGTCCGCGAGGATGCGAGCGTCAGCTGGCGGTTTCCGAGGCGATAGGGAGCGGGATCAGGGTTACGAGACCGTTCGGCGGTCCGCAGCCATGGCGGAGGCCTGGCGTAACCGCTCCTCGCCGGGGCCGGTGGCGGAGAGCTGGAGGCGGCGCGGCCCCTCGCCTTCATCTTCAGCGCAATCTCCTTGATGTTGAGCCGGGCGGTTGGTGGCGCGATCAGCCGTTTCGCCCGTTAGCCTGTGGAGCGGAATCGCTCCTCACTGGGCCACCGCTTTCTCGCCTTTCTTCTGCGCCAGCGGCTCGCTTATGCAGCGACAGTCCAGTAACAATCAATGCTGACCATTCGGCGGAACTGGTCCCTTGATTTGCACAGGCGGTCCAATCACAATGAACAGCGAGGGGAAATCCGGAACCGAATTCTGGTCATCATTCAGAGCTCTTCGCGAAGCGGTATCGAACACCCCGGAAGGCAAGGGTGGGATCGCGGCACTCAGCGGCTTCAGTTTTCAGTTTCTCGTTTCACTTGAAGCCATGGTCGCAACAAGCGCCACCGACAAGGCAGCGATCGTATTCCTCGAGACATTGTCGGACCTGGCAGTCGTGCGCGACGACCAGATTGAAGTCACCCAAATCAAGCTGACCCTCTCTTCGCCGGCCGCCAGCAGGGGCATTGAAGAACTCTGGAGGGTCGATAACCTTGCGCGATCGATGACCCCGGAGCTTGTCCCGTCGCTGCGTTACAAATTGCTGGGGAGCAGATCGGAAATCTCGGATATTGAGTCGAAGCTGCGGAAGTGGGTGCCCCCAGGCGCCTTCGAGGCCGATGTTCTGGAAGAATTCCGCAGGAAACTCTCGTCGGAGATCAAATCCAATCCTCGATTGTCGCTGGCAACCAGTCTGGTCAATTTGTTCTCGGTCAGCGAGCCGTTCGAGCTGATCGATCGATGGATCGGAAAGCTGTTCAGCGTCGGATACCACGAGGAGCTTTTCGAAAGGGCAAGGGAGATCTCGATCGCCCTTGCCGGCCTCGATGCGCGAAGACGCCAAATCGGCGCCGAGTTCAGATTGTGGTCAAGGCATGATCGCCCCCCGGCCGGGGTCGTGAGGGAGGTCGCGCCGGCAAAGGCAGTGCTAACCGGTCAGACACCGCACCGCGACGACCTGCGCGCCGGCCGCTTTGCGCCGAGATCCATCTATTCCGACATCGCCACCACGGCTGAGAACTGGCTCGCACCCAGCAGGGGTCCCAATCGCGAGCTGATGAGCGCGTTTTGGATTTCCGGGCGTTCCGGCACGGGAAAAAGCGTAGCGCTGCTCCACCTCTTGTCGGGGCTGCACGAGGAAGATCCAAGTAGAGTGATCGTCTGGCTAGGGAACCATTCCGCACGTATCGGGGATGCGGTTCAGTGGTGCCGCCCCTTTGTCAGCGAAGGCCTTCAGGTAATCCTCGCCGCCGACGATCCTTATACAAGCGCGCAGCAGACCCAGCTTTCTTCGGCTCTGACCAAGGCAAAGGCCGAGATTGAATCTTTCGCCGAACTTTACTCGGCCGCGCCGCGGCCGGTGATGATTCTATGTGGTCCAACTGAGCAGGCTGACGCCTTCGAATATGACTTTTCCGATGACGTTCGCGTACAGCATTATCTGTTGCCGCACGAAACCGATAAAGATCTCGAGGAACTTCGTGCCTGGTACGTGCAGAGAACCGGGAGAACCACTCTGCCAATCGAGCGGGATGGGCACCTGCTCATCGTGCAGTTGTTCTTCGAATGGTCTACGGGGGAAAAAATTGCGAGCTTTGGCGGGCGGTTTCAGACCAGGCTAAAGGATCTTGCGCACGGACAGGTACGCGGACCGTTCGAGATAGTCGCTGACATCTTGGCATTGAACAGACTCTACGCCCTCTATCCCGCCGAAGCGCTCAAGGCTGAGCTACGGAACTCTCCGATACTCGAGGCGGCGTTCAAACAACTCACCGAAGATCGGCACTTCAGCTTCATCCCCCAGTGGGGAGGCTATAAACTCATCCACCCGCACTTGGCTGATGCCATATATCGGACATGGTTTGGCAGCGCTAGGGATAGCGGCTTTCGCAAATCGCATCTTAGACAGGGGATTCGCGCGGCCCTAGAGTTCGGCGAGAATCCTTCAGAGTGGTTTGCTCCGCTCTGGGCGATTTCCCGTCTGACCTCTCCCACGGCCATGCGCGTCCCGGAAATCGTCGATCGCATTGAACTAATCAAGGACGATCTTCGTCAAGTACTCGTAGAAACCTACGAAGAACTATTTAGCAAAACGGAGCTTCCACTTGTAGATCTTCCCGTTTGGGTAAATCTTGACGCAGCTTTCGAACTCGACCTTCTTCCGTCTCCATTGGAATTAATAGTCAAAGCAGTGAAAGAAGCGCCGTATGACGCACCTGGTTTTCGGTTGGCCTGCCATATTATCCTCAATCATGGCGATACGAAGAAAGACGGGGCTCACGCGGTCCGAGACGTTCTGCGCGAGTATCCGGACTGGTGGGAATGGCCGAAGGTAGCGCTGCACTATATTCGACGCCACGGCCTATCCGAATTAATGCCGACTTTGGTTAGGTTTGTGGAACAACATCCCATGCAGGCGCGGCAGCTAGCCAATGCCATTTTGCACGGAAACGAACTGGACTTCCAGATTCACGGACGTGAGGTAATCGGTCGTTGGTTCAGTCGAAATGGCGCTTATCTCGGGTTTCAAGCCGGGTTCCTGACTGACTTTATCGATAGGTGGGGTTGCGACCAGCATGCCTTCGATACAGGTCTTAATTTCCTGTGCCGTTTTCCAAGCCATCCTTCCTGGTCACATGTGTGGGAGAGGCTGCGAACTGATATACCCGAAGACGCGGCGAGGCATGCAAATCTCGGCCGTGAATGGCTCACCCAATCGGACGGTGCGATAACCGGATGGGCGAGGGTTTGGGAGCAACTGTGGGAAGAGCAACCGGGTGACGCGCAGTTGCGCCGGATTGCGCTTAACTGGCTAGGTGCGCAGCCAGCGGACGGGTCCTGGAGATACGTTTGGCAAGATCTTTGGGAGGCGGAGCCGGAAAATGCGGAGTTGTGGCAGTGTGCGCTCCATTGGTTGGACAGCCAAACACGCGGATCGTGGAACTTAGTGTGGCATCGGCTCTGGAAGGCGCAACCGGGCCATCCGGAGTTACGTCGCGTCGCACTCGCGTGGCTAGAGGGTCCCACGAGCGAGGCCGAAGACTGGACGGATACTTGGCAAGCCATATGGGAGAGTCTGCCGGGCGATGCCAGGATGCGGCGATTGGGACTAGAATGGCTTGAAACGACCGCCACAACACACGGGGGTTGGCCCCGCATCTGGCGGACTATCTGGGACGATGCGTCGGACGAACAACTGCGACAATTGGGTTTAGGTTGGCTGGACAAAGTGCCAGCTGAACATACAGGTTGGGCCCGTGTCTGGATACCTCTCAGAAAGGCCATGCCCGGTGATGCTCGGTTACGACGCGCCGGGTTGAATTGGCTGGAAAAGGCGCCGGCGAAGCATCCGAAGTGGACGCTCCTTTGGACCTTGCTGTGGTTGGACGCGCCCGGGAATGACGAAGTTTTGAGCCGGGGCCGCCATTGGCTCAGCCTGTCGGCTGCGCATTACTTTTGGCCAGTCGTTTGGAAGTATCTGTGGGATTACTCGGGAGCAGCCGACGAAATGACTGCGCTTGGTCTCGATTGGCTATGTGAGCCATCGCGACGTGCAAAAAGCTGGGCACATGTCTGGCTTCCACTGGCCGCATCGGGTCTTGTCGACCCAGGGACACTTTACCGCATTGCGCAACGGTTGCTAGTTTCGGCGAATCCGAAGCAATTCAAAGACGTGGAAGCATGGCTGGCGAGGCACGGATTTGTAACATAAGCTGCGACATGCTGAAGGCGCCCAGTGCCAAGGCGACCAGCTACAAAAAAGCCGCCTTGCGGCGACCGTATCTTGGGCTTGATCTTGTCCTCGGTGGGCCGCCCGTCAACACGCCTCGTCAGTCGAAATCCCCCGCTTCTCTCCAAAGCCTGTCCTAGGCCTTGTCGAAGTTGCGACCCACCGGCGCCTGGAAACGAAACGGCCAAAAAGAAGGGCCACCCGAGGGTGGCCCTTCTGGTCAGCCCAGAAGCTCCTGCTCAAGCTTCTTGCCATCTCCTTCTCAGGCGGCCAACCCGGGATATCCATCCCCAGCCCCATGCTCGCCAGCACCTCCTCGATCAGGCCGCCTTCAACGCCGTGATCGGAATGCCGAGCGTCTCCAGCGTCGAAAGATCGAGCTTGCTCGCGCCGTCGATGTCGAGCCCGACGATCGTTCCGTCCGCCGCGAAATCGGCGTTGACGCCCGGCACGACTTCCCGGGTCTCGGCGCCGGGGCCGGCCTTCAGCTCGATATAGAGGCTGTCGGTCTCGGGATAATAATGCAGCTTCATCTCAGCTCCTTGCGAAGTTGCGGTCGAAAAAGGCATTATGAACGGTTTCGCCGTCCTCGAGCGTCACCACCCTTAGCACACGCGGCGTTTCTTCGCCCGCTAAAGTCGCTTCGGTCCAGAAGCGGATTCGCCCGTCCTCCTGGGTTTCGGTTCGGATCGGCTCGGCGATCGCCCGCCGGCACCAGTCGCGGTCGATATAGGGGCGCTTCCGCAACACCTGCTCCTCGAAGTAGCGCGTCGTTTTCACGTCGCGATGCTAGAGGACCGGACACCAAACAAAAAGGGCCGCCTCGCGGCGGCCCTTCGGTGTTGACTGAAAGTCTGGCTAAGCGAAGTTTAGCCCAGAAGCTCCTGCTCGAGCTTCTTCGCCATCTCCTCAATGTTCTCCGGGGGCCACCCCGGGATATCCATTCCGAGGCGGAGACCCATCGAAGCGAGCACTTCCTTGATCTCGTTGAGCGATTTCCGGCCAAAGTTGGGAGTGCGAAGCATCTCCGCCTCGGTCTTCTGCACGAGATCGCCGATATAGATGATGTTGTCGTTCTTCAGGCAGTTGGCGCTGCGCACGGAGAGCTCCAGCTCGTCCACCTTCTTTAGGAGGTAGCGGTTGAGCTGGTTGGCGTCCGCCTCGGTCTGCTCGGCGCTCGGCGCGGCCATGCCGGCCATGGTCGGGACCTGGACCATGCCCTCGTCGAAGTGGACGAACAGCTGCAGCTGGTCCTGCAGGATCCGGGCGGCATAGGCGATCGCGTCGTCCGGGCTGATCGTGCCGTCGGTGTCGACGGTCAGCGTCAGCTTGTCGTAGTCGAGCTCCTGGCCGACGCGGGTATTCTCGACCTTGTAGCTGACCTGGCGGACGGGCGAATAGAGCGCGTCGACCGGGATCAGGCCGATCGGCGCGTCGATCGGCCGGTTGGCGGCGGCGGCGACATAGCCTTTGCCGGTCTCCGCGGTCAGCTCCATGTTCAGCGTCGCGCCCTCGTCGAGGTGGCAGATGACCAGGCTCGGGTTCATCACCTCGATGTCGCCGGTGGTCGCGATCTGGCCGGCGGTGATCTCGCCGGGGCCGGTGGCGGAGAGCTGGAGGCGGCGCGGCCCCTCGCCTTCCATCCTGAGCGCGATCTGCTTGACGTTGAGGACGATGTCGGTGACGTCCTCGCGGACTCCGGCGAGGCTGCTGAACTCGTGGAGCACGCCCTCGATCTTGATCGCGGTGACGGCGGCGCCCTGCAGCGAGGACAAGAGCACCCGGCGCAAGCTGTTGCCGAGCGTGAGCCCGAAGCCGCGCTCCAGCGGCTCGGCGACGAAGGTGGCCTTGCGGCGGGCGTCGCCGGTCGACTTCTTCTCGAGCGCGTTGGGCTTCTTCATTTCCTGCCAGTTCTTTGCGTTGACGGCCATTTAAGTTCCTCTGGCGGTTGGGGAGCGTGAGGCAGCTCCCGAATTTCTAAACTTCAATCGACTTCCGGCCGCGGCGAGCCGCGGACGCGGTCAGACGCCCAAAATCACACTCGACGCCGCTTGGACGGGCGGACGCCGTTGTGCGGGATCGGGGTGACGTCGCGGATCGAGGTGATCTGGAAGCCGACCGCCTGGAGGGCGCGCAGCGCGCTCTCGCGGCCCGAGCCCGGGCCCTTGACCTCGACCTCGAGCGTCCTGACGCCGTGCTCGGCGGCCTTCTTGCCGGCGTCCTCGGCCGCGACCTGGGCCGCGTACGGGGTCGACTTGCGGCTGCCCTTGAAGCCCATCATGCCGGCGCTCGACCAGGCGATCGCATTGCCTTGCGCGTCGGTGATCGTGATCATCGTGTTGTTGAAGCTCGCATTGACGTGGGCGACGCCCGCGGTGATGTTCTTGCGCTCGCGCCTTCTGAGGCGCTGAGGTTCGCGTGCCATAAGTTCGTTCCTATCCCTAAATCCTGAAAACCGCCGATCCTCGGGGCCGCTCCGTCCAGTCCGCTCATCCTGAGGAGGAACTGAGCCCGGCGAAGGCCCGTCTCGAAGGACCCGCGCTTACTTCTTCTTGCCGGCGATCGGCTTGGCCTTGCCCTTGCGGGTGCGCGCGTTGGTGTGGGTGCGCTGGCCGCGGACCGGCAGGCCCTTGCGGTGCCTGAGGCCGCGATAGCAGGCGAGGTCCATCAGCCGCTTGATGTTCATCGCGGTCTCGCGCCTGAGATCGCCTTCGACCTGGTGGTCGGCGTCGATCGTCTCGCGCAGATGGAGCACCTCCTGGTCGGTCAGGTCCTGGACGCGCCGCTCGGCCGGGATGCCCAGCTTGGCGGCGATTTCCTTCGCCTTGGTCCGGCCGATGCCGTGGATATAGGTAAGAGCGATCTCGACCCTCTTGTTGGCCGGGATATTGACGCCCGCAATACGTGCCATGGATATTTTCTCCTGCTCCACAGGCCGCCCGTGGCGAACGGCCCATCTCAGCGCTTCTGCATGCCCGGAACAGGCAAAGCGGCAGGCGCACGAATGCGCCGCCGGAGAGCCGGTTAACGGGATGGAGCGCATTTAGGTATTGCGAACACAGGAGTCAACAGGGGGCTGGACAGGCACGATGGAACGATCCGGGCCATGATTGGCGGCCTGGGTCGAAGCCTCGTTCCGCCGTCCTAACGCCCTCTTAACCAATTTCCGGCTTAGTATCCGCAAGGCCCGAACGGGTGATGGGGACGCAGGTGGATCAAGTCAGCGGCAAATGGGTGGCCGACGCCGAAGCGGTCCCGCTCGGCGACAGCGTCCGGCCGGCCGCGCGGATGCGCCGGAAGGGCGATTACCATCGCCTGCGGCTGCGCCTCTACGCGCTGATGATGGCCACGGACGGCGCCCTGATGGCCGCCGTCTTCGTCGCGGCCAATCTGATCCGGTACGGACGGCCCCTCGAATCCTACGGGGTGAATATCTTCGCCTTGCTGTTCCCGATCTATCTGGCGATCGGCCTCAATGGCCGTGCCTGGTCGCTGGAGGCGCTGACCAGTCCGAGGCGCAGCGCCGCGCGCGCCGTCCAGTCGCTGCTGCTCGCCATCGCCGTCGCCACCGCCTTGTTCTTCTCGCTGAAGATCGGCGAGGATTTCTCGCGCCTCGTCTTCGGCGTCGGCGCGGCCCTCTCGCTCGCCCTGATCGCCGCCGGCCGGCTGCGCCTGGGCCAGGCGATCGGCCGGCGCTGCGGCTGGACCTTCCGGCGCGAGGTGATGATCGTCGACGGCCTCCCCGCCGAGCGAACCGGAAGCGAGCGGCTGATCGACGCCCGGCGCGAAGCGCTGAGCCCCGTCATCGACGATCCCGTCATGCTGCACCGGCTGGGGGAGATGCTGAGGGGTTGCGAGCGCCTGATCCTGTCCTGCCCGCCCGAGCGTCGGGCCGCCTGGTCGCGAATGCTCGCCGGCGCCAATGTCGACGTCGAGATCCTCGCGCCCGAGCTCGACCAGCTCGGTGCCCTCGGCCTGCGCCGCCACGGCACGCGCTCCACCCTGCTCGTCGACCGGGGGCCGCTCGGCCTTCGCCAGCGGGCGATCAAGCGCGCTTTCGACCTCGCCTTGTCGGCCTCGGCTCTGCTCGTCCTGATCCCGCTCTTCGGCCTGATCGGACTGGCGATCCGGCTCGAATCGTCGGGGCCGGTCTTCTTCCGGCAGACGCGCATGGGCCGGGGCAATTGTCTGTTCTGCGTGCTCAAGTTCCGGACCATGCGCGCCGAGGCCGCCGATGCCGACGGCGCCCGCTCCGCCGATCGCGACGACGATCGCGTGACCCGCGTCGGGCGGCTGCTCCGGCGCACGAGCCTCGACGAGCTGCCGCAATTGTTCAACGTCCTCAAAGGGGAGATGAGCCTGGTCGGTCCACGCCCGCACGCGCTCGGCTCGACCGCCGAGGAACTGCCGTTCTGGGCGATCGACGAGCGCTATTGGGACCGCCATGCGATCAAGCCCGGCCTGACCGGCCTCGCCCAGGTCCGCGGCCTGCGCGGCGCGACCACCAGCCGGTCGCACGTCACCGACCGGCTGAAGTCCGACCTCGAATATCTCGACGACTGGCATCTCGGCCGCGACGTCGCGATCCTGGCAAGAACCCTCGGCGTGATGGTGCATCTGAATGCCTATTGAAACACAAGCTCGGGCGCGTTTCGCACCCGCGGCCGATTGCGGCCTCATTGCCGGGCGCCCTGCGCCGCGGCCCGCACCGGCCCATGATCTCGGCAATCGCTTTCGGCAGCGCCGGATGCGCGAGTTCCTCAAGCTGGTCGAGCCGCTGAGGACGAACGGCAGGACGGTCAGGATCGTCGACCTGGGCGGCACGGCGGCTTATTGGCGCGCGCTTCCCGATCTCTATGCGGCGTCGGACGTCGAGATCACCGTCCTCAACCTCGACGGTGAAGCGACGCAGGATGCGAACCTGCTCGTCCGGCACGGCAACGCCTGCGCGGTCGAATTTCCGGATATGGCGTTCGACATCGTCCATTCGAACAGCGTGATCGAGCATGTCGGCCATTGGCCGGAAATGGCGCTGATGGCCGCCGAGGTCCGGCGGCTGGCGCCGAGCTATTTTGTGCAGACGCCGAACGCCGGCTTCCCGATCGAGCCGCATTACAAGCTGCCTTTCGTCCACTGGCTGCCCGAGCAGGCGCGAATTTCAGCGCTCAAGGCGGCCGGGAGACTCCCTTGCGATATGCCGGCGGATCAGGCCACGCTCAGGGTCCAGGGGATCTGCCTGCTGGGCAAGGCCCAGCTCGGCACGCTGTTCCCGGACGCCCGGATTTGGCGGGAGAGGGTCGCCGGACTTACCAAGTCGCTCGTCGCCATTCGCGGCGATCGATGAGCGCCGGCGGCTGCCGAAGACATGCCGGCAAGAAAGGATGTGACCGCAATGACCGTTGAAGCGAGCACTTCGGAGACCTCCTATTGCCCAGTCTCGCCGTTGGGCTATGGCTGGCTGCCGATGCGCCTGAAGTCGGCTCTCATGTCCGTCCCGCTGGTCGGCCGGCTTGCCCTTGCGCTGAAACACGCCCGCTTCGGCGGCTCGGCCGATTATTGGGAAAAGAGATATGCCACGGGCGGCAATTCCGGCGCCGGTTCCTATAACCGCCTCGCTCATTTCAAAGCCGATTTCCTGAACGAGTTCGTCAAGCGGCACCGGATCGCCTCGGTGGTCGAATTCGGCTCGGGAGACGGCGCCCAGCTGGAGCTGGCCGATTATCCCGATTATGTCGGGGTCGACATATCGAGCACGATCCTCGACGCGGTGAAGCGGCGGTTCGCCGCCGACGGGCGAATCCGCTTCCTGCACGCGTCCGAGGTGCCCGCGCATCTGTCGGCCGAGCTCGCGCTCTCGCTGGACGTCATCTACCATCTCGTCGAGGACGACACGTTCGACGCCTATATGCGGCAGCTTTTCGCGGCCGGATCGAGGTTCGTGATCGCTTATTCCAGCAACGCGGAACGGCCATCCTCGTCGCCGCACGTCCGCCATCGCCGCTTCACCGACTGGGTCGAAGCGAATCGGCCTGATTTCCGGCTGGCGGCCCACGTCCCCAATGCCTTTCCCGAGGATGTTTCGGATCCGCACAATACCTCCTATGCGGACTTCTACGTATTTGAACGCCAAGCGTAATTTCGCGGCACGCTGGCTGTCGTCGATGGCTGCCATCGGCTGCAATGCGGCGCTGCAGTTCGCCGGCTTCATTCTGCTTGCCCGCAGCCTCGGACCGCTCGAATTCTCCGCCGTCATCGCGACCGGCGCCGCCGCGTCGATCGCCGCCGAGTTCGTCGGATTCGGTTCCGGCGATCTGCTGGTCCGCGCGGTCAGCCGGGATCAAGGCGCCTTCGCGAGGGCCTTCGGGCACACCGTCAAGCTGGGCGTGATTGCGATCTTGCCGGTGTCCCTGGCCTTTCTCGCGGTCGTGGGTTTCTTTTTCGGCGCGAGCCATGCGCCCTGGACACTGTTCCTGCTGATCGTCGCGGAGGTCCTCTTCCTCCGATCGGCTGCGACGGCGGAACTCGCCGCGATCGCCCACCATCGCACCTATGTTGCCAACGTCTATCGAGTCGCGAGCGCGGCTTTTCGGCTTGCGCTGATCGCGGCGGCCTGCCTGATCGTCGGGGTCGATCGGGCGGAAAGCTGGGCGGTCTGGTATGCAGTCGGCGTTGTGCTGTTCATTGCCGCCACCTGGGCTCATCTCGTTACCCGTTTTGGGCGGCCGGATTTCGCTGGAATGCCGAAGTCCTGGAGCGCCGGTTTCCTGTTTTCGGCGATGCAGGTCGTTCGTGCCGCGCAGTTCGCGCTGGATAAATTCGCGGTCGGCGTGGTCGCCAGTACGGCCACCGTGGGCATTTACGGCACGGCGAGCCGCATTGCGCTGTTCGGCGGAATGCCCGCCAGCGCGATGACCCGGATCACCTACCCCGTCTTCTTCGAACGAGGCGCCGCCGGAATCGGAGAAGCGCTCCGCTACGCACTCAAGCTGGCGCCGGCGTCCCTGGCCGTCTCGCTTCTGTCCTGCGCGGGCCTCGCCCTGATATCGTTCCTGATCGAGCCGATGCTCGGCCCGTCCTACGCCGACGCGCAAGCCTATCTCCTGATGCTGGCCTTGCTGCCGCTGGCCTCGGCGGCCCAGAACGTCGCGGGCGATATCCTGACCGGCGCCGATCACCAGGGGCATCGAGTCGCCGCCGCTTGCCTGGGCCTCGCCCTGACGGGCATTCTGACCAGCCTGGGTGCCTTCCACGCAGGTGTCGCGGGGGCGATCGCCGGTTATATCGCGGGCCATTTCCTCACGGCGCTTTGCCTGGCCGCTAGCGTGGTCCGGCTGCGGCGGTTTGAAAAAAGGGTGGCGGATGCGAAACATTGAAAGCTGGCAACCGACGAAGTTCGTCCGCCGCGGCGGACGGCTGCGCGCGAGCCGGGATCGGGCGCAGCTGTCGCGGGGATCGCGGCTCGTCGCCGATCTGATCGCCGATTATTACGACTCCGCCTTCGCCCGCCATGCGCGCGGCCGGCTGCTGGACATGGGCTGCGGCGCCGTACCCTTGTACCAAGCCTATCGCGACCATGTCGACGAGGTCACCTGCATCGACTGGGGCCAGAGCCTCCACGGCGGCGCCCATCTCGATCGCGAGTGCGACCTTTCCCAGCCGATCCCCTTTCCCGATGCGGGCTTCGACACGATTCTGCTGTCCGACGTGCTCGAGCATCTGCCGGATCCCCAGCTGTTCTGGGCGGAGGCGGCGCGCCTGCTGGCCGGCGGCGGCAAGCTGATCCTGAACGTCCCCTTCTACTATCCGGTCCACGAAGAGCCGCACGACTATTACCGCTATACCCAATTCGCGCTTCGCCGTTTCGCCGAGCGCGCCGGCCTCTCGGTCGTCGAGCTGGCGCCGATCGGCGGCGCGCCGGAGATTCTCGCCGACCTCGTCGCCAAGCTGCTGACCGGCGTTCGGCTCGGCTGGGCCGCGAGCGCCATCCAGGCAATGACCGGCGCGTTCGTCAGGACCCGGGTCGGCGCGCGGCTTTCCCGTAAGACGAGCGCGCGGTTTCCGTTCGGCTATGTCATGGTCGCCGAAAAGCCCGTCGTCCCCACGGGAACGGCCTAGCCGATGGCGAAGCGTGGCTGGCTGCGGACGATCGCCCTCCCCGCGCTGGCGGCGGCGCGGGCCGTCCACGCCCGCTATCTCGTCCGGCGCTTCCGGCGACCGCCGCCGGACCGGCCACGCTCCGCCCGCCATGCGCTGCCGGGCGAGTTGATCGTCTCCCTGACCTCCTATCCGGCCCGCTTCGCGACGCTCGATCTGACCCTTCGAAGCCTGCTGGCCCAGAGCGTGCAACCGGATCGCCTCATCCTTTGGATCGCGCACGGCGACATGCCGCGCCTGCCGCACCGTGTGCTGGCGCTGCAGGACGAGGGCGTTTCGATCCGCTCCTGCGACGACCTCCGCTCCTACAAGAAGCTGATTCCCGCCCTCGAGGCCTTTCCCGATGCGTTCGTCGTCACTGCCGACGACGACGTCCACTATGCCGCCGATTGGCTCGCGACGCTGGTCGGGGGCGTGGTCGCCGGGGAGCCGGTGGTCGTCGCCCGGCGGACCCATCGCCTGAAGCGCCGCGAGAACGGCCGGATCGCACCTTATGCCGAATGGGCCTGGGACGTGCGGGACCAGGCGGCGCGCCGGCCGTCGACCGATCTGGTCCCGACCGGCGCCGGCGGCATTCTCTATCCGCCCGGCGCCTTTGGCCGGGCGGTCCTCGACTGCGCCGCGCTCACCCGTCTCTGCCCGGACGGCGACGACATCTGGTTCTTCTGGATGGCGCGTCTCAACGGTACCCGCCACAGGCAGGCCGGCGGACGATTTTGGCGGATCAACTGGCCCTCGTCCCAGCGCTCGTCCTTGTGGTCGGGCAATGAGGGGGGCGGCAACGACCGGATGATCGACGCCATGGAGGCGGAGTTCGGTCCGCTGCCCTAGGGCCTGTACAGGCCCTAGTCGGCGAGCGGACGGACCGCGCGCCGGCCGAACAGCCGGCCGACCCAGGCGCGCGCGACGATCGCGGCGAAGGCGGCATTGGTCGACGCATAGCGCCAGAACATCTTGCGCGGTTCCTGGACCAGACGATGCAGCCATTCCAGGCCGAGCCGCTGCATCCACAGCGGGGCCCGGCTCACCTGTCCCGCGAGCACATCCACCGAGCCGCCGACGCCCATGATGAACGGCACGCCGAGGCTCCGGCCATGCTGGTGGAGGAAGCGCTCCTTGCGCGGCGTCGGCATGGCGACGAACAGGCAATCGGCGCCGCTCATGCGGATCCGATCGGCTACTTTTTGCTCCTCGGCGGGCGAGAAATAGCCGTCCTGAAGTCCGGCGAAGTCGAGACCCGGCCAGCGCTCGCGCGCTACGGCCGCCGCGCGCTCGAGCACCGCTTGCTTCGCGCCCAGCACGAACGGCCGCAGGCCGAGCTTCGCGCATCGTTCGAGCAGCGCGAACATCAGATCGACTCCGGCCACCCGCTCCACCCGCCGTTGCCCGAACAGCCGCAACGCGAGCACGAGGCCCATCCCGTCGATGCCGATGATATCCGCCTGCTCGACGTCGCGGCGAAGTTCGTCGTCGTGGCGCATCTTCACGAACTTGGCGACGTTGAGAGCGACATGGGTGGCGGGAGGCCCATCTTGCATGGCCTGCAAGGCCCGGTCGATCGTCTCCTTGGCGGACAGCAGGTCGACCGGCGTGCCGAGGAACTCGATCCTCACGCCGCGATTCTCCGCGATCCACAAGCGAGCAGGCCGGCGCACGCGGCAAAGATGCTGACCGGCAGCGGGTGGAAGAGCGCGCCGTCGAACATGGAGAAGGCGGCGAGCGTCGCCATCGCCAGGAAGGGCGCAATCAGCGCCTCATCGGTGCGGATCGCCGGGAGGACACGGCGCGCATAAGCCAGCGCTAGGACGAATAGGCACAAGGTTCCGACCGCGCCCCAGGCCAGCGTCGTTTGCAGCAGGAGGTTGTGCGGCTGGATCATCGTCGAATAGGTCGCGACATCGTGCATCTGGCCTTCGCCGTAGCCGAACAAAGGTCGTTTCTCGATCGCCTCAAGCACGATCCGCCACATTTCGGTGCGGCCGGTGGCGAGGTTGTCGCCGGCGGTGGCTTCGAGGGTGCGGGCGAAGCCCATATTGGCGGCCGGGCTCGGCAGCCAGTAGACCAGCACGGCCCCAAGGGTCGTGCTGCCGATGACGCCGGCCCAGCAGCGCAGCTTGCGCACGCCCGGCACGATCACCAGGCTGGCGATCAGCCCGCCCGTCACGGCGGCGATGGTGCCCCGCGATCCGGTCCAGAAGGCAAGCGCGCTCGCGAGCGCCGCGACGGCAAAGGCGGCGGCCCAGGCGGAGCGCCGCTCGGCCGCCGCCATCAGCCCGCCGGCGAGGCCGATCGCCGCGGCGGCATAATAACCGAGATGGCGGATGTGCGTCGCGGCCGGCAACGCCTTGGTCCAGTTGAACCGGGCGGGATCGGGGACCTGCAGTACGAACAGCGCGAACAGGGCCGTGAACAGGACGAAGCCTGCCAGATAGCAGCGGATCAGGTCGGCCGGCCGGAGCTGGCGGGCACAGAGATGGAAGACGGCGACACCGAACAAGGCGTGAATGGCCCAGAAGGCAGTAAGCGTCCGAGCCTCGAGCGGGTTCGGCGCGAAGATGGCGGTTCCAAGCGCGACCGCCACGAGCACCGCCCCAGCCGCGAGCACGGCCTTGGGCCAGCCCCTGTCCAATGAAGCGGCGAGCATTCCCTCCCGGACGGCAATTACGATCACGAACAATTCGGCGCCGATCACCGCGAGGCTGCGGGAACGGACCAGCCATTGCCAAGGCGACCAGTCGCCGGCTGGCACCCAGGTCAGCAGCAGCAGCAGGACGGGCGCGAAGCCGACCACGGCTGGAATCAGCCAGCGGGGAAAAGCCTGCTCGACGGTCGCGCCTTGCCGATCGACGACGTCGAATGCGCCCGGATTACCCTCGATCCCCATGGAAACGAGGTAGGGAGCTATGGGTAAAGATCATGTTAACCGAACTTGCGATCGGCCGGCGCGCTTGCGTCAATCCTCCAGCCTGCGCCGGAACGTCTCGGGCAGGAAGACGAGGCCCACCACGAAAGTGACGGCCGCGACCGCGACCGGGTACCAGAGACCGTAATAGATGTCGCCGGTGGCGGCGACCATGGCGAAGGCGGTGGTGGGCAGGAAGCCGCCGAACCAGCCGTTGCCGATATGGTAGGGCAGCGACATTGCGCTGTAGCGGATCCGGGTCGGGAACAATTCGACCAGCAGCGCCGCGATCGGGCCGTAGACCATGGTCACGTAGAGGACGAGGACGAACAGGATCAGCACGACCAGCGGGTTGTTCACCCGGGCCGGATCGGCGCGCTCCGGATAGCCGGCCCTGGCCAGCAGCCGCTTTGCCTCGGCTTCGTATAACCGCGCGACACGGACGCGCCCTTCGGGGCTGTCTGTGAACGGGTCGGGCATGTCGAGCACGGTCTCGCCGATGCGGATCTGAGCGGCGGTTCCCAGCGGAGCCGAACGCATCGAATAGCCGATCCCCGCTTTGGCGAGAAAATTCCGGGCGATGTCGCAGCTGTTGGTGTTGAAGCTTTTCCTGCCGATGGGATCGAATTGGAAGGAGCAGCTGCCGGGATCGGCAATCACCGTCACCGGAGCGGAGTGCTGCGCAGCATACAGCGCCGGATTGGCCGCCTTCGACAGCGCTTCGAACAAGGGGAAATAGGTCAGCGCCGCGAGGGCACAGCCGGTCAGGATGATCTTCTTGCGGCCGATCTTGTCCGAGAGCCAGCCGAACAGGATGAAGAACGGCGTGCCGAGCGCCAGCGCGATCGCGATCAGGATGTTGGCGGTGGCGCCGTCGACCCGCAGCGTCCGCTCCAGGAAGAACAACGCGTAGAATTGGCCCGCGTACCAGACCACCGCCTGGCCCGCGACCGCGCCGAACAAGGCGATCAGCACGATCCTGAGGTTCGGCCAGCGGCCGAACGCTTCGGTGAGCGGCGCCTTGCTCCCCTTTCCTTCAGCCTTCATCCGCGCGAAGACCGGGCTCTCCTCGAGCTTCAGCCGGATCCAGAGCGAGATCGCGAGCAGCAGGATGGAGAGCAGGAAAGGCAGCCGCCAGCCCCAGGCCGCAAATGCCGCCTCGCCGAGCCAGGTGCGGGTTCCGATCACCACCAGCAGGGCGGCGAACAGCCCCAGCGTCGCCGTCGTCTGGATGAAGCTGGTATAGAGGCCGCGGCGGCCGAGCGGCGCATGCTCGGCGACATAGGTGGCGGCGCCGCCATATTCGCCGCCGAGCGCCAGGCCCTGCAAAAGCCGCAGCGCGACCAGCAGGATCGGCGCGGCGACCCCGGCCCCCGCATAAGAGGGCAGCAGGCCGACCGCGAAGGTCGACAGGCCCATGAGGCCCATGGTGACGAGAAAGGTATATTTGCGCCCCACCAGGTCGCCGATCCGGCCGAACAGGAGCGCCCCGAACGGGCGCACCGCGAAGCCCGCGGCGAAGGCGGCGAGGGCGAAGATGAAGCCGGTGGTCTCGTCGACGCCCGAGAAGAATTGCGCCGAGATGATCGTCGCGAGGAGGCCGTAGAGATAGAAATCATACCATTCGAAGATGGTGCCGAGCGACGAGGCGAGGATGACCAGCCGGTCGCTCTGGCGGGGCCGCATGGCGACGTCGTCGCTGTTCGCCGCTTTTGCCAATCGCCCCTCCCCCTTGCCGGCGCAGCGTGGCATGGCCCGCCGATGATTGGCAAGGACAAGCGCTTCGACGCGATCGTCTTGGGCGCGGGCGGGGCCGGGCTGATGTGTGCGGGCGTGGCCGGGCAGCGCGGCCGGCGGGTCTTGCTGATCGACCACGCGCCCCAGCCGGGCAAGAAGATCCTGATCTCGGGCGGCGGGCGCTGCAATTTCACCAACCTCCACGCCGCCCCCGATCGCTTCCTCTCCGCCAATCCGCATTTCGCTAAGTCGGCGCTCGGCCGCTACCCGGCGGAGGATTTCATCGCCCTCGTCGACCGCCACCGCATCGCCTGGCACGAAAAGACGCTCGGCCAGCTCTTCTGCGACGGCTCGGCGCGGCAGATCGTCCACATGCTGATGGAGGAATGCGCGAAGGGCGCTGTCCGCATCTCGCTCGGCAAGGCGATCGGCGAAGTGAGCCATAGCGATGCAGGCTTCACGGTCCGCTACGGCGACGAGGCGGCGAGCGCGCCCGCTTTGGTGATCGCGACGGGCGGCCCCTCCATCCCGAAAATGGGCGCGACCGGCTTCGCCTACGATCTGGCGCGGCAGTTCGGGCTGAAGGTGGTGGAGCCACGACCCGCTCTGGTGCCGCTGACGTTGAGCGACGAGGATTTGCTGTTCCGCGGCCTTTCCGGCGTGTCGGCGGAGGTAATCGCCCGGGCCGGCAAGGCCGCCTTCCGCGAGGCGGCACTGTTCACCCACCGCGGCCTGTCCGGCCCCGCCATCCTGCAAATCTCTTCTTACTGGCGAAATGGCGAGGAGATCGGCATCGATTTCCTGCCGGACCGGCCGCCGGATTGGGCGCTCGCCGCCAAGCGCATGCGGCCGCGCACCCATTTCCACACCCTGCTCGGCGAAATGCTCCCCGACCGGCTGGCCGAAGCGCTGGCCAAGAAGATCGGCCTCTGGGGCGATCTCGGCAATCTCCCCGACGACCGGCTGCGCGCCGCTCGAGGCAGGCTCGCCGACTGGCGCTTCCGCCCCAGCGGCAGCGAAGGCTTCGCCAAGGCCGAGGTCACCGTCGGCGGCATCGCCACCGCCGGCCTCTCCTCCCGGACGATGGAAGCGCGCGCGGTTCCGGGCCTCTACGCGATCGGCGAGGCGGTCGACGTGACCGGCTGGCTGGGGGGCTATAATTTTCAGTGGGCATGGGCTAGTGGCTGGGCCCAGCGCAGGTTCTTTAGCTCCGCACTTTGCCCAGCGGACCGCGCGCCCCATCTGGATTTGATATGACATTCGACAATCTACCGCCGCTTCTGGGCGAAGCGCTCGCCGCGCGCGGCTATGAAACGCCGACGCCGGTCCAGGCCGCCGTGCTCGAAGCCGAGGCCGAAGGGCGCGACCTGATCGTCTCGGCCCAGACCGGATCGGGCAAGACCGTCGCCTTCGGCCTCGCCATGGCGCCGCAACTGCTCGATGCCGGCGGCCGGCTTCCCTATGCGATCAAGCCGCAGGCCTTGTGCATCGCCCCGACGCGCGAACTTGCGCTGCAGGTCAGCCGCGAGCTTGGCTGGCTCTACGCCAAGGCGGGCGGGCGCATCGCCACCTGCGTCGGCGGCATGGACGCCTCCAAGGAACGGCGCAGCCTCTCGCAAGGGGCGCAGATCGTGGTTGGAACGCCGGGGCGCCTGCGCGACCATCTTGAGCGCGGCGCGCTCGATCTCAGCCAGCTCAAGGTCGCGGTGCTCGACGAGGCCGACGAGATGCTCGACATGGGCTTTCGCGAAGATCTCGAGGAGATTCTCGACGCGACCCCGGCCGACCGGCGCACCATGCTCTTTTCCGCCACCATGCCGAAGCCGATCGTCGCGTTGGCGCGGCGCTACCAGAAGGACGCCGTCCGCATTTCGACGGTCGGCGAGGATCGCGGCCATGGCGACATCAAATATCAGGCGATGACCGTCGCGCCGGCGGAGATCGAGCATGCGGTGGTCAATCTGCTGCGGCTGCATGAGGCGGATTCGGCTTTGCTGTTCTGCGCGACGCGCGACAATGTCCGCCGGCTCCATTCGAGCCTGACCGAGCGCGGCTTCAACGCGGTCGCCT
>Ga0207682_10000099_pt1 | contig 38985 bp, 36 predicted proteins | sample KBSM63metaG_FD_184332 | JGI IMG/M metagenome (GOLD analysis project Ga0207682, IMG submission 184332) | Miscanthus rhizosphere microbial communities from Kellogg Biological Station, Michigan, USA - KBS M6-3 metaG (SPAdes) (version 2) | ecosystem: Host-associated > Plants > Roots > Rhizosphere >... | reverse complement strand
CGGCGTCGAGAACCGCTGGGCAGACCGCTATACCGGCCTCCTTGCGGCGGCGGCCGCAGCCCCCGGCGCCGCCCAGACCTTCGGCTGGTACGCCGGCACCTCAAATCCGTGGAACGACACCAGCGGCTTCGTCGACGATCTTGGCTCGTCGCTTGCCAGCACGATCAGCTCTTCATCGACCGCGCCCGGTTCATCGAGCGGTTCAGGCGGTGGCGGCTTCTCGGGTGGAGGCGGTGGCGGCGGAGGTGGCGGCGGCTGGTAATACGCCTGCACGCGTCATCCCTGGCTTGGCCCGGGATCTACCTTCTTCTTCGATGCGGAGGTGTTGAGCTGCCCCTTCTGGCAACTAGGATGGGAGATCGAAACGTGATGTTGCGCTGCATGCACGACGGTTCTGAAGTCGAGCTATCCGGGCCCGCTGATTCCCTGCGCGAGTTCGCAGCTCGCCTAGCCGAAGCGAACCCAGCCATGATCTCGCTAAATCCCGCCGTTGGCGCGTCGGCATATCCGAACTGGCTCAACTCGATTTCCATTGAGCCGTTAGAGGCCGCTCACACTCGAATAGAGATCCAAGACAGTCGGCTTCATATTGCTGGCCCGACCGACCAACTCAGCGCCATTGCGGACAATGTGCATTGGCTAACAACCAACTCGCCTGAGACGGGCAGTCACCTTCACATTGAATATTATGACGGGCATCCCTTTCTGGAGCCTGGATCAATTCCGCTAGTGATCACCTACGAGTGAACCGTCAGGCCGATCACCACGCCGGGCGGCGCAGCACCCAGGTCGGGTCGCCGTGATAATCGGTCTGGTGCAGCTGCTCGAAGCCCAGCTTGCCGGCCAGCTTCAATGACGGCTCGTTGGCCGGCGCGATGATCGCCCAAATCGGGGTCGGAACGAGATTTGCCTCAGCCCACTCGAGCACGGCGCGGCAAGCTTCGCCGGCCATCCCCTGGCCATGGACTTCCTGGGCGAAGATCCAGCCCATTTCCGGGTCCTCGCCGAACTCCGGGTCGAGCCCGCGCCAGGCCGTGAACAGGCCGGCGTTGCCGATCAGCTTCTCGTCGCTCTTGCGCGTCACCGCCCAGGTCCCGAAGCCATTGACCTGCCAGCAGCCGACCGAAGCTAACAGCCTCCGCCAGCACTCCTCCTGCCCCATCGGCTCCGGGCCGAAGTGACGGTGGACGTCGGGATGCTGGAGGATGGCATGGTAAGGCCGGAAATCGGCCTTTTGCCACGGGCGCAGCCGCAGGCGCTCGGTTTCGACGACCGGCGCCTGCAACGTTGCTTACTTCTTGCCGAGCGTGAGGCCGCCGAAGCGCTTGTTGAAGCGCGCGACCTGGCCGCCGGTGTCGAGCATCTGGCCGCGACCGCCGGTCCACGCCGGATGCGCCGACGGGTCGATGTCGAGGTGCAGCGTGTCGCCTTCCTTGCCCCAGGTCGACCGGGTCTGGTACTTGCTGCCGTCGGTCATTTCGACGGTGATGAAGTGATAATCGGGGTGCGTCCCGCTCTTCATGGTCAGTTCCTTTTGAGTGGCTGGTTCCGACCAGCCTGAAAGTGAACGGCGCCCCTAGCTTAAGCGGCTTCGCTTGACAAGTTGCGGCCCTGAAGCGCAATTCGCGCCCAGCGACCAGGGTCCCGCGGTGTAATGCCGTGGGCGAAGGGGGAAGCCGGCGAACATCCGGCACTGTGCCCGCAACTGTGACCACCGCCCGCGCGGTGGGAAGTCAGATACCCGCCTTGGCCCGTCGTCCGCTCTCCGGCCGGGACCAGCCGCGGGACGTGGGTAAGGCGCGCCTTCCCTCCGTGACGACTTGTCATGGAAGGAAGGATAGAAATGATCGACTTACCCGTTGCCGAACAACCTGCCATCGTCGTTACCGCATCGCGTGCCGAGGAACAGGCATCCGAGACGCCGGTCAGCGTCAGCCTGATCGATGGCAAGCGCATCGAACGGATCGGTTCGCCGCTGGTGCCTGAACTGCTCAGGCTGGTGCCGTCGGTCGCCGTCGCGACCAGTGGGCCCGCGGGCTCGCAAACCCAGGTCCGAATCCGAGGTGCCGAGGCCAACCATACCCTTCTGTTCATTGAAGGCATTCGGGCCAACGACCCCGCCGCAGGCAATGAGCCTCGCTTCGAATTGCTGAATGCCGATCTCGCCAGCCGGATTGAGGTGGTGCGCGGACCGCAATCGGCCTTGTGGGGATCGGAAGCCATCGGCGGGGTGGTCGCGGTCAGCGGCGAGGCCCCAGGCTCAGGCGGCACCCTGGTGTTCGTTGAGGGCGGCAGCCATGCCGCCTGGCGCGGGGCGGCGCGAACCACCTATGGCGGGGCCGACCGCGGCTTCTCGATCGGTGTCGCGGGCCAGCGCAGCGACGGCATCGACAGCTTCGACGGCACCGGTGACAAGGACGGCTATAACAATCTCGGCTTGCGTGTCACCGGCCGTTATCGCCTTTCCCCTGCCCTGCTGCTCGGTGCATCTGGCTTCGCACTGAAGGCCAAGAGCGAATTTGACGGGTTCGATCCCTTCACCTTCCTCCACGCCGACACGCTCGACGAGACGCACAACCAGCTTGGCGCCGGTCGCCTTTTTGCCGAACTGGGCGATCGGGAAAGGGCCTATGCCATTGCCTCTGCCAGCCTGCTCGGTTCCTCGAACCGTAACGAACTGGATGGTGATTTCCTCAACAAGACCGAGGCCAGTCGCCGCACGCTGGGGTTGGAGGGCGGATATCGCTTCGGGAATCATCGCCTGATCGCGGCGGCGGAGAGCGAACATGAGAGGTTCGAGGCGAACGACGTCGCCTTCGGGGGCTTTACCAACCAGGACAGGTCACGCAACCATCAATCGCTCACGGTCGAATGGCGCGGAGAGGGTCTGGGCCCGATCGACGCCGGCCTTGCAATCCGGCAGGACATTTTCTCGCGCTTCAAGGACGCGACCAGCTTTCGCGCATCGGTCAAGGCGAACGTTTCCAGTTCATTCGCTATCGCAGCAAACTACGGCGAAGGCATTGCCCAACCAACCTTTTTCGATCTCTACGGTTTCTTCCCAGGCTCCTTTGCCGGCAATGCTGGCCTTAGGCCCGAATCCAGTCGAGGCGGCGACATCTCTCTACGCTATTCGGGAACCCCGCTCGGCGGTTCGGTCACCTATTTCCGCCAGCGCCTGAAGGACGAGATCGCCACCGTCTTTCTGCCCGACTTCACCTCCACCGCGGTCAACGCCAACGGAAAGAGCAAACGCCAGGGCATTGAGCTCGAGATGTATTACCAGCCTTTCGACGCCTTCCGGCTCACCGCCACCTATGCGTGGCTTGATGCCAGCGAACCGGATGTCGCCGGCAGTCAGATCAGGGAACCGCGCCGGCCCAGACATAGCGGCAGCATCGCCGTCGACGGCAGTCGCGGCCGCCTTACCTACGGCGCGGCGATCGCCTATACCGGCGAGCGGTCAGACACGAATTTCGATGTCTTTCCCGCTGCAGTAGTGCGCTTCCGCCCCTATTGGCTGGCTAGCGCCCGTCTCGCCTACCGTTTGACCGACCAGCTGGAGGCGCACCTGCGCGTCGCCAATGCGTTTGACGACCGCTACCAGGACGTGGTCGGTTATCGCACCGAAGGGAGGACCATCCATGCCGGGCTTCGCCTCGCTCTTGGTGGCTAGCGCGGCCGTCCGGGTCGCCTCGCTCAACATGTGCTCCGACGAATATCTCCTGCTGCTCGCCAGGCCGCAGGAGATTGCCAGCGTCAGCCGCCTGTCGCGCGACCCGGCGGACAGTTCGCTGTGGCGCCTTGGCCAGCGTTTTCCCGGCAACCGCGGTAACCTCGAAAGCGCCTTGAAGACGAGGCCCAACCTATTGATTACGATGGGCGGCGGGGGGAAATCGACGGCGCTGATCGCCGGTAAAATGGGGCTGAGGACACTCGATCTCCCCTTCCCGTCGACGATCCAGGACGTCGCAAACGGCATGACGTTGGTAGCGCAGGCGCTTGGTGATGAGCGTAGGGCGCTGCCGTGGAAAGCGCGTTTGGCCCGCCTCCAACGGTCGGCGCCTGCAACGCGTGACGCCATTTTCCTTGGAGCGGGCGGCAATAGCGTCGGCGTCCAGTCGGTCGAGGCGGGATGGATGCGGCTCGCCGGTCTCAAGCAACGGTCCCTGCCTGGCGGCCGCGCCAGCCTCGAGATGCTGGCGACACGTCCGCCGGCCGTACTGCTGCGTTCGGCCTATCGCCGGAGCGAAAGGTCCCTCGGCCAAACCTGGCTCGAACATCCGCTGGCCAGCCCCAAATCGTCAAAAATCGTCACCGTCGACGGCCGCCCCTGGACTTGCGCTGGGCCATTGATGCTCGGCGAGGTCGACCGCCTCAGGAGCCAGATGTGAGGCTGTTGCTGATCTTCCTCCTGTTGGTGGCGGCAGTCGGGCATCTGCTGCTGCCCTTCGGACCGCTGCGAGAGGCCCAGGCGGTGGATCCGGAACTGGCAGACTTGATCCTGATCCAGCTTCGACTGCCGAGAACGCTGCTGGCGCTCGGCTATGGCGCCACGCTGGGGATCAGCGGCGCCGCACTTCAGGCGATGTTCGCCAACCCGCTCGCCTCGCCCGATATCAGCGGCGCGTCGAGCGGCGCAGCGCTGGGCGCGGTGATCGGCGGCTATTGGCTGGGGCTGACCCAACCGTTGCTGCTCGCCGCTTGCGGCGCTGCAGGCGCGTTAGGCATTTTGACGCTACTCATTGCTTTGGCCGGACGGAGGGCGGATACCACTACACTGTTGCTGGCCGGGCTCGCCCTTGCTTTGGCTGCAGGCGCTGCGACCAGCCTCGCGCTCGCGCTGGCACCCTCTCCGTTCGCCTTCTACGACGCGTACGACTGGCTGATGGGCAATTTCGCCGACCGCTCCCTGGCCCAGGCCGCGGCGGCGCTGGTCCCGGCATCCGTCGCCTCAATCCTGCTTCTGCGCCGTGCCCATGCTCTCGACCTGACCGCGCTTGGCGAGGACGTCGCAGCTTCGCTTGGGATCAAGCCGCGCCGTTTGGGACTGGAAGTCATCGCCCTGTCGGCCATCGCGGTTGGCGCTTGTGTGTCAGTCGCCGGCGCGATCGGCTTTGTCGGCCTGGTCGCGCCGGTATTCGGACGTTCGATCAGCCGCGGTCATCCTGGGTCGGCGATGGTTCCCGCCGCATTGATCGGCGCCATCCTGCTTGCCGCTGCCGATTTGGTCGTTCGCTCGGTGCCGCTCGACCGCCCCATCCCGGTCGGTGTGGTCACCGCCCTGTTCGGGACCCCGCTATTCGTCTGGCTGGTGGTGACCATGCGCCGCAGGGTGACGGCATGACGTCACTCGTTGCCCGCCAAATTGGCATCCCCGGCCGCCTTCAACCGGCCGATCTCGACGTCCAGGCCGGCGAACTGGTCGCGCTAGTCGGCCCTAATGGCGGCGGCAAGACCAGCCTGCTCCGCGTCCTCGCCCGCATCGAGAATGCTTCAGGTGTGGTGGCAATCGACGGCGAAGATCTCGACCTCGCGCCCCTCTCCCGCCGTCGACGGCTGCTTTCGTTCCTGCCGGCCTCGCGAGATGTCATTTGGCCGATTGCCCCCCGCGACGTTATCGCGCTGGGCCTGGACGGGCCTAACCCTGCCCGTGTCGACGAGCTCATCGGCTTGTTGGAACTCGGCTCGCTGGCCGACCGCCCGGTCAACCGCCTGTCGACCGGCGAGCGAGCCCGGGTGCTGCTCGCCCGAGCTCTTGTAGGAAATCCCAAAATCCTATTGCTCGACGAGCCGCTCTCCAACCTCGACCCTTATTGGGTTCTCAGGATATTATCGATTCTGGAAATCGCTGCTCACTCCGGTCAGTCGGTTCTCGTCGCCCTCCATGACCTCGGCCAGCTTCCCCGTTTCGGCCGAGCCCTGCTCATCGCCGACGGTCAGGTCCAGATGGACGAAGCGCCCGCAAGCCTGATGGCCAGCGAGCGCTTCGAACAAGTGTTTAGGATCCAGGCCACGCAGGGCGGCTGGGAAGTCAGGCGACAGGCGGATCCGCAATCATCGCCGTGAAATTGGCTTCGGCGGCCAACTTCCCGTCGACTGAAGCCCGACCGGTGAATTTGCAAACCGTCGCCCGTTTCTGAACGAACTCTACGTCGAGCTGGAGCAGGCAACCGGGTTCGACCGGGTTGCGGAACTTCGCGCCTTCGATCGCCATAAAATAGACCAGCTTGCCACTGTCAGCGAGACCGAGACTTTCGACCGCCAGAACTCCGGCTGCCTGGGCCAGCGCCTCGACGATTAGCACGCCCGGCATGATTGGGCGTCCGGGAAAATGCCCCTGGAAAAAACCCTCGTTCATGCTCACCGCCTTGATGGCCGTGATCGATTGGTCCGGGACGATCTTCTCGACCCGATCGACCAGCAGCATCGGATAGCGATGGGGCAACGCCGCCATCACCCGCCGGACGTCCAGCGGGCCGATGGCGGCGGCAGAGCCTAATTCGCTCACCGGCCCTGCGGGTTGGTCGCCGGCTGGGCAGGCGCGGTTGTGGCCACGCTTGGAAGGGCGGCGTTTAGCGAGGCCAGAACATCATTGGTGATGTCCACGGCCGGCACGAAACGGATTGCGGCACCGCTGTCGAGCAGGACGTTGGCGCCACGCTTCTGCATCGCCGGCTGAAGCAGCGGAGCGAGCTTCGCGTTGATCTGCTGGCTGATGTAGGCCTGGTTGCGCTGGATCTGGTTCTGCTGCTTCTCAAGCTCCTGAGCCGCAGCAACTTCCTTCTGCTGGAAGGCCGTGATGCGACCGGTCAGCGCCGCATCGGGCTGCTTGCCATTGAGGGCATTGACCGCAGTCTGGAGCTGGGTGCGTTCCGGCTGCAGCTGGGTGTTCAGCTGCTGGCGGCGGGTATTGAAGGCATTCACCTGACCCTGCAGCGTCGCCGACGCAGTCTTGCAGGCGTTGCATTCGCGACCAACGCGATCGAGGTCGACCACGGCGACCTGCGCATTCGGCACCTGCTGGGCAAGCGCCGGGGTGGCAAGAGCGGTTGCCGCAACGAGGGCGGCGGTAAGACGAGTCATCATTAGAATTGTGTTCCTACGTTGAATGAGAAGAATTTGGTTTCATCGCCATCCTGCTTGAGCAGGGCTTTGGCAATATCGATACGCAGCGGACCGAACGGTGACACCCAGTTGACGCCTACGCCAACCGAGAGACGCGGCTTGATCGAGTCTCCCAGATAGCTCTCCTTGAAGCCGGAATTGGGAACATAGGTGAAGCCGGTATTGCAAGTGTCGCCCGGAGCAAGAGTCTGGATTTGCGGCTGGGTATCCGGATCCGAATTGTCTGGTTCCTGGCAAATGCCCGGCGTGTTGGTCAGCAGTGGCTTGGTTAGCTTCCACACCGAGCCGACGTCGACAAAGGCCGACGGACGGATCCCGAGGTTCTTGAGCGCGGAGGTCGACGGGAATTCGATCTCAAGTCGGCCCATATAGTATGCGCGGCCGCCTAGAGCGTCGCTGACTACATTTTTGTTGCTGTTGTCGAGCTCTGTTGGGCTGTCGTAAGGACGGCGCTCAACTCGCGGACCGATGCCGCGGATGTCGAAACCGCGCATCTGCGGACCGAAGAAGCGGTCGCTGATCCGAATGGGATCCTGGCCATCGCCTTCCGACTTCTCCAGCGGGTGAATGTAGCCGCCTTCAGCATGGATCGACAGGACGAAGGCCTTGGGCAGGAGGAAGTATTTCGTCGCATCGAGCCTGCTGCGAATGTATTTCACGTCTCCGCCAAGCCCGGCGAAATCCTGGCTTAGGATGATTCGCTGGCCCCGCGTTGCGCGAATGCCATTCGTATCGTCATAGCCTGCGTTGTAACCCACCAACGAGGTCAGGTGCTTGCCGAGCTCCTGGCACAGGTAGCGGCCGGCAAGCCTCGGGCTGCACTCGTCAGGAGTGTCGGGATCATTATCGACATCCTCGAAGAACGTGTCTTCGTCGAGCGTGATGTCGTCTTGTGACAGCGAATAGCGCGCGCCGAAGCTGACGAATTCCGTAACCGGGAACCCCACGCGAACCACACCGCCGATCCGGTTTTGGCCGTAGGTCTGGTTGCGCTCGTTACCAACGAAATTGAAGCTGTTGTAATCCTGGTAGAAGATTTCACCGCCGAGCAGGATGCTTTTGTCGAACAGATAGGGTTCGGTGAAGCCGGCCGAGATGGATTTCGAATATTTCGAATAGCTGATGCCGGTCTGGAGCTGCTGCCCCTTGCCCATGAAGTTTCGCTGAGCAACCGAAGCCGAAAGGATGAAGCCCTCCAGGCTCGAGTAGCCAGCCGAAAGCTGCAGCTCGCCGGTCGACTTTTCTTCGACGTCGAGATTGAGCACGACCCGGTCGTTGGATGAGCCTTGGGCCTGCTTGACCTCCAGATTCTCCTGGAAGAAGCCCAGGCTTTGAATTCGGTCCTGGCTGCGCTTCACTTTGAACGCGTTGAATGCATCGCCCTCATTCAGTCGAAACTCGCGGCGAATGACCTTGTCGCGTGTAACCGTATTGCCTTGGATGTTGATGCGCTCGACGTAGACGCGCGGTGACTCGCCGACCTTGAAGGTGATATTCATCAACTTCTTTTCGGCATCGCGATCGAAGTTGGGCGAAACATCGGCAAAAGCGTAGCCGCGAGCGCCGGCCACTTCGTTGAGGCCGGTCACCGTGTCTTCAACCAGCTTTGCGTTGAACCAGCTGCCCGGCTTGATGTGGACGAGGGACTTTACAAGATCGGCGTTGAAGTCCCGCAGCTCGCTTTCCGCATCGACGGTTCCGAATTTGTAGCGCGGACCTTCCTCGATCACATAGGTGATGATGAAGTCCTTGCGGTCCGGTGTCAGTTCCGCAAGCGCTGAAACGGTACGGAAGTCGGCGTAACCCTGAGTCAGGTAGAAAGCGCGCAGCTTCTGCTGATCGGCCGCAAGCCGGTCGGGGTCGTAACTGTCGTTCGATTTGAACCAGCCAAGCAGGCCTCCCGCCTCCTTGGTGAACATCTCCTTGCGCAAGCGCCCATCGGAATATTCGTTGTTGCCGATAATGTTGATCGCTCGGATGCGCGACTTGTCGCCCTCGCTGATTTCGAAGATCAGGTCGACCCGATTCTGGTCGAGTTCGATGATCTTCGGCTCGACGTTTGCCGCGAATCGGCCTTGGCGGCGATAAAGCTCGATGATTCGGTCAACGTCCGCGCGCACCTTGGAACGCGTAAAAATCTGCCGGGGAGACAGTTTGATTTCCGGCATGATCTTGTCGCTCTTGATGCGCTTGTTGCCTTCAAGAACGATGCGGTTGATGACCGGATTTTCGCGGACCGTAATGACCAGGTTGCCGGTTTCGGCCCCGGTGATCACAACGTCAGCGAACAGCTCGGTGGCGTAGAGATCCTTGAGCGCCTGATCGAGCGTTTCGGCGGTATATTCCCCGCCGGGAAACAGGTTCGAGTAGCTGCGGACCGTCTCCGGTTCGAGACGCTCGGAACCGACAACGCGGATCGACCGGATCGTCCCGGCCGTGGCCGCCCTTGTCGGCGCTGGCTGGGTTACTACCGGCGCTGACGGAGTAGCCGCTGGCGGTGGCTGAGCAACCGCGGGCGCGGTCGCTGCCGGAGCTTCCTGGGCCAGGATGGGTGCGGACCAGCCGCCAAGGATGGTACCGACCAACAGGAACCCGGCCATCCGCTTGGTATATTCAGTGGTGCTGGAACTCACGCTTCCCCGCCTAATTTGCTGGGCGGCCCGCTGCCCGCGGTGCCGCAGATGATTGCCACGCCCTGCCCGAACCATTCTATCCAATCAAGCGCCCAAGTCGCTCAAACAGGCCGAAAGACGCCAAGTCGTTGACGGTCACCAGGATCAGCAGGGCAAGAAGCAGCGCAAGACCGCTTCGGAACGCCCATTCCTGGGCTTGCTCGCTGACCGGCCGCCGCCGCACGGCTTCCGCCGCGTAGAAGACAAGGTGTCCACCATCGAGGACAGGGACTGGCAAGAGATTGATGAACCCTAGATTTATGGAGAAGAGCGCAATTAGCTGAATAAATTCAAACGTTCCCAGGCTCAGCTGCTGGCCGGCGATCTGCGCCATTTTGAGCGGACCGCCCAAATCCTTGACGGAACGTCGGCCAGACAGGATCTGCCAAAGGCCATCGATCATCCACCGGGTGATCTTGAAGGTGTAGCTGGTTGCGGCAGGAATCAGATTGATCGCCGAAGGCGGCACATATTGACGTTCGCTGCCCAATATCTCGAGCCGGCCGACCTTGAACTTTTGGCCGAAGCGGTCGGTTTCGAGCCTGGCCCCGATATTGGCTTCCAGTCGGACATTGTTGCCGCTGCGGAGGATAAGGATATCGACCCGCTCGCCAGGCCGCAGCGTGACGGCCTGATAAACATCCTCGAAAGTCGGAGTCTCACGTCCTGCCACCGACAGGATCCGATCACCCGGCTTGATCCCGGCTGCCTGGGCGGGTCCGCCATCAATTACCGCGCTGACAAGATTCGATGTCCTCGGCTCACCATAAGCCGCGAAAAATGCCGCGAAGATCGCGATGGCAAGCAGGAAGTTGGCAACCGGCCCAGCCAATACGATCAGGAATCGATGCCACCAAGGCCGCAAGTGAAATGCCTTGCCTCGCACAGCCGGCGGAAGATCTGCGACATCCCCCGGCTGGCTGACAGGATTCATATCCCCGACAAACCGGACATATCCGCCCAAGGGCAGCCAGCCGACCTTCCAGCGGGTGCCCCGCTTGTCCGTCCAACCCGCTACTTCCCGCCCGAAGCCGATCGAAAATTGCTCTGCGCCCACGCCAAGCCAGCGCGCGACCCAATAATGGCCCAGTTCGTGAAAGACGACCAGCGGTCCCAGCGCGCATAGAAATGCGATGACAATGAACCAAAACGGGGGCTGGGCAAGCATCAGGCGGCCATCTCGCGCATCAGGTCATTGGCTATTGCTCTCGCATGGCGATCGATGTCGATGACTTCGGCGATGGAGCGGGGCGCAACAGCGTTCGCCCGAGACATCGTCTCCTCGACAGTCTCGACGATATCGAGGAACCCGATCCGCCGCCCCAGGAAAGCGGCGACCGCTTCCTCATTGGCAGCATTGAGGGCAACAGGCGCACTTCCGCCGGATTCGAGCGCTGCCCGGGCAACGCGCAGCGCTGGAAACCGGCCAACATCCGGTGCCTCGAACGTCAGTTTCCCGATCGTTGCCAGGTCGAGTCGTTGCGCCGGCGTACTCATTCGTTCCGGCCAAGCCAGCGCATGGGCAATCGGAATCCGCATGTCCGGACTGCCAAGCTGGGCAAGCATCGAGCCATCGACATATTCGACCATCGAATGGATCACCGATTGGGGATGGACCAGAATATCGATCCTCTCGCTGGGCAGGCCGAACAAATGATGAGCCTCGATCAGCTCGAGGCCCTTGTTCATCATGGTCGCCGAATCGACGCTGATCTTGGCGCCCATCGACCAGTTGGGATGGGCCACCGCCTGTTCCGGCGTCATTGCCGCCATCTCGTCGCGGCTCAGGGTCCCGAACGGACCACCACTGGCAGTGAGCACCAGCCTTGTGACGTCCGATAAGCGATTGTCGGCAAGACATTGGAAAATCGCATTATGCTCGCTGTCGACCGGCAGTATCCGCGCCCCCGACCGGGCGGCCGCCTGCGTCATCAGCGTGCCGGCGGTGACCAGGCTTTCCTTATTGGCAAGCGCGACCGTGCGGCCCGCTTCGATTGCCGCCATCACCGGCTCGAGCCCGGCACAGCCGACAATCGCTGCCATCACCCAGTCGGCACCACCTGCAGCAGCCTCCGCCAAGGCGTCCTTGCCGGTTGCCGCCCGACACCCAGTTCCCTGCAGTCGCCACTCAAGCTCGGGCAGGAGCGCCGAATCGCCGATTACAGCCAGCCGGGCGCTGTTCCTCCGCGCCGCATCGGCCAGGGCCTCGACATTTCGCGCTGCAGTCAGCGCGATCACCTCGAACCGATCGCTGTGGAGTTCGACCAAGTCGAGCGTGGAGGAGCCGACCGAACCGGTTGCGCCCAGGATCGAGATTGACCGCCGTGTCATAGCCAACCGACCAGCATCAGGCCTGCAGTCAGCATCGCCACCGGTACCAGCCCGTCCAGCCGATCGAGCAGGCCGCCATGGCCGGGGAGCCATGTGCCACTGTCCTTGACGCCAGCACGCCGCTTCAATCCGCTTTCGAACAAATCGCCAAGCTGGGCGACGACCGCCAGCGGCACCGACAGCCAAAGCAATACCGCAGGCAATTTGACGAGCGTCGCCCAGGAACCGGCAAGAATTGCCGCACTCGCTGTTCCTCCGACAAGGCCGGCAATTGTCTTGTTGGGGCTGATAGATGGCGCAAGCTTGGGGCCGCCGATCGCTCGACCTGCGAAATAAGCACCGATGTCAGTCGACCACACCACCAGGAATACCCAAATCAGGAGGTCGGGGCCCCTGCCTACCCCGGCATATTCTGCCTGTTCCCGGATCCACAGCAGGGACACGGCTGGCAACAGGCAATAGAAAAATCCATAGACCTTCCACGCTGCTCCCCAGCTCGAGAGCATCCGTGTCCATTCCACATACATGATGGTGGCAACCAGCGCGACTATTATGGCGAAGCCTGTTCCCCCGAAGAAGGTCGCGACCAAGGCGATCGCGATCAGGATTGCCCCGACGAGCGTGCGAGTGGTCAATTCTCTCATCGGCCGCCAAACCTGCGCTGCCGTCCGGCGAATTCCTTGAGGGCGGCACTTAAAGCCGCTTCATCGAAGTCGGGCCACAGCGTGTCGACAAACACCAGCTCCGCGTAGGCCGCCTGCCACAGCAGGAAATTCGACAGCCGCTCTTCGCCTGAAGTGCGGATCATCAGGTCGAGTTCCGGGAGATCTCGTGTCGCGAGTTCCGCACCGAGGTGCTCCTCATCGATTTCCGCAATACCCAATTCTCCCGCCTGAACCTTTGCAGCCAGTTTTCGCGCCGCTCCGGCAATTTCGCTGCGGCTGCCATAGTTGAGCGCCACAACCAGGGTCAGCCGGCTGTTTTGGGCGGTACGATCGACCGCTCGCTCAAGCCGTTCGACCAGCTGCGGTCCAAAGGCCGTATGATCGCCAATCAGGAGCAAGCGGACGCTCTGTTGGTTTAGTTCATCAAGCTCGCGTTCGAGATAATAGCCGAGCAGGCCCTTGAGGTCGCTGACCTCTTCCTCGGATCTACGCCAGTTCTCGGAAGAAAAGGCATAAAGTGTAAGGACTTCTACACCGGCCTTCACGGCGGCCTTCAATGTATTGCGAACCGCCTCCGCACCCGCGCGATGACCGGCAACTCGCGGCAAGCCACGCTTCGCCGCCCAGCGGCCATTGCCGTCCATGATGATTGCGACATGGCGAGGAATGCGTCCGGCGGCGTCGCCGTGAACGGATGCCCCCTCGGTCGGGGCCGGTTTGGCGATCACTTGCCGAGGATTTCCTGTTCCTTCGAGTGTGCCGCGGTATCGATCTCCTTGATCGTGTCGTCGGTCATCTTCTGCACTTCTGTGCCGAGCCGCTTGTGCTCGTCCTCGCTGATCTCGTGCTTCTTCTCGTCGGTCTTGAGCGCATCCATGCCATCGCGGCGGACGTTGCGAACCGCAATTCGGGCCTTTTCGGCATATTGGCCGGCCAACTTGGCCAGCTCTTTGCGGCGCTCTTCCGTCAGGTCAGGGATAGGCAGGCGAATCAGCTGTCCATCGACAATCGGGTTGATCCCAAGCCCGGCGTTGCGGATGGCCTTTTCGACCGATGTGATGTTGCTTCGGTCCCAAACCTGCACGGTCAGCAGGCGAGGCTCGGGGACAGAGATGGTTGCAACCTGGTTGATCGGCATGTTGGCGCCATAGACCTCGACCTGGATCGGATCGACCAGCGCGGTTGAGGCCCGCCCGGTGCGGAGTCCCGCAAGGTCGTGCTTAAGCACTTCCAGCGCGCCATGCATCCGGCGATTGATGTCATTCTTGTCGTAGGCGGGCATCCTCTACTCCTCGTTTTGCACGATCGTGGCGGTTCCCCGGCCGGCCAGCACCTCAGCGAGATTGCCGGGCTGGCGGATATTGAACACCACGATGGGAATATTGTTGTCGCGGCATAGCGCCACAGCGCTGGCATCCATGACTTTCAAATCGTCGGCAAGCACGCGGTTGAAGCCCAGGCTGTCGTAGCGGCGGGCCGTCTTCACCTTCTTCGGATCGGCGTCGTAGACACCATCGACGCTGGTGCCCTTGAATAGTGCGTTGCACCCCATCTCTGCCGCACGAAGCGCAGCTGCGGTGTCGGTGGTGAAATAAGGATTGCCGGTACCGGCGGCGAAAATCACGATCCGGCCCTTCTCCATGTGGCGCATGGCGCGGCGGCGAATATAGGGCTCGCACACGCTCGACATGGGGATGGCAGACTGGACTCGCGTGTCGACGCCAATTTTTTCCAGCGCATTCTGTACCGCAAGCGCGTTCATTACGGTCGCCAGCATGCCCATATAGTCGCCGGTTGCCCGGTCGAAGCCCTGGGCAGCCCCGGCAATTCCGCGGAAGATATTGCCGCCGCCGACGACCAGGCACAGCTGATGGCCTGCTTCCTGAGCCGCAGCTACTTCTCCGGCCATGCTGGCCACCGTTTCCGGGTCGATGCCGAACTGGTTCGGCCCCATCAACGCCTCGCCCGACAGCTTCAGCAGGATGCGGTGGAAGCGCGGTCGGGTCATACGGTGCGGATCCTCATTATTGTGCAGGGCGGAAGCGCTCTTACGGCCCGCCCGCCCCGCTGCCAACTATGTTGATTCGGGCTCTTCTTGCCGAAGGGCGGATTAATGCTCAAAAGTCCTTCGCTGAGGTCAGCCGATGGCAAAGGTCTTCCTGAGCTATGACCGTGAGGATACGGAGCGCGCGCGGCCGGTCGCATTAGCTCTTGAACAGGCCGGCCACGCCGTGTGGTGGGACCTCCAAATTCGCGGGGGCGAGCAATTTACCAGCCACGATCCGCGCATGATGGCGGTGGCCAAAAGACTCGGTCTTCTCGACTATTGGCAAAAGACCGAAAATTGGCCGGATTTCTGTTTCGATCCGGACCTTCGCTACGACTGCAAAAAAGAGGCGGCCAAGCTAGCTGCCTGACCGCCTCTACTTTTGAAGTGACTGCTATGTCGCTTAGGCGACCGGTTCGTCCTTCTTGACGCCAGCGGCCGCGGCCACTTCGGCGGCGAAGTCGCTTTCCGCCTTCGCGATGCCCTCGCCGAGCTGGAAGCGCTCGAACGCCTTCAACGCGATGGGCGAACCGGCGTCCTTGCCCGCCTGGGCGACAACGTCGGCAACCGGGGTCTTGTTGTCGATTACGAACAGCTGGCTCAGCAGGGCATTTTCCTTGCGGAACTTGGCCATCGTGCCTTCGACCATCTTCTCGACGATGTTGTCGGGCTTGCCGCTCTCCTTCGCCTTTTCGATAGCGATCGCACGCTCGCGCTCGATCAGCGCCGGATCGAGATCCTCGGCGTTTAGGGCCAGCGGGTTGGCGGCGGCGATGTGCATCGCGATCTGCTTGCCGAGCGCGGTCAGCGTCTCGGCAGGGGCTGCGCCTTCCAGAGCGACCAGCACGCCGATCTTGCCCATGCCAGGAGCGACCGAATTGTGAACGTAGCTGACGACCGCGCCTTCGCTCACTTCGAGCAGGGCGGTGCGGCGCAGCGACTGGTTTTCACCGATCGTGGCGATGTTCTCAGTCAACTTCTCTTCGACCGTTCCGCCGCTCGGGTAAGCCGCCGTCTTCAGCGCCTCGACGTCGCCGCCGGCATTGAGCGCCAGCTGCGATACGTTGCGGACGAACTCCTGGAACTGTTCGTTCTTGGCGACGAAGTCGGTTTCCGAGTTAACCTCGACCACCGCGCCCCTAGTTCCTTCGACGGCGACGCCGACCAGGCCTTCGGCGGCGGTGCGGCCAGCCTTCTTGGCAGCTGCAGCGAGGCCCTTGGCGCGCAGCCAGTCGACCGACGCTTCCATCTCGCCATTGTTTTCGGCGAGTGCCTTTTTGCAGTCCATCATGCCGGCGCCGGTGCGCTCGCGCAGTTCCTTCACCGAAGCAGCGGTGATTTCAGCCATGTTAAATCCTCCAGATGGGAATATGGGACGTGTCGCGGAAAGCCCAAGCCCTCCGCGACACGCCCCGAACTTTGTTCGCGGTAGGGCTTAAGCCTCGAGCGCGGCTTCCGCCGGCGGCTCAGCCATTTCGCCGATGTCTTCGCCGCGCGCCTGCGCGCCGCCGGTCTTGCCGGCGTTCGCCGCATTGGCAATGGCTTCGCAGTAAAGGCGGATGGCGCGGCTGGCGTCGTCGTTGCCCGGAACCGGGAAGGCGATGCCCTGCGGGTTCGAGTTGGAATCGAGGATCGCGATGACCGGGATGCCAAGGACGTTGGCTTCCTTGATCGCCAGCTCTTCCTTGTTGGTGTCGATCACGAACATGACGTCCGGAAGACCGCCCATGTCGCGGATTCCGCCGAGCGAGTTTTCCAGCTTGTCGCGCTCGCGGGTCAGCTGCAGCACTTCCTTCTTGGTCAAGCCGGCGGTGTCGCCCGACAGCTGTTCCTCAAGGCTCTTGAAGCGCTTGATCGAGTTGGAAATGGTCTTCCAGTTGGTCAGCATGCCGCCCAGCCAACGGTGGTTGACGAAATGCTGGCCGCTCACGCGCGCCGCTTCGGCCACTGCATCCTGCGCCTGGCGCTTGGTGCCGACGAACAGCACCTTGCCGCCGCGAGAGACGGTCTGCTGAACGAAGTCGAGCGCGCGAGCGAACAACGGAACGCTCTGCGACAGGTCGATGATGTGGACGCCGTTGCGGTCGCCGAAGATGTACGGCTTCATCCGCGGGTTCCAGCGGTGGGTCTGGTGGCCGAAATGCGCTCCAGCCTCGAGCAATTGCTGCATGGTGACGACATTGGTCGCCATAGGGATATCTCCTCCGGTTAAGCCTCGATGGAACCTAGTCACCGGCCAATTGGCCGGCACCGGTATGGTGGTTCCACCTGTGGGATGCGCGGGCCCCTATACGATGAAGCCAGCGATTTCAAGCGCTTCCATTCAGCCAGGCATGTTAGAACAGACACAGAACAAAGTGGGTTGACTGTTATAGAACATTATAAGAACATTAGCGCATAACAGGGAGGAATTGCCGATGTTCGCTACCTTCGTCACTTTAGCCATCATCTCGTTTGCGATGACTGGCCTGCTCGATCTGGCACGTCAGGACGGACCCAGGATCATTGCGGCGCTGCAGGGCCGTTCCTGGACTCTCGAATCGGATCCAGCGCGTCCGACAATTGTCCGCGTCAGTCCGAGCTATAAGGCGGCGAAACCGGTGGTTTCGGGGCTGCGCGCCGCTGCTTGACCCGGGCATAGCTTGCAAAGCTGAAAGGCAGCAGGGACAGGTAGACCACCGAAATCGCCAAAAGCGTCCACCACGGCTCGTTGAGGAGTGCCGCACCGAACAGGGCGACGCCCGCCAGGGCGAAGATCCGCCATCCGCGCCGGATGCGGATCGAGGACCAGCTGAACGTGGGCAGGCTGCTGATCATCAGCAGCGCGATGAACAGGATCCACGGCATCACCAGAGTCCAGCTACGGAACACCTCATTCTCGCTGATCAGCCAGAGATAGAATGGGACAAAGGCAAGACCCGCCCCGACCGGAGCAGGAACGCCGGTGTTGAAGCCGGCCGACTTGTGAGGCTGGTCACTGACGTCGATGCGGGCATTGAACCGCGCCAAACGAAGCGCGCAGCACACCGCCAGCGCCAGCGCCACGGTCCAGCCAAACTTGGGAGCTTCCTTCAAGGACCAGAAAAAGATGATCAGTGCAGGTGCCGTACCGAAGGCGATATTGTCGCTGAGCGAATCAAGCTCGGCACCGAACTTGCTTTGAGCGCGAAGCAGGCGCGCAATCCGTCCGTCCATGCCATCGAGCACGCCGGCGATGATGACCGAGGCTAACGCCTTCTCCCATTCGCCGGAAAAACCGAAGCGGATCCCGGTCAATCCGAAACAGAGCGCAAGCGCCGTGATTGCATTGGGCAGGAAGGCGCGGAATGGCAGCCCTGCCCGTTCCGGGCCATCGGTCATTGGCTGGTCCCGCGGCGCTGCGGGTCGACCCCGACTTCGCCAAGGATCGTTTCCCCGGCTATGGCCCGCTGACCAAGCAGCACCTGGCTGCCGGTCCCTGCGGGCAGGAATACGTCAACCCGGCTTCCGAACCGGATCAAGCCGATCCGTTCCCCGGCCTCGACCCGGTCTCCTTCCTTGACGAATGATAGGATTCGGCGCGCGACCAGGCCGGCAATCTGGGTAAATCCGACCATCAAGCCGTCCTCCCGCTCGACCAGGAAGTGCTGCCGCTCATTGTCTTCGCTGGCCTTGTCCAGGTCGGCGTTCAGGAACTTGCCCGGCACATAGGCGATGCGCCTGACGGTGCCGGCGATCGGCGACCGATTGATATGGACGTCGAACACGCTCATGAAAATCGAGACGCGCGTGAACTCGCCGGTGAGGCCACCCTCTCCTGCCAGCTCGAGCGGCGCATTGACCCTGCTGATCATGGTCACCAACCCGTCTGCCGGTGCGACGATCAGTTTGGGATCGGCAGGCGTCGTCCGGATCGGATCCCGGAAGAATGCCGCAACCCAGATCGTCAATCCGATGAGCAGCCAGCCAAGGAAATGATTGACCAGGCTGTACATCGCCAGGGCTGCAAAGGCCGCGATCAGCGTATATTTCCGCCCTTCCGGGTGGATCGATGGAAAACGCCATTTGACGGTCGTCAGGTGGCTGTTTGGCTTGTCGAGCTCAGGCATGGGCGCAGTCCTTAGGCACAAGCGGAACGCCCGGCAATGCCAAGGGTTCGAAGCCAGTGTTGCGCATGGCGAAACGACTGCCTAAGGCGCGCGCCGACGCATGAAATCCGGACAGGTAAGAAAAATGGCCAAGATCAAGGTTAAGAACCCGGTTGTCGAACTCGACGGCGACGAGATGACCCGCATCATCTGGCAATGGATCCGCGAACGGCTGATCCTGCCCTATCTCGACGTCGAGCTGCTCTATTTCGACCTTGGCATCGAAAAGCGGGACGAAACCGACGACCGCATTACCATCGAAGCGGCGGAAGCCATCAAGAAGCATGGGGTCGGCGTCAAATGCGCCACCATCACGCCCGACGAGGCGCGGGTCGAAGAATTCGGCCTCAAGAAGATGTGGAAGTCGCCCAATGGCACGATCCGTAATATTCTCGGCGGTACGATCTTCCGTGAACCCATCGTCATCCAAAATGTCCCGCGGCTGATCCCGGGCTGGACCGACCCAATCGTGGTCGGGCGTCATGCGTTCGGCGACCAGTACAAGGCGACCGATTTCAGGGTGCCAGGCAAGGGCAAGCTGACCATCAAGTGGGTCGGCGAAAATGGAGAGGAGATCGAGCATGAGATATTCGATTTCCCCGCGGCCGGCGTCGCCATGGGCATGTACAATCTCGACGATTCGATCCGCGATTTCGCCCGGGCGAGCCTGAACTACGGACTCCAGCGCGGCTGGCCGGTTTATCTGTCGACAAAGAATACCATCCTCAAGGCCTATGACGGTCGCTTCAAGGACATTTTCCAGGAAATCTACGACGCCGAATTCAAGGCTGCGTTCGAAAAAGCCGGGATCGAATATCAGCACCGCCTGATCGACGACATGGTCGCATCCGCCCTGAAGTGGAGCGGCAAGTTCGTCTGGGCCTGCAAAAATTACGACGGCGACGTCCAATCGGACCAGGTCGCACAGGGCTTCGGCTCCCTCGGCCTGATGACGTCGGTTCTCATGACTCCGGATGGCAAGACGGTCGAAGCCGAGGCGGCGCACGGAACCGTTACCCGTCACTATCGCCAGCATCAGCAGGGCAAGGCCACGTCGACCAATCCGATCGCATCTGTTTTTGCCTGGACCGGCGGCCTCAAGTTCCGCGGCCGCCTCGACGACACGCCGGAAGTAGTGCGCTTTGCCGAAACGCTCGAGCGGGTCTGCGTCGAGACGGTCGAAAGCGGCAAGATGACCAAGGATTTGGCCTTGTTGGTCGGGCCGGAGCAGGCCTGGATGACCACCGAGCAATTCTTCGAGGCGATCCGCGAGAATCTCGAAGCGGCGATGGCCACCGAGGCCGTCGGAGCCTAGTTCGCGAAGGCGTTCGGCGAGCGCACTCGTTCGCGCCGGACGCCGAGACCTATGATCCTTCCTGGGATCCGCCTGAGGACCGGGAAGCGGTCGAGAAGGCGTATTACCAGAGGTGCCGTCGCAATTGGCGCGCCGGGCTGGAGTAGGCGGCCGATCACGCGGTCCTGAGCTGCCTTCTGGCCCGATTGGATCATCCGTGTCGGGAACTGCCGCCGATCCTGCACTTTGTGAATGAGCGGCCCTATCTCGTCGCCATTGGCAAGCGGGCCAGCAAGGATGTTGGCGGCCGCTACCGCATCCTGGATTGCAAGATTAATGCCGATCCCGCCGATCGGCGACATGGCGTGGGCGGCATCGCCAATCGCCAGAAGTCCTGGCCGGTGCCACTCGATCAGCCGGTCGAGCTTCACCGTCAGCAGATGGAGATCTGTGACCTCATCCAATTCGCTGAGGTCGAGATCGGCGGGGGCTGCTGCTTTCACTTCGTCGCGGATCGCTTCGATTCCCCGTTCCTGATAGGCCTCGGCGGCGCCCTTCGGGATCAGGAAAGCGCATTGCCAATAATCGCCGCGGTCGATCATGACCAGCAAGCGGCCGCGCTCGACATTGCCTCGCAGAGATCCCCGCTCGCTTTTTGCCTTCGCAACCCGGAACCAGAAGACATCCATGGGTGCGCCGAGATCCTCAAGCGGAAGTACCTTGCGAGCGATCGACGATCGTCCGTCGGCTGCGATCGTTAGCGTCGCGCGGAGCTGACTTCCGTCTTCCAGCCGAACACCAACAATCTTCCCCTCCTCCTCGATGAAGCCTGCCACAGGCGAGTTCATCTGAAGTTGAAAGCCGGGAAATGCCTTCGCCTCATCACGAAGGAAGTCGAGGAAATCCCACTGCGGCATCATGGCGATGAACGGTGCTGGCGTTTGGAGGTGGGTTAAGTCGCCGATCGTCCACTCGCGTCCCGCAATGCGAAGTTCCGCTCCGTATACGCGATTGTGCGGCCGTTTGAGGAAGCGCTCGAGCATGCCGAGCTGATCGAGAATTTCCATCGTCGATGGGTGAACCGTGTCGCCGCGAAAATCGCGAAAGAAATCGGCATGCTTTTCCAGCACGGTGACCGCCACGCCGGCACGGGCAAACAGTAGCCCGGCCATGACGCCCGCGGGTCCTCCGCCGACAATCACGATATTGCTCATTGCCGACTCTTGGAGCGATGCCCCGTGAAGGGTCAAGCCTCTGACGGTGACAGGCGGTGCCTGCCGTGCTTCAAGAAGCCATGGCGGGCGAACTCCATATTACCCCGGCGCTGAGTGACACGCTGACCATCCTTGGTGCAGCAGGGATCGTTATTCCCACCTTCGCCCGGTTCAAGATTAATCCGGTTATCGGTTTCATCCTGGTCGGCATCATTGCCGGCCCATTCGGGCTGGGCGCACTGGCGGACCGCTATCCCTGGCTGGATTGGATTTCGATCAGCAATCCGGAAGGGATCGAGCGGTTTGCCGAGCTGGGCATCATCTTCCTGCTGTTTTCGATCGGGCTGGAGCTGAGCTTTCGGCGCCTGGTCGGGATGCGCACGATGGTGTTCGGTATCGGCGCCGCGGAATTGCTGGGTACCGCGATATTGATCGGCGGAACGCTGGTTCTGTTCGGATGGCAGGTGGAGCCGGCCTTGTGGCTGGCGCTGGCGCTGTCGATGTCTTCGACCGCATTGGTGTTGCCCATATCCGGGACGCAAAGCCAGGTCGGTCGGGCTGCGCTCGCCATGTTGTTATTCGAGGATCTGGCCCTGGTGCCGATGATGTTCTTGGTCGGGGCCGCGGGAAAGGCGGCCAGTGGCTTGGGCATGGTTGCCCTACAGGGCGTGGCGGTTATCCTTGCCATCCTGGTCATCGGCCGGTTCATCCTTCCAACCCTGTTTGCCCAGGCAGCCCGGTCAAAGAAGCCCGAGCTCTTTCTGGCTATCACCCTGCTAGTGGTCATTCTGTCCGCTGCGGTGAGTGCGTCAGCGGGGCTCTCAACCATCATGGGAGCGCTGGTCGCGGGCCTGGTCATTGCCGAGACCGAATATCGCAGCGAAGTCGAGGTGGTGATCGAGCCGTTCAAGGGCCTCGCTCTCGGGATTTTCCTCATTTCCGTCGGTATGACGATCGACGTCGGCAACCTGATCGGCCAGTGGCCAAAGCTCTTGGGCGCCCTCGCAGCGGTGATCCTGGTCAAGGCCGTTGTAACTGGTGTGTTGTTGAAGGTGGCTGGTGCGCCCCCTGCGGTTGCGCGCGAGACAAGCATCATGATGGCGAGCCCGTCCGAGACGACACTGATCGTATTGGGCGCAGCCGGCGTCGCTGGCATCCTTGCCGCTGACACAGTCAGCTTCTGGTCGGCCGCGACCGCGATCGGGCTGACCTTGACGCCGACGTTAGCCAGCCTTGGACGTCTTATGGCGCGAAGGGTCAGGCAAGCAGACATGGAGGAGGAGGACCTTGGCCCGACTGCCGGCAAAACGGTTATCTTCGGATTTGGCCGGGTCGGGAAGATGGTTGCGGAAATGCTGGCGGAACATGGCCGCCCCTATCTGGCCGTCGACAGCGACATTGATGGCTTCGCCGAGGCAAGAAAGGCAGGATATTCCGTGCTCTATGGCGATGTTTCGAGAAAGGAACTGATCGAGAAATTGCAACTCGACCAGGTGGTTGCGGTGGTCCTCACGATGGACGACCCGGTGTTGACTGCGCGCCTTGCCAAGCGGCTTCGGGAAGAACATCCAGCGCTCCCCATTATCGCCCGCGCGCGCGACAGCGATCATGCCGCCGCTCTTTATCGTGCTGGGGTGACCGACGCCGTGCCAGAGGCGCTGGAGGCGTCGCTTCAACTTTCGGAGGCGGTACTAGTCGACATCGGCGTTGCAATGGGCCCCGTCATCGCCTCGATCCACGAAAAGCGCAGCGAACTCCGCGCCGAGATCATGGAAGCGGGCCAGCTGGACGTAGAGCCAAGTCTCGGGCGACGGCGCGTTAGGGATACGCCGAGTCCGCAGGAGTAAAGCTCAAGGTTCCTGCGGTGTAGGTCGTGTGAGTTGGATTGTCTCCTGGATGGCGCTGCCCATCGTAAACCACCACCTTGCGGAAATCGAACGGCGACAGGCCCTCGAGGCAAGCGGTATTTACGCCGAGCTGGTTCGGATTCGAGCGGCGCTTGTGGTGGGTATAGATGCCGCAGACCGTGCAGAAATGATGTTCAGCCGTTCGCGTGTTGAAGCGGTATGTGGCGAGCTTGTCTTCGCCCTGATGTATCTTGAATCCCTCATGGGTCGAGGTGACCGCCACCGCCCCGCGCATCCGGCAAATGCTGCAGGTGCAACGACGCGCCGACGCCAGACCGAGTGGCAATTCGGCAGTGAACTTGACAGCGCCGCAATGACATTGGCCGCTTAAGGTGATCGGTTCGTTCGAACTGGTATCAGTCACGCGGCGACCTTCCCTAGCGCCTCCCGGACGGCCTGAAGTGCTTCCTTGGCCTTCGAACCGTCGGGTCCGCCGCCCTGGGCCATATCCGGACGGCCGCCGCCGCCCTGGCCGCCAAGAGCCTCAACCGCGGCTTTCACCAGCTCGACCGCCGATACTTGCGCTGCAAGGTCGTCGGTAACCCCTACCGCCACGCTACCGCGGCCTTCATTGACGGCGACTAGCGCCGCGACACCGCTTCCCAGACGTTGCTTCAAGGCGTCGATTTCGCCTCGAAGGCTCTTGGGATCGAGTCCTTCAACGACCTGGCCGAGGAAGGCTCGGCCGCCGACGTCCTCTGGGCCGGCCGCTTCGGGTTTGGCTCCACCGCCCATCGCCAGCGCCTTCCTGGCTTCGGCCAGCTCGCGCTCGAGCTTGCGGGCATTCTCGACCAGGGCGGCAACTCGCGCAGGAACCTCTTCAGGTGACGCCTTGAGCGCCGAAGCGGCCTCGCGCAGCTTCTCGTCGCGGGCGTTGAGCCATTGCCGGGCGCCCTCGCCGGTCAGCGCCTCGATCCGGCGCACGCCAGACGAGACCGCGCTTTCCGCGATGATCTTGAAGATGGCGATATCGCCGGTCGCGGCGACATGGGTGCCGCCGCACAGCTCGACCGAATAATGTTTGTCGCTGAGGCGACCCATCGACAGCACGCGAACTTCGTCGCCGTACTTCTCTCCGAACAAAGCGAGCGCACCAGACGCAACCGCCTCATCCGGAGTCATGAGACGGGTTGCGACCGGTTCATTCGCGCGGATTTCGGCATTCACATCCGCTTCGATCGCCGCGATTTCCTCCGGAGTCAGCGCCTTGGGATGCGAAAAATCAAAGCGCAGCCGATCCGGTGCCACCAGGCTGCCCTTCTGGGTAACATGTTCGCCCAGCCGGCGGCGCAGCGCGGCATGAAGCAAGTGGGTCGCGCTATGGTTGGCGCGCGTCGCCGTGCGACGCTCGACATCGACCTTCTGCTGCAGCACTTCGCCAACATTGACAGCACCCTTCACGACCTTGGTGAGGAGGGCATGGAGCTTGCCGAGAGGCTTCGAAGTGTCCTCAACAATGCCTTCGAAGCCCAAGAGAGAGCTTAGTTTTCCGGCATCGCCCACCTGCCCGCCGCTCTCTGCATAAAAGGGTGTTTGGTTGAGTAGGATGGTGACGGTCTCGCCTTCCTTGGCCTCGTTGGTCCGGAGGCCATCCTTGATCAACTCGAGGACGACCCCTTCCCCGTCGTGGCCCGAATATCCAGTGAACTCCGTCGGGCCGAGCGCCTCGACGATATCGTACCAAAGCTCATCCGAGGCTTTTTCCCCGGATCCCTTCCAAGCGGCGCGAGCGGCTGCTTTCTGCTCTGCCATGGCGGAGTCAAAGCCGGCGCGATCGACCGTCAGACCGCGGGCGCGCATTGCATCCTCGGTCAGGTCATACGGAAAGCCGAAGGTGTCGTAGAGTTTGAAGGCGGTTTCGCCAGGAAGCGTGCCGCCCTCGCCCATGTCCGTGGTCGCCTCGTCGAGCAGCTTGAGTCCATTGGCCAGCGTCTGACGGAAGCGGGTTTCTTCCTGGAGCAGCGTCGCCTCGATCAGCGGCTGGGCGCGGACCAGCTCCGGATAGGCGCTGCCCATTTCCGCCACCAACTCGGGCACCAGCCGCCACATCAGCGGCTCCTTCGCGCCAAGCAGATGGGCATGGCGCATGGCGCGGCGCATGATTCGGCGGAGGACATAGCCCCTGCCCTCATTGGCCGGCAGCACTCCGTCAGAAACGAGGAATCCCGACGCGCGAAGGTGATCGGCGATAACTCGGTGCGACGCCTGGCTCTCGCCCTCGGCGCTGGTCTTGGTGAGTTCCTCGCTGGCGGCAATCAGGGCCTTGAAGGTGTCGGTTTCATAATTGTCGTGGACGCCCTGCAGGACCGCTGCGACGCGCTCCAGTCCCATGCCGGTGTCGATGCTCTTCTTCGGCAGCTCGGAGACGATTTCACCGGCAGCCTGCTCATACTGCATGAACACCAGGTTCCAGATTTCGACGAAACGGTCGCCGTCCTCGTCGGGACTACCCGGCGGTCCTCCCGGAATATGATTGCCATGGTCGAAGAAGATCTCCGAGCATGGACCGCAGGGGCCATCATCGCCCATTGCCCAGAAATTATCCTTTGTCGGAATACGGATGATCCGGCTTTCGGGCAGGCCGGCGATCTTCTTCCAAAGATCGAACGCCTCGTCATCGGTATGGTAGACGGTGGCGGTCAGCCGGTCCGGGTCGAGCCCCCATTCCTTGGTGATGAGGGTCCAGGCGTGGTGGATCGCCTGGTCCTTGAAATAGTCGCCGAAGGAGAAATTCCCCAGCATTTCAAAGAAAGTGTGGTGGCGCGCGGTATAGCCGACATTGTCGAGGTCATTATGCTTGCCGCCGGCGCGGACGCACTTCTGGCTGCTTACGGCGGTCGAATAGGGCCGCGTCTCCAACCCGGTGAAAACATTCTTGAACGGCACCATCCCCGCATTGACGAACATCAACGTCGGGTCATTGTGCGGGACCAGCGGCGCGGACGGCACCCGCGCGTGGCCGTTTCTCTCGAAATAGTCGAGGAAGCTGCGGCGGATGTCGTTGGTCGATGTCATGAGGGTGCAGATATGGGACTTGCTGCAACGCGGCAAGCGGGCGGCTGGCTTTTGGGCTTTAGTGCGACGGAGGCGGATCCCAGTCTCCCGCGAGGCACGAACCGACGCCGTGCCGCGGAGAATATCCAAGCTCGCTCGCGGCCAGGCGGCAGTCGTATATCCGATCGATGGAACAGGGCGGCCGCCAGCCCATTGCCGCCATCTGACCGATCAAAGTCGGGCAGCGGCGCGCAATCACCGATGGGGCGTCAACCAATAGCTGTTCACAATCCTCACGAAGGAATGGCGTCACTGCGCTGATCAAATAGGTTGCAGCCGGCCCTCGGCGATGGAGCGCCCGCTCATGAGCTTCGGCCACGTCGCGGCGATCCACTCCCCGAAAAAGCCGGTACCAGGCCATGAGGTCGGGGGGTTCCGGAAAACATCGCGACATGCGGAGTGACGTCACGGTCATCGACTGGCTGGCCGACGCGACGAGCTGTTCCGCCGCCAATTTCGTCTGGTCGTAAATGTCGCGCGGCTGCGGCTCGAGCTGCTCGTCGACCCAAACCGCTCGTCCATCAGGCTGAAGCGCATGACCGTAAATCGACGTGGTGCTGGTCAGCACGAAATGGTCGGCACCGCTTGCAAAAGCGAAGTCAAGCAAACGCGACGTTGCGTCGATATTTGTACGCCGGAATTCCTCGTCGCTGCGCTTGCCGACATGGGGAGCGTGCAGTGCCGCGACATGGACGACCGAATCGACATGACCAACAAGGTGACGCCACTCCGCCACCTCGTCGCAGTCGGCGACGATACCGACTTGAGGGCCTGGGTTGAGGTCCAGCCCGATAACGTCATGCTGGCTGGCCAGCCGTGCCGCGACCGAGCTGCCAATCAATCCGGCCGCGCCGGTGACCAGGATCCGCATTGCCCTCCCCGCCTAAATCACGCGGCGTGGGAATGGCCAAGCGGTCCAAATATGGCAAGGCAGCGGCGCGTCTGGCACGCCGCTGCCCATTGGCCGGTCAGCTGTCGGTCAGGCGTAGATCGGGAATGATTCTTCAATTAGCCCATTCACCGGATCGACCCGATATACGTTGCCATTGGCATAGCGATACCATGCGTCGTCCGTGTCATAATATTGGTCGCGGTAAGCGAAAGGCACATTGTAAGCGCCATAGCCCGCCGGCAACGGCTGCCCGATCCCGAACTGCTGGCCGCTAACCAATGCGACCAACGCCTGGATCACCTGGGTCGTCGGATCGACCTGGTAGATGCCTCCGTTCGCATAGCGGTACTGCCACTCGGGCGTGTCGGAGTAGAGTGACTGGTAGCCGTACGGCACATTGTAGCCCGGATAGGCCGCCGGCCACGGCTGTCCGATCATATAGTCATAGCCGGCGCCATAGATCGGGTATCGCGCATCGATCCGGCGGCTGTACGGATCCATCTGGTAGATGAAGCCATCGCCATAGCGGTACCAAGCGTCGTCGCGGTCATAATAGGTTGAGCGATAGTTCAAAGGCACATTGTACGCGCCATAGCTCGCCGGCAGATATTGGCCGACGCCATAGCTTTGACCGGCGAGCAACGCGACCAGGGCGGTAATCAGCTGGGTCTGGGCGTCGATCTGGTAAATGCCGTACCCATCGTTGCGGTAATAATAGTCCGGTGTGTCGTAATAATAGGGCTGATAGGCCAGCGGCACATAGCTGCTGTAATAGGTGTTCGGCCAAGGATCGCCGATGCCATAACCGCCAAACAGCGGGGTCATCGCCCGGACGAAATTGTCGTCCCGGTCAATCCGGTAGAGATAGCCGAGATCGTCGTCGTACCGGTAATAATAGTCCGGCGTATCGTAATAGCGGCTGCGATAGGAGGTCGGCACATAGCTTGAGTAACGGACCGGATCGATCCGTTCGCCAACAGTGACGACCCGCCGGTCATCCCTGAATTTCATCTGGCGCATGGGACGATCGCGAAGCAGCCTTGCGAGCTGGCGATCATTGTCTTCCGCTCGCACCGGGAAGGTGCGCGCCTGCTCACGCAAACCCTGGCGCCGATCGAAGGTTTGATGGGTATCGCGATCGAACGCACGGCGGTCGATCCGCGCCACCGCCTGACGCTCGATGCGCTGCGTACGTTCGGTCCGTTGGGCCTGCTGACGTTCAATGCGCTGCGGACGTTCGGCCCGCTGGAGGCGTTGGCGCTCGACGTGTTGGGTGCGTTCCGCTTGCTGAACGCGCTGGCGCTCGATCCGCTGCGGTCGTTCGGTGTGCTGCAACCGCTGCTGTTCGAAGCGTTGCGAGCGTTCGGCGCGCTGGACCTGTTGTCGTTCCATACGCCGCGGTTGTTCGGCGCGCTGGACCTGTTGTCGTTCCATACGCTGCGGACGCTCAGCACGCTGGACTTGCTGACGCTCGACCCGCTGCGGACGTTCGGCGCGTTGAACCTGCTGACGCTCGACCCGCTGCGGGCGTTCCGTCCGCTGCGCGCGCTCGGCTTTCTGCGGGCGTTCTGCCTTTTGCTCGGCGCCGGCCTGGCTGGGCTGTGCGCGGTCGTCGCGGCTCTTCCCGCCGCGTTCGGCATGGGCTGGTCCGGTCAGTGCCAGTGACGCAACACTGGCAATCAACAAAAACTTGCGAGTCATTACAACCTCCTCGCGGAATAAAACTCGTGAAATATCAACCACCTGACATAGGGCGTGCGCCTGTGCCTCAGATGAACACGGCGGAATATCTGCTCGCTTGGTCGCTTCGCGCGGGCGGCCTGACGCTCGGTAATTTGAGGTTCAGTTTCGCGCTTTCTTTTTGACCGTTGCGCGGACAAAAAGCGCCATGGCTAAAATTGCGAAGACCATCCCGACCTACAAGCGCCGGCGAAGGAACCGCCGCGGCTTCCTGGGATGGCTTTGGCGAATATTGATGGGCCTGTTCCTGCTCAGCATCCTGCTGGTGCTCGTCTATCGCTTCGTACCTCCGCCCATTACCGCGACGATGGTCGGCGATGTCGCTGCCGGACGCGGGCTCAAGAAGGACTGGATGAGCCTTGACGAGATGGATCGCGACATGGTCCGGGCGGCGATCGGCGCTGAGGACAGCAAATTCTGCCGGCATAATGGTTTCGATATCGAGGCGATCGAGGATGCGATGAAGCGCAATGCTTCAGGCGGGCGAATCCGCGGCGGTTCGACGATCAGCCAACAGACCGCGAAAAATGTCTTCCTCTGGCAGGGGGGCGGCTATTTCCGGAAAGGGGTCGAAGCCTATTTCACCTTCCTGATCGAGCATCTCTGGGGGAAGCGGCGGATCATGGAGGTGTATCTGAACGTCGCCGAGACCGGGATCGGCACCTATGGCGCCAATGCCGGTGCGGAGCGCTACTTCGGACACGACGCCAGCGCACTATCGGCAACCGAGGCCGCGAGGATTGCTGCGATCCTGCCACTGCCCAAGAAGCGCGGGGCAATCGCACCCAAGGGCTTCACTCGCCGCTATGGCAACACCATCGCCGCGCGCATCGGCCAGGTCCGCCGCGATGGGCTCGACGCCTGCGTCTATGCTGGTTCTGTCCCGCCCAAGGACAAGGCTCCGCCGCCAAGCAAGGTACAGCGTGAGCTGCCGGGCGCCGAGTATGAGACGGCGACGCCGCCTCCGCCGGAGGCATCCGTCGACGAGACCCCGGTCGAGGAAGCTCCGCCGGCGGCCGTGGAAAATGAAGCCGTCGCACCGCCTGAACCGGTGCCGGGCGAGCCAACCGAGGCCACGCCTCCGGCCTCAGATCAGCCGCCGCCTCCGGCCGAGCCGCGACAATAACCCTACTGCGACGAACCGCCGGAACGGCGGGCCACTGACGGAGTTGATTGGGCAAACCCAAGAAGGAGGATGCTCATGGCCACTCGCAGTGCCAATCGTAGCGGTTCGTCACGATCGCGTAGCAGCAGTTCCACCCGCTCAAACGCTTCGAAAAACGATCGTAGTGCCTTTCGCTGGGGCACTGGAGCCATCGCCGGCGCAGCGCTGGGCGGGGCCGCGCTCGCCATCGCCGCAAACCTTGGCCGCAAATTCCTGACCCAGTCGTTCAGCGCGAGCCAGGGCAATTGGGCCGACAGCCTGGCGGCCGAGCACGACATGGTGCTGGCAATGTTCGACAAGATGCTGGCGACCGACCCGTCACAGACGGTTCAGCGCAAAATGCTGTTGATGAAACTCAACCACGCGCTCGACAAACATGCCTATGCCGAAGAGCATGTCGTCTATCCGGCGCTGCGCGAGGCCAATGATCGCGCCGACGCCGAGGGGCTGGAGACGGAACATGGCGAGGTGAAGGAGTTCCTCTACAGGCTCCAGCATATGGAGCTGGATGCCCCAAACTGGCTCGAGACGATCCGGGAATTCCGCGCGGCCGTCGAGGCTCATGCCAAAATGGAAGAAGAGCAGGTCTTTCCACGCTTGCGCAGTGAGATCGACGACGCACTGGATGAACGGATTACCAAGGAGGTCAACAAGGCCGGTTTCATGATGGCTTAACCGACTAGCGCCAGTCGCGGCGGCTCCTGCGCGGTCAATTCGACGGAGCCTTCTCCCAGGATCCGTGTGAGCCGGGCAGCAAGGTCGGCATCAAGGTTGAAGTCGCGCCCAAGCAACAGGGTCGCTTCCCGGCCCTCGCTGACCGCCAGCGTTGCGCGGACCATCCCATTGCCGCCCCTCGCTGTCTCAAGCTCGCGCTGGACGCCAGGGATGAGCGCGACATCGACAATCCTGAGGTCGACCTGGAGCCGCGCCCGCTTGGCCAGGTTTTCGAGGGGCTGGAAGCGCTTGATTGTGACCCGCGGCGTTTCGTCCCCGGGCCGCCGGTCCAGCTCAACCGTCAGCAGGCCGCATGCTCCGGCCTTGGCTGCCCGCTCGAGGTCGGAGGACGGCTCATCGTCGAACGCGGTGGCTTCATATTGCCCGCTCGCATCAGAGATAGTCGCCATCAGGTAGCGCCGGCCCTTGGCCGAAGTCCGCCAGCGAGTGCTTTCGATCAGTCCGGCCATGGTCGCCGACGATCGCCCTTCGGACAGCGATAGTTCGGACAGATCGGCGAAGCTGCGGACCTTGTGGGCGGCGAGCAGGTGGCGCTGGGCGTCGACCGGATGGGCGGAGAAATAGAAGCCAAAGGCATCGCGCTCCGCCGTCATTCTTTCCGCCAGGGACCAGCGGGAATCGCGCGGCAGCCGGATCGGCGCGACTCCGCTTTCCGATGCTCCGCCGAACAGGCCGTGCTGGCCACTGATGCGTTGATCGTGCGCCGATGCGGCATGGGCGAGGATGGTTTCAGCGCCCGCGAATACCGACGGCCGATCCGGGTTTAATGCATCAAAAGCGCCCGCTGCAGCCAGGCTTTCAAGCTGCCGGCGATTGAGCAGCCGCGGGTCGATTCGCTCGGCGAATTCGTCGAGGCTGTTGAACGGGCCATGCGCTTCTCGTTCGACGACGAGAGCCTCCATCGCCTTTTCGCCGACTCCCTTCAGCGCGCCGAGCGCATAACGGACCTTGCCCTCCTCGACGCCGAACGCCGCCTGGCTGGCGTTGACGTCGGGAGGCAGGCACTCAACGCCGCTGCGACGAATGTCCTCGACGAACAGCGCCAGTTTGTCAGTCTGAGCCATGTCGAAACTCATCGACGCGGCAAAAAATTCCGCGGGGTGATGCGCCTTGAGCCATGCGGTGTGGTAGGCGACCAGGGCGTAGGCTGCTGCGTGGCTCTTGTTGAAGCCGTAGCCGGCAAACTTGTCGATCAAGTCGAACAGTTCGTTCGCCTTGCCGGGAGAGATGTCGTTGTTCGCCGCGCCCTCGATGAACCGGGCTCGCTGGGCGTCCATCTCCGACTGGATCTTTTTGCCCATTGCTCGGCGGAGAAGGTCGGCCTCTCCTAGCGAGTATCCGGCCAGCACCTTGGCCGCCTCCATCACCTGCTCCTGGTAGACGAAGATGCCGTAGGTTTCCTTGAGCACCGCCTCGAGCATCGGGTGCGGATAGGCGATCGGTACCCGACCGTTCTTGCGATCGCCGAACAGCGGGATGTTGTCCATCGGGCCCGGACGGTAGAGCGACACCAGGGCGATAATGTCCCCAAAGTTGGATGGCCGGACCTGGGCCAGCGTGCGGCGCATACCCTCCGATTCCAGCTGGAACACGCCGACCGTCTCGCCTCGCTGGAGCAACTCATAAACGGCGGGGTCGTCCCAAGGTAGCGACGCGAAATCGACGTCGATTCCCCGCTGGGCCAGCAGGCGCTGACCCTCCTTCAGCACCGACAGGGTCTTGAGGCCAAGGAAGTCGAATTTCACCAGGCCCGCGCTCTCGACATATTTCATGTCGAACTGCGTGACCGGCATGTCGGAACGCGGGTCGCGGTAGAGCGGGACCAGCTGGTTCAGCGGCCGATCGCCGATCACCACGCCGGCGGCATGGGTCGAGCTGTGCCGCGGCAGGCCCTCAAGCTTCATTGCGAGGTCGAACAGCCGTTTCACATCCGGGTCGGAACGATATTCCCTCTCCAATTCGGCCACGCCGTTGAGGCTGCGCTCCAGCGTCCACGGATCGGTCGGATGGTTGGGCACCAGCTTGGCCAGCCGGTCGACCTGGCCATAGCTCATCTGCAGGACTCGGCCGGTGTCCTTGAGCACTGCACGTGCCTTAAGCCGTCCGAAGGTTATGATCTGGGCGACCTTGTCGCGGCCATATTTGCCCTGGACGTAGGTGATCACCTTGTCGCGGTGGGTTTCGCAGAAGTCGATGTCGAAGTCGGGCATCGACACACGCTCGGGGTTGAGGAAGCGCTCGAACAGCAGGTTGAGGGCAATCGGATCGAGGTCGGTGATGGTCAGGGACCAGGCAACAACGCTGCCCGCGCCCGAGCCGCGTCCCGGTCCGACCGGGATGTCATTGGCCTTCGCCCATTTGATGAAGTCGGCGACGATCAGGAAATAACCAGCGAAACCCATCCTGGTGATGACGTCGATTTCGAACTCAAGACGCTCCCGATATTGCGTTCGGTCCTCCTCCGGGCGCCCCTCCAGTCGCTGTCCCAGGCCCGCGTGCGCCTCCCGCCGCAGCGTTTCATCCTCATCGTCACTAAGGCGCGGGAGGATTGGCCGCCGTTTCGGTGCGGCAACCGCACAACGCTGGGCAATCACGGCGGTGTTTGCGATAGCCTCCGGCAGATCGCTGAACAGCTCCGCCATCATCGGACCGGATTTGAGCCAGGCTTCAGCAGATGATGTGCGGCGTTCGCCATTGTCTACGTAAGTGGAGGCAGCGATGCACAGCATCGCGTCATGCGCAGCATGAAACTGGGGCTCGGCATATTGGGCCGGGTTGGTGGCAATCAGGGGAAGGTCGAGCGTGTAAGCCAATTCGATCAACGGCGCTTCCGCAGCCTCCTCGACCGGATCGCCACGCCGCGACAGTTCCACGTAGAGACGCCCCTCGAACAGCGTCTTCAGCTTTCCCGCATAGCTCCCGGCCTTGCCCGACTGGCCGTCGGCGAAGAGTCGCGCCAATGCACCCTCGCCGCCTGCCGTCAGGGCAATCAGTCCGTCAGTCGAGCCATGCAGCGCGTCGAAGGCAACGTTCGGTTCCTCGTGAATTGGCCGATCGAGATGCGCCGCCGACACCAGGCGGCAGAGATTGTCATAGCCGACCTCATCCTGGGCTAGCAGCACTAGCCAGTCGAGCGTGCCCGCAGGGCCGATATCGTCGGGCCGAGCCACCGCGAGCAGCGCGCCAGTGATCGGCTGCACTCCTTCCGCCATGCAGGCTTCGCCAAACGGCATCGCCGCATACAGGCCATTACGGTCATTGAGGCCGATCGCCGGGAAACCGAGCTTCCTGGCGTGCTTGGCAATCGCCTTTGGTTCGATCGCGCCCTCGAGCATAGTGAAGGAGGAAAAGACGCGAAGCGGAACGTAGGGCGCGGACATTGCCTGCGACTATGGGGAATATGGCGCTGAATCGCCAGCGTCGGGCATCGACTTATCCCCAGTTAAAGCAGCGCTTCGACGTCCCTAACGAGGTCTTCCGGCTTGGCCTGCGGCGGGTAGCGCTTCACCACCTTGCCCGACCGGTCGACCAGAAATTTGGTGAAGTTCCACTTGATGCCCTTGGACCCGAGCAATCCCGGCGCCTCGTCTTTTAAATAGCGATAGATTGGCGCGGCATTGTCGCCGTTGACGTCAATTTTGCCCATCACCGGGAAGCTGACGTCATAGGTCAGCTTGCAGAAATTGGCGATTTCGTCGGCGTCGCCCGGCTCCTGACTGCCGAACTGGTTGCAGGGAAAACCGACGACGCTGAACCCCTTGGCGGCATATTTGCGCTGCAACGCCTCCAGCCCTTCATATTGCGGGGTGAAGCCGCACTTGGAGGCGACATTGACGATCAGCATCACCTCGCCCTTGTGGGAGCTGAGGTCGGTGGTCGACCCGTCCGGTGCCGTGACCGGAATTGAAGCGAGTTCGGTCATTCCAAAACTCCCTCATGCAATCTTACCACGCGATCCATCTTGGCGGCGAGGCGTTCGTTATGGGTTGCGACCAAGGCCGCGCTGCCTTCGCCGCGGACCAGTGCCAGGAATTCGGCGAACACTCGGTCGGCGGTGGCTTCGTCCAGGTTGCCGGTTGGCTCGTCGGCCAGCACCAGCGGCGGGCGATTGGCAAGGGCACGGGCTACCGCGACCCGCTGCTGCTCGCCACCAGACAGCTTGGCCGGACGGTGTTCGAGGCGTTGCTCCAGGCCGAGCTTGCCGAGCAATTCCGCGGCCCGGCGCCTCGCCGAGCCATCGTCCCCGCCATGGATAATCAGCGGCAGCAGCACATTTTCCAGCGCATTGAAGTCGGGTAGCAGGTGATGGAACTGATAAACGAAGCCCAGCGTGTCCCGTCGCAGGGCGGTTCGGCCGTCATCGTCCAGCGCCGAGGCCTCTCGCCCGGCAATGCGGATCGAGCCTTCAAACCCGCCCTCGAGCAAGCCGACCGCCTGCAGAAGCGTCGATTTGCCCGAGCCTGACGGTCCGAGCAAAGCCACGATCTCGCCCGGCTGTACTGCGAGATTGACGTCGCGCAGGACGTCGATCGTCACTCCGCCCTGGGTAAAGCTGCGCATCAGGCCGCGCGTCTGGAGCACGGGCTCATTCATAGCGAAGCACCTGGACCGGGTCGGTATTTGCGGCGCCCCGCGCGGGGAACAGTGTGGCGAAATAGGTCAACACCAGTGTGACGGTGATAATTGCAGCCACCTCGATCGGATCAGTGCGCGACGGCAGCTCGGTCAGGAACCGGACGGATGGGTCCCAAAGGTTCTGCCCGGTGATTAGCTGGATGAAGTTGATCACGTCTTGGCGGAAGAAGAGGAAGACCGCGCCAAGGATCGAGCCGATCAGGATACCGATCAGGCCGATGGTCAGGCCCACCGTCATGAAGATCCTGAGCATCGAGCGCCGGCTGGCGCCCATCGTTCGTAGGATCGCAATGTCCCGCGTCTTGGCGCGGACAAGCATGATCAGCGAGCTGGCGATGTTGAACGCCGCCACCAGAATGATGATGCACAGCACGACAAACATCGCGATCCGCTCCACCTCCAGCGCCTCGAACAACGCGCTGTTCATCTGCTTCCAGTCGACGATGATGCCCCTGCCCTGGACCAGCGGCCGAAGCGGGGCCAGCGTCTCGCCGACCTTGTCCGGTTTGTCGACCTGCACCTCGACCATCCCGACCTGGTCGCCGAGCATCAGCAACGTCTGCGCGTCCTGCATCGGCATGACGACGAACGCCTCATCATATTGATAGATTCCGACTTCGAAAATCGCCCCGACCGTATAGGTGACTATCCTCGGGACTGTCCCGACCGGGGTGGACCGCCCGTCCGGGCTGATCAGCGATATTTCCGACCCCGGATAAGCCCCCAAGGCTTCCGCCAGGCGTGCGCCGATCGCGACCCGTCCGCTGCCCGGCGCGATTGACTTGAGGTCGCCGGATATAATCTTGCCGTTGAGCACCGGGTTGGTGCGGATGTCCTGGACGGTGTTGCCGCGGACCAGCACGCCTTCGACCCGGCCATTGGCCGAGGCCATCAGCGGCGCCTCGATCAGGGGCTTGGCCGACTGCACCCCCGGAGTCTTGCTGGCGGCATCGGCAATCTGCTGCCAGTTGGAAAGCCGCCCGTCATAGCCCTGGATAATGGCGTGGCCATTGAGGCCGACGACTTTGTCGAACAGCTCGGCGCGGAACCCGTTCATCACGCTCATCACGATGATTAGGGCGGCGACGCCCAGCGCGACCGCGCCGACCGAAAATCCCGCTACGACGAAAACGAACCGCTCGCCTTTGACCGGGACCAGGTAGCGCTTTGCGATCATCTTCTCATAAGCGTTGAGAATCATGCGGTTAAGCACTCCAGTGCAGTTTCCATCGAAAGCTCCTGCTTGTTGCCGGTTGCGCGGTTCTTGAGCTCGACCAGGCCTTGCGCCAAGCCGCGCGGGCCGATGATCAGTTGCCAGGGCAGGCCGATCAGATCCATGCCGCCGAGTTTCACTCCGCCACGTTCGTCGCGATCGTCGTAGAGCACCTCGACGCCCGCCGCGGTCAATTGCGCATAAATCCTTTCAGCCGCCGCGATCGAAGCCTCGTCATCGCCCCGCATGGTCACCAGCCCGACCTTCCACGGCGCGACCGCTTCCGGCCAGACGATGCCATTGTCATCATGACTGGCTTCGATGATTGCGCCTACAAGGCGCGACACGCCGACGCCATAGCTGCCCATTTCCGGATAAACCATCGATCCGTCGGGACCGGACACTTTCAGCCCCATCGACGCCGAATATTTGGTGCCGAAATAGAAAATGTGCCCGACCTCGATGCCGCGGCCCTGCCGTTGGCGATCCGCTGCAACCTCGCTCCAGCGTGCCGGGTCATGTGTCTCGTCGGTCGCCGAGTAGGTCGAGCTCACCTGGTTGAACAGAGCTTCAAGCCCCGCTCCATCCTCATAGGAGAGCCCGGCCTGCGCCCAATCGAACTCCTCGAACGCCGCATCATAAAAAACCTCACTCTCGCCGGTCGGGGCGAGGACGATGAATTCATGGCTGAGGTCGCCGCCGATCGGGCCCGATGCGGCCTTCATCGGCACGGCTCGGATCCCCATCCGCTGGAAAGTCCGCAAATAGGCCAGCAGCTGCTTGTAATAGCTCTGGCGGGCGCCTGCCTCGTCCATGTCGAACGAATAGGCGTCTTTCATCAGGAACTCGCGGCCGCGCATTACGCCGAACCGCGGCCGGACCTCGTCACGGAACTTCCACTGAATGTGGTAGAGGGTGCGCGGCAGGTCGCGGTAGCTCCTGGCGCCCTCCTTGAAGATGTCGGTGATCATCTCCTCGTTGGTCGGGCCGTAGAGCATCTCCCGGTCGTGCCGATCCTTGATGCGCAGCATTTCCGGGCCATAGGCATCGTAGCGGCCTGACTGACGCCACAGGTCGGCCGACTGGAGCGTCGGCATCAGCATTTCGATCGCCCCCGCTCGGTCCTGCTCCTCGCGCACGATCTGCTCGATCTTCTTGAGCACCCTGAAGCCGATCGGCAGCCAGGCATAGATACCGGCGGCAGTCTGGCGCACCAGGCCGGCACGAAGCATCAGCTTGTGGCTGACGATCTGGGCATCCGAAGGGCTTTCCTTCAGGACGGGCAAGAAGTTGCGGGAGAGACGCAAGAGTAGACTTTCCGGGTTGGCGAGCAGGGATTTCGAGTTGTCCTAGTGAGCCGTCTCGCCCAAGGCAATCGCCGCGGGGGCTGTGGCACGACGGTCACAGCAGGCGCAAGAATGTGTCCCAGATGCGCGATTCGGCGTGACAAGAACCGATTACCAAGCTTAGCCATTGCCCACGGACGTGGTCGTCAGGCCGGAAGTCCGGGGAGGATGCCGACGCCGGTCAGGGGGCCGAGGCGCTTCGAAACTTCCAAGGGGGCTGACGAGCAATCGTCACGCAAGGACGCCCGGGACTAGTGCCCGGGCGTTTTTGTTTGCGCAAATTCGGCGCAGGATCAGCTCGAAAGCGCCCGCTTTTGCAAAGACCTTTGCAATGCGCCGGCCATTTTCCACACGCCGAGCATGCCCAATGCACCGGCCAAGCCGTCGGCGGTATAATGCCAGCCGAGCTGCACCGACCCCAGCCAGATCAGTGCAAAATAAAGGAAGGCCGCTTTGGCCGCGCGCGGTGCCATCGTTCTGGCGACAAGGTAGATCCACAGGCTCACGGCTACGTGAATTGACGGAACGGCGGACATCCCTGCGACCATTCCTGGCTGCCCGCTTGCCCATGATGCCCACATAGCGTCGGACTCGGCGATCGCTATCAGGGCTCCTCGAACTCGCAACGTATCGCTGAGAGCAACAAAAGTGCTGCCCCCGAACAGCCGATCGTAGAAAATTGGCCCCGCGGAGGCGAGGAGCAGCGCGGCAACCACGCCAAGCAGCAACCATGCCAGGGAATAGGCGATCAGCGCCCGGGATTTAGCTGCCGACGGCCGCGCAATCATGACCGAAAACATGAACAGCAGCTGCACCGGCA
>Ga0207682_10000096_pt1 | contig 40630 bp, 40 predicted proteins | sample KBSM63metaG_FD_184332 | JGI IMG/M metagenome (GOLD analysis project Ga0207682, IMG submission 184332) | Miscanthus rhizosphere microbial communities from Kellogg Biological Station, Michigan, USA - KBS M6-3 metaG (SPAdes) (version 2) | ecosystem: Host-associated > Plants > Roots > Rhizosphere >... | reverse complement strand
AGCCGGGCGACCTCGCGCGGCGGGTGCTGGCCGTCGGCGTCGAGGTGGGCACAGGCCTCATATCCCTCACGCAGCGCGTACAGATAACCCGTCTGCAGGGCGGCGCCGAGCCCCTGGTTGAAGGGCAGCGAGGCGACCCGGGCGCCCGCTTCCCGCGCCCGCTCGGCGGTCGCGTCGGTCGAGCCGTCGTCGATCACGAGCAGGTCGGCCTCGGGCATGCCCTCCCGCACGTCCGCGATCACGGCCGCGACCGAGTCCTCCTCGTTCCAGGCGGGAATGAAGACCAAAGTCCGCATGAGGCGATTCTCCCACGCGCCCCGGATCAGCCTGTGTTAGTAACTACTCATGAGACGAATCGGCATGCGACTTTGGCTGGCCGGCGCCTTCGCCGCCGTTTCGCTGATCACGGCCTTCGCGGTCTATCTCTTCGGCGACAACCGGCAGGCGCTGCTGGTCGCGGTGGTGATCGGCGTGCTCGCCGGCTTCCTGATCGCGGTCGCGATCACCCACCGCGTCTCCCGCCTCGCCCAGGCCGCGAACGAAATGGCGGCCGGGTCCTTCGACGTGCCGCTGCGCGTCGGCGCCCGCGATGAGATCGGCGAACTCGCCCGCGCCCTCGACTCGATGCGGGCCTCGCTGAAGGAGAGCTTCGGCGTGCTCACCGCCGACCGCAACAAGCTCGAGGCGATCTTCGACGGCCTCACCGACGCGGTGATGGTGGTCGACGACGAGGGCCCGGTGCGCTTCTCCAACAGCGCCGCCGCCGATCTGCTCGAGGACGGCAAGCCCTCGGAGGCGCTGCAGGCAACCCTCAAACGCGCCGGCGAAGTCGGCTTTGCCGCCCACCCGGCGCTGCGCATCGGCGACCGCGCCTACGCCATGCAGGCGCGCGCCCTGCCCGGCGAGCGTGCTGTGCTCGCCGTCGTCCGCGACCGCACCGAGGAGATGCGCCGCGAGTTCGCCGAAGCCGACTTCGTCTCCAATGCCGCGCACGAGCTGCGCAATCCCCTGGCCGGCATCTCCGGCTCGATCGAGGTTCTCCAGCACGGCGCCAAGGACGACCCGCAGGCGCGCGATCACTTCCTCAACCGCCTCGCCGAGGACGCCGACCGGATGAGCCGCCTGACCCAGGCGCTGCTGACGCTGGCCCGGGTCGAGTCGCTGGGGGCGGGGGAGATCGAGGTGGTCGACGTGCCGATCGCGATCCGCGACGTCGTCGCCGCGGTCGAGCCGCGCAAACACGTCGACCTCTATGTCGAAGCCGAGCCCGATCTCGCCGCCAAGGCGGACCCGACGCTGCTGCGTCAGGTGATGATCGGCTTGCTCACCAACGCCTTCAAGAACACGCCACCCCCCGGCGCCGTTACCGTACGCGGCCGCCGCGACGGCGAGAGCGACGTGATCTTGGAGGTAATCGATACAGGCACAGGCATTCCCGCGGCGGAGGTCGAGCGCGTCTTCGAACGCTTCTACCGGCGCAGCGAGACCCGCAAGCAGGAGGGCTTCGGCCTCGGCCTGGCGATCGCCCGTCGCATGGTCGACGTGATGGGCGGGGAGATCGGCGCCAAATCGGTCGAGGGCGAGGGGAGCACCTTCTGGGTGCGCCTGCCGATCGCGCAACCGAGCCCGACCCCGGTGGCCTGATGAGGAGGGGACGATGAGCAGCGGCCGCATCCTCGTCGTCGACGACGAGCCCTCGGTCCGCGAGTCGGTCGGCTACGCGCTGGCCCAGGACGGCTTCGACGTCGACGTCGCCGCGGACGGGGACGAGGCGACGGAGAAGCTCGGCGGCGACGGCATCTACTACGACCTGCTGATCCTCGACATCATGATGCCGGGGCCGAGCGGGCTCGACATCTGCCGCGACGTACGCTCGCGCAGCGCCGTGCCGATCATCGTCCTCACCGCCAAGGACGCCGAGGTCGACAAGGTCGTCGGGCTCGAGGTCGGCGCCGACGACTACGTCACCAAGCCCTTCTCGGTCCGCGAGCTGCTCGGCCGCGTCCGCGCCCAGCTGCGCCGCCGCGAGCTCGACCGCGGCCCGCTCAATCAGGCAGTGAAGATCGAAGCGGGCCCGGTGGCGATCGACCTCGTTCGACACGTCGCCACCGTGCGCGGCGAGCCGGTCAGCCTCACCCGCTCCGAGTTCCAGCTGCTGCGCCTGCTCGTCGGCCGCCCCGGCGAGGTCTTCCCCCGCCGCCAGATCATGGAGGAGCTCTGGCAGACCGAGTTCGACGGCGACGAGCGCGCCTGCGACGTCCACATCTCCAACCTGCGCCAGAAGGTCGAGCGCGACCCCCAGCGCCCCGAATTGGTCGTCACCGTGCGCGGCGTCGGCTACAAGTTCGACGGTCAGAGCAACTGAGGCGTCATCCCTCCTACTTCCAGGTCGCGGGGATCGATCTTCGCGAGGAGATGCGGCGGCTGCGAGGGATGCCGGTCTTCGCCGCCGGTCCGTTGGCCGAGCGCGAGCCCGAGCTGAAGGTCCGCCGCGCCCGCCGGCGTCCCAACCGGCTCGGCTTCGCGGTGCCCGCCCAGTTCCGCCTCTCGGTCACCGCCTATCCCGGGATCCGACCCGGCGACGTGCTCGAGACCCTGCTGCACGAGCTGGTCCACCTGCACGTCGGGCGCGCCGCGGAGGCGCACGCCTGGCACGGCAAGACCTTCAAGGGCACGCTGTCGCGGGCGATGGTCGAGGGCTACGGGATCGTCGCCGCGACGCCGCGGGCGACGACCCACGGCGTCTACGCCGAGGCGATCGAGGCGAGATGGCCTCGCTGATCCGAGGGAGAGAAGCCGAGCATCGCCACTCACTAGGCTGATGCCGATGAGCGATTACGCGATCAAGAACCTGATGGAGATCGAGGATGGGACCGGCGTCGAGGGGATCGAAGGACGCTTCTCGCGCAAGTTCCTCGACTCCGAGCAGCTCGGGATCAGTCACTTCCGCTACGCGCCTGGGCGCAAGGCCACCAGCGGCCACCGGCACCAGGAGCAGGAGGAGGCCTACGTCGTGGTCGGCGGCTCCGGGCGGATCAAGCTCGACGACGACGTGGTCGAGCTGCACCGGTGGGACGTGGTGCGGGTGGCACCGCACGTGGTGCGTGGCTTCGAGGCGGGAGACGACGGGCTGGAGGTCATCGCCATCGGCGGCACGAGGCCCGATGATGGCGATGGCGAGCTGGTCGCGGACCGCTGGCCGGAGGCCGATGGCTGAGCAGCCGAAGCGCCGCCTCGGGGACTCCGAGCTCGAGGTCTCGATCGTCGGCCTCGGCTGCAACAACTTCGGCAAACGCCTCGACCTCGACGGCACCGCCGCGGTTCTCGAGGCGGCGCTCGACTCGGGGATCAACTTCTTCGACACCGCCGACATCTACGGCGGCGGCGACAGCGAGCGCCTATGGGAGAGGCGCTGGAGGGGCGCCGCGACGAGTACGTGCTGGCGACCAAGTTCGGCTGGGAAACGAGCGGGGAGGGCGGCCCCGATGCACCCGGCGGTTCGCGCGAGCACATCCGCTGGGCGATCGAGGGTTCGCTGAAACGGCTGCGGGTCGAGAAGATCGACCTCTACCAGTACCACAAGCCCGATCGGGTGACGCCGATCGAGGAGACGCTCACGGCCCTCGACGAGCTCGTGCGCGAAGGCCTCGTCGGTGCGATCGGCTGCTCCAACTTCAGCGCCGCCGAACTGGAAGAGGCCGACCGAATCGCCCGCGAGCGCGGCCGGGCCCGCTTCGTCACCCTGCAGAACGAGTACAGCCTGCTCGAACGCGGCATCGAGACCGAGGTGGCGCCCGCCTGCGAGCGCCTGGGCGTCTCGATCCTCCCCTTCTTCCCGCTCGCCAGCGGCCTGCTCACCGGCAAGTACCGCCGGGGCGAGGCCGGTCCCGAGGGCGCCCGACTCTCCGGGCGCGAGGCGGCCGGCAGCGACGCCCAGTTCGACGTCGTCGAGGCGCTGGAAGGCTTCGCCGAGGAGCGGGGGATCGGCGTCCTCGACGTCGCCATCGCCGGCCACGCCGCCCAACCCGCCGTCGCCTCCGTGATCGCCGGCGCAACCAAGCCCGAGCAGATCGCCGCCAACGTCAAGGCGATCGAGTGGCAACCGAGCGAGGCCGACCTGGCCGAGCTCGACCGCATCGTCCCGACGCCGCGCGGCTAGCAATCGCTCCCCCGCACCCCGTCGCGCGACCTGGCAGTGTGCCGCGCCGATGGTGCTCTTGGCCGTCAAGCTCTTCCTTGCTCCGCTCTGCGTGGTCGGCGTCTCGCTGGCCGGGCGTCGCTGGGGCATGGGCGTTGCCGGTGTCCTCGGTGGCCTGCCGGTCGTCGCCGGGCCGATCCTGCTCGCTCTCACCCTCATCCACGGGCGTTCCTTCGGCGCTGAATCGGCGGCCGGGACGCTGCTCGCCCTCGCTGCCCTTACCGCGTTCGTGGTGACCTACGGCAGGGTCGCGCAGGGGGCGGGGCCATTGGTGAGCGTGCTCTGCGGCTGGACGGCGTTCTTGGTCGGGGTCGCCCTGCTGAGCCTCGTCGCGCCCCCAGCCGGGGTCTCGCTCTTGTTCGTCGGCGCCTGCTTTGCCGCCGGCATCGTCCTCTTGCCCACGCCCCGCTCGCCGCTGCCACCCGCCGCGGCGCCACCCGCTTGGGACCTGCCGGCACGGGCCCTCGGCGCCCTCATCCTCGTCTTGCTGATCACCGCCCTGTCCGGGGCGCTTGGCGCCAAGCTGAGCGGCCTGCTGGCGCCGTTCCCGATCATCACCAGCGTCCTCGCCGTCTTCACCCATGCCCACAGTGGCACCGCCCAGCTCGAGCTGCTCCTGCGCAATTTCCTCTTCGGCTTCTACGGTTTCGCCACCTTCTGCTTCGTGCTGGCGATCGCGCTGCCTTCGCTGGCGACCGCGGCAGCCTTCGGCCTGGCGGTCGTGGTGGCGCTCCTCACCCAGGTGACCAGCTCGCTGCTGCGCTTTCGCCTCGTCCCGGCGATCAGCGGCTAGAAAACAAGTGGCGCACCCAGTCTGCCTGTGAGAGCCTGAACTTCGAGGCCCAACAGCGAGGAATAGGAGGCGCCATGGCGCTTGCACGTGTTGTCTCGTTTGACGGAGTCGGCCAAGAGCGGGTCGAGGAAATGAAGCAGCGGATGGACGAGGGGCGCCCCGATGACATCCCGGCGACCGAGATCGTCCTGCTCTACGACGCCGGAGCGGAAAGCGCGACAGTGATCCTCTTCTTCGAGAACGAGGATGACTACAACCGCGCCGACGCCACGCTGAGCGCGATGCCCACCGATGAGACTCCGGGCCGGCGCACATCGGTCGGCAAGTACGAGGTCGCGGTCCGCGCGACCGCCTGAGCGCTCCGAACCCGCGAGAGGGGCGCCGAAGCGCCCCTCTGCGCCGGGATGGCCTCACTCCGCGTCGGTTGATCCCTCGTCGCTCGGGTGGACGATCCGTTGCGCCACCGACCAGTGCACTTTCACATCGCGGTAGGTGACTCCCTCCTCCGGTTCCTCGGGGATGTTGTCCCGCTCCACCTCGACCTCGGTTTCATCGGCGGGCTCGCCGTAGTAGTCGACCTTCTTCTCCGGAACCCTGCCGAAGCGCAGCTCCTTCGCTTTGACCGAAGTGAAGAAGTCGAGGTCGGGTCGGCCCTTCATCCGGCGCTCCCCGCCTTCTCGACATCGTGGACGGTGACGCGCCCTTCGGCGCCGGATCCCTCCACCTCGTCGATATCGAGGCCCAGCTCCTCGGCCTTTCGCAGCGCCCCCGTGGTGGCGTTGTGCTTGGTCGCCCGACGTTGACGTCGCCGCTCGCCCATCTCTATCGCCTTTTGCGAGGCGGCGAGGCCCAGCTCCTTCGCCTCGTCGCTGGCCGCGGCGCCGAGCTCTTTGGCGAGGAGCATCGCGACATGCTTGGCGAGCTGTCCGCTGGAGGGACCTTGACCCCCTTCGCCGTTTTCGCCGCCGCCGCCCCCACCGAGCGCGCCCAGTGCGCCGGCACCCTGGCCGAGGCCGCCGAGCGCCTGCCCAGCGCCTTGCCCCAGCCCGCCGACCGCTTTACCCGCACCGCCGCCGACTTCTTCGACCGCGCCGCCTGCGCCTTCGCCCACCTCTTTGACCGCGCCGCCGGCTCCTTCACCGACGTCTTCGACGGCTCCCTCGGCGCCTTCGCCGATGTCCTTGACGGCGCCGCCCGCTCCTTCGCCGATCTGCCCGACCGCTTTGCCGGCTCCTTCGGTAACCGGTTTCAGTGTGTGCGCGATTTCTTTCAGGACGTCCGGGTTGCGGTCGAGCGTGGTCAGGACCCGATCGATGATCGCCGTCACGTGGTCGAGCCGCGCCCGCAGCAGAGCCTGGGCTTCGACGCCTTTGATGTTGAGTTCGACCTTCCCCAGCTCGGCATGGACGCCGACACTGAGCTTGACCAGGTCCAGCACCTCGGCGTGGAGCGAGATCCGGGCCTCGAGGTCATCGAGCTCGAAGTGGAGCTCGTCGACCTTGACCACAGGGATGTCGACTACTACGTCGGGCTCATCGGTATCGCTGATTTCGCCCGGGTCGATGATCGTGTAGTCCTCATACATACGCTCCGGCACCGTTTTGCTGGAGCCCTGGTTCCGAGCTTTCCCGTTCGAACTTCGTTTCTTCTGCGGGGTCGGGCTTTTATTGCGGCCGCTGCCGCCTTTGCGCCGGGTCTGCTGGGCCATCTCCTTCCACCTCTCCAGTTTGGAATCGGGTTCCTCTTCCCAAAGGAAAAAGTTCCCGCCCCAAAAGAGGCCAAACGCGGGAGGCGCGGATAAAGAGAAGCCGACGCCCGAATTTGAAGACCGCGGCCGCTTTAGAGCCGCTCGGGCTTGGTGACCGCGCTGACGTAGAAGAAGCCAAAGAAGAAGCGCTTGGTCTGGACCGGGCCGTAGTCGGCGAGGTCGGTCCACGGGTCGGAGTAGGCGTCGCCTGGGGCGTACTTGACGAGAAGACGGGCGATCGGGGCGAGCAGTCGGTAGGGGCCACCCTGGGTCAGCCCCATGTCCATGACGACGACGCGAGAGGAGGGGCGCAGGCGCTCCCAGGCCCGCGCCAAGGCGGGACGCGGTTCGGGCATGGCCGAGTAGCTGAGGCTGAACAGCACCCCGTCCACCTCGCGATCGATTTCGAGTCGGGTGGCGTCCTGTTGGAGCAGCTGCACGTTCGACCAGCCGCGGCGCTCGATCAGCTTGCCTGCCTCGGCCAGCATTCCGGGCGAGGCATCGACGCCGATGACGGTTCCGCTCGGGCCGACCGCCTCGACCAGATAGGGAAAGTTGCGCCCGGTGCCGGCGCCGATCTCCAGGACGGTGTCGCCGGGCTTCAAGCCGAGTGCGGCCACGGCCCGGCGCCGGGCCGGCGGGAAGACGAGGTAAAGCGGCTCAAGCGTGCTGTAGGAGCGGGCTATGCGGTCGTAGCGCCTGGTGTTGGCGCTTTGGGACCTGCGGGTGGGATGGCTTCCGGAGGTGGCCACGGGCGGACCTTATACTACGTATCTGTAGTAGATTGCAGAGACGTGGAGGGAGAGAAGCTCAGCCGCAAGGACTTCGGCCCGCTCGAGAGCGAGGTGATGGATGCGGTGTGGCGTGCCGCTCGCCCGGTGGTCGTACGAGAGGTCGTCGACGATTTGAACGGCTCCCGCACCGACCCCCTCGCCTACACGACCGTGATGACGGTGATGAGCCGTTTGGCCGAAAAGGACGTGCTCAGTCGCCGCAGGGTCGGCCGCGGCTATGTCTATGAGGCCAACGCACCGGATGCCGCCGGCATCGCGGTCAAAGACGTACTGCGCGCCTACGGCGACGTGGCGGTGGCGCACTTCGTCGACGAGGCGCGCGCCGACCCATCACTGCGTCGCCGCCTGCAGCGGCTGCTGGACGATGCGGATGGATAGCCCCACCCGCAACTTCGCCGGCCTGGTCGGCATCGCCGCGACCCTGGCTGCCTACCTGGGCTGTGGGTTTGTCGCCTACGTGTTGGTTCCGCTGCTCGGCCTTTCCCCCGAAGCGCTGGTGCATCTCGGCCCGGTCTGTCTCTTGCCGGCCGTCGTCCTCACCGCTTTGGTCACTACCTCCGCCGGCCTCGCGTCGAGGACGCTCGGGCGTCAGATATCGGTCTCCCGCCGCCTTGCGCGTCGCGTTCGAAGCCTCGCCCTGCCGCCGCCGCCCGAGCTGTCGATCGCGGCGACCGCGACCGGACTTGACGGTCGGGTGGCGATGCTCGATTCACCCGAGCAGTTCTCCTTCGTCTACGGGCTCCTCGTTCCCCGCGTCGCCATCAGCCGGGGCTTTCTCCAAAGCCTCACGGCCGAGGAGCTTCGAGCCGCGCTCGAGCACGAGCGCTACCACGTCCGGCACCTGGACCCGCTTCGCGCCCTCCTCGGCAAGGCACTGGCCGAGACGTTTTTCCTCCTGCCTTCGCTCGAGGTGCTGCGCCTTCGTTACGAGGCCGGTCGCGAGCTGGCCGCCGACCGCTGCGCCGAGCAGGCCTGGGGTCGCCGGCCGCTTCTCGGGGCCCTGCTGAAGGCGCTGGAGGAGCCGGGTCGCGAGCCGGTTGTAAGCGCTTCGCTCGCGGACTCCGGAACTCTGGACGCGCGTATCGCTCGTCTTGAGGCAGGGCGGTCACCCGCGCTCGCCTCCGCCGGTTTCGCGAGCTTGTTCACGTCGGTGCTCGGCGCCTGCTCCTTTTTCCTCCTGCTCCTCGCGTCAGTGGTCGGACTCGGTGGCACCTCCGCCCTTGCCGGCATGGTCGCCGACGAACTCAGTGCCGGCGGCGCTCTTCTCGGCGCTTTGTGCGTCGCACCCGTCGCCGCCGCGATCGGCCTGCTCTATTGGCGCTTGTCGCGGCGGGCAAGCGAACCCCTGCCCTCCGCGAGTCGCATATGAGCGCGGGGACATCGCCGACGCTTCCGCCCGGCCCGCGCGCTCCGGCCGCGATCAACATGGCCCGTCTCGTCCAGCGCCCCTTGGAGTCCTTGGTCGGCTGGCGCCGGCGCTATGGCGACGCCTACACCGTCCGTCTGCCGGTCTTCGGGACCGGCGTCTACGTCTCCGATCCAGAGGCGATCCGCGAGCTGCTGACCGGAGACCAGTCCGACCTGCACGCCGGCGAGGCCAACGCGCCGCTCTCGCCGGTCCTCGGCGAGCGCTCGGTGCTGATCCTCGACGGGCGCGAGCACCTGCGCCAGCGCAAGCTGCTGCTGCCGCCCTTCCAGGGTTCGGCGATCCAGAGCTTTCGTGAGGTGATTCGCGAGGTCGCCGAGGCGGAGGTCGACGGCTGGAGGGGTGGCGAGCGCCTCGTCATGCGCGAGCGGATGCGGGCGCTGACCTTCGAGGTGATCGCGCGGGCCGTCTTCGGCGTCGCCGAGCGCGAGCGAATCGAGCGACTGCGAAGCGCCCTGGTCTCCTTGATCGAGATGCAGATGATCTTCGTGATGCCGGGCGCCCTGCGCCGCGATCTCGGGCGGCTCAGCCCGTGGGGCCAGTTCCAGCGCCGATTGAGGGCGGCCGACGCGCTGATCTACGAGGAGATCGGCCGCCGCCGGGGGGAGAGCGATCTCGGGGATCGCACCGACGTTCTCTCGCTTCTGCTGCGCGCCCGTGACGAGGATGGCGGGGCGATGACCGACATCGAGCTGCGCGACGAGCTGATGACGATGCTGCTCGCCGGCCACGAGACGACCGCCACCGGCCTCGCTTTCGCCTTCGACCTCCTGATGCGCGAGCCCCGCGTGCTGACCCGGCTTGCGCGAGGAGCTCGATGGTGAGGACGACACCTACCTGGATGCCGTCGTCACCGAGTCGCTGCGGCTGCGGCCGGTGATCGACGCCAACGAGCGCACGTTGACCAAGCCGCGCACGATCTGTGGCTGGGACCTGCCCGCCGGCATCCGCGTCTATCCGGCGATCGTGGTCGTCCAGCTTCGCGAGGATCTCTATCCACGCCCGCACGAGTTCCGTCCCGAGCGCTTCATCGAGGAAGAGGCGACCTCTTACTCGTGGCTGCCCTTCGGCGGCGGCATCCGTCGCTGCATCGGTGCCGCGCTGGCCCAGGCCGAGATGGCCGAGGTGATCCGCACCGTCGTCTCACGCGTCGACCTCGAACCCGTGCGGCTACATCGCGAACCCGTGGTCATGCGCGGCGTCACCTTGGTCCCCCGCCACGGCACCCCGGTCAAAGTCCGAAATCGCCTGGTCAATGGTGGGCGCTCCGTGCGCTGATCAGATGAAAATTCTTTACTTGTCCGAAACAGCCGATTAGGGTCTTCTTGGCGAGCAGCCTTCAGGGCTGCCGGCTCGCGACCGGATACCGAGCCGTCCCGCCCTTCGCAAAGGAGATCGCACATGGAGGCTGGTAGAGGCTCGAGGCCACCTGCCGGAGGCGAACGTTCTACCTGGATCGCATTCGCGGGAGTGATGATGGTGATCCTCGGCTTCCTCGATGCGTTCTGGGGGCTGGCGGCGATCCTCAACGATGAAGTCGTCGTAGTCGGTGGGCACGGCGCCCTGATCTTCGACATCACCGCGTGGGGCTGGTTTCAACTGATCCTCGGCGCCGTCATCGGGCTGACGGGATTCGGTCTGCTCGTCGGCAATGAAGTCGCACGCGTGCTGGGAATTTTCCTCTTGGCGCTCAACGCCGTTTTGCAGATCGTCTGGTTCCCGGCAGCCCCGCTGTGGGCGTTCCTGATGATCGTCCTCGACGTTGTGATCATCTATCAGTTGACTGTCAACTGGACTGAGCAGAAGGGATAACCGTGCCGCTCGCAGACATCAGCTTTGGAGAAGGACTGCTCTTCATCTTCGAGTTCTTCTTGCTTTTCGCCTGGATCTGGATTCTCATCTCGGTCATCTCGGACCTCTTTCGCGACCACGAGCTGTCGGGAGTGGCGAAGGCCGTCTGGGTCTTCTTCTTGGTCTTCCTGCCGTTCCTCGGCGTGCTGCTCTATCTGACCGTTCGCGGCGATGGGATGCGCGACCGCACGATCAAGGCCCAGGCCGATGCCAAACAGCATTTCGATTCATACGTCCGCGAACAGGCCCACACCACGCCCGCTGACGAACTGCACAAGCTCAATGAGCTGAAGGAAAAAGGAGCCCTCTCGGCTGAGGAGTTCGACCGGGCGAAGTCGAAATTGCTTGCCTGAGTTGCCAGTGAGTCCGGGACCTGATCCTGCGGGTTCGCAGGGACCGGGCAACACGCGGTTGGCGTTCGTTCTCGCGATGGCGATGTTCGTGCTCGTCGTCGACACCTCGTTGATGAACGTCTCGATCTCCGCCGTGGTCGGGGATCTCGATACGACCGTCAGCGGTGTCCAGTCGGCGATCGCGCTGGAGGCCCTCGTCTCCGCGGCGTTCATCCTGATCAGCAGCAAGGTCGGCGACCTGATCGGGCGAAAGCGCGCGTTTGTTCTGGGCCTGCTCGGCTACGCGACCGGCGCCCTGGCGATGACCTTGGCGCAGGGCCTCGGCACGATCATCGTCTTCTGGGCAATCGTCGGCGGCCTCGGCGCTTCCTTGCTGCTGCCGGCGATGCAGTCGCTGATCCGGGGGAACTTCGAGGGCGCCGCGCAGAAGAAGGCGTACGCCCTGGTCGGCGCCTCGGCCGCCGTCGCGGCCGCGGTCGGGCCGCTGCTCGGCGGCTTCGTCACGACCTTCCTCTCCTGGCGGGTCGGCTTCTTCCTCGAGCTGGTCGTGATCGCGGTCGTCCTGTTCAACATCAAGCTCGTTCGCGACGTGCCCTACACCGGCCCCCGCCAAGTCGACGGAACGGGAGCCGGCCTCTCGGTCATCGGCATGGGCGGCGTGGTGCTGGGAATTCTGATTTGGCAGGAGGGGGGCGAGTTCGTCGGGCTGACGATCGCGATCGGCGCGCTGGCGCTCTGGGCACTCGCCCGTTGGTTGGTTCGGCGCCATCGCGAAGGAAAGCCGACCCTGCTCGACCCGGACCTCTTTCGGCACGCCAACTTCAGGATCGGGATCTCCCAGCAGGCTCTGCAGAACATCACCCTGGGCGGCGCGATGATCGCGCTGCCGATCTTTCTCCAGATCTCGCTCGAATACAACGCGCTGCAGACCGGCCTGACCCTCGCTCCGCTCTCACTGACCATGTTCGCCGCTGCGATTCTCGCCGGGCGGAGGGCCGGCCATCGCCGCCCTGCCTCGATCATCCGCTGGGGATTCGCGCTCTGCACGCTCGGCATGGCTCTGATCGTCCCGATCGTGCCCGAGGCGGACTCCGGCTGGTATCTCGCCATCCCGCTGGTGATCGCCGGAGCCGGGCTCGGGCTGCTGGTCTCCCAGCTCAACAACTACACGCTCGCCCCGATCGACGAGGAGCGGATCAGCGAGGCGGCCGGGGTGAACTCGGCGGCGGGCTCCTTCGGGCTCTCGTTTGGACTGGCGATGGCCGGGGGCGTGCTCTTGGCGGTCCTCTCGCTCAGCTTCACCAACATGACCGAGTCGAGCAGCGTGATCCCCGCCAACCAGCAGCAGCAGATCGCCGACAAGCTCGATGAGGACGCGGAAGTGATGAGCAACGCGAGGCTCGAACAGCTCCTCGGCAAAGAGCCAAAGGCGGTTCAGGAGGAAGTCATCAGCATCAACACGGATGCGACGAACCGCTCCCTGCAGGTGGCGCTGCTGATTCCGATCGTCGCCGGCCTGATCGGGCTCTTCAACTCCTTCCGGATGATGAGGCTGCCGGAGATCGAGCCCTCGGCTTCGATCGAGGGGGCGTTGGACATTTAGGCAGATTTCCGCCCTTAGTTTTCCTAATTGGCGTAGCAGCTTTGGCGCATTCGTGGTTTTGGTATTGACGAATTGTCGTCAAGGAAAGGGACATTACGAGGCGCACGAACCCGTAGCACCCGCTATCCGGCGCTGAGCCCTGGGCCGGGGCTGTCGGCAAAGGAGGTCGCCACTCACCAGCGCGCGCGGCTGCACGAGGCGATGATCGAGCTCGTTGCCGAGCATGGTTACAACGCCGTCTCCGTGGAGAAGTTGACCTGCCGCGCTCGGATCTCGAAGCGAGACTTCTACAAGCTCTTCGCCGGCAAGGAGGAGTGTTTCCTCGCCGCCTACGACAGCATCGTCGCTCGCTCGCTGTGCGGGGTCATCGCCGCCGCGGAGGGGGAGAGGGAGTGGCGGGAGCGGCTTCGACTCGGGTTCCGTGCCTTCGCCGATCAGATCGCCGACAGACCGGAGGCGGCGCGCCTGGCCCTGGTCGAGGGCTTTACCGTCGGCGCCGTCGCGGTCGAGCGGATGCAGCGTACGAACCTGCTCTTTGAGGCGCTGGTGGAGAAGAACCTCGCCCTCGCAGACGACGCCCCCCGGCTGCCGCCGCTGGTGGTCAAAGGCATCGTCGCGGGTGGCAGCCGGTTGGCCCGGGCGCGGCTGCTCTGCGGCAGTCCGCGGCAACCGGCGCTCGACGGGGACGCATTGCTGCAATGGGCACTCTCGTTCTGCGACGACGACGTCGCCCGCCTGCGGGGTCTCGGGGTCGCGGAGGCGCCGCCCGCACCCGAAGCCTCTTCCGATGCGCAGCTGGGGGACGAGCGCGCGCTGATCCTCGCGGCCACGGCGAAACTGGCGAGCAAGGAGGGGTACGCGACGCTGACGGTGCCACGGTTGCGCGCCGCCGCCGGCGTCTCCAGGCGCAGCTTCGACGCCCACTTCGAGGGCGTGGCGGACTGCTTCCTGGCGACGCTCGAGACACTCAGCGATCGCACCCTCGACGCGGCGGCGCCCTTATATCTCACCGCCGAGGACTGGGCGAGCGGTGTCCACCGAATGATTGTCGACCTCTGTCGGCACCTCGCGCGCGACCCCACGTTCACCGGCCTTGCCTTCCTCGAAGTCTTCTCGCCGGACCCTGAGGCGATTCAGTGGCGCAGCGAGATGATCGCCAAGCTCGCCACACGGCTTCGACGGGGAGCGCCGCCGGCCCGACGGCCAAGTGAGCTCGCGGCAGAAGCGTCGATCGGGGCAATGTGGGGCGTGATCCACCACTTCGTCGCCACCGGGCGCCGCACGCAACTGCCGACCGCGGCGCCGGCCCTTTCCTACCTCGCGCTCGCCCCGGCGCTCGGAGCGCCGGCGGCGGTCGACGTAATCGTCAGGGAGTGCGGCGGTGCCGGCTCACCGTGTGCTGGGGCTTAGATAGGAACTACTTTTCCTGAGTGCTTGTGTAGCTCTGTGGGGAGCTGGATGCTGTCGTGGGCCGGGAGGGGATCGAGCAAGTGAGAGCGGGGGTCGGAGTCTGAAGGGATACAGGGTCCGGCCCCCGACCACACCCGGAGCAAGGAGTTAGGAATGGGGTACATGAAGATGCTCAGCCTGGCGATCCTCGCCAGCCCCAAAGGAGCCTCTACGAATGGGAAGCCGACGCCCGGATTTGAACCGGGGACCCCTTCATTACGAGTGAAGTGCTCTACCAGCTGAGCTACGTCGGCGCGGTGGCTTAGAGAGCCAATTTAGCGGGCTTGGGAGCGCCTTGGCTAGGTCGGAATTTCGCCCGCGTGTCGATCTTCGCTCCGCTTGTTCGTCGTCTAGGCGAAACTGCAATTCAAATGAGGAGAGCAGCATGAGCGCGACCTACACCTTCGACGTCTTCTCCAGCCTCGACGGCTACGGCTCCCACAAGGGCGACTGGGGCGGCTATTGGGGCAAGCAGGGGCCCGAGTTCCTCGACCACCGCCTCGCCTCGTTCGAGGCCGAGCAACGGATGGTCTTCGGGGCCACCACCTTCCGCGACTTTGCGCAGATGCTCGCCGCGAGCAGCGAGGAACCCGAAGTCCTCGACTCTTGGGTCACCCGGATGAGGAGCATGCCGGCGACGGTGGTGTCGAACACCCTGGAAGAACCCCTCGACTGGCTGGGGGACGCAACCGTCGGCAGCGGTGACGCCGTCGACGTCGTCGCCCGGCTCAAGGAGGAGTCCGAGCTGCCGTTGCGCTCGCATGGCAGCCTCTCGTTGAACCGGGCGCTGATGGCCGCCGGTCTGGTCGATCGCGTGCAGGTGACGATCTTCCCGGTGATCACCGGTCAGACCGGCGTGTATCCGATCTTCCAGGATGCCGCCGACTTCGACCTCGAGCTGATCGAGAGCCGGACCTTCGACGGCCACACCCAGGAGCTGATCTACCGGCCGACTCTCCACTGACCGACCGCTTCGTCGCAGGAGCGGGGGGCGAGGTTCCGTCGCGGCCGGTCTCGATGATGGGGCTGTGTCGAGGGCGCAGATGGCAAAGCGGCGGGAGGAGAACGAGATCGAGTTCTCCCGGATCGTCGCCTTCAGCGATGGGGTCTTCGCGATCGCGATCACGCTGCTGGTGCTGACCTTGGGGGTGCCGGACGGGACCACCGACAGCACCCTTGGCCATGCCCTTCTCGACGAGCGGCAGGACTTCTTCGCATACGCGATCAGCTTTGCCGTGATCGGGCGCTTCTGGCTGGTCCACCACCGCTTCTTCGGCGACGTGACCGGCTTCGACGGGCGCCTGATCGTGCTCAACCTCTTCTACCTGGGCTGGATCGTCTTGATCCCCTTCAGCACCCAAATTCTCGGCGACTACGGTGGTGCCGAGGCCGCCGTGGTCCTCTACGCGCTCAACATGGTCGCCGTGATCCTCTCCGGCGTGCTGCTCTTCGCCGACGCGAGGCGCGCCGGCCTGAGCCGGACCTCGGCCGAGCAGTCGAAGGCGGGGGAGAGGTCGGCGCTGATGATCGCCGGCATCTTCCTGCTTTCGATTCTCGTCGCCTTCCTCGACCCCGAAGTCGCCACCTATGTCTGGCTGGGCCTCTTCTTCATTCCGGTCGCCGGCCGGGTCGTCAACCGGACCCATCCTTAGTCAGAAGCTCTTTGTCGGAAGGCTGGATGTCTCCGCAGACCGGGCACTCCGCCTCGGGGACCACCGGCTCGCGTTCGGTGACCATCGTGCGCAGGTCGACGATGTGGCCGACGCCGAGCGTCGAGGGCCGCGCCAGGCCGGTAAGGAAGTGCATGACGTCAAGCCCGATCTGACCGCCGATCAAGCTGCAGGCAGGGCCGAGCGTCGCCGCCGGCGAGCCTTTGCCCCGCTGTTGGCCCACCGCGATGTCATAGAGGGGGAAGCTGCGTCGGTAGCCGATCTCCTGACAGACGAAGCAACCGGTCACGCCGGGCACGTAGAGCGGTCCGACCCTGGCGACCGGCGGAAAGTGACTCATCGCGATGAAGGGAATCCGCGCCTCGAAGCAGGCCGCGTTGATCCAGCGCTCGATGTCGTGCGCCGGCCAATCGCAGGCGTCGATCACAAGGTCATAGCCGGCGATCGTCTCGGCGATCGCGGCTTGGCTGTCGAGCCGCTGCACGCGCGGCTCGACTCGGATCGAGGAATTGAAGCCGCTCAGCCGTTCCGCCGCCGCCTCGGCCTTGGGGCGGCCGATGTCCGCCTCCGAGTAGAGCACCTGGCGATTGAGGTTGCTCAGCTCGACCTGGTCGAAGTCGAGCAGCAGCATCTCGCCGATCCCACAGCAGGCGAGGTTGAGCGCGGACCAGCCGCCGAGGCCACCGACCCCCAGCACGGCAATCCGAGCTTTTTCGAGCCGTGCCTGGCATTCGGAGGCGGTCGGCCCTTCGGTGATATCGCCGAAGTAGCGCAGCTGTCGATCGAAGCGCTCCATCACCGCATCGGGGATGTCGTCGTCGTCGGCGGCGTCCTCGACCACGCCGAGCTCCTCGAACTGGGCGAGCAGGTCGCCGACCTCTTCGGGGCCGAACTCCTCGATCAGCTCGGCTTCCGTTCGAGTCCCATCCAGCGCGGCGAGCAGGCGCCTCCCATCCCGGTCTGGTTCCTCGATGTGGATGTCTGCGCCGGCACTGGGCCTCAGCAGGTAGATATCGCCATTGGGCGCTTCCATCTGCTGCGTGGTGCGCTTCAGTCGCGGTCGTTGCATCTGCCCACCTCCTTAGGGGATAAGCGTGAGACCGCCTTATTGCTCAAATTAGTTTCAATTAATACCGATCGCCTGCTATTTAGGCAATTCTTGGACCGGAGAGCGATCTATCGTGGCCGCGTCATCGAGCAAGGAGGAATCCATGAAGGCAGGCAAGTCGATGCGGGAGCTGAGCGAAGGGGATGAGCTGAAGACGTTCATCGACCGGCGCTTGATCAAGGCCCTAGGCCATCCGGTCCGGGAGCACATCCTGGCCGTGCTAAACGAAAGAGTCGCCAGCGCACGGGAAATCGGCGAGGAACTCGGTGCCGACGTCAGCTCCTTCTACCACCACATCGAGCAACTCGAGGAGCTTGGATGCATCGAACGGGTCGAGAGTCGGCGACGCCGCGGGGCAACAGAGCACTTCTTCCGTGCCAGGAAGACCCTTTTCTTTGATGACGAGGCGTGGAAGAGGCTGCCCGCCTCCCTGAAGACGGACTTGGCGACCGGCACGTTGCAGGGTCTCTTCGACGATGTCGTCCAAGCGCTGGAAGTAGGAACGCTGGATGCGAGAGACGAACGCCACGTGAGTTGGACCCCGGGAGTCTTCGATGCCCAGGGGTGGGAGGCAGTCACGCGATTGATGGATCAGACCTTGACGAGACTTGGCGCGATTCAAGAGGCGGCGGCCATGCGACTTGCTCAGGGCGCTGCGCCGATCAATGCAACCATGGCGATGCTGGCGTTCGAAACTTCCGACAGCGCCTAGCGTCCGTTACCGAGCAAGCTCGCGCGAGCGGGCAAGGACGGCATCGAGCATCGGCTCAGTCAGGCGTCCCGTAAAGGTGTTCTGCTGGCTGGGGTGGTAGCAGCCCAGTAGGTCCCACTCACCGACCGCGGACTCTACGCCGTGACCAAACCGCGGCTTTGGACTGGGAACCTCCTCTCCCAACGCGCGAAGCGCTCGGAGCGAGCCATCCCAGGCGAAAGAACCGAGTGCGACGATAGTGCGGCAGTTTTTCAGTAGCTTCAACTCCCGCTCGAGATAGGGCATGCAGGTATCGCGCTCCTCCGGCGTTGGCCGGTTCGCCGGTGGTGCGCAGCGGACGATCGCCGTGATGTAGGCACCGCTCAACTCGAGACCATCGTTCCGGTGTCTGCTCGTCGCCTGGTTGGCGTATCCCGTCCGGTGCAAGGCGGCGTATAGCCAGTCGCCGGACCGATCGCCCGTGAAGATCCGGCCGGTGCGGTTGGCGCCATGAGCGGCTGGAGCAAGACCGACGATGGCCACTCGCGCCTCAGGATCCCCAAAGCCGGCAATGGGACGTGCCCAATAGGTCTCATTTCGGTAGCGGCGAGGTGGATCTGCTGCGCGCTCCTCGCGCCAAGCAACCAGGCGAGGGCACTGGCGGCAGCTATGGATCTCCCGAGAGAGCCGAAGCAGCCCATCCAAAACTTCCACCTGTTCTGCACCGGCCATTCGTGAACTGAATCACGATTACGCGCGGGGCCGGCGCGGCGGATATGTCCCGGTAGGGACTATCCGCCGCGCGCCTAGCCCTAGCGGTTCTTGCTAATCGAGAGCAGCGGAACGACTTGGTCAGTCTTGACAATCTTCACCCTGCCTCACCCCCTTCGCAATCGTCAGCTCTTGCGGTTGGGGGTCGCGCGACCCATCCGGTCATCGCTTTAGACCGACCGAATGCTGGAAAAAGTTCCAGTATTAAGCCTCAGGTCTGCAAATACCTACTTTCCGCTTGGAAAATAGGCTTTGCGTCCAATACCATGGAGTGGTTCAAGCTGTAATAACGGAAATGAGGAGTCGCTTTGGCCGCAAAGACCAAGACCAAAACTACGAGCAAGTCAGGAGTGGATCAGCGCCTTGTGAAGGCGCTTGCGCATCCGCTTCGCGTCGAAATCTTGACCATCCTCAACGAACGGATGGCAAGCCCCAACGAACTTTCGAAGGAGCTCGACGAGGGTCTCAGCCAAGTCAGCTACCACGTCAAAGTCCTAAAGGACTTCGAGTGCATTGAAATGGTCAAGACCGAGCCGCGCCGAGGTGCGGTGGAGCACTATTACCGCGCCACAGCGAGGGCGTTCCTGACCGATGCGGATTGGCAGAAACTGCCTGACTCGATCAAGCCGGGCATGAGCGCCGCTTTTGTCCGCGCGCTTATCGACGAGGTTGTCCTCGCCCTCAGCAGCGGTACTTTCGATGCCCGGGATGATCGGCACATCAGTTGGACTCCCGGCTTTGTCGATGAGCAGGGTTGGGAGGAAACGGTTGAGCTTGCAGCAGAGACGCTTGATCGCGTGATCAAGATCCACGCGGACAGCGCGAAGCGGCTCACGAAGTCCGGCGACGAGGGCATTCCGGCCACCATGGTCGTGATGAACTTCGAAGGACAGCCGGCTGGGTCGAAGGTGCCCAAAGGCCTCAAAAAAGGTCGCCTGAAGAAAGCAGTCAAGTAGCTCTGGATTTTTTGAGTAAAAGCGGCTAGAACTCCTCTTATGCTTCGCGCCCTACTTATGGGTTCGAAGCGAGCATTTGCCATCAGCAGTCGGCGGCGCGGCCTCGGTCGCGCCGCCGTCTTGTTGGGGGCCGTCGCACTGGCGTTGGCCGGTTGCGGAAAGAGCGGGCATGGTGCCGCTACCGACAGCGAGAAGGCGGGGGACGCGGAAATCCTCAGCGCGATGCTGGGGCAGGAACTGACCACCGTCGATGCCTATCAGCAGGTCCTGCCGCTGCTGCACGGGCAAGCCCTTGCTGTGGCGGGTGAGTTCCGCGGTCAGGATCAGGCCCATGTCGATGCGCTGACCAAGGCGATTCGCGGCATCGGCGGCGAAACTGACGCGGAAGCCGCCGAACTCGAAGGGCCGGCGCCGAAGACCCGCGAAGACGCCCTGCGCCTCGCTTACGAAATGGAGAACGCTTCGCTCAGCTCGGCGCTCGATGCGAATCCCCACCTGCAGACGACGGCGCCGCGGATGCTCGCTCCCGCTCTGGCCGCCAGCCACGCCCAACACATAGCCGCGCTGCGTCAACTGCTGGGGGCGAGCCTTGCCGCCTCCGTGCCCGGCGCCTTTGAGACCGGCGACGTTCCGCCGCCCGCGCCGCCGCGGGACAAGGGATGATGGCCGCGTGACGGGGCCTCTCTATGCGATCGGACGCTTTTGCGCACGTCATCACTGGCCTGTCATCGGGGCCTGGATCGTGCTCGCCGTCGGGCTGGTGCTCCTCGGCCAGACCGGTGAGAGCAAGACCAACGACAACCTGACGCTCCCCGGCACCGGCTCGACCCAGGCCACCGAACTGCTCGAAGACAACCTGCCCGAACAGGCCTACGGCAGCAACCCGCTGGTGTTCGTGGCCAAGGCCGGGGGGACGCTGACCGCACCCAAGCAGGCGGCGGCGGTCGAAGAAAGCGTCAAGCGCCTCAACGAACTGCACGACGTCAATTCCGCGGTCAGCCCGCTCAGCCCCCAGGGCGCCGCCTTCCTCAGCAAAGACCACTCGGTCGGCTACTCACCGGTCATCCTCGCCGTCGGCCCCGGCGAACTCACCGAAGCCCAGGCGGAGGCCGTGCTCGACGCCGGCAAGCCGGCGGAAGCGGTCGGGATCAAGGTCTCGGTCGGGGCTTACGTCGGCTCGCAGCTCTCCAAGCCGGACACCGGGGCGAGCGATGCGATCGGCATCGCCGCCGCGATCGTGATCCTGCTCTTCGCCTTCGGCACGGCGACGGCGATGGTGCTGCCGATCTCCTCAGCGATCATCGGCCTCGCCTGCTCGCTCTCGATCATCCGCCTGCTCGAGCACGTGGTCCAGGTGCCGAGCGTCGCCTCGACCCTGGCGACGATGATCGGCCTCGGCGTCGGCATCGACTACGCCCTCTTCATCGTCACCCGCCACAAGCTGCAGATCGGCGACGGGATGGAAATCCGCGAGTCGGCCGCGCGCGCGGCCGCGACCGCCGGAGGCGCCGTCGTCTTCGCCGGCTTCACCGTCGTGATTGCGCTCTGCTCGCTCGCCTTCGCCGGCATCCCGCTGGTCACCACGCTCGGCTTCACCGCGGCGATCGCGGTCGTGATCGCGGTCCTGGCGGCGACGACCCTGCTGCCGGCGATGCTCGGCGCCCTCGACTACCGGATCAACTCGCTGCGCGTCCAGTTCGGCAAAACGCATCCGGATGACAAGGAGCCGCACGGCTGGCGGCGCTGGGCCCGTGGCGTCGCCGATCGTCCCTGGCGCTCGGCCCTCGCCTCGCTGGCGATCCTGATCGTGCTCGCGATCCCGCTGCTGCAGCTGGAGCTCGGCCAGAACGACATCAGCGCCCTGCCCAAGTCGACCACCGCGCGCCAGGCCTACGACGGGCTTACCCAGGGCTTCGGTCCCGGCGTCAACGGCCCGCTCCTGATCGCCTCCGAATTCGAAAGCGCGAAGGAAGCGAAAGCCGTGCTGCCGAGCTTGGTGAAGACGGTCGGGGGTGCTTCGGACGTCGCCCAGGTCTCCGAACCGAGCTTCGACAAGACCGGCACCTACGCGGTCTTCACGGTCATCTCCAAATCGGCTCCCTGGGCCGATGAGACCGTCACCTTGGTCGAAAACCTCCGCGATGAAGTCATCCCGGGCGCGCTCGAAGGCACCAAGGCGAACTCCTACGTCGGCGGCCAGACCGCCGGCTACATCGACCTCGCCACCCAGATCGGCGACAAGCTGCCGCTGATGATCGGCATCGTCGTCGCGCTCAGCTTCATCGTCCTGCTGCTCGCCTTCCGCTCGCTGTTGATCCCGATCAAGGCGGCGGCGATGAACCTGATCTCGGTCGCGGCCGCCTACGGCGTCGTCACCGCGGTCTTCCAGCTTGGTTGGGGCTCCTCGCTGATCGGTCTCGATCACTCGATCCCGATCGTCAGCTTCGTGCCGCTGCTGATGTTCGCGATCCTCTTCGGCCTCTCGATGGACTACGAGGTCTTCCTGCTGACGCAGATGCGCGAGCACTACAAAAAGACCGGTGACGAGAAGGAGGCGGTGATCGAAGGCCTCGCCAACACCGGCCGCGTGATCACCTCGGCCGCCGCGATCATGGTCTGCGTCTTCACCAGCTTTGTCCTCAACGGCAACCCGATCGTCAAGGAGTTCGGCGTCGGCCTCGCCGTCGCGATCGCGATCGACTCGACCCTGGTGCGCTGTCTGCTGGTGCCGGCGATCATGGTCCTGATGGGCAAATGGGCCTGGTGGATGCCGAGCTGGATGGAACGCTTCGTCCCCCACATCAGCATCGAGGGCGAGGATTACTTCGCCCGCCGCGATGCGGCCCTGGCGGGCGCGGCGGAGGGAGCAGTCACAGCCACCGCCGGCGTGGAGGAGTCAGACTGAGCGGGGATGTTCCCGCTCAACCTCCCCAACGCTCTCACCCTGCTGCGCATCCTCGCGGTGCCGGTGGTGGTCGTCGCCCTGCTCGACGAGACGCCGAACGGAGACACGCTCGCCGCCGCGGTCTTCGCCCTCGCCGCGGCAACCGACGGCCTCGACGGCTACTTCGCCCGCTCACGCGGCGCCGTCACCACCTTCGGCAAGCTGATGGACCCGATCGCCGACAAGCTGCTGATCGTCGCCGCCCTGGTCTCGCTCGTCTCGCTCAACCGGCTCGAAGCCTGGGTGGCGATGGTGATCATCGCCCGCGAGTTCGCGGTGACGATGATGCGCGCGATCGCCGCCGAGCGCGGCGTCGTGATCGCCGCCAGCTGGCTCGGCAAGCTGAAGACCGTGCTCCAGATCGCCGCCGTGATCGCCCTGATCGCGACCAACCCGGCACCCGCCTGGGTCGACATCCTCGTCTACCTCGCCGTCGCTGTCACCCTGATCAGCGGCGCCGACTACTTCTTCGGCCTGCGCCGGCGGATCGAGGAGGAGCGGGAGGCGCGGGCGGTGGCGAAAACCAAGCCGAGCTAGGTCGGCACCATCGCGGCTAGGCGGTCGCCGGTAGCTCGAGCCACTCGCGCATCGTCGTGTGGCGCTCTTGGTGCTCGCCGCTGGCGAGCTCTTCGCGCAGCTCGCCGAGGGTGCCATAGCGCTCGGCGACGACGTTGTGGCGGTGGATCGTCTCCAGGTTCTCCTGGCGGGCCATGACGAAGGCCTCGGCCGGCAGGTCGGGGTAGTCCTCGACCACGCGGCGGATCATCTCGCGCACGCAATCCTCGACGAAGCGGGGCTGGGCGTGTGCCTTGGCGACGACGGCGAGCTCGTCGGGCCGCTTCATCAGCTCGTAGATCTCCGAGCTCATCGAGCTCTCGACCAGGCGGGCCAGCTCGGGCGCGTCGATCCAAGACGGGCCGCCCTCGGGGCAGCCGATGTAGAGGGTGCCGATGCCGCGCTGGTTGTGGGTGGCGACGGGCACCGCCTCGATCGCCCGCTCGACCTGCTCGGCGTCGAAGCCGGCGGCAGCGAGGTTTTCGCGCCCCAGCTCGGCGACCATCTCCTGCGCGCAGGGGCAGGCGGTCATGCCCTGGGCCTCGACGCCGGTCACCGTGCGGTTGCCCTGCTCAGAGGAGACGGCGGTGCCGTAGAGGCCGTAGATCTCCTGGGTCGAGATGCCGCTCTCCGGCGTCTTCACCGTCTCGGGATAGCGTGCCTCGACCAAGACCTCGGCGCGGCGGCCACCCTGGCGCTCGCGAACGCGCTGGGCGATGTGGGCGGCGAGGACCTCGGCGCGGAAGGCCTCGCCGAGGACGACCTCGTCGATCGCCTCGCCGACGATTTCCTCGAAGCGCGACATGTGGACCCCGGCCTGGCGCGGCTCGAGGTCGACGAAGCACTCGAAGTTGGCGTGGTAGAGGTTCTCGTCACCGTCGGCGTTGACCCGGATCACCTTCTCGACGCCGGTGACGCCGACCCGAGAAAGGCTGACCTGGGTCGCGGGGACACCCGACTGCACGTCGGGTGCGGAGCGCGCCGGTGTGATCGTCGAGCGGCTGGCCACGGTCCATGAAGCCTATGCAACCGCGATAGTCGACCCGGCCGGCCCACCACTCAGGCACGCTTGAGGCGGTCCTGACCGAACCGATTTCTTCTGCCTATACTTCGCTGCGGCCGGAGCGTTGGGGCCGGCCTCCCCTGCCAGGGGAGAGGGTTGTACGGGAGGCAGCGAGATCGAACCGTTGGAGACGGTCCCGCAGGGACTGGATCAGGATTCGGATGTACAGCCGTTTGCGGAGCCGGAGGAGCTGCGCGGGCTGATCGCGCTGGGCCGTGAGCGCGGCTACCTCACCTTCGAGCAGATCGCCAACACGCTCGAGGAGGTCGAGGTCACCAAGGAGCAGATCTCGGCGCTGCACGCGCACCTGATCGAGCAGGGGGTCGAAGTCCTCGCCGAGGAGGGAGTCGACGCCTACAAGGAACAGCGCCAGGAAGAGTCCAACGGCGCCGGCGCGGCGGCGAAGAAATCTTCTGAGCTCGACCTGACGGTCGAACCGAGCCTCGACTCGCTGCGCCTCTATCTGCGCTCGATCGGTCAGGTCGACCTGCTCACCGCCGCTCAGGAGGTCGAACTGGCGAAACGGATCGAGCGCGGCGACATGATCGCCAAGCGGCAGATGGTCGAGGCCAACCTGCGCCTGGTCGTCTCGATCGCCAAGGGTTACCTGGGGCGGGGTCTGGGCTTCCTCGACCTGATCCAGGAGGGCTCGCTGGGACTGATCCGCGCGGTCGAGAAGTTCGACTACCGCCGCGGCTACAAGTTCTCGACCTACGCGACCTGGTGGATTCGCCAGGCGGTGACCCGGGCGATCGCCGACAAGGCGCGCACGATCCGCATTCCGGTCCACATGGTCGAGAAGCTGAACCGGGTGACCCACGTCGAGCGCCAGCTCGTCCAGTTACTGGGACGCGAGCCCGAGCCTTACGAGATCGCCGCCGAGCTGCGCTGGCCGCTTGACGACGTTCGCGACATCCTGCGCGTCTCCCAGCTGCCGGTCTCACTGGAGAAGCCGGTTGGCGACGAGGACGAATCGGAGCTGGGCGATTTCGTCGCCGACGAAGAGGTCGCCCAGCCTTTCGAGGAGGCGAGCGAGCACCTGCAGCGAGAGGGCGTGCGGCGGGCGCTCGATGCGCTGCCCGAGCGCGAGCGCCAGGTGATCGAGCTCCGTTACGGCCTGTCGGGCCTCGAGCCGCTGACGCTGGAGGAAGTGGGGCGGACCTTCGGCGTCACCCGCGAGCGGATCCGCCAGATCGAGACCAACACGCTGAAGAAGCTGCGTGCCCTGCCCGAGGCGCAGATGCTGCGCGAAGCAAGCTAGGCGGCAGATTCGAGGCCGCGACTAGCGCGGCTCGAGCACGATTACCGAAGCCTCGCGGGCGAGCTTCTCCTGGTAATCGTCGAAGCCTGCGTACTGCTCGTTGTGCTCGCGCCAGAGCCGCTCGCGCTCCTCGCCCTCGGCGACGCGGGCGCGGACCGGGTAGCGCTTGCGGCCGCACTCGACTTCGCCCTCGGGGTTGGCCTTGAGGTTGAGCGACCAGGCCGGGACCTTGGCGTTGCCGGCGTTGGTGTTGATGACGACCACGTTCTCGCCGTCCTGCAGGTAGACGACAGGGGCTGTGCGCTGCTGACCTGACTTGCGTCCCGTCGTGGTGAGGAGGAGGACCGGCGCGCGCCCGACCTTGCCGCCGATCCGCCCGCCGCTTAGCCGGTAGAGCGGCACGTTCATTTTGCCCGTCCAGCGCAGTCCGGTTACCCCGAGTGAGTTGGAGATCTTCGCGAGTGTGTGATCGCTTGGCATCGGGCGTAAGGTACAGGGCGATGGCCGAGCCGCATCCGTTCCGCCGCGCAGCCGAAGCGAAAGACCTCGATCTGCTGACCGAGACGCTGCGTGAGGACGTCGAGCTGCACAGCCCGGTCCTCTTCCGCGGCTTCGAGGGACGCGAGATGGTCAGCGCCGTCCTCACCCACGTCGCCGCCACCCTCGAAGACCTCACTTATATAGACGAGCTGCGCGAGGGCGACTCGGTCGCGTTGCGCTTCAAGGCCAACGTCGGCGACCGTGAGCTGGAGGGCATCGACTTCCTCGAGCTCGACGACGACGACCGCGTCGCCGTCCTCACCGTCTTCATGCGCCCGATGTCGGCACTGACCGCCTTCAACGAGCAGATGATGGAGCGGCTCGGCGTCAAGTAGCGCCGTTCCCTACCGCCCCTCTAGAATCGCTACCTCTCCGGGGGAGTGTCCGAGTGGTTAAAGGAGATGCGCTGTAAACGCATTGGCTCTGCCTACGCAGGTTCGAATCCTGCCTCCCCCATTTAGGCCAGGAGCGACATCGGAGTCGAGAATTTCGAAGAGAGGCCGACTTCGAAGGGCGCATACTTCGGGCCGCCCAGCAAGACAATCGTGCCTCCGCCGACGTCACCTGCGGGTATGAACCAGCAGCGCCAATCGCCTGCGACCACGAAGAGGTAGTCGAATCTGTTCGGCTCGAGCTTTTTGACGATCCCGTTCCAGCTTTGATTGCCGCCGCGAGTGCAGACCGCGACCTCCCATCGTTCCTTCCGGAACAACGTGGCGGTCTTTACCTGGATTCGGAAGAGCCTGTGATCGCGCTCAGCAACTAGATCGCAGTCGGGGCTGTGACCGAATGGAACCCACACGCCATAGCCGGCTTGCACGAGCCAGCTCATGGCTATTGCCTCTCCAATATCGCCTTGATGGCGGGGGTTTCGTTGACGAAGCTCCATCCGAACACATGTTCGCACATGTCTCAGACAGAAAGCTTCGATACCGAGAGTGCGAAATGATCTCGGGATGGGAGAGAGCGCACTTGATGGCCGCGTCGTCGCCATTGCCGGGGTATCCGGCGGGCTCGGGCCGGTGGTGGCCGAAGCGCTTGCCGCGGAGGGAGCGACGGTCGCGGGGGCCGACGTCTCGCAGGAGAAGGCTGATGAAGTCGGCGGTCAGCTCGGGTTGCCGGAGGATCGGTGGGACGGGCGCGGGGTGGACCTGCTCGATGAGGACGCCGCGCGCGGCTGGTGCAGGGACCTGGTCGAGCGCTTCGGTCGGGTCGATGCGCTGCTCCACCTGGTCGGTGGCTGGCGTGGGGGAGAGCCGTTGGCGAGCGCGCCGCTCGCCGACTGGGAGCTGCTCCACGACCTGCTGATCCGCACCGTCCAGCACACGACCCGTGCCTTCCACGACGCGCTGCTGGCGAGCGAGCACGGTCGCTTCGTCCTCGTCTCCTCGAAGCAGGCGCAGGAACCGACCAACACCAATGCTGCCTACGCCGCGGCCAAGGCGGCGGCCGAGACCTGGACGCTCGCCCTCGCCGACGGTTTCGGAGGCACCGGCGCGACCGCCAACGTGATCGTCGTCGACGCGATCCTCACGCAGCGCATGCGGGATGAAAATCCGGACGAGGACTTTCCGACCTTCACCCCGGCCGAGGACATCGCCGGGGCGATCGCATTCCTTTGTTCGGACCGCGCAAAAAAGATGAACGGGCAGCGATTCCCGCTTACGATGCGAGGGTGAGCAAACCCGCCAAGGGTGAGATGACGATCGGCGAGCTCGCCGAGCGCACCGGGATGACGGTGCGCAACATCCGCGCCCACCAGACCCGTGGCATCCTGCCCCCGCCCGTCGTCCACGGTCGCACCGGCTACTACAACGAGGAGCACGTCGCGCGGATAGAACTGACGCGCGAACTGCAGGCCGATGGCCTCAACCTCGAGGCGATCCGCCGCATGGGAGAAAGCGTCAACGGCGCCGCTGCGGAGATTCACAACCTCACCCGCAGCCTGCGCGTCCCCTTCGAAGAGGAGACGCCGGAGATCGTCGACCTGACCGAGTTGATCGAGATCTGGAAGAAGGAGGTCGAAGAAGGGCGCGGTCCCGAGATGCTCGAACGGGGCGAAAAGCTCGGCACCATCCGCACTCTGCCCGACGGCAAGGTCGAGGTGATCAGCCCTCAGATGATGAAAGCGGCCGCCGCCCTGGCCGAAGTCGGGATGAGCTCGGAGGCCGTGCTCGAAGTGGCCGAGAAGCTGCGCCGCAACGCCGACGAGATCGCTCGCCTCTTTACGGACCTCTTCCTCGAGCAGGTCTGGAAGCCCTTTGACGAAGCCGGTCGCCCCGAGAGCGAGTGGCCGAAAGTGCGTGAAACCCTCGAACGCACCCGCCCGCTTGGGGCCGACGTCCTGCTCGGCGTCTTCCAGATCGCGATTGCCGAGGCCACCGACAAAGCGCTCGGCCAGACAATCCGCAAAGTCGCCCGCAGCGAGACCGAAAAGGCCAAGGGCAAAGCGCGCGGCGGCAAGGAGAAGAAATCGCGGCGGTAACCTCGTCCGGGTGAGGATCGGATGGGGGATATGGAGGGGCGTGACGCTCGCCGTGATTGTCGCGGCGGCGCTGGGCGCGCCTCCTGCCCAGGCGGAGTTGAGCGAGCGGGGGGATCTCTTCGTGCGTTTTCAGGGCGGGATCGACCCCACTGCTCTGCCGCGCACCGAACGGGCGCCGATCGGGGTCGAAGTTGCGGGGACCGTGAAAACGCTCTCAGGCGAAGAACCGCCGGCGCTGCGTTCGATCAAGATCGAATTGAACCGGGGTGGTGTGATCGATTCCCGTGGCCTGCCGGATTGCCATTACGCCCAGCTCGTCGCCGCCACGCCGGGACAGGCGATGGCGGCTTGTGGCCGCTCGCTCGTCGGCAGCGGCGCCTACAGGTCGAGGACGGCATTCCCCGAACAGGCGGCATTCCCGGCTGAAGGCGCCATTCTCGCCTTCAACGGCATATATAAAGGCCACGAAGCGATCCTCGCCCACGTCTACGGGATCGTTCCGGTGCCGATGAACCGCGTGATCGCGTTCCGCGTCAGTCGCTCCAGCGGCATCTTCGGGACGACCCTCACCGGAGAACTGCCCGAATCGATCAACCCGCACGGCTATGTCGTCGCCATCTATCTCAAGCTGTTTCGCCGGTACATGTTCCACGGCCGCCGCCGCAGCTACATCACCGCCGCCTGCGCCGCACCGGCCGGTGCTGCCTTTGCCGCCTTCCCCTTCGCGCGCACTTCCATGTCCTTCGCCGACGGCCGCACCCTCTCCAGCACCCTCACCCGCAGCTGCCGAGTGAGTCGTTGAAACGGCTGCCCGCCGGGCCGCACGGGCTGCCGCCGGAGCTGGTCGAGCGCAACCAGCGCGAACGGCTGATCGCGGCGATGGCCGAGGTCTGCGGCGAGCACGGCTACGGCGAGACCTCGGTGGCCGAGGTGGCGAAGCGGGCCGGCGTCTCGACTGCCAGCTTCTACCGCCAGTTCAAGGATCGGCGCGAGTGCATGCTGGCGAGCTTCGAGGAGCTCTTCGGGCGCTTGCTCGAGGCGCTCGAAGGTTCCTGCGATGGGGAGGAGGAGCCGCGCGCCAGGGCGCGGGCGGGAGCGGCGGCAGCCGCGTCGTTGCTGGCCGGGGACCTGCCGACCGCGCGTTTGCTCAGCGTCGAGATACTCGCCGTCGGTCCGGAGGGTGTATGCGCTCAGCATGTAGCGGTCGAGCGTCTGGCTGCCCTGCTCCGAGCTTCCGGTGCCCGATCACCTTCTACGCCGGATCCCGCCTGGACGGCAATAGCGGCGATGACCTCACTTGTGGCCCAGCGCGCGAGCGAAGACCGTGTCCCGGATTCCGTCGACCTGGAAGCGATCGCGGAGGTGCTCTAAAACAGCGACCTTTCTTTCAAAAATCTCCTCCTTGACTTTATGAAAGCGCTCGTTTACGGTGTCCGAAGTCGTCTCTGAAAAGACGACCGCATCGCCACAGGGACATAACCGAGCCTCGAGGAAGCCGCTAAGGGAAGCGGCGGGCAGAGGGGCTCACGGGACAAGGAGAGAGCTACGTGACTCGCCACGCGAAGGCATTGCCTGCGGGATCGACTCAGGGCCGGGACAGCCGCCCATCAGCCAGGCTCGTGACCGTCCTCAGCCTCGCGATTGTCGCGGCGCTCATGCTCTGCGCCTCACCCGCCCTTGCCGCCCAGACTCACCCCTACACCGGCACCTCCTTCGGTCCCGACGGGGTGGGGGGCACAGAAAGCTTCGAACGCGTGCAGGCGCTCGCCGTCGACCCTGCCAACGGCGATACCTACGTTTACGACGGCGGCGCCGGCAAGATCTACAAGTTCGATTCCACCGGCGCGCCGGTGAACTTCTCCAGTACCGGCACCAACGTGATCAGCGGCGTCGGCGGTAGCGGAGGCGGCGCTGAATTCGAGATCGCCCTCGCCCCGGCGGGCTCTCCCGGCGGGACCGCCGGTGACATCTACGTCGCCAACAACGGCCAGGCGATCCACGTCTACTCGGCGGCCGGAACCGAACTCGGCGAACTCCCACAGGGCGGGGAGACCTGCGGCGTCGCGACGGATCCCAGCGGCAACTTCTACGCCGGCGTCTACCCGAGCACGATCAACAAGTACACGCCCGACGCCAACCCCCCGACGGGCGCCAATAAGACGACGGGGACGCTCAACCAGGGCATCTGCAACGTCGCCGCCGATGGACTGGGCAATGTCTACGCCGCCAACTACAACGCCGGCCTATACAAGCTCGAAGGGATCGGCGACGACGCTCCGACCCTGATCGACCCTGCTGCCAACACGATGGCGATCGCGCCCGGCAGCAACGACCTCTACGCCGACCACGGCAACGAAGTCTTCCAGTACGACTCCTCGGGAACTCCGATCGGTAGCTTCGGCAGCGGCGAGATCTCTGGCTCGCACGGCGTCGCGGTCAACTCCAGCGCCACCAAGATCTACGTCGGTACCCCGACCGAAGTCAAGGTCTTCGGTCCCGCGACCACTGTGCCTGATGCGATCACCGAAGCCGCGGACGCGATCACCAAGACGACGGCGACGCTGCACGGCAAAGCCGGTGCTGCCGGCGGCCCCGACGCCACCTGCGTCTTTCAGTACACGAGCGCCTCTGCCTATGGCGAACACGGCTTCGAAGGAGCGAGCGAAGCACCCTGCACCCCCGCCGGCCCGTTCAGCGGCAGCGGCACCTCGCCCGTCAGCGCCACCGCGACCGGGCTCAGTGCTGAAACCGAATACCGCTTCCGCCTCCTCGCGACCAGCTCCGCCGGCTCCAATGGCGGCTTGGTCCGCAGCTTCCAGACCCCGGGCGCAGTCAACGTCCTCACCGACCCGGCCACCAACATCACCACTTCCGCCGCGACCCTAAACGGCACGATCAACCCCGAAGGCATCGAACTCCAGGAATGCGCCTTCGAATACCGCAGCGGCTTCGGGCCCTTCGAAAAGGCGCCCTGCGCCGAGAGCCCGGCGACGATCGGCTCGGGTAATAGTCCAGTCGCGGTCCATCTCGACCTGACCGGACTGACCGGCGGCGCCGAATACCAGTTCCACCTGATCGCCAAGAACGAACTCGGCACCAGCCAGGGCGTCGAAAGGTCCTTCAGGACCAAGGGCCCCTCGGTCGGCTCGGTCTCGCTCAGCGGCGCGACCGAAACCTCCACCACCTTCCACGCCAAGGTCAACCCCAACGGCACCGACACCAGCTACGCCTTCGAATACGTCACCCTGGCTGACTTCGAAGCGACCGGCTTCGCCGGCGCGACGAGCATCCCCGCCGGCGGTGAAAGCATCGGTGCGGGCATCGGCGACGTCGAAGTCAGCGCCACCGCCGAAGGCCTCCAGCCGAGGACCGCCTACCGCCTCCGCGTCACCGCCACCAACGCCGACGGGACCGCCACCAGCACCGTGAAGGCTTTTGGGACCTATGGCGCCGCCCCCGCCTTCGGCTCCTGCCCCAACGATCGCTTCCGCACCGGCCCCTCGGCCAAGCTGCCTGACTGCCGTGCTTATGAGCAGGTGACACCGAACGACAAGTACGGCTCGGATGCCTATGGCAACGAATCCAGCGTCCAGAGCTCCATGGCGGGTGACGGGATCACCTTCTACACCTTCACCGGCTTCCCCGGCAGCGAAGGCTTCCAGTACTCCAACGTCTTTCACTCCAGCTTCGCCGGTGGCGAGTGGTCGATCGCCGGGCTCAACACGCCGTCCAGCTACGGTGACTCGTCCGAAGTCGTGGCCTGGACTCCCGACCTCCGCCTCAGCTTCGCCATCGCCCGTAACCCTGCGGAGGGAGGAGCAGGTTACAAGCTGGTCATGCGCGACAGCGCCGATGGCTCGCGCACCGTGCTGATCCCGCAGGGAGTTGGATTCGGAGAAGGATCATTCACCGTCGGCGGGGCATTCGACGACGACTCGAAGGTGGTCTTCGAAGCAAACGGTGCCGTTCCGGTGACCTCCGGTCCGGCCGCGAGCTCCAATAAACGCAACGTCTACCTCTACGATCGCGACACGGGGGAACTTACGCTCGCCGGCCTTCTCCCCGATTCTGCCTGCGCGAGCCCACCTTGCGTCCCCGCCGAAGGGTCCAGCCTTCCGGCTGCCTTCCATAGCTACGTCCAGGACGGGCACGTGGTCTCCCCGAGCGGTGACGTCTACTTCACCGACCGCGCCACCGGCCGGCTCTATCTGCGTCGTGACGCCGCCGGACCGGGCGCCACGACCGAACTCGTCTCCGCCTCACACAAGACCAACGGCGGCGGCCCCGGCGGCATCGCCACCAACTCCCCCCAGTCGGTGGACTTCTTTGGCGCTACCCCCGACGGCTCGAAGGCCTTCTTCACCAGCACAGAGGAGCTCACCGACGACTCAAACACCGGTCCCGAACCGCCTCTCCCGCCCACGGCGATCGGCCGCGCGAACATCGATGGCAGCGGCGCGCAGCCGAGCTTCATATCGACGACGGCGAAATGGACGGCGGTCGACTCTGGCCACGTCTACTGGACCAACACGGCTGCCGGCACGATCGGCCGCGCCGATATCGGCGGCGCCAACCCCGACCCGAGCTTCATCACCGGCCTCGAAAACCCCGAAGGGATCACGGTCGACTCCGGCCACATCTACTGGGCCGAAGCTCGCGACCACCAGGCAGGGCACGGCACGATCGGCCGTGCGACGCTCGCCGGCGGCAGCATCGAAAAGGAATTCATCACCGGCGCCGGTGACCCACGGGGCATCGCGGTCAGCTCTGAATACGTCTACTGGACCAACGGGGCCAGCACCGACATCGGTCGCGCCACGATCACCGGAGCGAACCCCGAACAGTCTTTCCTCGCTCGCGCTGAATACGAAGATCCCTGGGGGATCGCCGTCAACGCAACCAACCTCTACTGGGTCTTCGAATATCGAGGAGGAGGAAGTTCCTACGTCGTCAAGATGAACGTCGGCGGTGGCGGCGAAAGCTCCGCATACGTCGGCGAACAGGCGCGCGGGCTCGCGATCGACTCCAACCATCTCTACTGGGGAGAAGTTGACAGCGGCGCGATCGAACGCCGAGTACTCAACCTTGAAGGCAATCGGGAACAATTCATCACCGGCACACGGGGGGTCTTCGGCGTAGCGGTGGACGCGGGCCACGTCTACTGGACGACCGACGCCTCCTCAGTCGCTCCTCCGCCGAGTCCCGGCAACGACCTCTATCGCTATGACCGCGAAAGTGGCGAATTGGTCGACCTTGTTCCCGATGGCTCTGATCCCAACGGCGCCCAAGTCCTCGGTGTGCTCGGTTACTCCAATGACGGCTCCCGCGTCTACTTCGCCGCCAACGCAGATCTCGACGGCAGCGGTCCGGCAGCTTCGGGTGACTGCACCCAGAACCTCGAAGGCTACATCAGCTTCTCGGGATCCTGCTCGGCCTACCTCTGGCAGGCCGAGGGAACCGGCAGCTGTACTACCAGCGGTGGCTGCGTCAGCTTCGTCACGCCACTTAGTGCTGATGGCGGCGAAGTTCTCAATGACGGCCTGAACTGGGCGGGCGGCGGCGAAGAAACGATGAAGACCTCCCGTGTAAGCGCCGACGGTCGCATCCTCGTCTTCCGCTCCCGCCTCAAGCTGACGAGCTATGACAACACCCCACCGTCCGGCGAAATTTGCCAAGGCACTGCCTGTCCGGAGTTCTACCGCTACGACGCCGAAAGCGGGCAGATCACCTGCGTCACCTGCAACCCGACCGGCGCGCCGCCGAACCGTGCCCCCGACCTGAAGAACCCCGACCTGTTCCACGCACCCACTTCCCACGCCATCTCCCTCTTCCAACCCTTCCTCAGCCGCAACCTCTCTCCCGACGGCGACCGCTTCTTCTTCCAGAGCGCCGACAAGCTCGTCCCCGCCGACGTCAATGGGGAAGTGAGTTGCTCAGGCAAAGAAGAAGTCAAGGTCGGCTACGGCCCGTCCTGTCGCGACGTCTACGAGTGGGAGGCGCCCGGCACACCCGGCGGCAGCTGCACCACCAACTCCGGTGCCTACAGCCCGGACAACGGCGGCTGCATCTACCTGCTCTCGACCGGGACCGGCATCTACCCGTCCTATCTGGCGGATGTCTCCGAATCGGGTGACACCGCCTTCATCTTCAGCCGCCAGCATCTGGTGCCGAGCGACGAAGACAGCCTGGAGGACATCTACGCGGTCAAAGTCGACGGCGGTCTGCTCTCCCAAAACACGCCGCGCCCGGCGAACTGCGAAGGCGATGCCTGCCGCGGCGCCTCGAGCCGGCCCTCCAACGCTCCCGGTGCGGGCTCTGGTGTCTTCGAAGGTCCCGGCAATCCGAAACAGAGCACCAACCAGACTCGCTGCCCGAAGGGCAAGCGCACGATCCATACCAAGGGCAAGGTGCGCTGCGTGGCCAAGAAGCACAAGAAGAAGGCCCACAAGCACAAGAGCAAGGCCCACAAGCGAGCTGCCAACAACGACCGGAGGGCGAGTCGATGAACGCCGTCACCAAGAAGATCACGATCGCCCTGCTGGCCCTCTGTGCCCTGCTGGTTCCCGCCTCTCAGGCGAGTGCCGAAGCTGCCCCCGCCTGGCGCTTTGACGTCAGCACGGTCCCGACCAACCTCGAACCGGGACAGTCCTTCGGTGCAAGTCAAAATCCCGCCTATATGGCGGTGGCGACCAACGTCGGCACTGCACCGACGAGTGGTCCGGTCACGATCACCGACACCCTGCCTGACGGCCTGACCTTGAAGGCGGTGCGGGTGCCGTTCAATTTCGGCGAACACGAAGGCTCCTGCACGATGGCCGGCTCGACCGCCACCTGCGTCTTCCCGCCTGGAATCCAGCCAGGCGAAGTGATCTACGCGGCAATTGGCTTCGACGTCGACGGGACCGGCACGATCCTGCACGAGGGCGACCTGGTCACCGACCAGGCAATCATCTCCGGCGGCGGCGCGACTGCTGTGGTCGCCGAAAACACCACCGAAATCTCCTCAACGCCGGCGCCCTTCGAGTTCCTGCCAGGCATCCCCGGCTTCGGCATGAGCCCCTACGCCGAGGACGGCACGGCGGAAACACTGGCCGGCGGGCATCCGCACGTGATGACGGTCAACCTAGCCTTCTCGACGCGGAACAACGGCTCGTCCCCCGCCGGCGCGGAGGGCGGCGAGCGAGATGTCAACTTCTACCTGCCGCGTGGGATGATCGTCAACCCGACGGCGACGCCGCGGCGCTGCGGTGAGGTGGAATTGGAGGCCTACGCCTGTCCGGCCAACACGCAGATCGGAGTGGTCAACGTAGGCACGTCGATCGGTGGTCCGACAGTTGCCCCAGAACCCCTCTACAACCTCGAACCGGCGCCGGGCAAAGCATCGAACTTCGGCTTCGTCGTTGTCGTCTACCCGGTCCACATCGAGGGTGGGGTCCGCCCGGGCACCTACACCGAGATGACGGAAACGCGGGGAATCCCCAACCTGCAGGCAAAGCCGGCGATGTCGACGCAGGTGCTGCTCTGGGGCGACCCGAGCGCGCCGACCTTCGACTACGCCCGAGTGAGCACCTTTGGCGACTGCAGCAAATCCCCCTGCCCGGTCCCGGAGCAGGACACACCGGCGCTGACGATGCCCACCTCCTGCTCGGAAACGCCGAGCGGGGAAGCCGAAGCCTTCTCCTATGAACACCCCAATGGCCCGCCGGCCAAGCGCCAAGACGTGATGCGCGATGCCAGCGGCAACGAAATCGGCCAGACAGGCTGCGCGGGTGTGGAATTCAAACCGACGCTCAAGGCAAGGCCGACGACGAGTGTCGCCGACTCGCCGAGCGGGCTCGACGTCGACCTAGAAGTGCCGCAGACCAGCTCGCTGAGCCAACGGGCGACATCGAACCTGCGCAAGGCCGAAGTCACCCTGCCTGAAGGACTGGTGATCAACCCCGCGGGAGCAAACGGCCTCAGTGGCTGCTCCTCGGCTCAGCTCGGGATCGACAACGCGACCGCGGTGCCAAACGGCAACCCGGTCAGCTGCCCCGCCTCTTCGCGGATCGGCTCGATCGAAGTCGAATCGGCCCTGGTCGACCACCCGCTGCCGGGTTCGGTCTACGCCGCGACTCCCGGGGACAACCCCTTCGGTTCACTGCTGGCGATCTACGCGGTGATTGAAGACTCGCGCGCCGGTCTGCTGATCAAGCTGCCCGGTCATGTGGTTGCTGACCCCGATACCGGGCGCCTGGTCGCCACCTTCGACAACAATCCCCAGCTGCCGTTCAGCCACTTCAAGCTGAACTTCTTCGGCGGCGCTCATGGCGTGTTGAGGACACCGGCGACTTGTGGCAACTACTCGACCACGGCGTCTCTGACTCCGTGGTCGGCTCCCGACTCAGGGCCGCCGGCACCGGCGAAAGACGACTACTCGATCTCCACGCCGCCCAGCGGCGGTGGCTGCGGGACCTCCTTGGCCAACAACCCGAGCCTCGACGCAGGGGTGGTCAGCCCAGTTGCCTCCAAGTACACCCCCTTCGTCTTGCACTTGAGAAGGAACGACGGCTCCCAGCCGATCTCCTCCTTCAAGACGACGCTGCCTCCGGGATTGACCGGCAGGTTGGCCGGCACGGCGGAGTGCTCTGACGCGGCACTGGCTTCTGCGGCGGGCAAGACAGGGCAGGCCGAGCAGTCGAGCCCGTCATGTCCCTCGATCTCCCACCTCGGCTCAGTAGTGGCAGGAGCCGGAGCAGGCCCCTCGCCCTTCTATGCCCACGGCGACGCCTACCTGGCGGGTCCCTATAAGGGAGCCCCGCTCTCACTCGCGGTGATCACCCCGGCAGTGGCAGGCCCCTATGACCTCGGCACGATCGTGGTCAGGGCAGCTCTGCGAGTGGATGGCTCCACCGGTCAAATCACGGCTGAATCGGATCCAATCCCCTCGATCCTGCAAGGCATCCCACTCGACGTGCGCTCGATCGACGTCCAGCTCGACCGGCCCAACTTCAGCTTGACGGGCACGAGTTGTGATCCGAGCGCCTTCTCGGGCTCTGCGACCTCGATCTTCGGACAGGTTGCACCGCTCACCGCGCGCTACCAGCTCGGTGAGTGCTCGGGCCTTGCCTTCAAGCCCAAGCTCGGCATCCGCCTCACGGGTTCAACCAAACGTGGTGGCCACCCAGCCCTCAAAGGCACGGTGACGATGCCCCTGGGCGGTGCCAACATCGCCCAGGCATCGGTGGCCCTGCCGCATTCGGAGTTCCTCGACCAGTCCCACATCGGCACGGTCTGCACCAGGGTGCAGTTCGCCGAAGGCGACGGCAACGGATCGAACTGTCCTGCGGCATCGATCTACGGCACCGCCAAGGCCACCAGCCCCCTGGTCGACTACACGCTGGAAGGAAACGTCTTCCTGCGCTCCTCGACCAACAAGCTCCCGGACCTGGTGGTTGCTCTTCACGGCCCACCGTCGCAGCCGATCGCGGTAGACGTGGCTGGCCGCATCGACTCGGTCAACGGCGGCATCCGCACCACCTTCGAAGGAGTCCCCGACCTGCCGGTCTCCTCCTTCGTCCTGAGCATGCAAGGCGGCAAGAAGGGCCTGCTGCAGAACTCGACCGACATCTGCAAGGCCACCAACAAGGCAACGGCCTTGATTGCTGCCCAGAACGGCAAGGGAGTCGAACTACGGCCGGTACTGAAGAACTCCAAGTGCGCCAAGGCTAAGAAGCGCAAGGGCAAGAAGTCAAAGAAGAGCAATTCAAAGCGCTCCCATAAGCGCGCGAGCCGCTAGCTGGGAGCGCGCAAAGAGATGCGCATCAAGCAAAGGCGCCACCGCTTCTTTCAGTGCGGTGGCGCTGTCTTGCTCACCCTTATCTGCCTTGGGGTGAGCGCGTCTGGTGCCTATGCCGCCGGCCCGCCGATCGCCGGAGAGCTCTGGGCCTCCCAGGTCGACTCGCGCTCAGCAACGCTTTCGGCCGAAGTCGATCCCAACGGCTCACTGACCAGCGGCTACTTCGAGTACCAGCCACAGCCCACCTACGAAGCCAAAGGCTTCAGCGGCGCCAAACGGATCAACATCAACGTGATCGGCACCGAAGCCGGCATGTTCACGGTCAACTTCCCGACGATCGCCGGTCTCGTCTCAGACACCACCTACCGCTACCGCCTCGTCCTCACCAACGGCAAAGGCCAGATCACAGAACCCAAAGCAGCTCCCTATCCCTTCTTCACGACATTCCCAGCCTCAGGCGGTCCGTTGCTCGCCGACGGTCGCGGCTGGGAGATGGTCAGCCCGGTCGACAAAAACGGCGGCGGCATAGCCACCCCCGAATCGATCGCCGAAGGCGGAACCTTGCAGGCTGCAGTCCAGGGTGGCTCCGCCACCTACTCCTCGGCCTCCTCCTTCGCCGGCGGACAAGGAGCCCCACCGGCCTCCCAATACATCTCCACCCGCAGCTCCTCGGGCTGGACCACGCAGAACATCACCGTGCCGATCTTCTCGGGCTCCTATGACATCGAGAGCGGCGGCGCTCAGTATCGCCTCTTCTCCACCGATCTGAGTCGCAGCCTGCTGCTGAACGGCAAGGGCTGCCGGGGCGAAGCAACGGGTTGCCCGGTCCCCAACCCGACCCTGCCGGGAACCGATGCCCCGGCCGGCTTTCAGAACTACTACCTGCGCACATCCTCCAACGGGGGCTTTGAAGCGCTGCTCGGCCCGAGCGAGACCGGCCTCTCGGGTCAGAGCGCCTCGCAGTTCGAAGTCACGCTCGCCGGTGGTTCTCAGGATCTCACCCACGTGGTGCTTTCTTCCTGCGCGAAGCTGACGGCAAGTGCGACATCGGGATGTCCGGGACAGGCCAACCTCTATGAGTTCTCTGCCGGCTCGCTCAAACAGCTGAACGCTTCTCCCGGTGCGACCCTCGCCGCCCAGGGCGCCAACGCGGTTTCGGTCGACGGCAACCGTGTCTACCTCTACGAAGCAGGCAACCTCTTCGTGCGCGACGGCTCGACGCTGAAGCAAGCGGATACGGCAGCCGGGGGAGGGGGGAGCTTCGAGCTCGCCTCGAGCGACGGCTCTATCGCCTACTTCACCAAGGGCGGGGACCTCTATCGCTACGGGGCAGTTGCCAATACGGCGACGAAGCTCACCTCCACAGCTGACATCCAAGGAGTGCTCGGGGCGGCAACCAACGGCTCGAACCTCTACTACCTGCGCACCACGGGTCTCTACCGCTGCACCGCAGCTCAGAGTGCTGCGGCAAGCGGTTGCGATGGCGCGACCATGATCGCCACGGCGGCTGACTCCTCCGACTACCCACCGGCGACCGGTACCTCCCGCGTAACCGACGACGGCTCAAAGCTCCTCTTCGTCTCCACGACGCCGCTCGAAGACCACAACGACAATACCTACGACAACACCGACCTCGGCTCAGGCGAACCGGACTCCCAGGTCTACCTCTATGACGCGAGCACGGGGATCACATGCGTCTCCTGCAACCCGACCAACGGCCGCCCGATCGGGCCTTCCTCGATCCCGGGGGCGATCCGAAACGGCGCGGGCCTTCGTACCTATAAGCCCCGCGTCCTCGTCGATGGTGGCAAGCGCATCTTCTTTGACTCAGGCGATGCGATCGCTGCGACCGACACCAATACCCAAGGCGCCGGTGGAGCGGGAGTCCCAGACCCCTACCAGTGGGAGGCACAGGGCGAGGGCAGTTGCGCCAGAGCTGAAGGCTGCGTCTCCCTGCTTTCCTCCGGCCGTGAGGCAAGCCCCTCGCTCTTCGCCGACGCTTCCGCCGATGGCTCAGACGCCTACTTCCTCACCGGCTCCTCCCTGGTCGCCAAGGACCCCGGCGCCGTCGACCTCTATGACGCCCGCATCGGTGGCGGGTTCCCCGAAGGGGGCGAAGAGATTCCCTGCGAGGGCGATTCCTGCCAGGCGCTTCCGCCCGAACCGACAGAACCGACCCTGACGACGTTGCTCAGTGGCCCGGGCAACCCCCCGGTCCACTACACCCGCTACGGCACAAAGGCCGCCAAGAGCTGCCCCAAGGGCAAGGTGCCAAAGACGGTCAAGACCAAGGGCGGCAAGAAGGTGAAGAAGTGCGTGGCGAAGCGGAGCGCCAGGCCGAAGAGCGGCAAGGGGGGAGGGAAGTGATGAGGCGGCTCACAATTGCCTCAGCGCTGATCCTCACCGCGCTGGCGATGCTTGTCCCCACTGCCACCCAGGCCTCCTTCGGCTTCAAGCTCGGCAAAGAAGGCTTCTCGGTCTCGGTCAAGACCCCTGAAGACAAACCTTCATTTTCAGCCGGTCCTCACCCCGCCGAATGGAACATGCACCTGGCCTTCAACCAGACCGGTGGCTTTCCCGACGGCGACCTGCGC